>VOFJ01001971.1_pt1 | contig 18151 bp, 30 predicted proteins | sample 5384081 | NCBI WGS metagenome assembly VOFJ01 (sample SAMN12384729, study PRJNA508395) | human gut metagenome | isolation source: healthy gut I | host: Homo sapiens
TGCTCCATCGGAAACAGATACCAGGGAACTCATGCGCAACCGGCTTAAGAATGTATATGAGATACTTTCCAGTGAGGATGTCTCCACTGTCACCAAAAGCAATGCGCTAAAGTCCATTGTTGATAAAATTGTCTATGACAGTGAAAAAGAAAGAATTAAGCATTTATCTCTACTGCTCCGACACCCTCTAAACCCGCATAAACTAAGGCTTTAGACGTACTACATACGCAAATGGGAAAAGGTTGACTCAGTGGGGTTCGAAATACTTAGCCGACCAGGGATATTCCACCATTGAGATTCTGCGCTACTATTACGGCAGCAGTATGTATATCAACACGGCGGATGAAATCAGTGGTGTGCCTGCTTCCTGGCCGGGCAGCAACCTTGAGGTTGGTTCTACCGGGGATAAGGTGCGGATGCTGCAGGAGCAGCTGAACCGGATTGCACGTAACTACCCTGCGCTTCCGACTATTGCCGTGGATGGCATTTATGGTTCTGCAAACCAAAGCTGCCGTAGAAAAATTCCAGTCCATCTTTGGGCTTCCGGTTACCGGAATTGTAGATTTCCGTACCTGGTACCGTATTTCGGAAATTTACGTTGCTGTTACGAGAATTGCAGAATTATATCAATAAATTTCATAACTTAAACCTTTTCGGGAATTCTTTTTTAGCACAAATCCATAGTAATTATGAAAATACAATGCTATACTAAATTCATATTACGAATTTACTGGAGGGAAAAATAATGCATACATTTCAACCATATCCAATTGACCTTATGGAAATGAATCCATTTACTAAAATCGGCAAAGAATGGATGTTAATCACAGCAGGTGATGAGAAGAAAGCAAATACAATGACTGCAAGCTGGGGCGGTGTTGGTGTTTTATGGGGCAAAAATGTTGTCTACATCTTTGTAAGAGATACACGCTATACCAAAGAATTTATTGATAATGGTGAAACATTTTCACTGACCTTTTTTTAGATGAGTCCAATAAAGGAGCTTTAAAAAATATCTTGGGGCTGTTTCCGGACGTGATGAAAATAAAATTGAAAATGCAAGAATGCATCTTGATTACTGCAAGGACACACCTTATATTGACGAAGGAAATCTGGTATTTATCTGCCGTAAATTATCTGCTACAAAAGATGACTCGGACCAGTTTATTGATTCTTCTATCGAAAGCAGCTGGTATGCCGATGGCAACCTTCACACCATGTATGTAGGTGAAATCTTAGAAGTACTTGCCCGCTAAGTTACTCGCGATAACCAAAGTCTGCGCAAAAAGAAGTTCGCTCAAGCAAACCTGGTTCCTTCTTTTCTGCCAGACTTTTTTACCATCATTTTACTTATGAATAATATCATAATGTGCCTGTACGGCAGCAGCGATTTTTCTCTGGTCTCCCGTTTCGATTGCTTCTGCAATTTCTACATGAAGCTTCCACATTTTTTTCAAATTTCTCGGTATCTGCATTTTCCCAGCCTTTTCGGATACTTTCTTCCTTATAAATTTCAGAAAATACCTGCATAATCGTAATCATGAAACGGTTGCCGGAACCTAATATTAATTTCTGATGAAACTCCCGGTCAATCTCATAACTTCTCTGCTGGTCAGCATTCTGCATAGATTCTGCCAGTGCTTTTAACTCCGCAAAATCCTGTTTACCCATGTTTTTAGCCGCAAGAAGACCTATTGTGTATTCTAAAAGGCAGCGTGCCTCTGCAAGCTCATCCTTATCTATCTGCTGCAATAGCAGCATCATATTAATTACTTCTGAAAGGCTTTTTTCCATGTTGCAGCAGATATAATTGCCGGAGCCCTGCTGGCTTTCAATCAATCCGATATTCTCCATACTCTTTAATGCTTCCCGGATAGATGGACGTGACATACCAAGTGTTTCTGCCATTTCACGTTCTGTTGGCAGCTTACTGCCTACCCGAAACTCCCCCGCTCCGTATTCCATCTTTTACGAATGCCATTACCCTCTTATACTCTCTGTCCCTTCATCTGAATCTCCTTTCATCCCTTGCAAAATTATTGCATCATAGATACATCAATAAAAATTAGCAAATACAGTTGCTGCTGCTACCGTCAGAAGTCCTGCTACTGCAATGGCAAGACTGCTCATTGCTCCTTCTACTTCTCCCATTTCCATGGCACGGGCGGTTCCGATTGCATGGGCGGAAGTACCGAGTGCCAGTCCCTTTGCCACCGGCTCTTCTATATGAAATACACGGCATACCACTTCTGCAATCATATTTCCCAAGACTCCGGTAATGATAATTACTGCCACCGTAATCGTTACGATTCCTCCAAGTTCTTCAGATACTCCCATTCCAATTGCTGTGGTAATGGATTTTGGCAGAAGGGTTACATATTCCTCATGATTCAGATGGAATATCACCGCAAAAAGAAGCACACTTCCCATACTTGCAATGACACCGGATATAATTCCTGCTACAATGGCACTTTTATGTTTCTTTAACAATTCCAGCTGCTCTCATACAACGGAACAGCAAGACATACCGTTGCCGGGGTTAAAAGATAGCTTAAATACTTTGCTCCTTCATAATAACTGTCATAGTCAATCCTGCCTACACTTAATACAACCATAACAAAAAATAATAGAAATCAAAAGTGGATTAAACAGCGCCAGCTTTAATTTACGCTTTAACAGTGCTCCGATTTCATATCCAATGAGACTGATTACTACACCAAAGAAAAGGGTATCTCCTGCAAAATTATTCATTTTCTTCTTTCTCCCTTCCCTTTCGTATCACATTCTGTGTCACTCTTCCGGTCACGACCATAACAATAATCGTCGTAAGTACTGTAATGACAATCACCGGCACAATAGTCGGACGCAGAACGCTCCAGGAGTCCAGAAGTCCTACTGCTGCCGGAATAAACATCACCGGCATAATTTCAATTAAGAATACCGCAGTGTCCTTCACCTGTTCTATCTTAACGATACCCGTTACCAGAGCAAGCAGCATTAACACCAGTCCGTAAATGCTTGCAGGAACCGGTAATGGCAGCACCATATGCAGAATTTCTCCAGCAAAAGAAATTGCCAGAATTAAAAAAAAAAAACTGTCTAAAAATACTTCATTTCTAAATCCTCCGATTGGTATTACCAATCAAAGAGTATAATACAAAAGAAGTAAAAAGACAAGTTTTATTTAATGATTTTTCAAAAAATTTTATTCATTTCCTAATTCTATAAAATCTGAATACTGTTTCCCTCTGTATGCTTTGCCGCTTTTTTTTTTTTTTACCAGTTCGCCCGAAAATTCACTCATATTTCGAAAGGTATAATTCTATTACTTATCATAGCAATAGAAAGTGTTACCAGTGGAAAATACTCTTCACCACCTTTCTTTTTAAATATAATAATACTTAAGCTGTCTATAAAGAGCATTTTTCTAAGAATTAGAACCTGCAATTAACTCATCCAGAGTACCAAAATGGTAGCCCATTTCTTCCCACTTTGTAAGTAGAAGTTCATCTAATATTTCACCATTGGTCTTTGAAGTATTGTGCAGCAGCACTATAGCTCCCGGATGAATACGTCCGGTGAGTTTTTCAAAGGCCTCTTCTTTTGTTGGCTGATTATCCGGATCCCAGTCCACATAAGCAAGACTCCAGAAAAAAAGTATAATAACCTAATTCTTTTTTGCCATTTTCAGATTTGATTCACTGTATTTCCCCTGAGGCGGCCGGTAAAATTTAACCATCTCCTTGTCTGTAATCTCTTCATAAAGTAACTTGACATCTTCAACTTCCTTTTGAAATGACGATACATCTGCAATTTCTGACATATCCGGATGATGATAAGTATGGTTTCCTACGGTATGACCTTCTTCCACCATTTTCCTTACCAGATCCGGACTGGTCTCTAAGAAATGCCCTACTACAAAGAAGGTTGCCTTTACATCATGCTTTTTCAATGCTTCCAGTATCTTCTCCGTATTTCCATTCTCATAGCCGCAGTCAAAGGTCAGGTAAATCACCTTATCATCGCCATTACCAATAAAATATGTATTATATTTCCGCAATTCTTCCGGTGTGGCATTTCCGGTTGGCTGTGTCCCCGATTCACCAAATCCAAGTCCCCAGTTCTCTGTTGTAGATGCCACTGCATTTTACTCCCAGTAAGCCGCCATTCTGCCAGCTTTTTACCAGCACTGCACTCCCACGGCCTGCACAAAATACCAATGCCAGCATTACCGCCACTGCCAGTATCCTTTTCCATTTTTTTCATAAAAAAGCCTCATATACTCTTTCTAAAGTATATGAGACTTCTTTTTATCTCATGCTTTTCATTTTAGTTCTTTCAGTCATTTACTCTACTGCCTTGAATGCTTCCTCTAAGTCTTCAATAATATCGTCGATATTTTCTGTTCCGATCGAAAGGCGGATGGTATTCGGTTTGATTCCCTGCTCTTCTAATTCTTCTGCACTAAGCTGGGAATGCGTGGTTGATGCTGGATGAATCACCAAGAGATTTTACATCTGCAACGTTAGCCAGCAGGGAGAACAGTTCCAGATTGTCGATGAAATCTTTTGCCTTTTTCTGTCATCGCCTTTGATTTCGAAGGTGAAGATGGAACCGCCGCCGTTCGGGAAGTATTTCTTATATAATTCCTGCTGCTTTGGATCTGTACTTACTGCAGGATGATTTACACGCTCCACCTGTGGATGGTTATTTAAGAACTCTACTACCTTCAATGCATTCTGTACATGACGTTCTACTCTTAAGGATAATGTCTCTAATCCCTGTAAGAAGATAAATGCATGGAACGGAGATAAAGTTGCTCCGGTATCACGAAGTAAGATTGCACGAATCTTGGTTACAAACGCTGCCGGTCCTACTGCCTTGGTAAAGCTGATGCCATGATAACTTGGGTTTGGCTCAGTTAAGGATGCAAATTTTCCACTTGCCTCCCAGTCAAATTTTCCGCTGTCTACGATAACTCCACCAATTGTTGTTCCGTGTCCACCAATGAATTTTGTTGCAGAATGTACCACGATGTCTGCGCCATACTCAATCGGACGAACCAGATAAGGTGTTGCAAAAGTGTTATCTACGACTAATGGAATCTTGTGTGCATGTGCTACTTTTGCGATGGCTTCAATATCAGCTACGTCTGAGTTAGGATTTCCTAATGTCTCAATATATAATGCTTTTGTATTGTCTTTGATTGCTGCTTCAAATGCTTCCGGCTCCGGCTCAACAAAGGTTGTTGTAATGCCGTACTGTGGAAGTGTATGCTCCAACAGGTTATAAGAACCACCATAGATATTCTTTGCAGCTACAATATGGTCACCATTCTGTGCAAGATTTTCAATCGTATAAGTAATTGCTGCTGCTCCGGATGCTACTGCCAACGCTGCAACTCCACCCTCTAATGCTGCAATTCTCTTCTCAAATACATCTTCTGTCGGATTCGTAAGTCTTCCATAAATATTTCCTGCATCTGCAAGACCAAATCTTGCTTCCGCATGGTCGCTGTTGCGGAATACATAGGATGATGTCTGATAAATAGGTACTGCTCTTGCATCTGTCACCGGATCCGGATTTTCCTGTCCTACATGTAACTGTAAAGTTTCAAATTTTAATTTACGTTCTGCTCTGCTTTTTCTTTGTGCTCATCTTCTTTTTCTCCGTTCTGTTATTTATTTCTGTCACTCTGATGTTACATCAGATTTTTTTTTCTATTCTACTGCAAATTACTCTGTAAATAAAGCTGTTGAATAATATCTGTCTCCATTGTCCGGTAATAAAGCTACAATTGTTTTTCCTTTATTTTCAGGTCTCTTTGCCAGTTCAATTGCTGCATAAGCTGCTGCTCCGGAAGAAATTCCTACTAATACGCCCTCTTTGTGTGCAATTTCTTTTGCCACACGGAAAGCATCTTCGTTCTCTACCGGAAATACCTCATCATATACTTTGGTGTTTAATACATCCGGTACAAATCCTGCACCGATACCCTGAATCTTATGTGCTCCACTCTTACCTTCGGATAATACCGGTGAAGATGCCGGCTCTACTGCTACAACTTTAACATCCGCTTTCTGCTCTTTTTAAGTATTCACCGGTTCCTGTTACGGTTCCACCTGTACCAACTCCTGCTACGAAGATGTCTACTGCTCCGTCCGTATCTTCCCAAATTTCCGGTCCTGTTGTCTCTTTGTGTACTTTTTGATTCGCAGGGGTTTACGAACTGTCCCGGGATATAGCTGTTTGGAATCTCTTTTTGCAAGTTCATCTGCTTTTGCAATTGCACCTTTCATTCCTTTGCTTGCTTTCTGTCAGAACAATTTCTGCACCGTACGCCTTTAAGATGTTTCTACGTTCAATACTCATGGATTCCGGCATAGTAAGAATGATACGGTATCCCTTTGACTGCTGCAATCGATGCAAGACCGATTCCCGTATTTCCGGATGTCGGCTCGATAATAACAGAACCTTCTTTTTAACTGTCCTTTTGCTTCTGCATCTTCGATCATTGCTTTTTGCAATTCTGTCTTTGACACTTCCTGCCGGATTGAAATATTCCAGTTTGAAAAGTAATTTTGCTTCTAAGTTATACGCCTTTTTCTAAATTAATTGCCTCGATTAATGGTGTATTTCCAATCAGTCCTAATGTTCCTTTATAAATGTTTGCCATGATAATAATCTCCTTTTCCCTAAATTCATATATTTCCTATCTGTTTGATATGGATTAAGTATAATATAAAACGATGTGTACCAATTGTCAAGACTTTTTTTCAAATAAATTATTTAAAATATTTTGTTTCATTGGTACACATCGACCTCGTCCATTTAAATGACATAATCGCTGCTGATATCCTGCTGCCATTCCATCAAATCCTCTAACGTATACCTGTCTACTACACTCTTAATCGCATCGTTTAATTCTTTCCAGATACGAAGTGTTACACATTCTGACTGACGCTCACAGGTGTTCACCTCATCCTCAAGACACGATACCGGTGCAAGGCTTCCTTCTACCTGACGTAATATCATCCCTATCGTATATTCCTTCGGTGTCTTTGATAAACGATATCCTCCCTGGGGGGCCTCTGATGCTCTTAACAAACCCTGCCCGTACCAGTGTAGAAATAATCTGTTCCAAGTATTTCATGGAAATATCCTGACGTTCCGCAACATCTTTTAAGACGTACCGGTTCAACTTCATCATTCATTGCTATATCAAGAAGAAGTCGGACAGCATAACGTCCCTTTGTTGAAATCTTCATACTGTACCTCCATTTCTATTTGTCTATGGGTACAGTATATTCTTTTTTCCTACTATGTCAATAGGGATATGCTTTTTTTAATATTCTTCCTCTTCTTCACCCTCAGAGATGTCGTTCTTCGGCTTCTTTAAGCCTTCAATGACAATGCCATTCTTCTCAGCATAATCCCAAAGTGCAGCATGAATACCTTCTTCTGCCAGAAGGGAACAATGCACTTTAACCGGTTGAAGTCCGTCTAATGCTTCCATTACTGCTTTATTGTTTACAAGTAATTCTTCCTGTACGTTCTTTCCCTTTACCAGTTCTGTTGCCATACTGCTGGTTGCAACTGCAGCACCACAGCCAAAGGTCTTAAACTTGCAGTCCTGAATCACACCATTATCATCAATATCAAGATAGATTCGCATGATATCACCGCATTTTGCATTTCCTACTGTTCCTACTCCGCTGGCATTTTCAATCTCCCCTACATTTCTCGGATTCTGAAAATGATCCATAACTTTTTCACTATACATAATCGTTACTCCTTTTCTTCTCTATTACTGCTGGTTCTTTACAAAATCTTCGTATAACGGTGACATACTGCGTAAATGTGCAACAATCTCTTTGATTGCGTCTACCGTGGTGTCAATCTGCTCTTTGGTGGTATCTGCGCCTAAAGTCAGGCGGAGTGAGCCATGTGCAATCTCATGTGGCAGACCAATTGCCAGCAATACATGAGACGGGTCCAAGGAACCGGAAGTACATGCTGAACCGGAGGATGCACAAATCCCCTTCATATCTAACATAATCAGCATGGATTCTCCCTCCACAAAACGGAAGCATGCATTGACATTATTGGCAAGACGATGCTCTCTGTCTCCATTGATTTTCACATATGGGATTTCCTTTTCAAAACGGGAAATCATATAATCTCTCAATTCTCTTTCTCTTGCAGTACGCTCTTCCATGGAAGCAAATGCCAGTTCTGCAGCTTTACCGAAGCCTACGATTCCCGGTACATTTTCCGTTCCGGCTCTTCTCTTTCTCTCCTGTGCACCACCATGTACAAAGGAGCGGATTTTTACACCTTTTCTGATATAAAGGAAACCAATTCCCTTCGGTCCGTTTAATTTATGGCCACTGCTGCTTAACATATCAATATTCATTTCATCTACCTGGATTGGCTCCTGACCAAATGCCTGTACTGCATCAGTATGGAATAAAACTCCATGTGCCTTGGCAATTGCACCAATCTCTGCAATCGGCTCGATGGTGCCAATCTCATTGTTGGCAAACATAATAGAAATCAGAATGGTATCCGGACGGATTGCAGCTTCTACATCTGCCGGATTGATACGTCCATTCTCATCCACATCAAGATAAGTTACCTCAAAGCCCTGTCTTTCCAACCATTCACAGGTATGAAGAATTGCATGATGCTCAATCTTACTGGTGATGATATGTTTTTTTTTTTTTCTTTATAAGCTTCTGCTGTTGCTTTCAGTGCCCAGTTATCAGATTCACTTCCACCTGCCGTAAAATATATTTCTTCCGGTTTCGCACCAATTCCTGCTGCAATAATATCTCTGGCCCTTGTTACTGCCTTGCGGCTTTCCTCACCTAATGCATAAATGGTAGATGCATTTCCATAATACTGGGTAAAATAAGGAAGCATTGCCTCCACTACCCGCTCGTCCGTTCTTGTTGTTGCCGCATTGTCCAGATAGATTAATTCCATCGGTTTTCCTCCTTTATCAATTTGCTTTATCAGCTATTTTCGTCCTATTTCCAAGTAATTCAGTCGGAACTAAGAATAACACCTTAGGAATAGTATGTCAATCTTCTGCCTGGATTTATTCCTTTTGTACTTTTATTTATCCAAAGGGTTAAAAGGGGGAAAGGGCAGCTTTCGCTGCCCTTTCCATCTATCCTCTTATTTCAGACGATATACATTATAAAAAACTAAACTCTCCTGTTTGCAGTTTTGCTCTGCTTAGACTCTTTTTTACGTCTTCTGTAAAGTACAACTACCGCTGCTCCTGCAACGAATAACAATACTACCATGCATGCAATCGGAGTATTATCTCCTGTCTTAACCTGCTTCTCTGCTGTTACAACAGGTGTTGCATTCGGAGTTGTAGATGCTGCTGGTTTCATATCTGTATTGCTAAGTACAATAACATACTCAGATGCATGTGAGAATTTGAAATCAACGGTTCCGTCTGCATTTACCTTTACAGCCTGAACATATTCTAATGCTCCGGTCTTTTCATTATAATAGTAAAGGTTTGCATATTTTCCACTGTTCTCTGCACCAACGTTGACACGAAGTGTAGCATCAAATCCAAATGCTCCGTCATGTGCCAGTGAAAGTTCAATGGTCTTGTTGTCTCCAGCTAATGCTTTAATCTTATCAGCCGGAATGCTGCTCTTACCTACGGTTACACCGAGGTCTATTGCATCTTTTAATTTACTTACAATGTTCTTTCCGTTTACAATCCAGCTTACGTTGTCGTTCAGCTTGAAGGTAATGGTAATATCTTTTCCAATCATGCCATTGAATACTTCTGCCGGAACTTTTGTGGTATCTGGCATTGTAACATTAATCTTTGCTGTATCTCCCACAGCATCAATGGTATCAATTACTTCCTGAAATCTTTACCCGGAACAGTAATGTCAAGATTAATCTTTTTATCTGCTCTCAGCACTACAGTACCGCCATCCTTTGCTGCCGGAATGGTAACTTTGTTACTGTCTTATCAGAAGAAACAGTATATGTTTTACCATCATAAAGATTTACAACTGTATTTCCTGCATTTGCATTAACCGGAACTTTTACTTCTTTTGCGGTATCCTTGATATTCATACCAACATATAAGGTTGTTCCTCCATAGGATCTTGAAACTACATCATAGCCTTCCTCATCAGAACTTGCCACAACTTTTCTGCTTCCTCTTGCAAATACATCTGTGTATGCATTACGGATACTCAGCAGATTCTTATAATGCTGATATGTTACATTGTCCTCTGTTGCCTTAGAGAAATCCATGTCATATCTATTAGTCTGGTATGGATAATTATTTAATCCGCTTAAACCAACTTCTTCACCATAATAGATAACCGGAATACCCTTTGCAGTAAGCTGTAAGGTAGCTGCAACTAACGCTGCTGATGTTGCCTCATCCTCGGTATATTTTTTCCGTTCATTAAGGACGCCTTAAATCCATCTTCATCATGACTGCTTAAAAACTGACCTGTCATGTATGCGTTATTAAGTGCTGCATTTCTGGAAGAAAGGAATTTTCTACAGAAGAAATATTACCACTGACAAAGCTTGTTGCCTGATCATTAAAATCAAAATCAAGGTCTGCATCCATCTGACCGGTACCTAAGGTACTACCATTTGACGCATATCCTGCACCATAATATTCTCCAATCATCTTGAAGGATGGATTTACTTCTGTTGTAGAATTCTTAAGTGCTGCCCATGTTGTACTGTCAACATGCTTTTACTGTATCTACACGGAAATAGTCAACACCACAATCCTTCATCCATGATGTCTGCCATTCTACTAATTTTGCCCTGACATCTGCTTTTTCTGTTGCAAAATCCGGCAAGCCAGACTGCCATGATTTAATATCGCCTTCACTGACGCTCTTATCCCTAAGCATATCAGCAAAGGTTGATTCTGTACCATATCCAGCATGGTTTACAACAATATCAACCATAATACGCATGCCACACGTTTTGTGCTTCGCTAATCATAGTTTTCAAATTCTTCTGTTGTACCAAGTGTCGGATTCAATTTTGTAAAATCACTTGCCCAGTATCCATGGTATGCTGCATTATAAGGAACATCTTCTGAACCCTCATCTGTTACAGCTACACCTTTCACATTCTCTACAATTGGTGTAATCCAGATTGTATTTACACCTAAATCCTGTAAGTAATCTAACTTGGTTGTTACACCTGCAAAATCTCCACCATGATACAGTCCAGGGATTGTCTCCGTATGTATCTGCACCACTTGCTGTATTGTTAGATTCATTGCCATCAAAGAAGCGGTCTGTCATCATAAAGTAAACAACAGATTCATCCCAGTCGAAATCATTTTTCATTTTTCCTTCACACGGTCTGTGATTTCAACATCCACTGTAGTACTGAATTTATTACCGTACTGGTCTGTTACAGTAATTGGTAATGTCTTAATTCTAATGTTGTATCTGTTGTTGCAGAAATGGTAACTGCCTGCAGTTCCGGTTCAATCGGCATTGCATTGCTTCCACCAAATGGAAGAAACATCAATACTTGCACTAGCTACTTCAATGTTTTAGCATCTGAACTATCCTGTTCAACCTTAAACTTAACAACATCATTTTCATTGTAGTTAAAGGATTTATTCATAACTTCTGCTGTAACTGTTGCATTTAATTTATAGTATTCAAAATATGAGTAATCTGCTTTCTTGTACTCTTCACTGTTTGAATTGAATGCATCTACAACATAAGTTCCATTTGCTTTGTAACGATAATGGGTTTTACCATCTGTTAAACCATTCTTTACATACTCAAAACGCTTTGTTGTATCATTGTATGTCATTGGATACTCTGTTCCGTTTACGTCAACAGATACTTTCATATTCCTTTAAGGTTCCATCTACAAATGCATGCATCATCACGATAGTAGTATGATACCTTGATTTTTTCTGCATCTACTTCATAGCCAACATTATATGGCATAGCAAAATTTCTGGCTCACTGCCGGCTTTCATGCTGGCATAGATAACCTTCTGATCAGAAGGGAATGTAACTGAATGGTCTCCACCATCTTTAATCCATGGGTCACCTGTTGAATCTAATGCAATACAAAAATCAACCTTTGTGCAAGGATGGTTTTGCTGGGATTGTTACTGTCCATTTATCTCCACCTACGTATGTAAAATCGGTTAATACTGAAGCATATCCTGATGACCATGTATAAAACTGTGGTGTAATACCTTTTCTTTTAATCCCGGATTCTCATAATCCAATACAAGGTATCTCTTTTCCGTTGGTACGATTACCGGTTTCTCATGAACCGGATCTGAACCATCCACATAATATAATACCTCATTCTCATCACCGCTTATTGTAAAAAGAACGATCTGCAGTATCAGAGCCGCCATCCCATCCTTTTGTATTATCATAGCGTGCCTTTAATCCTACCGTTTTTCCTACATTACTGCCGGCAACTGTAATGGTCTTTTTAAACCATGTCACATTATTTGCAGCATCATATTCTGTTTCATCAAAAACATATGATCCATTTAATCCGGCATTCCACATCCACATATCAACTTTTTTCCCATGTCTGTGTCTGTTGATAAATCTTCATTGTAATAATACATTGTAAATGTATGGTGGTCTGGAACCGGTGCCTCCCAGCTGTCCGGTGCTGTTTTATATACGGTTGTATCACCACCACCTTTGGTTCCGGTAACCCAGAGTTCAGTACTTGTTGATGTTACAGAAACATCAATATTATCCGTCTGTGCTCCATTGTTATTATTAAAAAATACAGCTGAAATTCTGTTTTACATCCTGTGTATATACTACATCATACCATCCGGAATGGTCAGCATTTTCTTTAATCTGTCCGCCCGGCCATTTTGACCATTCTTTTCCAACACCTGCTCCTGTTGCAGAGGCATCTGCTCCCCACATATGATTGTAAATAGTGCTTCCCATTCCTGAAGCAAAGATAATGAATGGTTGTTACATATTTCCAATCAGCAGGTTTTGTCTCTGACAAAGAACCATCAAACCAGTACTCTGCTTCTGCCTTTCCTTTTTTGTGGAAAGTGTTACTTTGTCTAATTCTTTTCCCTGTCCATCATTATTTAAAATGAGAGTATAATCTGTACTGTTATCTAATGTCAGATGCATTGTATACCAGCCTTCATGACCTTCTGTTGCAGTCATGGTTTGTCCAGGCCATTCACCTGCCGGCTCATTGGTCTCATGATATATATATGCTGCAACATCATCGCCTAATGTGCTCTTATAATTAATCGTCAGATCACATTCTGTTGGTACAGACGCTGGAATCAATGTTTCCTTCTTTGTAGCATCCTTATACCACTGATAATTTCCATTGCCATCCAATAAACAATAAATGCTTGCATCAGAAGTAAAAGTCTTAATCTGCTCAATTGCAGCTCCTTCTGTCTTTATCTCCGGTGCAGCCTTCTCATCAGAACCTGCATCAACAAACTGAAAACCTGTCCACTCACTGCTCTGTACATCTACATAATAGAATCCAGAACTTTCCTCATATGCAAGCTTTGGTTTTTTCCTGATTACTCCATTGTGTAATGGTGGCATTTCCTGCGCCATGGTTATCTACCGTAGCACCGGGAGCCCAGACATTGACAACCGGTGTATTCCATGTACTTGGTTTGTCCAAATACAACCGGATTGTCGGGCTCGCAGCATATGCAGTGGTTGCACCACCGATTGCCGGAACCATGGTCACAATCATAGCAAGTGCAAGTACCATACTAAAGATACGACTTACAACGCCATGTTTCCTGTGAAAGCGTTCTTTTAACTTTCTCATATTTCCTCTCCTTTTCTTATTATGTTTGTACGAAAATTTCCTTTCGCACGTTTTCGTACTTATATTATAATATTTTCGTTGGTTTTCGACTATTGGGATAAACAGAGATTTTATTTACGAAATTTTGGTAAAATTTACTATTTATTTATTCATTTTTATGTAACATATGCGAAATCTTTTTAGTACTAAAGGTCCTAGATATAATAGATAATTTTTCATTTGAAATTTTGTGAATTATTTTTTAAGTCTATATGACATGATTTAAGGGTCAAAACCACCTTTATAAAAATGGTTGGTACCTTGAAAATGTGAAGTTTTCAAGGTACCAATTTATGGTTTACAAGGGATTGATAGCATAGTAGGCAGACCTTGGGGAGCTGTAATCCCTAAATCTTTTAAAGCAGCACCCCAAATTCAGCCCTAAAGCCGAAAAAATTGCGAGAAAAGTAGCTGAAACTGCAAAAATCACCAAAACACCTCCAAAAACTCAGCCCATAAGCCGGATAAAAGCCGAGAAAAAGTAGCTGTAACTACAAAAATCCACAAAACAGCTCAAAAACCAGCCCATAAGCCGGAAAAATTGCGAGAAAAAGTAGCTGAAACTGCTGAAATTTCTAAAACAGCTCCAAAAACCAGCCCATAAAGCTGGAAAATATGAGGCTTATGGCATAATGGTGGAAGCCTTTAGTTATTTCACAAAAAGAGCCTGCACATTTCTGTGCAAGCTTCTTTTGAAAACTAAAAAAAAAACTAAAAATCTAAAATCAAAAAACTAAAAAAGTATATTGTTATTTTATTATATATTTAATCTCTAAATCAACTATCCCCAGATGATTTCCTCCTTGGCGGCCTCCACATTTTCCTCGGAATGCTCCACTTCCTTTGAGAAGATCCTTGCCACTTCCATCTGGTCCTCTATGGTGAAGCTGCCACCGTTTTTGTAGAAACGAGTGGCATTCATATCCCTGACTATCATGGTAAACATGACGCTTAAATATGCATAAACCATGATATTTGAGTCATAGATGGCATTCATGATATATCTGAATGTAAGTATACAAGAAGCTGCTCAATATCGTTTTCACGGTAATCGCCGCTAGCCATGTACTCCTTCATGCGTTTTTCATAATCAACCTCTCAGTGAGGACTGTCTGCATATCATCCTTGAAATCCTGCCATACCTGACGCAATAGTTCCATCTCATTGATGATACCGAAGCGGATATCAAAGTGCTCAAATGAAAATCATTAAACGAAAGCCAGTCTATATGCTTTTCAACATCGTTTTGGCTCAGCTTCTTCTGGTACTCGTTTGCCCTGTCAAGGTACTCATCCACGCGTACTCCGATTGGCTTTGTCCTGTCCTGGAGTATGGCAATCAGCTCGCGCTGCACCTCCTCAAAAAATGCTGCCTCTTCCTCTGTGACTCCCTGGTCATCATCGCTGTCGCCAAAAAGCTCCTGCTCTACAAACTTAACAGGCTTCGTTTTGCTGAAAAAATATACGGCAGACCTCCTCGCACGCAAGGCTCAGGCACTTCTGCTCCACGTTTCTGTACTCTATGCCAAACCTTGGAAAATCGGTGCACACCTCACTAAGCGATGCCTCACCAGCTGCTATGTACAAATCACACAGATTTCCTTGTCATTTAGCATAATACATCGCCCGCAATTGTTTGTACGGATGCCGTGCCCGCCATCCTCCGTCTCATACATGCCCTTTCTCAGACGCTCTCCGACCTCTCCGGGCAGTGTCTGATAATACTCATATGAATCCTCATCAATATCAATTTCCCAGCCCAGACAGCAGCTATCCTTGCAGTCTCCGGCTATACAGCTAAACTCTGAAAAATAATCAGGTACACGGACTATCATACTTCTCTCTCCTTCAGTAAATCTTCGTTTGTTGTATCACTGTGCTTATTTCTGAAGCGCGCTTCTATAGCCGCCCAGTCAGGGTCTTCATTTCCCTTAAAAAGTTGTAGCCTATGTATCCGATGCACCACACAAGCCCTGCAAATGTCGTAGAAAATGCTATCTTTATGATACTCTTAAGCAAGAGTGGAAGTGTCAGCATATCATTGCCAAATGCTATGATAATCACATGAATAGGCTTAATCAGCATAAGATAACCTCCCACATAGCGCATAAAGCGCCGCTAAAATTCCAAGCGCATAGCACAGTATTCTAATAATTTGTCGCATTTTTTCTTCATTTCAAATCCTCTAATCATATTTTCGTAAATTCCAGTATGGACACCTCTCCTGTCGCTCTTGTCTTTTTCCATGTCTATCACACGCTGGTTTGCAGAGCCCTTTGAATTTGAGCGTGATATCCTTCTGTTCCTCTATAAACGGACCATCTACCAGGACATCTATCATAGATAAAAGCTCATCCGTATACTCTGTGTGCTTGCGTCCGTTTTTTCTAACAGTTCTTCGTACAGATAGCCTGTGTAAGCCCACACATCCTTATTGGGATAGCTCTCCTTAACTCTTCTCATAAACGGCACAAGTGCCTCCCCGATTCTCCTCCTCAAAAGGATCACCTCCTAAAAGGGTAATTCCCTGCACATAGGCAGGCTTAAGCGAGTCGAGTATCTCGTTTTGTATCTGTTCATCAAACGGCTCTCCATAGTCAAATTCCCATGTCTGCGGCTGAAAAACAGCCCTTACAGTGATTTCTGCAGCCTGATACAAAAAGCACAGTGCGGCAGCCCAGTCCGTTCGCTATGTCACAATATTTTATTCCTGCGTAGTTCATACTTTTTTTCCTCGTATCTGAGATTATAGTTCCATTTAAAAAATTGCACTGCCTATTATTATAACATATCCTATCACACTTAGATAGTCCGGTATCTGTTGCAAAAGACAAAGCCCAGCAGGGCGGCAAAGATAACCTGCGAATAGTCGAACACCGATATCTCCTTTGCAGGTGCCTTGGTGTATGCCTTTGTGATTGAAAGCTGTCCTCCTGTAGCTGCAGCTCCTGCCAAAAAGCAGCATAACAATCTGATATACACTCATAGGCTTTGCTCCGACAAGCAGAAACGGAGCCGTCACTATACATGAAAATACCGAAAAGCACATGACTATCACAGGTCCTCTCTCTCCTGCTTACCGAGCTTTCGCACAAATGTATACGCTACACCTGCGCCAAAACCTCCTATTACACCAATCATGGCATTAAAAAACTGCACATTCATAGATGGCTTCACCACAAAAACAGCACCTATAAACGCCGTTACCACGCACAGCCACTCTGTCTTGTTTGCTTTCTCCTTAAGCACAAAATATGACATGATTATGGCAAAAAACGGTGACAATTTGTTTAGAATATTGGCATCTGCGATGGCCGATGGTCAACTGCATAGAAATTGCATATAAGCCCTGTTGTTCCAAAGAAGCTTCGCAGAAAGAGCCCCTTCCAGCTATCCTTTTTATTTTGAAGCCTTCATCACTTTTTGCAAGTAAGATAACAGCCGCTACTGCTGCTACCGCATTCTGAAAAAAAGCCTTCTGCATGGTCGGCAAATCGCCCGACATCCTCACAAAAAATGTCATCAGGGCAAAAAAGAACCCTGCCATTATGATATATATTATTCCTTGTTTCTTATCGTTCATACTTATAGTATAACGTAGTCTGTCAAGAGTGGAAAAAAACTGCCATTTTGCTTGTAAAAAAGGACCGCCCGGATGAGCGGTCCTTTTAAGATGAAGGGAAAATATAAAAGAAAATAGTTTTAGTTAATGGTCTGTATCAGCCCTTCACACTTCCCATGGCAACACCACCTACGATGTGCTTTGAAAGAATAAGGTAAACCACTATTACAGGAAGGATAGAGAATGTAATCATCATGTATACCTTTCCCATATCAAACTTCAAGAAGTCTGCACTTCTAAGCTGTGCTAACAGGTTGGAAGTGTCTTCTTATTGTTTTCGTGTAATATAAGTGCCGGAGTGAAGTAAGCTGCTTACAAAGGAAAAAATTGCCCTGTACTGCTATTGCCGGCTTCATCAGCGGAAGCACGATATGATTAAACGTCTAAACTCTCCGGGCCGTCAATTCTCGCTGCCCTCAATCAGAGACAATGAGTGAGCTCTCATATACTGCTTCATGTAAAATAATATGTCTTGACTGAGGTGAAGCAATTGTGGAACTATAAAGTGGAATAAACGAATCCATCAGTCCCCATTACTGTTACCAATTTAACAAATCCAAGAGCTGTAACCTGTGTGAATCATCATAACCATAAGTATAAAGATTGGAAATGAATTTCTTTGCCTTGAACTCATATGCATGTA
>VOFJ01001259.1_pt1 | contig 18097 bp, 15 predicted proteins | sample 5384081 | NCBI WGS metagenome assembly VOFJ01 (sample SAMN12384729, study PRJNA508395) | human gut metagenome | isolation source: healthy gut I | host: Homo sapiens
CGCCTTTGCCTGCCGCCACGCCTTTACCGACGCGCTTGCCAACGGCAGACCCGATTCCGACGATATGGCGGAGCTTGCAAAGCTCGGCTCCGCGGTCGTGGGCCGCATCGTGCGGATGACCGAGTATCCCGCGCCCGTCACGGTCGACGGTGACGCCGACGCGCCGTATTACCGCCCGCTGGGCCTCGATGGCGAACCGAAGGTGTTTCTGAAGGCGAAGCCCAAGACCGACCTCGACAAGTGTATCCGCTGCGGTGTGTGCGCCTCTCTCTGCCCGATGGGCTCGATCAATCCCGATGATGTCACCGAGGTCGTGGGCGTGTGCATCAAATGCCACTCCTGCGTGCGCAACTGCCCGATGGGTGCGAAGTATTTCGACGATCCCGCGTTCCTCTCGCACCGCGCGATGCTCGAACGCGACTACACGCGCAGAGCGGAGGACAAGATCTTCACGGCGTAAGAAAGTACATAAAAAGGCTCTGTTTGGGAATCCCAAACGGAGCTTTTTTCATTCCTGAATGACGGAACGTTGCTGCCTTACAAACAAAATTTGGGAAGGGCGGGAAGCGGGGACAGCCACGCACGCATACGCTATGGAGAAAGCACCAATTTTGGGAGGGATCTTATGAAACCGGTGTACTTTTTCCTCGGCGCAAACAGCGAAGAGGGCTTTTTCTCGCTCTATGACCAGCTTTTGGGCGGTCGGCTCGACGATCTGATGATTCTGAAAGGCGGCCCGGGCTGCGGCAAGTCGACCTTCATGCGCCGCGTGGGCGCGGCGATGGAGCGCGCGGGCGAGCGCGTCGTGTACATCAACTGCTCGGGCGACCCCGATTCACTCGACGCTGCGATCTTTCTGGACCGAAACGCTGCTATCGTGGACGGTACCAGCCCGCATGTGCTCGAGCCGACCTACGCGGTCGCGAGCGAACGCTATGTCGATCTGACACGCTTCTACGATGTGGACGCGGCTAAGGCACGCCGCGCGGAGATCGCGCTGAGCGACGAATATCGCGCACACTACCGCAGCGCCTATCGTATCCTGCGCGCGATGGGTGAGGTGGAGAGCGAGCGCCGCGTGGCAATGCACGCGCAGATGGATTTTTCGAAGCTCCGCCGCCGCACCGACGGCATCCTCGCACGCGAGCTGCGCGGTGAGGGAGGCGGCAGCGGGCGCGTCGACCGCGCGTTTTTGGGCGGTGTGACGCATCGGGGCGAGATTTGCCGGTTCGACACCGTCGAAGCCCTCTGCCCGCGCATCTATGCCATCATCGACAGTGCAGGGCTGGGAAACGAAATGCTTGAGACCGTCGTGCAGGCGGCACAGGCGAAGCATTTCGACATCATCGCCTGCCCGAATCCAGACCGGCCGCGGGAGCTCCATCACGTATTGATCCCGGAAAAAGGGCTGGCGTTTATCACAACGAACGCGCGCAACCCGTACGACGGGAAGCCCTACCGCCGCCTGCGTCTCGACGCGATGGCGGAGGAGAAGCTTACGCGCGCGCAGAAGGCGAAGCTGCGCTTCACCCGCCGCGTGGAAGCATCGCTTTTAGACGAGGCAGTGGGCGCACTGTCGAATGCCAAGAAGGCGCACGACGCGCTGGAATCCGCATATCATCCCTGCGTGGATTTGAGGGGGGCACTGCGCTCGCAGAGAAAGAAATTAAAAGACTATTAAAGCAATAGCGCTTTACAGATTCTTGCTGCCTGAAGGCAGCAATGGGATTCCCTGCGCGGCGCAGGGAATGCGGGAAAGGGGGCCATTCTCTCACGTGAGAGAATGGCCCCCTTGAACCCCCAAGAGAACGCAAGGGGCACTGCCCCTTGACCCCGCACATTGGCAGTCAGGCACTTGAAGAACTGTTCAGCCTGCGGATTGCACTGCGGTGTACATGGCTTCGCCATGAACCCCTGCGTTTCGTTGCATGTTGCAACCGCGCCTTACTATCGTGAGGCGCGTGTGACGTTACCTCGGCGGCAGACTGCCTGCGGAATGCGGCATTGCTGCGCTCGCCGCATTGATGAGACTGGCGGTAAACGGAAATTAGTCAGCACTCCTACAAGATCAGCAGAGCGACAGCGGATAATAGAAGCAGAGGCAAATCGTATAGTAAAACCAATGGCGGCGAGCGTTAGCAATGCCGCCACGCAGGCACTTTCACTCCGGAGGCATGAAAGTTGTTCGAGCTCCAGATTGCCAATCAAAGCCTTTCTCTTGGGGGTCAAAGGGGGATATTCTCTTTCCGTGGAAAGAGAATATCCCCCTTAATCGTCCCCCTGCACGGTGCAGGGAAAACCCCGCCCTTTCGGGCGACTTTGATTCATTGTGCCATATCGGCACGAAAATAAACCGTTTGCTCTGGCAGCGATAAGATCAGCGTATACTCGCTGCTTTTCCCGCCCGCAGCGTCGGTGTATTCCGTGACGCCGACAAGCGCCGTACCGGTCTCGCTATCCAGCGTAAGATCATAGAGGACGTCGTTCGCATCGTGCTGGGTGAGGGTGTAGGTGCCGCTTTGCGTGCTGCCGTCTGAATCCGTGACCGTCAGCGAGCCGTCCTGTGCGGCGCAGGTGAGGACGGAGAGGTCGAGCGGCTGTCCCGCGCTGTCGATGGCGTTTGCGTATGTCCAGTCGTGGCCCTCGATGGTCAGGCCATCGTTCGTTTTGCCGCAGCCGACAAGTAGAAAAATGAGCAGCAGCGGCAATAAAACTTTAATCTTGCCCGTCATGTGTTTTTCCTTTCCACCTTTTGATTTTCAATCCTATCAGCACACCAAGTCCCACGACAAAGAGCGACAGTGCGGCTAAAAACAGATGTGAAGGGAACCGGCCCATAACGTAGATGTCTGTCGCCATATCAACGCCGCCGACGATCGAAACATCCTCTGGAATAGGCGGTCCGGCAGTAAAATACTGTACGGCACATATGAGCAGTACCGGTACGCTGACGGCCAACAGCACCAATGCGCCAATGCGCAGGGTCTTTGTGCGCTTATCGCGTGTTTTCTCCGGTATGCTTGCGGGAGCGTTCCCATCTGGCGTGCCGGTCAACTCTGCGAGCGGAACACCGAAAAAGCCCGAGAGCGCGAAGAGGTTCGCCGTGCTCGGCAGACGAGCCGTCTTCCCACTTTGTCACGGCTTGCCGCGAGACTTCGAGTGCCTGCGCCAGCGCCTCCTGCGACAGCCCACGTTCCTTGCGCAGTGCGCGGATGCGCGCGCCGAGTTCGTTGTCCATAGAAAGTCTCCTTTGTGTTGATGGCGCTATCGTAGCAGTTTTTGGCGCAAAAGTCCACCAAGTATTCCGCTACTATCGGTAGCGAAACGGAAAAAGCCGCCCGAATGGGCGGCTTTTCACGCGTATTTACTTCTTGCGGCAGCTCAGCTCGCCGTTTTCGGCGTCGAGCACGAGCGTGCTGCCCGCGGCGAGGTCGCCGCGCAAAATCTCCTTGGCGATCAGCGTCTCCGCCGCGCTCTGGAGGTAGCGCTTGAGCGGACGCGCGCCGTAGATCGGGTCGAAGCCGCGCTCGATGATGAGGCTCTTCGCCGCGTCGGTGACGTCGAGCTTCAGCGTCTTGTCGGCAAGGCGCTTCTTGAGACCTTCCATCAGAATGTCGATGATGCCGCTGAGGTTTTCCTTCGTGAGCGGCTTGAACATGATGATCTCGTCAAGACGGTTCAAAAACTCCGGACGGAACGCGCGGCGCAGCTCGCCCATGACGGCGGCGCGGGCGCTCTCGGAAATGCTGCCGTCCGGCTGGATGCCGTCGAGCAGCTCGGAAGAGCCGAGGTTCGAGGTCAGGATGATGATCGTGTTCTTAAAGTCCACCGTGCGGCCCTGCGAATCGGTGATGCGGCCGTCGTCGAGAATTTGCAGCAGGATGTTGAACACATCCGGGTGCGCCTTTTCGACCTCGTCGAACAGCACGACACTGTACGGCTTGCGGCGCACGGCCTCGGTGAGCTGACCGCCCTCGTCATAGCCGACGTATCCCGGAGGGGCGCCGATGAGACGCGAGACGGAGAATTTCTCCATGTACTCGGTCATGTCGATGCGCACGAGGTTGTGTTCATCGTCGAACAGACAGTCGGCGAGAGACTTGGCAAGCTCTGTCTTGCCGACGCCCGTGGGACCGAGGAAGAGGAAGCTGCCGATCGGGCGGTTCGGGTCCGCGATGCCTGCGCGCGAGCGCTGGATGGCCTCGGTGACGAGGCGCACGGCCTCGTCCTGACCGACGACGCGCTTGTGAATGATCTCGTCGAGGCGCAGCAGCTTTTCGCGCTCACCCTCCATCAGACGGCTGACGGGGATGCCCGTCCACTTGCCGACGATGTCGGCGATCTCGTTTTCGGTTACGGTGTCGTGCACCATGGAGTTGTCGCCCGTGTGCTTTTCGGCCGCGGCCTCGGCGTCCTTGAGCTGCTTTTCGAGGGCGGGGAGATCGGAGTACTTGAGCTTTGCGGCCTTTTCGTACTCGAGGTTCGCCTGCGCGCGCTCAATTTCGCCGTGCATCTGCTCGATCTGGCTCTTGAGCTGCTTCACGCTGTCCACGCCGCTCTTTTCCGCTTCCCAGCGGGACTTCATGGCGTTGAACTGTTCCTTTTCATCGGCAAGCTCTTTCTTGAGCTCCTCGAGACGGTCGCGGGAGAGCTGGTCGTCCTCTTTCTTGAGGGCCATCTCTTCGATCTCCTGCTGCATGATCTTGCGGCGCAGATCGTCGAGCTCTGCGGGCATCGAGTCGATCTCCGTGCGGATCATCGCGCAGGCCTCATCGACGAGGTCGATGGCCTTGTCGGGCAGGAAACGGTCGGTGATATAGCGGTCGGAGAGCGTCGCGGCGGCGACAAGCGCGTTGTCGTGGATGCGAACGCCGTGATAGATCTCATAGCGCTCCTTCAGGCCGCGCAGGATGGAAATGGTGTCCTCGACCGTCGGCTCGTTGACCATGACGGGCTGGAAGCGGCGCTCGAGGGCGGCGTCCTTTTCGATATACTGGCGGTACTCGTCGAGCGTGGTCGCGCCGATGCAGTGCAGCTCGCCGCGAGCCAGCATCGGCTTTAAGAGGTTGCCGGCATCCATGCTGCCCTCGGTCTTGCCCGCGCCGACGATGGTGTGCAGCTCATCAATGAAGAGGATGATCTTGCCGTCGGACTTCTTGACCTCGTTCAAAACGGCCTTTAAGCGCTCTTCAAACTCGCCGCGGTATTTCGCGCCCGCGATCAGCGCGCCCATGTCGAGCGAGAAGATCGTGCGGTCCTTGAGCCCTTCGGGCACATCGCCGCGCACGATACGCTGGGCAAGGCCCTCGGCGATGGCCGTCTTGCCGACGCCCGGCTCGCCGATGAGCACGGGGTTGTTCTTCGTCTTACGCGACAGAATGCGGATGACGTTGCGGATCTCTGCGTCACGGCCGATGACGGGGTCAAGCTCTTTCGTGCGGGCGCGCTCGACGAGGTCCGTGCCGTACTTCTTGAGCGCGTCGTAGGAATCCTCGGGATTGTCGCTCGTCACGGGGGAGGTCTTGACCTTCGCAAGCTCATCGGAGAAGCGGCTTCTCGTGATGCCATGGTCGGAGAGCAGCTGGCGCACGCTCTGCGAGCCCTCGGAGAAGATGGCGAGCATCAGGTGCTCAACGGAGAGATACTCGTCGTGCAGCTTTTCGGCGGTCTTTTCGGCAAGGTTCAGGATCTTGCCGACCTCGGGCGAGGCGTACACCTCGCCGCTGCCGCCGGAGATGCGGGGCAGATTGCGGATCAGCGTGTCGAGCTCGGAGAGTAAGCCGTCGCAATCGACGCCCATCTTACCGAACAGTGACCCAATCAGTCCGCCGTCCTGATCGAGCAGGGCATAGAGCAAATGTTCGGTCGTTACATACTGGTTGCCGTTTTCCTGCGCCATGTTCTGCGCGGTCTTGACGGCTTCCAAAGCCTTTTGCGTATATTTTTCAGCATTCATTCAAGTTCACCTCAAATTCGTGTTTTTTACAATTAAGTGATTAAATCAGCAGCGTTCTGCTTCGCAGATCGCCGCGGTAAGCCATTTCAACATCGCTCGCGGAGAGCGAGCCGTCGAGATAGCCCTTGAGCAGCCGGTCGAAGAGCTGGACATAAGCGCTGATCGCACCGGCGACATCATCGGCAGTCAGCGCCTTTCCGCGCGGCATCGCGAGCGGACGGACGAAGCGCCCGTCGTACAGCGCGCAGGAAATGGAGCTGCCGAGAAGCGGTGCGAGGCACTTGTCTTCGATTTGCACCCAGAGCCGGAAGAAGCTCGTCATTGCGGAGATCAGCGCCGCCGACTGCGTGCGGAACACGATGTTCAGCGTGCCCATCGTCTGGCCGTCGCCGCTGCTCAGATCGACCTCGTACTTGACCGTCGGGCGGTACTTATACGATAGGCTCGATTTGAGCGACATTGTGGACGAGCCGGGGGCAAAGAATGGCACCAGCTCGCGCGTGGGCGTCATCAGCTCTTCGATGGCCTCGAAGATATCGTTCCAGCGGCGCTCGGGCGTCGGCACGGAGACGTACTCGGCCAAAATCTGGTTGACGAGCGCCGAACGGTTCGTGCCCATCCGGTGGGCCAGCGCGTCGACCTCGCGCACCACATCATCTGACAGCGTCAGACTGTACAGGTTTTTTTTCATCATGCGCCTCCTTGGGGTCCTTTTCTTTCTGGATGCTATCATAGCACGAGAACAAACTTTGTCAATAGATTTATATAAATATATTTACGAGTTATATGAGAATTTACACGGAGTTCATAATTGCGAAGGAAGCGGAAAAAGGGAAAAGCCGCAGTGAATTTCACTGCGGCTTTTCCCTTTTGAGAGATATGAGAGATGAGAGAATAGCAAATTTACAGCAGGCCTTGGAGCAGGATGATGACGATCAGGATCGGCAGCACCCACTGGAAATAGGGCTTGAGCTTGGGCGAGAGCTTGATGCCCGCGCCCTTGTTGGCCTCGGCAAGATACTTGTCGAAGCCCCAGCCCCACTTTGTCACGCAGAAGAGGAGGTAGACGAGCGAGCCGATGGGCAGCAGGAGGTTGCTCACGAGGAAGTCCTCGCTGTCGAGCACGTCCTTGCCGAGGATGGGACGGAAGTCGCTCCAGATGTTGTAGCCGAACACGCAGGGCAGACTGAGGAGCGGCGATCAGGATGCCGTTGATGAGCACGGCCTTCCTGCGACTGATCCCGAAGGTGTCCATGCAGATGGCGAGGATGTTTTCAAAGACCGCCAGCACGGTCGAGATGCTCGCGAAGATCATGAAGAGGAAGAAGAGCGTGCCCCAGAAGCGGCCGCCCGACATGTTGACGAACACCTGCGGCAGCGTGACGAAGAGGAGGGACGGGCCATTGTCGGGCGCTACGCCGTAGGAGAAGCACGCGGGGAAGATGATGGTGCCGGCCATGAGCGCAACGAAGGTGTCGAGCGCGCAGATGCGGATGGACTCACCGGCGAGGGTGTGATCGTCGGACATGTAGCTGCCGAAGATCTCCATCGCGGCAATGCCGAGCGAGAGCGTGAAGAATGCCTGGTTCATCGCGTCGGTGATGAGGCTGCGCAGGCCGTTTTCGCGGATGGAATCGAGCGAGGGGAGCAGGTAGAACTTCATGCCCTCCGCCGCGCCGGAGAGCGTCAGGCTGTGAACGGCGAGAATGAGGATGAGCGCGAGCAGCGCGAGCATCATCACTTTGGACACGCGCTCAAGGCCCTTTTGCAGGCCGAACGAGCAGACGATGAAGCCGACGATGACGATAGCGACTGCTAAAATACCCATTTCGACTGGATCGGACAGCAGCTGGCCGAACACGGCGGACGCGTCCTCCGCGGGCATGCCGGAGTAGAACTTGCCGGTCAGGAACCTGCCAAAGTAGCTCACCATCCAGCCGGAAACCGTCGTGTAGTACATCATCAAGAGGTAGCAGCCGATCAGGCAGAACCAGCCGTGGATGTGCCACTTGGACTTGGGCTTTTCGAGCGTCTTGTAGGCGAGGATCGCGCTCTTGTGGCTCGCGCGGCCGACGGCCAGCTCCATCGTCAGCACGGGAACGCCCATGATGAGCAGGCACAGAATGTAAAAGAGAACAAAATAGCCGCCGCCGTTTTTGCCCGTCACATAGGGGAAGCGCCAGACATTGCCGATGCCGATGGCGCAGCCCGCGCTGACGAGCAGGAAGCCCAGACGGGAGCGGAACGATTCGCGTTTCATGTTGATCGACCTCATTTGTAAAAGATTTATGAACGATGTGCTTATCTTACCGCAGGAAGATGGGCTTTACAAGACCGATTATCGGATGATATAATAAGCAAAACTTATGTTATGAGGAAATGAGTACATGAATCGCAATCAGCTACGCTATTTTGTCTCCGCCGCGGAGCACCGGAGTTTCACAAAGGCGGCGGAGCAGTATTACATCTCGCAGACCGCGGTGACGCAGCAGATCCAGCAGCTTGAGCAGACGCTCGGTTGCGAGCTCTTCGACCGCAGCACACGCCCTGTAAGCCTGACGAGCGCGGGAAAGTCGTTCCTTTTGGACGCAAAAGCGATCTTAGAGCGCATGAGCCGCGCGCAGGAGCGCGTGCACGACGCGGCGACGGGCCTGACCGGCACGCTGCGCGTCGGCTACGTGCGCGGCTACGAGCGCAGCGACCTCTCGGTCCTGATGCGCCACTTCCACCAGAAGAACAGCAACGTTCTCATCACCTTCTACCGCTGCTCGACGGATGTGCTGGCCGCGGGGTTACTCCATCAGGAGTATGACATCGTCTTCACCTGGGACTCGACAAACCTGCGCACACAGGAGGGCGTCACGTTTCAGACGGTCGAAAAGGCTCGGCTCGTTGTCGCGCTCTATGCGGGCCATCCGCTCACGCAGCGCCGCCAGCTCACGCGGCAAGAGCTGCGCGGGGAGAACATCTTATATATGTCGCCCGACGCCGCGCCCGATTCCTACGGCGACGCCTTTTTCATGCAGCGCTACGCCGAGGCGGGCTACAAGCCGAACATTCTCTTCCGCTCGGCGGACACCGAAAGCATCCTGATGATGGTCGCGGCGGAGGAGGGGATCTCGCTCCTGCCCGACTACTGCACCGACCGCCTTTACAATGCCGACAACCTCGTCTTCGTCCCGCTCGTGGGCGAAGGGGAGGAGGAAGAGATCATCGCCGCCTGGCAGAGCGGCAACCAGAATCCCGCACTGGGACGGTTTTTGACAGAGCTCAATCAAAAAGACCCGCCTTACTGAGGCGGGTCTTTTTGGCGCAAGATCGCGTCAAGCGCTGGAAAATATTTCTTTACCGGGATCGGCAGACCTTCTGCATTGAGAAAGCAGTGGACGGATGTCGCGGTCGCGGCCAAAGCATTCGAAGAGTTGAGAATACTTTTCTTCGCCGGAGAGGTACTGGCAGAGATCACATTCCACTTTATCGAGAACGGCGCAGGGCGGCGAGTGAACAGGCAAAACAGAACGGTGTTCATAAAAAGGTCGCTGATTTACCATGAAGAAGGCGTTGATGCAAGTCGCTTTATATGCTATGCTTATCAGTAAGAAGTCGTTGGCAAACCGTGAGTTGTGGAGGTGAAAACAAATGAAGTATTTAGTTTTATTAGCAGGCTGTGGCCTCGGTGATGGTTCATGTATAGAAGAAGTAATTCTGACGTATGCAGCGCTTGATAAATATGGGTGTGATTACACTCCTGTCGCAGAAAATGTTTCCTTTCAGTCTGTTAACCACCTGACAGAACAGATGGCAGAAAAGCGGAATATCCTTATAGAAGCAGCCCGCATCGGCAGGGGACGCATTAAAGATATTCATGAGGTTGATTTTGCAGAATACGATGCATTGATCATACCCGGTGGAATTGGTTTATTGAACAATTATAGAGACTCCAATGTGATAAAAACGTGCGTCACACATTTTATTAGCGAAAAGAAACCTGTCGCTGCCATGTGTGCGGGAATCGACTTTCTCCGCCGCTTCTATGGAAGTAATCTATTGGCACGTGAGATAGAAGAACTAACTGCTGAAAAATTCTGTTTTGATGCTGAAAACAATGTTTATTACACGCCCGCTTTCAGAAAAACCAACAGTAGCTATACGACACTATTAGGTATCGATTCTATGATTTATGCGTTGAAACAGGCACAAACATTACGATGAAATCTGTTTTGTAGGTTTAATTATTGAACAGAATAACTTATATTCTGCCCGCTGACTATGCGTATGTGCAATGCACGGCACGTCGCTTTGCATGAAAAAGGGCACACCATCCAGACGCTGTAAACGCCTGAAGGGTGTGCCCTCTATTTGTCGTTATTGGCTTAGTTCAGGAAGTCCTTGAGCTTCTTGCTGCGGCTGGGGTGACGGAGCTTGCGCAGCGCCTTGGCTTCGATCTGGCGGATGCGCTCGCGCGTGACGTTGAACTCCTTGCCGACCTCCTCGAGCGTGCGGGGACGGCCGTCCTCGATGCCGAAGCGCAGCTTCAAGACTTTCTCCTCACGCGGGGTGAGGGTGGAGAGCACGTCCACGAGCTGCTCCTGCAGCAGCGTGAACGACGCGGCCTCGCTCGGCTCGCTCGCTCCCTCATCGGGGATGAAGTCGCCAAGATGGCTGTCCTCCTCCTCGCCGATGGGCGTTTCGAGGGAGACGGGCTCCTGCGCGATCTTCAGGATCTCGCGCACCTTGTCGACGGGCATGTCCATCTCGGCGGCGATCTCTTCGGGAGAGGGGTCGTGGCCGAGCTCCTGCAGAGAGCTGACGGGACACGCGGATGACCTTGTTGATGGTCTCGACCATATGAACGGGGATACGGATGGTGCGCGCCTGGTCAGCAATGGCGCGAGTGATGGCCTGACGGATCCACCACGTTGCGTAGGTGGAGAACTTGTAGCCCTTGGTGTAGTCGAACTTTTCGACGGCCTTGATGAGGCCGAGGTTGCCCTCCTGAATGAGGTCGAGGAACAGCATGCCGCGGCCCACGTAGCGCTTAGCGATGGACACGACGAGACGCAGGTTTGCCTCGGCCAGGCGCTGCTTGGAGCGCTCGCCCTTCTTGACGGCAGATTTGAGTGCCTTCATTTCCTCTTCGCTCAGCTCCGTGCCGTTCTTTTCGGCCTCTTCGAGCTTCTGCTTGGCCTCCACGCCCGCGGACATCGCGGTCGCGAGCGAAATTTCCTCGTCCGCCGACAGCAGCGACACCTTACCGATCTCCTTGAGGTACATGCGCACGGGGTCGTCAGTCGAGAAGCTGTCGACCAGCTCGTTCGGGTCGACGAGCTCTTCCTCTTCGATCTCGGCGATCTCCTCCATCGGCGGCTCCACATCGTCGATGCTGCTGTCGATGGCCTCGGCGGTGCCGATGTCGATGCCGAGCGTTTCGAGCGAGTCGTAGATCTGGTCGAGCTGCTCGCTCTCAAGGTTCATCTCGTCGATGGTCTCCATCAGGTCGCTGGAGCTGAGCTTGCCCTTGGCCTTGCCCTTGGCAAAGATCTCCATGAGCTTTTCGCTGCCCTGCAGCAGCGCCGCCGCGGGCAGGGAGGCGACCAGCTTTTCATCCAGCGGGGGATACTTCTCCGCGGGCTTTTCCGCCTGCGCGGTATCCTCGTTCGCTTTCTTGGCCGCTGCGGCCTTTTTCGCTTTCTTCGGCAGATTGATCTCCTCAAAATCCGCCTCGGCGAGCAGCGCGTTGGCCTGTTCCTCCAGCTCTCTGCTGGTCAGCTGTTTTTCTTCCATGTTTGCTTTCCTCCGTTACCCTTATATTTATTCTTTTCCATCGCGGCCATCAGGGGATCTTCGTTGACGGCCGCGCGCTTGTGCGCTTCGTCTAAAATGATATTGCAGTAGTCCTTCAGCGCCTGTGCGCCGTTTTTGAGCGATTCCGGCTTTGCAGGATACCGATCAAGTGGCTGATCTCCTCCGACGTGAAAAATTCCGCCAGCGCTGGGATGTTCACCTGCCCGCTCTCGCGCAGCTGCGCGCGCAGCGCCGTGAAGAACCGGCCCAGGAGGGGGGAGGAGAAGTCCTCTTCCCGAATCGGCGGATTCTCGCCAAAGAGGGAATCGTCCAGCGTCAAAAGCCGCAGCACGCCTTCTTCGGCGAGCGCCGAGCGAAGGTCGGTGTAGCGGATCGACCGCTCGCGCGGCTGGGCGGACGCCGCGGGATTCAGGTCCCGCCGCTCCTGCTCGCGCTTTTCCTTGTAGCGGGCGCGTTTTCGCGCGCGCTCGACCTCGAGCTTCATCGCGTCGGGCGTGATGCCTGCGGCCTCGGACGCGCGCACGGTGTAAATTTCGCGCTCAACCGCGTTCGGCACTGTGGAGAGCAATCCTGCTGCCGCTTCGGCAAAGCCGATACGTCCCTCGTCGCTTTTGAGGTCGAACTTTGACTTGAGCTGCGCCATGCGGAAGTCCATCCCGCTCTCGCTGCCGGAAAGCAGATGCTCAAAGGCGTCCTTACCCTGGAACTTGATGAAGTCGTCCGCGTCCTGTTTGATGTACTCTCCGTCGACGAGCCGCTTGGGAAGCTCGAGCACCTTGACCTGAAAGTCGGTGTTATTGAGAAGCGTCAGCGCCTTCTGCGTCGCGACCTTGCCCGCGTCGTCGTTGTCGTAGCAGAGCACGATCTCCTTCGTGTAGCGACTGAGTAATTGCAGCTGCTCCGTCGTCAGCGCTGTGCCCATCGAGGCGCAAGCATTGTCGAATCCCGCCTGATGCAGCATCACCACGTCGATGTTGCCCTCGACCAAAATAATGTTGCTGCGCTTGCTCTTTTTGGCCAGGTTCAGCCCGTATAAAACGCGCCGCTTGCTGTAAACGATGGTCTCGGGCGTGTTCATATACTTCGCGCCCGGATCGTCCTTGCTGATGATGCGCCCGCCAAAGCCCAGCACATCGCCGCGCACGTCGATGATGGGGAAGATGAGGCGCTTGCGGAATTTGTCGTACAGCCCGCCGTTTTTGCCGCGGATGGCAAGACCCGAGGCAAGCAGCTCGCCGTCGCCATAGCCCTTTTTCCGCATCGCGGTCAGTAAGCCGTCCCACTCGTCCGCCGATGCGCCGAGGCCGAAATTCGTTGCATTGCGCCGCGTGATCTTGCGGTTTTTCATATACTCGAGCACCGGCGCACCCTTGGGCGAGTAGAGCTGATCGTAGTAAAAGCGCGCCGCGTCGCGGTTGAGCGACAGGATGCGCGAACGCAGCCGGCTCTCGTCGCTGTGCTCTTCTTCCGGCACGGGCATGTTCGCGCGCCGTGCGAGAAAGCGCACCGCATCGGGGAAGGAAAGGTTCTCCTCCTCCATGATGAAGTTGATGACGCCGCCGCCTTTTTTGCAGCCGAAGCAGTAGCACAGCTGCTTGTCCGGCAGCACGTGGAACGAAGGCGTCTTTTCGCTGTGAAAGGGGCAGCAGCCCCACAGGCTCCCGCCGCGCGGCTGGAGCGAGACATAATTGCTGACAACGTCGACAATGTCGTTGCGGGCGATGAGCTCGTCCAAAAACTGACGGTCAAAGGCCATGGCGTCCTCCTTTCTCACTTCTGCGCACGGAACTTTTTGTTGTCAATGGATATATACGCCGAAAATGGTTACTTTCCTCTTTTTGGACGGAAAAATTCCAAAAAATTTTTCTGCGCGGAGAAAATTTGACAGACCGTGCCATTTCTCCTATAATTTCCGCAGGAATCGCTGCGCAAAGGGGGCGGAACATCGTGAATATCCGGTTGTATGCGGTAAAATCAGATCGACCGCTCTCAGAAGCGGAACGGTCCACGCTCGCGCGTTTTCTGCCACCTGAGCGGCAAGACCGCATCAAAACATCGGAACCCCTCTGCGCCTACGCGCTGCTCTGCCGTGCACTGCATGAACTTTACGGCTTGGAGGACTTACCGCAGCTTTCCTACGGCGAGCACGGCAAGCCGTACTTTGCTTCGCATCCGGACGTTCATTTCAGCCTGAGCCACACGCGCTGCGCTGCGCTGCTGGCTGTTCACAACGAGCCAATCGGCGCGGATATCGAGTGTCTTCGCCCTGTGAGCGGCGCGATGCGCACGCGCTTTCACGCGGCAAATGACGCCGATTTCTGGCGCCTCTGGGTGCAGCGGGAGAGCCGCTGCAAGCGCGCGGGGATCAGCGCCGTCGCATTGCGGGACAGGGAAATGCCGAGCTTCCCGAATGAGCGCGTTTTCGCGCTCGAACCGTTCCCCGACTACACCGCCGGCGTCTGTACCTGCTCTGACGCGGACGTTGACAAGCCGATATACCTTACAGTAAAAGAGCTCATATAAAAGGTTCCGAAGAGAATTCTTCGGAACCTTTTTTCGCTTCATTCAGCCTTACAGCTCCACGACGATGGGCTCGTGGTGCACTTTCGGCAGCAGCATATTTTTGACGTCGCTCGTTTTGAGCTTGATGGTCGAGGTGCAGAGGCACGGGTGGCAGGAGAAGTACTCCGCCTCATAGGTCTCCTTGTCGATGAGCAGCTGCACGCGGTTCTCATCATCGTTCATCAGGCCGAGGATCGTCGCCGACCCCGGCGTGCAGTGCAGCAGCTCCCAGAGCTGCTCTTCCGGCGCGAACGACAGGCGGGCCGAGCCGATCTGATGGCTCAAGTCTTTCGTATGAAACGCCTTGTGCGGCGGCATACATAAAAGGTAGAAATTCGTCTTCTGCCGGTTGCAGAGGAAGAGGTTCTTGCACACGTCCACGCCGAGCACAGCGGAGACATCGTCACATTTTTCCATCGTGTCGGCCAGCTCGTGGGTCACGCGCTCATAGTCGATGCCGAGGGAATCCAGAAAGTCGAACGCTGCCGCTTCCTGCGCGGGCAGCTTACCCTCGGGGCGGGAATTGTGATAGATCGGGGAGATTTCCATGTTGCTTTATTTCTCTTCTTTCAGCAGTTTTTCGCCGGCCTTGAATATATCGCCCGCGCCGACGGTCAAAATAAGGTCGCCCGGGCAGGCGATGCGCGCGAGCGCGGCAGTCACCTTGTCGAGCGTAGGGCAATAAACGGATCCGGGGATCTCGCGGCTCAGGTCCATAGACGAAATGCCGATGTCGTTCTGCTCGCGCGCGGCGTAGATCTCTGCCAGCACGACGACGTCGGGTACGCGCAGCTCTTTGACAAAATCGTTAAACAGCGCCTTCGTGCGCGTGTAGGTGTGCGGCTGGAATGCGCAGATGATGCGCTTGTAGGGAAGCGTCTTCGCCATTTCGAGCAGCGCGTGCAGCTCGCCGGGGTGGTGGGCGTAGTCGTCGTAGACGTCCGCGCCGTGGAAGCTTCCCTTGTACTCAAAGCGGCGGCCCGCGCCGGTGAACGTTGCAAGGCCGAGACCGACGGCCTCGCCGCTGACGCCGAGAAGATATGCGGCGCTCGCCGCGGCCAGTGCGTTCATCACGTTGTGCTTGCCGCCCACGCGCAGGGAAACATGAGCGTAGTAACTGCCGCGGATATAGATGTCAAAGCTCGGAAGCCCGTCCGTCCAGACGACGTTTTCCGCGCGGCACTGCGCGGCGGGATCATCGTAGCTGAACCAGAAAATGGGTTGGGAGATGCCCCTGAGCGCATCGCGCGCGCCCTGATCGTCCATATTGGCGACGACGTGTCCGCCAATGGGAACGAGCTCTGCAAAGCGGCGGAACGAGTGTTCCACATCCGCTAAGTCCTTGAAGAAATCAAGATGGTCGGCCTCCACGTTCAAAATGACCGCGACGGTGGGGAAGAAGCTCAAAAACGAGTTGCAGTATTCGCAGCTCTCGGCAATGATCGTATCGCCCTTGCCGACGCGATAACCGGAATGAAGCAGCTGTAACGTGCCGCCAATCATGACGGTCGGGTCTTTCTGCGCGGCCATGAAGATGTGCGTCGCCATCGAAGTGGTCGTCGTCTTGCCGTGCGTGCCGGAGATGCAGAGGGCGTTTTTGTAGCCCTTCATAATAGCGCCCCAGGCCTGCGCGCGCTCGAAAACGGGGATGCCGCGCGTCACCGCGCCGGAGATCTCGGGATTGTCGTCGTGGATGGCGGCGGTGCGGATGACAAAGTCGCACTCGCCGAGGTTGTCCGCCGCATGGCCGATGGCCACGGGGATGCCGAGCGAGCGCAGATGCTCGACGGACGGGCCGTCGTTCATGTCGCTGCCCTGGACCTTGAGGCCCATACCGTGCAGCACCTCTGCCAGCGGGCTCATCGAAACGCCGCCGATGCCGGCCAGATGCGCGCACTTGCCGGGGACGAGATAGGAGAAAATATCCTTCTGATTAGTCATTGTATCAAATCCTTTCCTTGTGCGGAGCACAGGAGATTTACTTTTTATGGATTTTCTATTATAATATAGCGGCGAACGGAGTGCAATGCTAAAAATTTGATTTTTTGTGAGGGTTCCATGCTCTTTTTACCGAAGGAAGTCGAAACGGTCATCACCACGCTGCAAGGCGCGGGTTATTCGCCGTACCTGGTTGGCGGCTGCGTGCGCGAAATGCTGCGAGGCAAAGCGCCGTCCGACTACGACATGACATCCGACGCCCTGCCGCAGGAGGTGCTGCGCCTCTTCGGCGAGTGGGCGCACCCGACGGGCTTGCAGCACGGCACGGTGACGGTCGTGAGCGGGGGACTGCCCATTGAGCTCACGACGATGCGCCGCGACGGCGCGTACAGGGATAACCGCCACCCAGATTCCGTCACGTTCGGCACGAGCATTGAAGAGGACCTTGCCCGCCGCGACTTCACGGTCAACGCCATCGCTTTGTCGCCGGACGGCACGCTCGTCGACCCCTGCGGCGGGCAGGAAGACCTGAAAGCAGGCGTCCTTCGCTGCGTCGGCGAGCCGAAGCGGCGGTTTGAGGAAGACGCGCTGCGCATTTTGCGGCTCGTGCGCTTTTGCTCCGTGCTCGGTTTTTCGGCGGAGAAGGAGACCGCCCGCGCCGCGCATGAGGCACGCGGCCTACTCGCCCACGTCGCGCATGAGCGCGTGTATGCGGAGATGAACAAGCTCCTGCTCGGTGAGAATGTGGGGGAAACGCTTTTGACCTTTCCAGACATTCTGGGCGTGCCGATTCCGGAGATTTTACCCTGCGTCGGCTTTGACCAGTGCAATTACCACCACTGCTTCGACGTTTGGGGTCACACGGCGCGCGCTGTCGCCGCCGTGCCGCCAAAGCGGGAGCTGAGATGGACGATGCTCTTCCATGACCTCGGTAAGCCCCTGTGCCGGACGTTTGACGAGCAGGGCGTCGGACATTTTTACGGTCACACGGCGATTTCCGCTCAAATGGTGGAGGACATCATGGCACGGCTGCACTTTGAAAAGGCGCTGCGTGACAGAATACGCGCGCAGCTCGCCTGTTTCGACGATATGTTCCGCCCCGAGCGGGCGGCCATCCATAAGGAGATGGCGCGCCTCGGCGCGGAAACGGTGCAGAATCTTCTCTATACCAAACAGGCGGACAATGCCGCGAAAGCGCCCGCGGGATTAGAGCGTGCGCAGGCGCTGTGGCACGAAGCACAGAAAATCTACGACGAGCTGATTTCAGAGGGCGCGTGCTGCTCGATCCACGAGCTCAAGATCAGCGGGGAAGACCTCGCCGCCCTCGGCTACCACGGGTGTGAGATCGGCGCGGTGCTTGCGCGGCTTTTGGATGAGGTCGCATCGGAAAAACTGAAAAATACCCCTGCGGCGCTGCGAGTGCGCGCCGTGCGGCTGTGGCGCAGCGGCTATGCGCGCCATACGATGAAAGAAAACGAGACCCATTGACGGAGGTTAACGATATGGCAAATCTGATGGATTATCTGGACTGGCGCGGGGATCTGACGCTCGAAATTTCGCCGTTCAACGAGGTGGACGCGCTGATTCTGGCAGAGCTGAGCTTTGTCGACTTTGACGGCATCGTGCCGCCTCCCGAGCTCGGGCGCGGCCTGCCGCTGAATGAGGCGGCGGAGGCGTTTTTCGCCCGCCACGGCGGGAAGGACGTCCCCATGGGTGTCCTCGTGCCGGACACGATCTCGAAAATGCTGCGCAAGCTGATGACGAGCCCGCGCTTTCGCAATATGACGCTTAACGGCTACACAGCGCTGCTTGTTGAAGGTGAGCGACGAAGAATCC
>VOFJ01001922.1_pt1 | contig 18094 bp, 36 predicted proteins | sample 5384081 | NCBI WGS metagenome assembly VOFJ01 (sample SAMN12384729, study PRJNA508395) | human gut metagenome | isolation source: healthy gut I | host: Homo sapiens
TAATACTGTGTATTCTGGAGAATCCTTTAAGGACATTGCCGCCTTATAGCTGATATTTGGAGCCGCAGCAATCTCCCCGCTTAACAGCGCTTCCTTGGAATCCCCTCCGGAAACATTGGCGATCACCAGCTTGTCGATCTGGACATCCCCATAGAAGTAATCTTCATTTGCCTTAAACGTATACGTTCCTGCTGCCGAATCATAATTTTCCAGGATGAACGGGCCTGTGGAAATTGCCGCCTCCGGCTCTGTGAACGTCTCCGGCTCCGTCACATTCTCCCATATATGCTTGGGAAGGATCGGAAGGCTTCCTGCCACATCACTCAAAAACGGATTATACGTCTTATTCAGCTTAATTTCCACCGTATGCTCGTCCACAACGGACGCTTCCCTCCACCATGGACACGGATACCCATTTATAGGGATGTTCCTTCATATAATCAAAGGTAAACTTTACATCCTCTGCCGTAAAAGGAGTGCCGTCTGTAAAGGATACGCCCTTTCTCAGCTGGAATGTATAGGTCAGTCCATCCTCAGACACAGAATAATCCTCTGCCAGATAGGGGATCAGACCGGACTCATCCTTCCACATCAGCGTGTCAAAAATATAGCTGAGCGTCATATAACCCTGGCCCTTGGGGGAGATCGTATAAACGGATGGGAAACCAAAATCCCCGTTTCCGCTGACCGTAAGGATCCGTTCTTTCCTCTTTTCCGTATCCTGTGCCGTCTCTGCCGCCGTCGTTTCCTTCTCTTCGGCCGCCGTTGTCTCTGCCTCTGTGTGCTTACCGCTGTCTCTGTTTTCGCACCAGACCCACAGCCAGTTATCATACTGGCTGCGATCGCAGCCGCAGTAAATCCTGCCAGTACCTTCTTCGTTTTCACTTTTTCTTCCTCCCAAATATTCTCAATGTTTTTCATTATATCAGACAGCTAATAGAAATCAAGTGTTTGCATATGGTATAGCTTTTTCCCTTTTTACATCTCATACATCGTATAGAAAATTTTCATTCCTGTCTTCCAGAGCTGCATCGGACAGGTCCCAACAAAAAAACATTTCCCGCCCTGTGTGCCAGACAGGGCGGGATCTTTGTTTTATTTCTTATTATTTTCTTTGCTCCAGGAACCGACGGATCACGCCGATCTGCCGCTCCACCTCACTGGGAGCCGGGCCTGGTGACGCATCTCCCGGCCACACACGTCCCCAGGTCGATGGCCCTATAAATATCCGCATCAAAATGCTCCGAATACTCTTTATACTCTTCCAGGGTCAGATCTGCCAGGGACTTGTCTTCCTTTACGCACTGGGCCACCAGCTGGCCAACGGTCCTGTATGCGTCCCGGAAGGGCATCCCCTTTTTCGTGAGATAATCTGCGCAGTCGGTGGCATTGATAAAGCCCTTTAATGCCGCTTTTTCATGTTATCCTTCAATATCTCCATGGTGGAGAACATGGGCGTCAGTACCTTCAGACACTGCTTTGCCGTATCAATGGCGTCAAAAAACAGCCTCCTTATCCTCCTGCAGATCCTTATTATAGGCAAGAGGGATCCCCCTTTAACATGGTCAAAAAGCGTCATCAGATCTCCGTATACCCGCCCAGTCTTACCACGGATCAGCTCACAGACATCGGGATTTTTTCTTCTGGGGGCATGATGGAGGAGCCGGTGGAAAAGGCGTCGTCCAGCTCCACAAACTTAAATTCCCAGGAGCACCAGGCGATGATCTCCTCCGACAGCCGGGAAATATGCATCATTAAAATAGAGAGCGCACTGGCCAGCTCAATGCAGTAATCCCGGTCGGAGACTCCGTCCAGAGAATTGTCCGTCACCCGTGAAAAACCCAGTTGCTGCCTTACAAAATCCCGGTCGATGGGATAGGTCGTGGATGCCAGAGCGCCGGACCCCAGGGGCATATCATCCATCCCTCCAGGCAGTTTTCCAGACGGACCACATCCCGCTTCATCATATTGGCATAGGCCATCATATAATGGCCGAAGGTCACCGGCTGGGCTCTCTGTAAATGGGTGTAGCCAGGCATGACCGTCTCCAGGTTTTCTTCCGCACTTGCACACAGAGCCTCCATAAACTCCAGGACCAGAGCCTTGATGGCCAGGATCTCTTTTTTTCACATAAAGCCGCAGATCCAGAGCCCCCTGATCATTCCTTGACCTGGCCGTATGAAGCCGTTTTTTCCCGCATCCCCGATCCGCTCCGTGAGGATCTGCTCGATATTCATATGGACATCCTCGTATTCCTCCGAAAACTGGAGCTTCCCGCTCTCAAGATCCGAAAGGATCCCCTTCAGACCTTCTATGATCTTTTCAGTCTCTCCGTTTTCAATGATCCCCTGTTTTCCCCAGCATGGCCGCATGGGCCATGGACCCGGTGATATCTTCCTTATATAAACGGCTGTCAAATGAAATAGACGAATTGAAATCATTGACAGTGCTGTCTGTTTCTTTTTCCAAACCGTGCTGCCCATAACTTTGCCATAGGTTCTCCTTTATTCTACCGATGGGAAAATGGTTTTCTCTGCCAACGCCTCATCATTCATGGCGCGTACCTTGATGGGGAGTCCGAAAAGACTGATAAATCCGGCGGAATCGCCCTGCTCATAGCAGTCGTCCTCGTCAAAGGTTGCCATTTCCGAAGAATAGAGGCTGTACGGGGATGTCACAGACGCCGGGATGATATTTCTTTATAGAGTTTCAGCTTCACATCTCCGGTGACCGTCTCCTGGGTGGAATCCACAAAAGCGCTCATGGCCTTCCGCAGGGGCGTATACCACTGTCCATTGTATACAAGCTCCGCGAACTTCAGCGCCAGCTGCTGTTTATAGTGCTGGGTCTCCTTATCCAAAGTGATCTCCTCCAGCTTTTCATGGGCCTTATAAAGGATGGTCCCCCCTGGAGTCTCATAAACTCCGCGGCTCTTCATTCCCACAAGGCGGTTTTCCACCACGTCCAGCAGTCCGCAGCCGTTTTCCCCACCGGAGAGCTTGTTGAGGGTCTGGATCACCGTCTCACAGTCCATCGCCTCACCATTTACGCTGGTGGGAACTCCCCCTTTTCAAAATGGATGGTCACATATGAAGGCTGATCCGGCGCCTGCTCCGGAGATACGCCCAGCTCCAGAAAACCAGGCTTATTCACAGGCGCTTCGTTGGCCGGATCCTCCAGATCCAGGCCCTCGTGGGACAGATGCCACAAATTCTTATCCTTAGAATAATTGGTCTCTTTCGTGATCTTCAGCGGGATATTGTGGGCCTCTGCATAGGCGATCTCCTTCTCTCTGGAGTTCAGTTCCCAGAAACGCCAGGGAGCGATCACATCCATCTGAGGGGCAAAGGCCTTGATGGCCAGCTCAAATCGTACCTGATCGTTTCCCTTTCCTGTACAGCCATGACAGATGGCGTCGGCTCCCCTCCTTCTTTGCGATCTCAACAATACGCTTTGCGATCAGCGGACGGGCAAAGGAGGTCCCCAGCAGGTAATGATCTCATAGGCGGCTCCGGCCTTTACTGTTGGAATGATATACTCCTCCACAAATTCCTTCTTCAGATCCTCGATATACAGCTTGGAAGCGCCTGTTTTTAAGGCCTTTTCCTCCAGGCCGTCCAGCTCCGTTCCCTGTCCCACATCCCCGGAAACAGCAATGACCTCACATCCATACGTTTCCTTCAGCCACGGGATCAGCACGGAAGTATCCAGTCCGCCGGAATATGCAAGCACGATCTTGTTATATTTTTTCTCTGCCATCATCTTTTCCTCCATAATTATTCATAGCATGTTTCATTGGATGCCGGCGGCATACGTCTTTCTCCGCCGCCAGTGACCTTGGTTTTCTCTACATGTAAATTAACAAGATTATATCCTACATGGAATCGGATTTTAAAGAGTTTTTTGTATATTTATTAGTTATAAATGCATAATATTCCGTTATATGCATCAGCCTGCGGAACTGCGGAGGTATTTTTCCATGCAAAAGGAACTTGCCGCAAAAGAGTCGCTTCTAAGCTTTCTTTGCAGCAGTCCCTCTTATGTACATAAATTTTTTCCGTTTTCAGCCAGCGCCGTCCTTACAGATCGATATAGCCAACGCCGTTCTCGATGCGGATCTTCGTCCCGTAGGGCTCACTGAGCTGCTGGAGATATCTTAGGTCTCCTCGCTTCCGGACATTCTGGGAAGTCCTTTGTGGGGACGCTTATCGTGGAGCCCCAGGCTGATGGGATACAGCTGTACCTGGGTGATCTTTCCGTCCTCCATATCCCAGGCAGCCATGACAGCTCTCCAGATGTTCTCCAGAACGCCGTAGCCCACGGTCCCATTTTTTGCTGCGGTTATCCATGTAGCTTCCCACCTTTGTATCCAGGGGCATCTTCCGGTTGATGTAGGCGTCATAGGGCTGAAGGCTCACGGTCTCCGTCTCAAACAGGAAGTTTCCCAGGCTGTACAGGATCAGACCGCCCTTGTAGATCTCAATGCCGCGCAAGCTCGTGAGGGCCGTGGCCGATCACCGCATGAGCCCCGGCGTCGATGCAGGCCCTGGAAAAGGTCTCCAGGAACATGGCCGGAACGGTGGTGTCCTCGCCGTCGGTCTCATGGCCGTGGAAGCTGACAAATACCACGTCCGCCTGTTTTCTGGCTTCTGCGATCTCATCGGTGATCCGCTTCATGTCCTCCTGGTTGGGAATGCTCTCAATCCAGTTCTTCTCGTCCAGAATGAACATTCCGGCCTTTCCAAAGGGAAGGACCCCCGGCTCCAGCGGGTTAAAATATCCGTTGCGGATCTCAAATTCCATTTCTGCATTGACCTTCGTTACCTTCACCAGCTCCTGGGCCATCTCATAATGGGCCGGATCCACATGGTATCTGGTGGAGGAACGTAAAGTGATTCAGTCCAGGACGTCCGATCATCTGATGGGACTGGCCGCCGGCCCTGGAAGCCGCGCTGAAGGTGGAGGATACGCTGATCAGCGCCACCCCTTCCCTTTCTGGTCTCCAGATAGCAGGCCTTGAGGCATCTCCCAGATTTTTTTCCCCGTGCCTGAAAACACCATATCCCTCTCGTTCAGATGGCGGATGGTGGCCATGGCGCCCTCCTGGCCGTAATCACCGGAATGGTTGTTGGCCGTGTTGTAGAGGTTGAAGCCGAATCTCTGGATATCGTCCAGAGCGCCCGGATCCATCATGGCCCAGGTGCCTCCGCTTTCTGCCGCCGGATATCCCTCCTGGTCATGGAAGGTCATTTCCAGGTTAGAAAACTTCACATCATGCTCCATGATGCAGTCCCGGACCTCCTCGAACCCCTCGTAACCGTCTTTTTGCGATCCGGCGGGTGATGAACATGTCGCCGGTGGCAATGGTCTTCAATACATTTTTTTCCCATTTTTCTTTCTGCTCCTGTCTCTTATAATTCCTTCCTGTACTGTTCCATCTCGGAATCAGAAGCATACACAAAGTGGCCCGGCCGGATCTCCTGGAAACTGGGCTGTTCCTTTGAGTAATCATGCATGGAAGGATCATAGTAAAGCCTCTGCTTGTCCTTCTCCCGGTCGGGATCCGGCTGGGGATGGCTGACAGCAGGGATTTGGTGTAGGGATGCACCGGATGGGCATACAGCTCATCCGCGTCCGCCAGCTCCACCATGGTCCCGAAGTGCATCACCCCGATCCGGTCAGAGAAATACTTTACTACTGCAAGATTATGGGCAATGAACAGAATTGTCAAGTCCATTTCTTTTTATGTCCATTAACAGGTTGATGACCTGGGCCTGGATGGACACGTCCAAAGCTGAAACCGGCTCATCGGCGATGATCACCGACGGCTTTACCACCAGGGAACGGCAATGCCGATCCTCTGCCTCTGGCCGCCGGAGAACTCATGGGGGTAACGGGAGCCGTGCTCGGGAAGCAGTCCCACCTTATTTAATATAGAAGAAACACTTTTCCGGATCAGCTCCTTATCCTTTTCCCCCTGGTCTTTAAGCCCCTCGGCAATGATCTCCTCCACCGTCATACGGGGATTCAGGGAGGAATACGGATCCTGGAAGATCATGGACAGATTTCTTGTGACATAGTCCCGGTCTGCCTTTGAAAGCTTTCCGGAAATATTTTTCCCATTGAACAGGATCTCACCGGAGGTGGGATTGTAAAGGCGGATCAGAGTACGGCCCAGGGTGGTCTTTCCGCAGCCGCTCTCGCCCACCAGACCGAAGTTTTCGCCCTTATAAATATCGAAGGTCACATTGTTTAAGGCCTTTACGGTCTTTTTCTTTCCGGCGGGGAATTCCATACAGAGATTTTTGATCTCCAGGATCTTCTCCCGTTCCTTCTGTGCGTTCTGTTCCATCCTATACGCCCTCCTTCCTGTTCATACGTGCGATCCGATGCTGAAGCGCTTCCGGCATTTCCACCTTGGGTGCGTTGGGGTGCAGCAGCCAGGTGGCCGCGTAGTGGGTGTCGCTCAGCTTGAAGAACGGCGGCTCCTCCCTCAAAATCCACCTGCATAGCATACTGGTTCCGCTCGGCAAAGGCGTCGCCCTTGGGCGGGAAGATCATGTTGGGCGGCGTTCCCGGAATGGAGAACAGCCGCTCCTTTGTCTCCAGATCCGGCATGGAAGAAAGCAGCGCCCAGGTGTAGGGGTGGGCCGGGCTGTAAAAGATCTCCCTGGCTGTTCCCACCTCTACGATCTTTCCGGCATACATCACGCAGATCCGGTCCGCCATATTGGCTACAACGCCCAGATCATGGGTAATGAAGATCACGGAGAGCTTCTGTTTTCTTTTTTGATCTCCTTGATCTCGTCCAGGATCTGGGCCTGGATGGTCACATCCAGGGCCGTGGTGGGCTCGTCACAGATCATGATCCTGGCATTGCTGGCCAGGGCAATGGCGATGACGATACGCTGGCGCATACCGCCGGAGAACTGGAAGGGATACTGCTCAAACCGCTCCTCCGGCCTGGGGATCCCCACCATTTCCATCAGCCTCAATAGCCCGCTTCTTTGCCTGCTCCTTTGTCATGTGCTCTCTTAAGACCAGGGCCTCGGTGATCTGCTTCCCGATCTTCATGATGGGATTCAGCGCAGAAAGCGGATCCTGGAAGATCAGGGAGATCTCCCTTTCCGCGGATCTTATAAAAAGTCTTTTTCCTTATATTTTGTCAGATCGTCTCCCTTATAAAGGATCTCCCCCTCCTCAATGATGGAGTTTTTGGGAAGGATCCCTAAGATCGCCTTGGTGGTCACGGATTTTCCGGAACCCGACTCGCCCACGATGGCCAGAGTCTCGCCCTCAAACAGCTTAAAGTCAATGCCGCGGACAGCCTGGACCTTTCCGTTATAGGTACGGAAGGAGACTCTCAAATTATTTACCTCTAAGATTGGATCTTTCATCTTCTTCCTCCTATTCTGCTCCTCTTAATGTGGGGTCAAAGGCATCCCGCAGGCCGTTTCCGAACAGGTTGAAGGAGATCATCAGAAGAGAGATGATGATCGCCGGGAAAACCACCTGGCTGGGATACTGTAAAAAGCACCTTCTGTCCTCTGGATAACATAACGCCGATGGACGGCTCCGGAGCCTGGAGGCCCAGTCCGATGTACGCCAGGAAGGACTCGGAGAAGATGGCAGTTGGGATGGCGATCATGGAGCTGGTGATGATGGGGCCGATGGAGTTGGGAAGAATATGACGGAAGATCAGCGCCATATCCTTCACGCCCAGGGTCCTGGCCGCCAGTACGTACTCACGCCCCTTGAACCGGTAGAACTGGGAGCGGACCATACGGGCCGTGCTCACCCAGTCCTTGATGACTAAGGACATGATGATGGAGAACATTCCCGTACCAAACACCATGATGAACAGGGTCACCACAACGATCCTGGGGAAGGCGTTGATGATCTCGGTGATACGCATCATGATCATATCCACCTTTCCGCCGTAATAGCCTGCGATGGAGCCGTATACGATGCCGATGCACACGTTGCAGCATACCGACACCACTGCGATGATCAGGGATACCCGGGCGCCTCTCCACATACGGGTCCAGATATCGCGGCCCAGGTAGTCGCTTCCGAACCAGAAGCACTGCTCGTCGCTGAGCCCTTTATACTTATAATAGTCCACGACCACGTCCACGATCCGCTCCCCGTTGACCAGTCTGGGGTTGATGACCTCCAGGATACAGCCCTCCGGATACTTTTCCGGATCGTTTAAGTTGTCGTATTTCCGGTTTTCCATGGTATAGCCGCCGTCAAAGAAGCCCAGGTTCATTTTTGCGATAAAGGGCACCTTGGGAGGCATGATGGTCAGCTCTGTGTGCTGCTCATCGTAGGTGTACTCATTCATGCCCGGACCGAACACGGCAAAAACGAAATGATCAGAATGATGACCGCCGCGATCACAGACGCCTTATTTTTTACAAACCGCAGCCATACGTCCATGAAGAATCCAATGGGCTTTGTCTTAAATTCCACATCATGGATCTTCTCATCTCTCTGTACCAGACGGAACAAGTCTTTGGATACTGCGTCATACTTTGCTTTGTTATCTTCATACAATACCATTACTTCTTCCCTCCCATTCTGACTCTCGGGTCAATGATGCCGTAGGAAATATCTACGATAAGGACTGTGATCAGCGAGATCATGGAGTAGAACACCAGGATCGCCACGGTCAGCATGTGATCGCTGGCGTTGATGGAGTCTACCATCATACCTCCCATTCCAGGAACAGAGAAAATATTTTCTACGACCAGTGAACCGCCTAAAACATTGGCAAACATCGGAATGATAATATTGGCCAGCGGCACCATGGAGTTTCTGAGGCCATGGCGGATTGTGCTCTGTGCATACGTTAAGCCCTTTGTTTTGGCAAGAAGCATAAACTCAGAGTTCATGGTTTCTGCCAGCTCCGCTCTTAAATAACGGGCAACACGGGCGATGGGGCTGAACATCAGCGCTAAAATAGGAAGGAACATGGAATGGAGTGCTGCCATTCCAGTGGCTGACGCATCGTATATGATCGGAAAAGCTCCTGCCTTATATCCCACAAAATACTGGAGGCATGTGGCAAATACGAATGAAGGCACTGAAATGAAGATAACCACCATAAATGATACAAACTGGTCGATGATCGTATTTTTTCTTTATTGCCGCCACGATTCCGGCTGCAAGTCCGATCGGTATGGCTGCAAACAGCGATATCAGATTGATCTGCAAGGTTACCGGGATCCGGTCCTTCATGACCTCAAATACTGGTACATTGGGACGCATTTTTTCATGGATGTGCCCCAGTCTCCATGGAGGAATACATTCTTCAGGAAATAGCCGTACTGCTTGATTATGGGCTCATCAAAATGATATATTTTTCATTCAAAGTATCAATAACGGTCTGTGACAGATCTCCATCCTGATCGTACACGCTTCCCGGCATCAGGCGGACAACACAAAAGGCAATGGATACAATAATAAACAATGTGATAAATAACGCGATCACTCGGTCAATAATATATCGAAACACTGCCGATCCTCACTCCTTTCATCTATTTAATTCCTTCTTTTTTTCAGATGCTATATTTTTTCAATATCCGGCTTCTCGCACAGCTTAATCGCAAAAATCCTCAGAAGAATGACAAGCTGCTCCTTTTATGAAGCAGCCTGTCTGTGGTCTCGTCACTCTACTTCTGTCTTTTTTTCTATCATTGATCCATCCTGGATCATTCAATGATCTTGAATAGTCCCAGGCAAAGCCGATCCGGTTTTACATAACCGTTTGTGGAAAGCTGTAAGCGATCAGCCTTTAAATACTTATAAATGTCCTGTGTTACCGGAATAACATTGGCCGGCTCGATCAGTAAGCGTTCCATTTCCGCAACCTCTTTCAGACGAACACCTTCGTCAAAACGATCATCTGCGAAGTTCGCTGCGTTGAATACTTTATCAAACTCTTCATTGATAAACGGCTCGTTTTTGTTGGAGTAGAAGGACGGTCCAATACTTAAACGCGTTCCACGGCGCCAGATCATTGCCGACCCAGCCGCCCCAGCTTAACTCGTAAGAGGCCGGGTTGGTCTGCCATCCCCCTCTTCACCTGGCTCAGCTGATTGGCCGGCATCGCCTGGAGCTTCAGTTCAAACCGGTCTGCGCCAAACAGCTTCGGCCAGCTCTGCTGGAGGAATTCTGACATCTGGGCCATTAACTCTGTGTCAGAGTAATGCATGGTCAGCGTCAGCTTGTCCAGGCCTTCCTCGGACATTGCCTCGTCAAACAGCTGTTTTGCCTTTTCAGGATCATATCCGTAGTTTTCTTTTCTGTTTGCTTTTCCTTCTTCGGTATCACGGAAGGTGATATTTTTTGTTCAGATCCATCATATGGGTGGTGGGAACAATATACTCTGCCGGATCCTGTTTGGTCAGGCTCGCGAGATTTTTTTTCTCTGTCTACCCGTAATAAAGGGCCTGTCTGAACTTTTCATTGGCTAAGATCGGTGTTCTCCGGGTTGATGGTATTGACCACCACATGGCGCACAGAGTTATACGGAGCCAGAAGAACCCGCGGATCCTCTTCATACTTTAAGTAATTAGATGTGGAAAGCTGAACATAATCGATCTCGCCGTTTTCGAACAGCTGCATCTGTGTACTGCTGTCCTCAACAACCTTAATATTGATCCCTGCCAGCCAGATACGGTCCGCAAATGGATAATTGGGGTTTTTTCTTAAAGGTGATCTCTGCGTCGTTGACCCAGTTCTCTACCAGGAACGGTCCGCAGGAAATATATTGTTCCTGAGATGTCCCGTACATGGTCTCCGTTCTATCTGCGTTCATCCCTTTTTCATAGTATTCTTCATTGATCATACAGTTGGCCGGATGTGCCAGATGGATCATGACCTCTGTTGGGTTGTGCATGCTGACGGTATGTATTTCCAGCGTATGGTCGTCGATCAGCTTCAGGCCCACCTCATCCCAGGAGGCATTACCTGGAAATAGTCCATTGCCTTCACGATCTCAATGGCATCGTTGGCAAAGTTACTTGCCCTCAGGTTCGCAAGCTTCGGATCCAGGATCATCTTCCAGGTATAATACACATCATTGGCATCCAGGGTATCTCCATTTTCCCACACGCAGCCTTCCCCGGACCTTGATCTGCCATACCTTTCCTTCCTCATCCATCTGGATCGGCTCCTCCGCTGCCAGCTCTCCCGCAATTTCACATGCAGTGTAATCCGCACTGGGGAAATATCCGTATAAAGTCATAGAGGAGCGCTTGATCTGGGTAGACGCATAGGACTGGGTATACGTCAGTGGGTTCAAAAAGAACCGATCTTCGCAGTGGACGCCTCCCGCAGGATCCCATAGCCTTCTGGTGAAGGCTTTTCACCATTGGGATCTGTCTTCGCCTCGCTGGATTCAGACGCCCCTGCCTCTGTCGTCCCATTATTGCCATCTGCCGATGCCGCTTCCCGTAAACTCCAGGCTTCCGTCGGTCTTGTTTCCCACCGGAACAGCCCGAGAGCGCCGCCGCCAGAGTGCTCACTGCCAGCATGGCTGCCAGCATTTTTTCGTCTTTTTCATCGCTTTCTTCCTCCTTGATTATATGCCCAATATTGCGAGCGAGCAGATAAACATGCTGGCCGCCGCAATAAAAGATTCTGTATAGTTTCTTTCATATACCGTCTTTTTCTACAAATTCGCCATAGCTTCCGAATGTCTTATCTGAAACTCCCGGATTGGTCCTTAAGCTTTTTAAACCGCATGGCTCCATAAATGCAAAGATCGTAAAACCCTCATATATCTTGCCCGGCGGAACTAACCCACGATCAGGAACACGATTCCAGAGAGCGCAGGTATCGGAGATCCCGATGAGATTCCACTGCCTGCGTATAACAAAAACAACTGCTGCCGCGACTGCAGCATAGACTAGATTTCTAATACAGCACTGGATCTGGTATTGCTTTCCCATTCCGTTATTCTCCTTCTTCCCGTTTCTCCTGCCGGCTTTTGGGGATCAGCCTGCTGCCATAAGCAATGGCGTAGATGCCCCGGCTCTCGTTCTGGATCAGGCGGATAAAAGGTCCGAATATTGATTCCGGACGATGGCGGTTTTGGGACCTACCGGGATAATGGGGATCTCTTTTCCATTTCTCTTGCCCCAAACTCCCGTCCTTCTTCCTGTAAAGCTCCGCCTTTGTCCCTTCTCCGGAAATATACATTCCCTGGGCTTCCAGGATCGTCTCCTCATCCCAGGATGTTTTCCTGCCATACGTCCCGGCGGTCCACCGGATTCCTCCCATTGTACATCCGCATCAGGGCGTCGGAGATCAGCCGTACCGGTACTCCTGAGGTATTGCAGAGAACGATGACTGCCGCCTCCGCCTCATTGGACCAAGCGATATTGAGGATACTCCCCGGAAGGCTCCCTCCATGTTCCACCACCTTCAGATCGTCCAGACGTTTCATGGAAAGACCGTAGCCGTAATATCCAAACGCTCCATAATCTGGCGGGGCCTGCACATCTCACGGATCCCTGTACTGCCCAGGATCCGGATCCTCCGGCGTTTTCCCCTTCGTTCAGATACATTGCCAGATATTTTTTCAGATCGTTCAGAGTGGATTTCATGGCTCCGCCTCCGTTTAGTACAAAGGCATGATCATGGTAATCCCTGGAGGCTGTCATAACGCCGTTTACCTTTTTATATAGAGTGGCGGCATTGACATCCAGACTGGGCCGGACAAAATCACAGAAACTCCGCTTCATACCCAGAGGCTCAATGATATTCTTTTAAAAGATATTCCGCATAAGAGGGTTCACCACCGTGCCTGCGGATGATATCCGAAAGCAGGCCATAACCGTCATTGCAGTAGCTCAAGTATTCGCCCGGCTCTCCGTTCAGGCCACTTTCTTCTGTCTGGGCATCCAGCCGTTCTGCCACCCGGCGGACCCCTTCATCCGCCAGAGCGTCATTGTAGGCCAGATCTCCCACCTCCTTTTTTCATCCAGCCCCATCTCCGCAGCCACCTGATCCACCAGGATCCTGGGAAGAGGGAAAAAGCCGCCGCTGTGGGTTAAAAAAGATGTCGGATCGTCACGGTTTTCTGGTTTTTATTGGTAAATTCCGGAACATATCGGCTTACCGGGTCGTCCAGCTTAAGGATCCCCCGCTCCTCCATCTGCATAATAGCTAAAAGCAGTGAAGGATTTGGTCACTGAAGCCAGTCCAAAGATCGTTTCCCCATCCAGCTCTTTCTGGGATTCCAGATCTCTCACTCCCCAGAATTTCTCGTACTGGGTCACACCGTTTTTGTCGATTATGGCTGCTGCGATCCCGCAGGCCTCATAATCCTTCATAATGGATCTCACTAGATTTTTCCGCCAGCAGGCGGTTGGTCTCCCCTTAATCCGGTTCAATTCCTCTCACCTCCATTATTGTGTTAATTTTCACAATTTTTATCGTTTTACCATCAATTATTTAAGCACATTATACATATTCCACTTATTATTGTCCAATATACAATTCGCATGCTCTATATGTGTAAAATGAATAAGGAAAAAGAAATAAAATAAAAACAGCCCTGTTTCCAGGGCCGCTTCCTAATGTGCATTATTTTTCATTCTCCAGTGTTCTCATATAGTCCTCTACAAACTGGACAAACCGCTCTGCCGCTGGGGGATCTCCCCCGTTTTTCTGGCGCAATAGAAATACAGAGCGATGAAATCCCGGCTCTGCGATCCTCACCATATGTACATCCGGCCGTTTTCCCCAGGAATATTCCGGCCACAGGGTGATTCCCACCTGATCACTGACCAGACTCCTCACCAGATGGGTACTGTTGCATTCCATAGAAAACTTTGGGATAAAATGGTGCTCCCGGAACCGGGTGTCTGCCAGGTTTCTTAGGACCGTGCCCCTGGGCAGCAGGATAAAATTCTCATTTTCCACATCCCTTAAAGAGGTTTCGTCCTTTTCCCCGAGCCAGGAGGAAGAGGATGTCCCCAAAAAGACCTCCTCTGATAACAGCTCCTGTCCCCCCTGGTAGGACATGCCAGGTCCAGCGCTTAAGATGCACAGATGCCAGTCCATGCTCTCCTTCTGATCGGTCACTACAAAGGCGGCATCCGGCTCCTCCTCCCGGAACTTTTTTATGATACCGGAAAGGAGCGATACCGCAGACATGGCATTAAGGCGTATCGTATCCCCGCCCTTCTGCACCTTTTTTTTCATCTCCTCCCCAGCCCCTCCAGCTTCCACAAAATGGGGGGAGATCTGCTCCCGGAAGGTCAGCCCCCGCACGGGTCAGGATGATCCGTTTCCCCTGGCGCTCGAACAGCTCCACCTGCAGCTCCTTTTCCAAAGCCACCACCGCGCGGCTGATGGAAGGCTGGGAGACCCGGGCGCCTGGGCCGCCTTGGAGATATTTTCATATTTTGCCGCATACAGAAAGTATTTTAACTGGTAGAGTTCCATTTTTCCGCCTCCCTTACACACTCCAGGAACCGCTCTCCGTACTTCTGGTACTTAAACTCGCCCACGCCGGTGACTGTCAGCATTTCCTCCTTATCCGATGGCCGGACGATACACATGTGGACCACTGTCTTGTCAGAAAAAGACAATGTACGGGGGGCACCTTTTCTTCCCTGGCAATGGAAGCCCGCAGGGAACGGAGCTTTTCAAACATGGGCTCGTCCCCATCCCGCAGGCCGGAGGCCAGGACTGGCTTTTTCTTTTTCGCCTCCTGGACCTTCCCAGGTCTCCGCTCCGGCTCCTTTGCCATCTTCATGGTCACGGTCTCTGCGCCGCAGAGCACGCCCTCTGATCTTTCTGTGAGCTTTACCACAGAATAGCTGCCGTCTGTGGTCTCCAGATATCCGTTCAGCAGAAGATGGTTCATGATCTGGCGCAGCCGGTATGCCGGCACTCTGGAAAGACTTCCAAAACAGGGATTTTCCGTCCTCCGGTACTGGCGAGTTTTTCTGTCTCCGCTCCCCGGACCGTATCCAGGATCACGTTGATCCCGTATCTCTGCCCGCAGGCCTTTACACAGCCGATCATGATCCTGGCTGCCTCCGTCACCTCCGCCGTTTCAAACTCCTTCCGGCAGTTGGCGCAGTTTCCGCAGTAATTGGACCCATATTCGCCGAAATACCGCAGGATATAATCCCGGAGACATTCGTTGGTACAGCAGTAGAAGGTCATTTTCTTTAACCGGTCAGGTCCCTTTCCCGGACGAGCTCCGCCGTTTCCGGATCCAGCTCCAGATTGTCCCGGTTGTTCTCAATGAACAGGCGGTTGGTGATCACATCCTGGCCGCTGTAATACAGGATGCACTCCGCCGGTTCTCCGTCGCGCCCGGCGCGGCCCGCCTCCTGGTAATAGCTTTCTATGTTTTTGGGCATCCCGTAATGGAGCACGAACCGGACGTTGGACTTATCGATGCCCATTCCAAAGGCGTTGGTGGCCACCATGAGAGGTGCGCGGTCGTAAATAAAATCCTCCTGGTTTTCCTCCGCTCCTCGTCAGACAGGCCGGCGTGGTAGCGGGTAGCAGGAAAGCCGTCCCGGATCAGATGGCCGCACACCTCGTCCACCTGTTTTTCTTGTCAGGCAATAGACGATACCGCTTTCACCAGAATGCTCTTCTATATAGCCTTTCACCGCTCCGTACCGGTCTCTGGGCGTCTCCACTGCAAAATACAGATTTCCCCGGTCAAATCCAGTAGACGTGACCGCAGGATCCCGAAGGTCCAGAAGCTCCAGGATATCGTCCCGCACCTCCCTGGTGGCCGTGGCCGTAAAGGCGCTGACCACAGGCCGCGCCGGAAGCTCCCGGATAAAGTCCGCGATCCGTAAATAGCCAGGGCGGAAATCCTGACCCCACTGGGAAACACAGTGGGCCTCGTCCACCGCCACCATGGAGATCCGCGCATTTCTGGCAAAATCCAGGAACTCCGGCGTTAAAAAGCCGTTCCGGGGCCACATAGATGATGGGATATCTTCCCTGTCTGGCAAAGGCCAGGGCCTTCCGGTACTGGCCCGGAGTAAGAGAACTGTTCAGGTACGCTGCATGGATCCCGGCCTGGTTCAGGCTCCCCACCTGGTCCTTCATTAAGGAGATCAGGGGGCGATATCACCAGGGTGATCCCATCCAGCATCAGAGCCGGGATCTGATAGCAGAGACTTGCCCGCGTCCCGTGGGCATGATCCCCAGCACGTCCCTTCCGGACAGGATCTGGTCGATCAGGGGCTCCTGCGCTCCCCGGAAGGAATCGTAGCCAAAAAAATATGTTTTCAAAATTTCGTATTTATTCATGAATGTTCCTTATATATATGTTTTTCTGTCCTTCTTTTTTCTTGATCTTAATTTCCATTATACCCGCTGCCAGCCAAGCAAAAACAAGCCGCTGCGGCCGGGAAACGATTTTTCCTTGCAAAAGTCCCTGTTCTGCCGTATCATTATCTTACTTTTTCACACATCTCAAGGAGGGACATCATGCACGTTTATACCTGGTATCAATGGCTTACCTTTTTTATCTATACTGCTTTTTTGGCTGGATCTTTGAATCCTCTTACGTCTCCATTTTAAAACGCCGGTTTGTGAACCGGGGCTTTCTACGGATCCCCATGCTTCCCCTGTACGGCAGCGGGGCGGTGATGATGCTGGTGGTGTCGGAGCCGTTCCAGGACAGCCTGCTCCTCACCTGGGTTTCCGGCGTTATCGGAGCGACTATCCTGGAATATGTCACTGGCTGGGCCATGGAGCAGCTCTTTAAGGTTCGTTACTGGGATTACAGCAATCAGAAATTCAATCTCCACGGCTATATCTGCCTGAGCTCGTCCATTGCCTGGGGCTTTCTGACTATTTTTATGACCCATGTGATCCACAAGCCCATTGAACGGGCCGTCCTTTTTCCCTGCCCGTCATGTGGGATATTCTTTTTGTAGCCGTAGTGACCGTTGTCTTCACCGCTGATGCCATTGTCTGCACCAAAGAGGCCCTGGCCTTCGGCAGATCCCCTGGAGGCCGCCCGGAAGCTGCGCCAGGATCTGGATATGCTCCGGTCCAGACGGCGCTTTTACGGATGGATGCAGAGGACCGTCTCCATGAGACCCGGACAGACCTGGAGACGCGGCTGGCTGGAAGACGGGCGGACCTGGAGGCGCGGCTGGAGGAGCTTCGCCCAGGACCGGAAAAACCGGCTGGAAGGGCTCCGGGAAAATCCGAATCCCAGCTTCTGGAGCTTTTAAAGGAAAAGGAGGCCTCCCTGGCAGCCATCCGGGAACGCCGGAGGAAATTCCTGCGCTTCGTCCTCCGCTCCAATCCCACCGCCTCCTCCCGCAGGTACAAGGACGAATTCAGGACATGATCCATTACCTGAGGACAGCGGGAAGGGCCAGTCCCCGTTTTAAGGATGGGGGACTGGCCGTTTACACTTTATATACTCTGTTTCATAAAAGAATCTCTCAAAATCATCTGCAATTACCAGCAGCTTCTCTTATATGCGAAAAGGATTTCATAAATTCACCCACACTCTACCCCTTCTTTAATTCCCTGCCGCCAACTCTTCAAAGATCCAAAGCCATCTTGCGCTAAAGGCAACTTTCCTGGATCTATTAAACTTCTCTTATGGGAAAATACAGATAGCTCTTTCCCGTTGCAGGGTCAGTGTAATCATGAACGGCTCCAGCCAGCGAAATCCCATCCTCGCGCTCATCTGTCTGATGATTTTTTTCAAACACTCCCTTGTGGTTTTCCGCGACCATATATTCATAACCAGGTACTATCCATTTCGTCCAGCCATCAGGTGCTTCTGCATGATCGTCACACTCCACTCCCGCCAGATACAGGCCTTTACGGAAGCCGTCCTCCCACGGTTTAAATGAACGGGAACTATCCGACATGGCACCCCATATCCCCACAATACTTCCTTTTGCGTCTCTCTTTGCCAGATGCGCGATTTCACTAAAATGGCTGTCTGCGTCAGACCACAGTTTTCTGGATAAAGCCGTCGCCGTCTGATGTTGAGCCCTCTTTTCCAATGACAACAAATTTTTTCCTTTATCACCTTAACCATTCCGTATCTCCTCCAGCAATACGTAAT
>VOFJ01003055.1_pt1 | contig 18081 bp, 27 predicted proteins | sample 5384081 | NCBI WGS metagenome assembly VOFJ01 (sample SAMN12384729, study PRJNA508395) | human gut metagenome | isolation source: healthy gut I | host: Homo sapiens
TGTGGGCACGGTGGACGGCTGGGAGAATGGCATTGCCAGCTGCCAACAGCGGGGCAAGTGGAGCCTGGGAGATACGCTGGAAGCCCTCTGCCCGGATGGCCGGAGCATTCCGCTGACCCCGGAGTGGATCAAAAACGAGGCCGGGGAGGCCATGGAGTCCACTCCGCACGCGATGGAAAAATACACCATCCCCACCCGGAGCTGCCTCCCATGAGCCTGCTTCGCCGGAAAGTCTGAGATTATTATACGGATCTACACAAAAAGCTCTCCTGTGCGGAGAGCTTTTCTTATGCAATCGTATCCAAAATCGTTCGTACTTCCCGGATGGTGGCTTCATCGGTCTGCCAGATGTCAAACTCGGAGAAGCCGGGCAGGCCCATGGGCACGCCCTCGCGGCGGAATATCATCCGGCTGTCAAGGACTTTTTTTGCCCGAGAGGTGGAACGCCCTGGCACCCGTCTGGGCGGCAAGGTCACGGGAGGTTGGCGGGGCCGACGCCAGCACCCACCAGGATCTCAATGTCATTCCCGGCGGCCTGCACCAGCTGGTGGAGCAGGGACGCTCCCTGCGGGGCACTGGCTGCCTGCCCACTGGTCAGGATGGTGGCAAGCTGCAGCTCTTTGGCGGCTTCCAGCGCCGCAAACGGGTCCCGGCAGACATCAAAGGCGCGGTGCAGCGTGCAAGCTGCCGGGCGTCCGGCCTCCCGCGCGGCACGGCGGGCAGCGGCATAGATGGCCGCAGCGCCGCTGTATCCAAATCTCCCTCCGGTGTCAGGGCACCGGTTACGATGCCGTCAGCCCCGGCGGCAACCAGCTCTGCGGCCAGCTGCTCCATCTGGGCCAGCTCATAGCGGTCGTAACAGAAATCGCCAAAACGGGGGGCGGAGCAGTGCCCGCACGGGGGAGGCCGGTTTCGGCCTTGACCTGCCGCACCAGCGCAAGGCTGGGGGTGGTGCCGCCCACAACCAGGTCGGCACACAGTTCCAGTCGGTCGGCTCCGCCGCGCTTGGCGGCCAGAGCACTGGCCGTGCTGTCCACGCAGACTTCCAGGATCATCTTACACACTCTCCAGGAACCGCACAAAGCCTGCGCGGCCAGCCTCGTCCATTTTATAGACACCGGCATCGGCCAATACCTGAGCGAACACATGGCCCACCTCGTCCTGCAAAATCAGGTGCACATTGTCGGCGTTCAACTCCGGGTGCTTTGCAAGGATCTCCTCTGCCCACGCAGCGTGCTTTTGCAGGGGCTTCGGGGTACTCTGCGGTGGGCAGGTGTGTCATCAGCACATCAGCAAGGTCGAACAGCTCCTGCTTTCAGGCGGCTGGGGAGAACGGCCAGACCCATGACGTCGATGAGGCCGATGTTCTCTTCTTCTTGATGTGATGGAGCTTTGCGTGGGGGGTGATAGACGCCCAGCGGATGCTCCGGCGTGGTGATGTTGTTGCGCAGCACCAAATCCAGCTGGAACTTGCCGTCCCGCATCCGGGCGATGGGGGTGATGGTGTTGTGGGGTTCGCCGTCAGTCTCGGCGTAGACAAAGCACTGTTCGTCCGTGTAGCCGCGCCATGCTGTCAGAATTTTATCTGCCAGCTCCACCAGCCGGGCATCATCGGCGCAGGTGAGGCGGATGCAGCTCATGGGCCAGTGGACGATGCCCGCTTCCACATCCTCAAAACCGGGGAAGACCCAGGGGTTTCTCGATGGGGGCTTTGGCCATGGCGAATTCATAATGGCCGCCCTGGAAATGGTCGTGGCTCAGGATGCTGCCACCCACAATGGGAAGATCGGCGTTGCTGCCCACGAAATAGTGGGGGAAGAGGGCCACAAAGTCCAGCAGCTTGCGGAATGTGGCCCGCTCGATCTTCATGGGGGGTGTGGTTGTTGTTGAAGACGATGCAGTGCTCATTGTAATATACATAAGGGCTGTATTGCAGATTCCACGCACTGTCGTTGATGGTCAGCGGGATGATGCGGTGATTCTCGCGGGCGGGTGGTTCATCCGGCCCGCGTAGCCCTCGTTCTCCACACAGAGCTGGCACTTGGGGTAGGCGCTCTGGGGGGCCAGCTTAGCGGCGGCAATGGCCTTGGGGTCTTTTTTCCGGCTTGGAAAGATTGATGGTGATATCCAGATCGCCGTAGGGGGTCTTGGTCACCCACTTGAGGTCCCGCTTGATGCGGTAGCGGCGGATGTAGTCCGTATCCTGACTGAACTGGTAGAACCAGTCGGTGGCGGCCTGCGGGCCCTCATTTTCGTACCGCTCCTCAAAGTTGGCGCGGACGATGCTGGGCCGGGGGTGAGTACCCCCATGAGTTTGGTGTCAAACAGGTCGCGGGCCGTGGAGTTGTCCGCGCAGATACCGCGGGCGACGGCGTCGTCCAGCAGTGTTTTCAGGATGGATTCCAGGTCGGTGTAGCACACTTCGCCCTCAGGCGCGGTGAAGCTGTCCAGCTGCATGGTCATGAGCAGCTGGTTGCGGATGTAAATTTCATCGTCCGGCAGAATAAGGCCGGTGTCCAGGCCGTAGTTGACGAGCTGCTGGATGGCAGTAGAGATATCGCTCACAGGACTGCGCCTCCCTCCGGGCGGATGGAGAGGACATGGCAGCGGCCCTCACCCAGAATGGCCTCCATGTTGGCTTTGAACCCCGCCAGAAGCTCCACGGGCACAAAGGCCTGTACTGTACCGGCGAAACCGCCGCCGTGGACGCGGACGGCACCCTTGTCGCGCAGCAGGTGCTTGGCGGCGGCGATGGTCACGCCCACTTCCTGATGCTCCTTGTACCCTGCGGGGATGACGTTCTGCAGATACTCCCAACTGCTCAGGCCGGATTCGCCCACCAGATTGAGGAATGTGGTAAAATCGCCCTCCCGCAGGGCGGTGACCTGTTTTGCCACCCGGTCATTGTCCGCATAGATATGGAACGCGCGGAGCACAGCCCGGTCGCCGCACTGCTTGCGGCACTCCGGGAGCTTTGCGAGGAAAGTCTCAAAGGGAACATCCCGCAGCACCTCGCCGCCGCAGACAGCGGCCACGGCGCGGCACTCGCTGGGGATGGCGGCATATTCGTCGGTCAGGTCGGCGTGGTCTGCGCCGGAGTCGAGGATGCAGAGGGCCAGACCAGCCTTGGAGAAGTCCACAGCCACAGGCTCCACCACGGGCTTTGCGGGGCTGGCGAAGTCGATGGTGATGATGTTGCCCACGCTGGAAGCCATCTGGTCCATCAGGCCGCAGGGCTTGCCGAAGTAGACGTTCTCAGCATACTGGCCGATCTGCGCGATGGCGATGGGGGAGACCTTCTCTGTCATGAAGCAGTCGTTCAGGATGACGCCGATGAGCACTTCAAAGGCGGCAGAAGAAGAGACGCCGCTGCCCTTCGGCACGTTGGAAGAGATGTAAACGTCCAGACCGGCCAGCTTTGCGCCCCGCTGGGTGAAGGCGGCGCACTCGCCGCGCAGGATGGCGGCACTGGTGTTCTCCTCTCTTCCTTGGCGGGCGGCCAGATCATTCAGGTCGATGACGCACAGGTCATAGCCCTCGCTCTGGACACGGAGCTGGCCCAGCGTGTTGGGGCCTGCGGCGGCGATCATATCAATGTTGACGCTGGCCGCCAGCACCCTGCCGTGATTATGGTCGGTGTGGTTGCCGCCCACCTCCGTGCGGCCGGGCGCGCTGTACAGCCCTGCCTCAGCATGGGGGCCAAACGTTGCTTCCAGCCCGTCCAGCACGGCCTCGTACCGGGCGGCCTGTGCAGGGGGTCTGCTCGGGAGCGCAGCAGTAGAGCGCTGCCAGCCGGGCAGCGTGAGCCCCACCGGACAGCTCCTGCTTCCAAACGGAAATAAGGCTTCATCATTGCGTGTTCCTCCTCTGAACAAATGGTGTGAACAAATGGTGCAAATTGCAGCCGCAGCCCACAGGGCAGGCCGCGGGGAAATCTTTCTGACTCTATAATAAAGAATCCGCGCCCAAAAAAGACCATGCGTTATTGTTGCATCTGAATGCAAAGTTGCCAAAAAATTTGCGGCGGATTTTTGTGCATAAATTCCTGCAAGTGGGCCAAAAAATCCTCCAAACCGGAAAAGCACTGGGCACAAACCACAAAGAACCGTTCTTTGCGGTGACGCGGCGCAGGGCCTGCCGATATGGAGGATTGGATTTTATACGGTCGTGTGGAGGACACGGGGACAAAAAGCCGCGTTCCCTTTCTGAGAGCGGAGCACGGCCTTAAGGGGAAAAAGGAAATCGTTCTTTTGTTGGGAGTTACAGTATGAGGGGAACGGGGAAGAGCGCAAGGGGAGCAGCACTCTTCCCCGGAAATTCAGGGGAATTACTGCATCAGGCTGCAGACGGCCTCGGCGTAAGCGGCGGGGTCATCCACGGGCAGGCCCTCGATGAGCTGTGCCTGTGCGTAGAGCAGAGCGCTGTACTTCTTGAGCTTCTCGGTATCGCCAGCCTCCTGTGCGGCTTTCAGCACAGCGAAGACGGGGTGGTTGACGTTCAGTTCCAGGACTTTATCGCTCTTGACGTCCTCGCTGCCGGGCTGCTTGAGAGCACTTTCTCCATCTCGATGGAGAGAGGACCCTCGGCGGACAGGCAGACGGGGTGGTCCTTCAGGCGGGTGGAGACTTTGACCTCCTTGACCTTGCCGTCCAGAGCGTCCTTCATGGCGTCAAACAGAGCCTTGTTCTCGGCGGTGGCATCTTCCGCGGCTTTTTCTTCTCTTCCTCGGTCTCAAGGCCCAGGTCGCCGCTGTTGACGTTCTTGAACTCCACGGTGCCGTCCTTGCCCTCGGCATCCTTGCGGGGATAGGTGCGCATGATCTGGAGGCAGAACTCGTCCACATCTTCGGTCAGGAGCAGGACATCATAGCCCTTGTCCAGTACCAGCTCGGCAGCAGGCAGCTTGGCCAGACGGTCGGTGGAGTCACCGGCGGCAAAGTAGATGTACTTCTGCTCGGCAGGCATCTTGTCGATGTACTCCTGGATGGTGACCATCTTCTGCTCTTTTGCAGACCAGAACAGCAGCAGGTCGCGCAGGAGCTCGGCGTGCATCCCGTAATCCGAGTAAGCACCAAACTTGATCTGGCGGCCAAACTCTTTTCCAGAATGCCTCGTACTTCTCACGGTCGTTGGCCAGCATGGCGTGCAGCTCGTTCTTGATCTTCTTTTCCAGAGCGTTGTGGATGAGCTTGAGCTGATTGTCCTTCTGCAGCATCTCACGGCTGATGTTCAGGCTCAGGTCCTGGCTGTCCACGATGCCCTTGACGAAGCTGAAGTAATCGGGCAGCAGGTCCGCGCACTTCTCCATGATAAGCACGCCGGAAGCATACAGAGCCAGGCCCTTTTCGTAGTCCTTGGTGTAGAAATCATAGGGGCGGTGGCTGGGCACGAAGAGCAGGGCGTTGTAATTGGCGGTGCCCTCGGTGCGGCTTACAATGACGCGGGCGGGGTCGGAGTAATCGTTGAACTTATCCTTATAGAAGCTTGCGTTGTACTCTTCATCGGTCACTTCGCTCTTCTGCTTCTTCCAGATGGGCACCATGCTGTTCAGCGTTTCCAGCTCGGTGTAAGTTTCCCACTCGGGTTTGTAGTCGTCCGGCTTGGGATCGGGTTCGGGCTTCTGGCGGCTCTTCTCCCGCTCCATCTGGATGGGATAGCGGACGTAATCGCTGTACTTCTTCACGATGGCCACGATGCCGTACTCATCGAGGTAGTTCTCGTAGTTGTCGGTATCGGTGTTGTCCTTGATGTGCATGATGATGTCGGTGCCCACAGTGTCTTTTCTCGGTGGGCTCCAGCTCATAGCCGTCCGCACCAGAGGAAGTCCACTGCCAGGCCTCATCGGAGCCGTAGGCTTTGGAGGTGACGGTGACCTTATCGGCTACCATAAAGGCGGAATAGAAGCCCACGCCGAACTGGCCGATGATATCGATGCTCTCGTCCTGATTGTCTTTCTTGAAATCAAGAGAACCGGAGCGGGCAATGGTGCCCAAGGTTCTTTTCCAGCTCATCCTTAGTCATGCCAATGCCGTTATCGCTGATGGTCAGCAGACGGTTCTCCTTATCACGGGTGAGCAGGATGCGGAAATCGCCTTTGTTCATGCCGACAGAAGTGTCGGTCAGGCTCTTATAATACAGCTTGTCGATCGCGTCCGAGGCGTTCGAGATCATCTCGCGCAGGAAAATTTCCTTGTTGGTGTAGATGGAGTTGATCATCATGTCCATCAGCTTTTTGCTCTCGGCCTGAAATTTTTTTTCGCCATAATACAAAACCTCTTTTTATATCAGATTAAGCACTGCGGGCAACAAATTGCTTTTTGAAACCTTAGCACTCATAACTTTCGAGTGCTAATATACACCGCGGCGGCCCAAAAATCAAGGGGTTTCATAAAATGTTCAGAATTATTTGAGGCCGGCTTTACTTCTCTTTGTTAAAGCGCTATAATGAGCAGGTGCAAACCACACCCGCTCTGCAAGGAGCAGAGGAAAAAGACAAAGGAGGAACCGCCATGCGTCTGGAACAATGCCCGCTCCCCCGGCGGCGGGAGTCTGACCGTCTATCTGCGGGACGCTGCCCAGGCCATGCCCAATGCGCTGCGCCGCCCGGTGGTGGTCGTGGTGCCCGGCGGGGGCTATAACCATGTCAGCGCCCGGGAGGCGGACCCGGTGGCCCTGCAGTTCGCTGCGGCGGGATACCATACGGCCATCCTTACTTATGGTGGGAGGGCGCGCGGCATTACCAGCCCCTGCGCCAGCTCAACGCGCCCATCGGCCTGCTCCGCTCCCGTGCGGAAGCGTGGAACCTGCTGCCGGAGAAGATCGCGGTCTGCGGCTTTTCCGCGGGCGGACACCTGGCTCTTTCCGGCGCAGTGCTCGATTTGCCAGATGGTACCCCCGATGCACCGCCCCAATGCGGTGCTGCTGGCCTACCCGGTCATCACGGCAGGGGAGTTTGCCCACCGGGGCAGTTTCGTCCAGCTGGCGGGCAGCCGAAGACCCCTGCCGCCCAACGGCCGTTCACGCTGGAGGACAAGATCACACCCGCCACACCGCCGGTCTTCGTCTGGCATACGATGGAGGACCAGACGGTGCCCGTGGAAAAACACCCTCCTGCTGCTGACCGCTCTGCGCCGGGCAGGCGTGCCCTGTGAGGCCCATCTGTTTGAGAAAGGGCGGCACGGCACCAGCATCAGCACGGCTGAGGTGGATGCTGCCAGCGCGCACCGGCATCACTGGGTGGAGCTGGCGCTGGAATGGCTGGGAGAAACCTTTGATTTCGATTTGAAGGAAAACCTCTCACCGCTCCATCCCGCGGATGCGGCGTGTCGCGAGCTCCCCTCAGCAGGGGGCTAAAGATTGGTTCTGATAAAAATTCACAAAGAAACCGTTGATTTGTCACGGCGGCTGCCGTATACTGGTCAGCGGAGACAAACAGGAATGAGGGAATGAATATGGAAACCAAGATCTCGGTCAAAGATTTGATGATGCAGGCGTTTCTCACCGGCTGGGAGCTCTCGGATAAGAGCATCTCCCAGGACGAGTATATCTGCAGAGCTCCATTGATGTGATCGAAGTGCTGCAGGTGGAACCGGAAAATGTCTACGCCGAGGAGGGCCTTGGCCTGCCGGACGGCGAAGAAGTGGACCATCTGGACGACCTGCTCCGTGCCGACGGCCAGTGGTTGTACTACGGCGTGGAGAAGGAGAATTTCTTCCTCATCCAGTGGTACCCGGATGTGGAGTCCGCCAACGCAAAGCTGGCAGAGCTGGAAGCCATGGGCGACGGCAGCAAGCAGTATCTGGTGGACTTCAGCCTCAAGCGGGAGAACCCCACGCGGGCCGAGAACTTTGGAAACTCCAACCCTGTGCAGCTCCGGTCCTGATTTGATTTTTTCTGGCTTTACAGCGAAAGGGAATTTGCCACATGCAGCTTTCTGAATTGAACGGGAACGGCTTGCCGCCATCCTGGAAAAATATGACCAGCACCCGGAAGTGCGCAGCGGATGCGGGAGTTTATCCAGCATGGCGATGTGACGACCTACCAGCACTGCAAAAACGTGGTGCTGGTCAGCTTCTGGCTCAACCGCCGCTTTCATCTGGGGGCCGATGAGACCTCTCTGGCGGTGGGAGCTTTCCTGCACGATTTTTATTTGTACGATTGGCACAAGCGCAAAAAGTTTCAGGGGCTGCGCCGTCTGTTTGAGATGCACGGCTTCTCCCACCCGGGGTCTGCCTGCGTGAATGCCCGTAATTATTTCCAGATCACCCAAAAGGAGCAGAACATCATCCAGAGCCACATGTGGCCGTTGACGTTCCGCCACATGCCAACCTGCCGCGAGGCGGTCATCGTCTGTCTGGCCGACAAATACTGTGCTGTGGTGGAGAGCATGTTCCAGCGCGCCCGGGTGGCCGACGCGAATGCTCCGGACAATGAGTGGTAAGAAAGGACGTAAAACCAATGTCTCAGGAAATTACAAAAAAGAACAGATCGCAGCCTTTTGACGCCGATTTCGGCGCCCAGCGCGCCAACCGCGTGGCCATGAACGCCGTGACGAACAACGGCCTGCTGGCTTCCGCCATCCGCCGCGAGGCTGTGGAGCAGGATGTCCATGAATACTCCATCAGCCTGGAGCAGGGCGAGATCTGCAACCAGAAAAAGAGCGGTCGCTGCTGGATGTTTGCAGCCCTCAACACCCCTGCGCTATCAGGTGATGAAGAAGTACGACCTCAAGACCTTTGAGCTCTCGCAGGCCTACCTCTTCTTCTGGGATAAGCTGGAAAAATCCAACTACTTCCTCGAGAGCATCCTCGACACGCTGGACGAGCCCGCCAATGGCCGTCTGGTGTCCTATCTGCTGACGGCCCCTGTGAACGATGGTGGCCAGTGGGATATGCTCTGCAATCTGATCGAGAAGTACGGCGTGGTACCCAAGACCGCTTACCCCGAGTCCAAGGCTTCTTCCGGCAGCCGCGAGATGGATATGACGCTGACCGAAAAGCTGCGCGAGTTTGCCTGCATCCTGCGCAAGCTGCACAAGGAGGGCACTGGCCTGGACGAGCTGCGCGCCCGCAAGACCCGGATGCTGGGCGAGATCTACCGCCTGCTCTGCATCTGCCTGGGCGAGCCTCCCAAGACCTTTACCTTTGAGTACCGCGATAAGGACAACAACTTCCACCGTGAAGAGGGCCTGACCCCCCAAGAGCTTCTTTTGGAAAAGTATGTGGGCGTTGACCTGAGCGACTATGTCAGCCTCATCAATGCTCCCACTGAGGATAAGCCCTACGGCCGCAGTTACACCGTGCAGTACCTGGGCAACGTGAAAGAGGGCAGCGCCGTGCGCTACCTCAACCTGCCCATCGAAGAGCTGAAGAAGGCTGCCATCGCCCAGATGAAAGACGGCCAGCCTGTCTGGTTCGGCTGCGACGTGGGCAAGCACTCCGAGCGGGATTCCGGCATCATGGATCTCGACATCCGTGGTCTGGAAGATCTGCTGGATACCCGGTTCACCATGACCAAAGCCGAGCGCCTCGATTATGGCCAGAGTCTTATGACCCACGCCATGGTCTTCCAGGGCGTCAACCTCGACGATAACGGTAAGCCGAACCGCTGGAGAGTCGAAAACAGCTGGGGCAAGGAGCCGGGCAAGGACGGTTACTACCTGATGACCGACCGCTGGTTCGATGAGTACATGTATCAGGTCGTGGTCAACAAGAAGTACCTGACCGCCGAGCAGATCGCTGCCTACGAGGCAGAACCCATCGCTCTGGAGCCCTGGGACCCCATGGGCTCTCTGGCTGTGGTGCGATAAATGCGGGGAATGACCTGTAAAGTAAAAATACAGTACAGATAAAAAAATACCACTGTGCGTCAAAACGTGCACAGTGGTATTTTTGCTTGTGTGGCTTATAATTTTTGTATCCCGTCGGCTCGTCCTCTTTGCAGCGGTGCTCCATCAAAAATGTATCCAGCCAGCGGCCATGACAGTCCCGGGCGATGCGCTCCCGCCGCCCCACCACCCGGAAGCCGCACTTGGCGTGCAGGCGGCGGCTGGCCTCGTTGTCCTGCAATACGGTGGATTGCAGGGGTCCAGTAGCCAGACGCATCGGCAGCGTTGCACAGAGCCGTGAGCAGGTGGAAGCCGACGCCCCGGCCCCGGAACTGCTCGCCCACATAGATGCTCACCTCGGCCACGCCGCGGTAGCACCAGCGGGGGTCTACCCGATGCAGGGCTGCCCAGCCGGCCACGACCCCATCGTCCAGCACCACCAGGCGGCATTCCCGGGTATGGGAGGCGTCCCATGCGGTATAAGGCGGGCAGGTGGTCTGGAACGTGGCGTGTTCCGTGGCGATCCCCTCTAAATAGATTTTGGATACATACGGCCAGTCTTCCGCAGTCATGGGCCGTGTCGTGATCTCACTCATACTTCTTTTTCCCTGATTTCTCACGCAATTCCAAAAGAGCTCTCCTGCCATGGAGAGATGCTTTTTCAATATTGGCAAGTATAGCAAATTTCGCCTCAAAGCACAACACTCAGACAAGGCCGGGGCGTGGGCATCGCAGCCCAGGATGCAGATTTGTTTTGACAATACAGGCGGTTGTGATACAATAGAAGAAATCAACCGCTGTCGGACAGGCTCTTATTATAGACCTCTTTGGCAAAAAAAACGCAATCACTGTGGGGCTTGTCGGCTCCGGTATCATACCGGAAAAGGAGAACACACGGGAATGAAACTGAAACGGGTCCTTGCGAGCGCGCTGTTACTGGTCACCCTGCTCACCCTGCCGGCACGGGCAGCCCAGGCATCTGGAGCAAAAGGGGAGGCCAACATCACACCGGACACTCCCATGGCCAAGATCCGGTCGAACCCCAGCGTCATGGGGGCGGGGCTGTATACTTACAATCAGGAGCAGGACACCCCCCGGGATATCCGCAAGTGGAAAGATACAACCCTGCGGGAGTATGTCAACGATTGCACCGCTGAGGACTGCGCGCCAAGGGCCTGAACCGGATGATCGAAAACTACAACTCCGGCATCCAGATCACCTATAAGCTCTACACGGACGAGGAGATCGCCGCCGTGCCTACCCGCCAGAAAGCGGAAATCTATTATTTCCCGGGCAGTGATCCTGGCGGCAAGTTCGTGCTGGTCATCGGCGGCAACGCCATCCACACCAGCGCCGAGATGCGTGAGGGTGTTTCCACGGCGGAGTGGCTCAACGAGCTGGGCTATACCTGCTTTGTGCTGCGGTACCGCATTGGCGATCAGGCGGCAGACAACGCCCCGCTGGAAGATGTGAGCCGGGCCGTGCGGTACATCACCGAGCACGCGGAACAGTTCCATGTTCAGCCCGAGGACTACGCGGTGCTGGCCTATTCCTCCGGCGGGCAGATCGCCGGCCTGTTTGCTTCCGATTCCGACACGCTGGGCTACAAGGCCTATGGCGTGAGCAAGCCGGGCGCTCTGCTGCTGGGCTATCCCGTCAACAACTTCTTTTGAGCTGAAACCCGTCTGGGGCCTCCTCATTGACCCTTACGCCGACGGCCCCCGCTACTTCGACTACAATGTTTCCGATTACATCACACCGGATTACCCGCCCGTCTACCATTGGTATGGCAAAAACGATGTGACCCTGGCGAAGATGTACACCCCGGCGCAGGGCCGTGTCATTGAGAAAGCACTGGTAAAAAAACGGCGTGCCCCACATCTTCCATCACTATCATAATGCACCTCACAAGATCGGCCCGGGCCGCGGCACCGACGCGCGGAGGGCTGGATCACCGAGGCGGTCGCGTTCTGGGAGAGCCAGACCGCTGCCAAAGCGGCGGACACAGCCGCGTAACTCCCGGAAAATTTTTGAAAAAGGGCGTGAACTCTGTGAAACCAAGCGCATGTCTTGCCAGCCTGGCGCTGGCCGCAATGCTGGCGCTCCCGGCTATGGCGCAGGAGCCCATCACCCCACAGACCACCATGCGGGAGATCCGCCAGAACCCCCCGCCGTTCAGGCGTCCGGTCTCTATACCGACATCCACACCTGGGAGCAGGACCTGGCCTGGTTCAAGAATGTCCACAACAATGAGACGCTGGAAGAGGTGGTGGGCAGTGGCTCTGCCGCCAGCTGCGCGGCAGGGGCTGAACCTGCTGATCCAGAACTACGAGTCTGGTATCCAGATCACCTATAAGCTCTACTCGCCGGAGGAGATCGCCGCCCAGCCCAGCCGGGACCACGCCGAGCTGTATTATTTCCCGGCGGATACCCCCAACGCCCGGTATGCCGTGGTGCTGTCGGGCAACTCGCTCTACTACAGCGGCGAGCTGCGGGGCGGCGTGTCCACGGCGTGGGAGCTGCATGAGCAGGGTTACGCGGTGTTTGTTCTGCGGTATCGCATTGGCACGGAGGCGGGCAACAACGCTCCCATGGACGACCTGGGCCGGGCCATCCAGTTCATCACGGCCAACGCCGAGACGTTCGGCGTCCAGCCGGAGGGCTACGCACTGCTGGGGTATTCTTCCGGCGGGCAGATCGCCGGGGTGTTTGGCGATGCGGAAAAGGGCTGGCTGAAGTACAACGTGCCCAAACCCGGGGGGCGCTGCTGCTGGCGTACCCCATCAACAACTTCTGGCTGGCAAAGCCCGCCTACACGGCCCCTGCTGGACGTGGACGACTGGATGCAGAAACACTATTATGATTACACGCTCTCCAAGCTCATTGCACCGGATTACCCGCCGGTGTTCCTGTGGTACGGCAAGAGCGACCGCATTTTGAAGCTGTTCGGGTTCGATCAGCAGGGGGGCCTGCCCTCCAGAGTGCTCTGGAGATCGACGGTGTGCCCCACGAGGAAAAGGTATATGAAGACGCAGGCCACGGCATCGGCATTGGACTTGGCACCGACGCAGAGGGCTGGCTGAACGCTGCCGTGGCATTCTGGAAGAAAGTAACCTGAGATTTTTAGGAGAGGGGAAAGAAAATATGAACATAAGAGATTTGAACGAAACGCCCGCAGCCTGAACGTGGGCCTGCCCGACGATGTGGAGCGGCTGAAAGCGGCCGGGTACTACGAGGAGGCCATTGCCCGCATCGACGCCTACCTGGCTGAGGACTGGACCAAGACCCAGAACAGCCCCTACAGCCAGGGCCTGTGCCCCCACATGGACGTCCAGCCCGAGAACCCCCCCCACGGGGTGGACGTTCTGCGGGACGCTATGATCGCCCAGCGGGAGATCATGCGGCGGATCCCGGCGGAGCACACCTGGAGCAAGGCGGACGCCATTGCCGAGATGCAGCGCCGGGTGAAAGACTTTACGCCGGAAGAGTTTGAGATGCTGGACCGGGAAAACCGGATGGACTGGCGCTTTGTGGGGGGGGAGAAGCGGTATCAGAACCGTTTTGCTTCCACGCTGATCGCCACCCATGCGGACCTTGCCCAGCGGCAGATCGACCCGCCCCGCCCAGCCGGACAGCGAGAAAGAGCGCTGCCGCCGTCTGCATAAGAAGATGGCGGAGCAGGGCAGCGCCAGCGCCCGCATCACCCTGAAAGCCAGTGTTGGCATGTCGGACGAGGCCTTTGACGCCGCCCTTGCCAAGGCCAAAGCTGAGGGCCGGGACGCGGTGCATGTCCGCGCCTGGCTGCCGCTGCCCGCTGCCTGCCTCTCCCAGAGTGACATCGAGCTGGAGGAGTTCACCGAGGAACCGACGGTCATTGCCCCGGAAAACGCTCCTCAGCGCACCGTCTGCTGGGAGGCCGACTTGACCGAGAACCGCAGTTTCGGCGTCCAGTACAGCTACCGCAACACGGCAGTCTACACGGACCCCTTTGATACGCCCTCTGCCCCGGAGCAGCCGGATTTTGACACCGAGGAGCAGCCCTCCCACATTGTGTTCACGCCCTACATCAAGGCGCTGGCAGCCCAGCTCACGGCAGGCATCACCGACCCCATGGAAAAGGCAAAGCGCATTTACGATTACGTCACGCTGAATGTGCGCTACCACTTACCAGCCGAGCTACTTTATCCACGAGTCCCTGCCGGAACACTGCGCGCGGGACCGGCGCGGTGACTGCGGCATTATGGCCCTGACCTTCATCACCCTCTGCCGTCTGGTGGGCATTCCGGCCCGCTGGCAGAGCGGCCTGTCGGTGTCGCCCACCGGCGTGGGCTGCCACGACTGGGCCATGTTCTACATTGCCCCCAAGGGCTGGATGTATGCCGACTGCTCGTTTGGTGCCTCCATGGCCCGCCGGGGCGACGAAACGCTCCGCCAGCACTATTTTGGCAATCTGGATCCCGACCGTATGGTGGCCAACAGCGTGTTTGCAGCGCCGTTCACACCGCCCATGCTGGGCTTCCGGGCCGACCCCTGCGATAACCAGACCGGTGAGGTGGAAGCGGACGGCGCAGGCCTCTACGGCGACGAGACCGTCTCCTCCAAAGAGCTGGTCCAGTATATTGAAGTAAAAAAATAAGAGCAAAAAAAGCTCTCTGGGAGAGCGAGGACACGGCAGCGCCTGAGAGGGCGAGGCCGCTGAAATAAATCCCGAAACACAGCGATACGATGTCTTTGGCAAAACAGAGCGCTCGTATCGCTGTCTGTTTTGAGGGGATACTACAGGAGAATATCAATGGAATTTCTGGCAATGTTATATACCGTGCTTCTGGTGGCCATCTGCCTGATGCTGGCCCTGCTGCTCTACCGCGGCAACAAGCCCCGGCGGGGCGGGGGGAGACACCGAGGAACTCAAGCAGTGGCTCGCCCAGCAGCTGGAAGCCCAGGCCAAATCCTTTGAGCAGAAGCAGGCTGCTATGGCGGAGCAGAACTACACCGCCATCCGCAGCGTGAGCGAGACATTACAGACCGCCGTGCAGAACATGAGCACCACCCTCGCCCAAGGGCAGAACGGCCAGCAGCAGATCTTGACCCAGCGGCTCCAGAGCCTGGAAGCGGCCAACACCCAGAAGCTCGAAGAGCTGCGGAAGACGCTGGCCGACAGCATGACGGCCCTCCAAGCCGAGAAGACCCGCAAGCTGGATGAAATCCGCCGCACCGTCGATGAGCAATTGCAGGACGCCTTGCAGAAGCGGGTGACCGAGAGCTTCAAGGCGGTCAACGAGCAGCTGGAGCAGGTGTACAAGGGTCTGGGCGAAATGCAGTCGCTGGCGGCGGACGTCGGCGGGTTGAAGCAGGTGCTCTCGGGCGTCAAGACCCGCGGCATCCTGGGCGAGATCCAGCTGGGGGCCATCCTGGAGGAGATTCTGGCCCCGGAGCAGTATGATACCAACGTGGCCACCATCCCGGGCAGCACCCAGCGGGTAGAGTACGCCATCAAGATGCCGGGTGTGGACGGCAGCACCGTCTGGCTTCCCATTGACTCCAAGTTCCCCGGGGATACTTACGCCCACTTACAGGACGCCCAGGCTTCCGGCGATGCTGCTGCCGTGGAGAACGCCCGCCACGCGCTGGAGCTCGTTCTCCGCAGCGAGGCCAAGGACATCCCACGAGAAATACGTCGAGCCGCCCTATACCACCACGTTCGGCATCCTCTTCCTGCCCTTTGAGGGCCTGTATGCCGAGGTGGTCAACGCGGGGCTTCTGGAAGTGCTGCAGCGGGATTATCAGGTCAATGTGGCCGGCCCCAGCACGATGGCCGCTCTACTGAACAGCTTACAGATGGGCTTCAAGACCCTTGCCATCCAAAAGCGCTCCGGCGAGGTCTGGCAGCTGCTGGGTGCGGTGAAGACCGAGTTTGATAAGTTCGGGCAGGGGCTTTCCAAGATGCAGCAGCGACTCCGCCAGACAGATGAAGAGCTGGACAATCTCATTGGCGTGCGCACCCGGGCTATCAGCCGGAAAGCTGCGCGGCGTCCAGAGCCTGGATGAAGCCAGCGCAGCCACCCTGTTGGAACTGGATACCGAGCCGGGCCGCCCGGTGACCGCTCGTTTGCCGGGAGATCATGAGGAGGATGCACGTTGAGGAGGGCGGCGGCGAGAACGGGGAGCTACCCGAAAAAGCTGCCTCTTTGCGAAAATTTTAACGTTATGTTATACTGAGAACGGTTCCTAAAAGCAATGGCCAAACGGCCCCTGAATAAAACAAAATCAAAGGAGAAACTTGCCATGAGCGTGAAACATATCAGCAGTGCGATTCTGGGTGTGGGTGTGGATGATACCACCATTGATCTGTTCGAGAGCCAGTACCCGGTCCCCACCGGCGTCAGCTATAACTCTTATGTCATTCTGGATGAGAAGACCACGATCCTGGATACCGTGGATCACCGTGCCACGGACGAGTGGCTGGCAAACGTCACCGAGGCACTGGGACGGCCGCAAGCCGGAGTATCTTATTGTCTCCCACATGGAGCCGGACCACGGTGCCAACATTGCAAAGCTGGCGGCCCTTTACCCGGAGATGAACGTGGTGGGCAACGCCAAGACTTTCCAGTATATGGAGCAGTTTCTTCGGCCCGGAGGCGGTTGCCAAAGACCGCCGTTGTGACCGTAAAGGACGGCGAAAGCCTGAATCTGGGCAGCCACACCCTGACTTTCGTGTTCGCACCCATGGTCCACTGGCCCGAGGTCATGGTGAGCTATGAGTCCACCGAAAAAGTCCTCTTCTCTGCCGACGGCTTTGGCCGCTTCGGCGCGGTGGCAAAGTTCGACGAGAAGGCCGACTGGGCCAGCGAGGCCCGCCGCTACTACCTGAACATCGTGGGCAAGTATGGCCCGCAGGTGCAGGCTCTGCTGAAAAAGGCTGCCGCGCTGGACATCGCCACCATCTGCCCGCTCCACGGCCCCGTCCTCACCGGCGACCTTGGCAAGTACCTGAACTACTACGATCTGTGGTCCAGCTACAAGGCCGAAGAGCCGGAGAAGAGTGCTGGTCGCCAGCGCTTCCATTCACGGCCACACCCGCGAGGCCGCCGCCCACATTCTGGCCGAAAAGCTCCGTGCCAAGGGTGCCAAGGTGGTGGAGATGGATCTGACCCGCACCGACGTCTCCTACGCCGTCACCGAAGCCTTCCGCTGCGGCAAGACCGTTCTGGCCTGCGCCACCTATGACGGCTTCCTCTTCCCGCCGATGGAGGCTCTGCTGGCCCACCTCAAGACCAAGGCATTCCAGAGCCGCACCATCGCCCTGATGGAGAACGGCACTTGGGCGCCCATGGCTGCAAAGCTGATGCGCGCCGAGCTGGACGGCATGAAGAACATCACCGTCTGCGACACCGTCGTCACCCTCCGCTCTGCTTCCAACGCCGCCGCTGAGGCGCAGATGGACGCTCTGGCGGACGAGATCATCCGCAAATAAACCGGAGCAACAAGAAACACAAAGGCTCCCGTCATTTCTGGCGGGAGCCTTTTGCTATATGTTTATGTGTTACGAGAAAATTACTGCTTTTTGCAAATCAGGATTCCACTTGCAGCCACCAGCAGCCCCAGCACCACGAGCCCGGCACCGGCCTGCCCGAAGGCATCGCCGACGGCACCCACCAGCGAGGACTTGCGGGGATCATCAGCAGGCTGTAGGCCATGCCGTCCACGCTGATGAGCGTTGCGCGGCGGTCACTGGGGATGTTGTCGTTCAGCATCCGGTCCTCATGGAGGCACCAGGCTTCCAGAGAACCCTGCACCAGCATACAGCCAAAGATGCTGCCCAGCGCAGGGGCCGTGCCGACCAGGACACACCCGACTCCGCAGAGGAGGGCGCAGATGGTGTAGAACCGCCGCAGACGGCGAGGGGTGCAGCCGCCTGCCAACCTCCGTGCCCAGCATGGCGGCAAGTCCGCTGAGCAGCAGAGGGAAAAAAGAGCAGGGCAGTGGGCCAGCCCAGCTCGACGAGCCGCTGCTGGACGAACATCTTGGTCAGGTAGCTGGGGATGCAGAGGACAGCGGCGGAGACGATGAGCTTTGCCGCCAGCGGGCAGGAGCGCAGGACTTTGATGCTGTCCTTTACCAGCTGGACGAGCTGGCCGGGTAGATCGCGGAGCGCCTGCTTTTTCCCGGCTGGCCTGTGCTTCGGTGACGATGGGCTCTTCCATCAGGGCAGTGGCGAGGGTTGGGGCAATACGTAACTGAAACGAAGTATAATGA
>VOFJ01002291.1_pt1 | contig 18076 bp, 18 predicted proteins | sample 5384081 | NCBI WGS metagenome assembly VOFJ01 (sample SAMN12384729, study PRJNA508395) | human gut metagenome | isolation source: healthy gut I | host: Homo sapiens
TAACAGCCTGAAAAAGATGACAATACTGACAGTTATGAGTTGGGGATGGTCGGAGATACTCTGGGTGTCGCTGATCGGTTTCTGCCTGGTGTTCGTCATGCTGGTGGCGCTGATCTTCATCATGAAGGCCTTCGGGGCCTGCTTCCGGGTCCGCCCGGCGAGCGGCAAGAAGGTCGACGCCCAGCCGATGATCAGCGAGGAGGAGATCGCAGCCATCGCCACGGCGCTCAAGATCTACAGGGGTGCCCTGCACGACCGCGAGTCCGAGGTGCTGACCATTCTCAACATCAAGCGGGCCTACTCGCCCTGGAATTCGAAAATTCACGGTTTAACCCAGCTTCCCGACCGGAGATAGGACCCTGCGTCGGAACAAGACAACCCAAAAAAGAAAATGAAAGATTACTCTTTGAAAATCAACGGACATAACTACAACGTCCAGATCGACGACGTGAACGAGGCCTCGACCGTAGCGCACGTCGTGGTCAACGGCGTGGATTACGAAGTCGAGATCGAGGGCGCGAAAGCCTCGTCGGTCTCCAAACCCCAGGTCGCCCCGGCTCCCAAGTCGGCCAACAGCGCCATGATAACCCCCTCGACGGCCACTCCTTCGCCGCGCATCGCTCCCGCGCCCTCGACGTCGGGTTACAGCGTGAAATGTCCGCTGCCGGGCACCGTGTTGAGCGTGAAGGTGGCCGTGGGCGATACCATCGCGGCCGGACAGACGCTCGTCGTGCTCGAAGCCATGAAGATGGAGAACAACATCGACGCCGACCGCGCCGGTGTGGTGAAGCAGGTCCTCGTGCAGCAGGGCGCTACGGTCATGGAAGGCGACGTTTTAATCGTAATCGGATAGGCTTATGTGGAGTGCATTGACTTCCAGCTCCAATTTCGTGCTGGAGAGTCTGAAAACCTTTGTCGAGTCGACCGGCATAGCCGGCCTCTTCGCCAACATGGGGTGGGGCAGCCTGATCATGATCTGCGTGGCCTTCTTCCTGCTGTACCTGGCCATCAAGCATAAGTTCGAACCGCTGCTGCTGCTGACCATCGCGTTCGGCATGCTGCTGACCAATCTTCCCGGAGCCAACCTGTTCCATACGGAGCTTTTCGCCGGGGGACATGTCCACTGGGATATTTCGTCGCCCAGGCGGGACTTCTCGATTACCTCTATCTGGGCGTGAAGCTCGGCATCTATCCCTGCCTTATCTTCGTGGGCGTGGGAGCCATGACCGACTTCGGTCCGCTGATCGCCAATCCCAAGAGCTTCCTGCTGGGAGCCGCGGCGCAGATCGGTATTTTCCTGACGTTCATCGGCGCCTATGCGCTCGGGTTCTCACCCGCCGAGGCCGGCTCGATCGGCATTATCGGCGGTGCGGACGGTCCTACGTCGATCTACCTCACCGCGATCCTCGCGCCCGAACTGCTCGGCCCGATCGCCGTGGCCGCCTACTCCTACATGGCCCTCGTGCCGGTGATTCAGCCGCCCATCATGCGTATGCTGACCTCGGAGAAGGAGCGTAAGATCAAGATGCGCCAGCTGCGTCCGGTGTCGAAGACCGAGAAGATTCTCTTCCCGCTGATCATCACCGTGATCATCGCGCTGCTGCTGCCGTCGGCCGCTCCGCTCGTAGGCTGCCTCATGCTGGGCAACCTGATGAAGGAGTGCGGCGTGGTGGACCGTCTGTCGAAGACGGTGCAGAACGAACTGATGAACATTGTCGTCATCTTCCTGGGCCTTACGGTGGGCGCTACGGCTACGGCCGAGGCGTTCCTCAATCCGCGGACGCTGTTCATCCTCGTGCTGGGCGTGATCGCCTTTGCGATGGGAACCGCCGGCGGCGTGCTGCTTGCCAAGGTGATGAACGTCTTCTCGAAGGGCGACAACAAGATCAACCCGCTGATCGGTTCGGCAGGCGTTTCGGCCGTCCCGATGGCCGCCCGCGTGTCGCAGACCGAGGGCCAGAAGGCCGATCCCTCGAACTTCCTGCTGATGCACGCCATGGGTCCCAACGTGGCCGGCGTGGTCGGTTCGGCGGTCGCCGCGGGTATTCTGCTTTCGTTCCTCGGATAGGGAATCGCGTTCCGGGCCGCAGTGCCCGATGCCTGATAAAAGAGGGTCCGGTTGCCGGACCCTCTTTTTTGCGCCAGTGCCGTTGTAAATCCTGCATTTTTCGTTATATTTACGAAACCGAATCTTCAATACCCCGAATGCCATGAAACGTTTGACAGCATGGGCCGTGTGCCTTATGTCGCTGCACGCCGCCGCGCTTGCGGAGGAACCGGTGAAAAACGGCAGCAAGCAAGAGACCCCCGACAGGAGTGCCGATGTTGCAGTCAGCCTTTGGCCCGAGGAGATGGGTCCCTCTTTTCAGGGCGGCCGGCCGGAATGCTTCAAACTCTGGGTGATCCGCAGCCTGCGGTTTCCGGTGGATCGCTACGATGTCGGGGATGAGGCGAAGGTCGGGGTGGCGTTCACGATCGACAGGAACGGCCGACTGACGGGCCTGAAGGTCACGGAGTGCGAGGAGCGGCATTTCGCCGACCGGCTCAGCAGGGAGATCGCCTTGTCGCCGATGTGGTCGCCCGGACGGAAGAAGGGGAAACCCGTGAAAACGGAGCTGGAGATGCGGTTCGTTTTCCGGCTGGTTGCTCCTCCTGCGGGGCAGGAGGAGCTGGGGCTTTGCGCCGAGGATTGCGACACCTATACGACGGCTGATAGACGGCCCTCGTTTTGCGGAGGCGGCCCGGACGAGTTTCGGGTGTGGGTGCAGCGCCAGGTCGATAGCCTGATGGGGCCGGGTGCGCTCACGGAGCCGCGGAAACTGATCCTGCGGTTTGTCGTCGAAAAGGACGGGCGGATGACTCCTGCCCCCGAACCGAAATACCGGGACGAGGATGCTTTGGAAAAGGCGGTGCGAGGGGTGCTTACGGCGGCTCCGGCGTGGACTCCGGCGACGATTGCCGGGGAGCGGGTTCGTTTCGGTGCCTCGATTCCGGTCGCTTTCGGTCCCGGGGCTGCCGGGGCGGAATATAACGATAGGGACGCTTACCAGGTCGTCGAGATCATGCCGAAGTTCTTCGGCGGGGGCCTGGATAAATTCCGGAGTTGGGTGATGGCTGAAGTGAAATATCCGTTGGACATGCTGAAGTTGGGCGTACAGGGGCGTGTGGTGGCGGCATTCGTCGTCGACAAGGAGGGGCGGATTACGATGGCGGAGATACTCAAATCGCCGCATCCGCAATTTTCGGAAGAGGTCATGCACGCGCTTGAACGTGCGCCCCGGTGGACGCCGGGCAGTCAGGACGGTGAGGTCGTCCGGGTGGAGTTCACGCTGCCGGTCGATTTCAAGATTCGGCCGGGAACGCAGTTCTCGACCGGCGCCCCCGGCCGGAGCCGAGGTTCCTCCCGCTCGTATTGATGCCGTTCCCGGCCTGCTCTCGCGGTGCTTTCGGTGCGATTCCGGGGCGGTTCCGATCCGGTTCCGGACACCTGTTTATAAATGGTCGAATTTACATTGTGAATGATGAACAGTTCCTATCCGATTCGTTTCGTGCTGGTCGCAGGGATGCTTTGCGCTCTCCTGCCCGGGCGCGCTTCGTCCTTCCGGGACGGGGCGGAGAAGAACCTTGCGGCCGGTTCTCCGGTTGCGGGAATCGCGGCCATTCCGGCTGCGCAGGCCCCGGCAGTTCCGGTTGCCGGCTCATCGGCCGTCGCGGCTGCGGATTCACGGGTCGCCCCGGTTTCAGATTCTGCGGCCGGTTCGCTGCCCGATTCCCTTTCGGATGGGCCTTACCTGACTGCCGATCCGATGCCCGTCTTCGGGGACGGGGGCATCGAAGAATTCCGCCGCTGGGTGCAGGAGCGGCTGGTCTATCCCGACGAGGCGCTCGGACGCGGTATCCAGGGCCGTGTGGTGGTCAGCTTCGTTGTCGAACGCGACGGCACGGTGGGCGGGGTCCGGACGCTGGCGTCGCCCGACTCCCTCTTGTCCGAAGCCGTCATCCGCGTGGTGCGCCGTTCGCCCGCCTGGACGCCGGGGATGCTGGAGGGTAAGCCCGTGCGGGTCTGGCACTCCATCCCGGTCGATTTCACGGTCCGGGCCGACACGACGGGGCAGGCGGCTCGGGAGGAGGTGATGCCGGAGTTCCGGGGCGGCGGTCTGACCGAGTTCAAACGCTGGGTGCTCCGTCACCTCGAACTGGAGGACGACGTCTTCTTCCCCGGGGACAACGGGTGGGTCGAAACGGAGTTCTGCATCAATAAGAAAGGACGGGTCCGGAAGATCGACACTCCGCGTTTCAGCGACCCGGATTTCGCCGACCGGATTCGCCGGGCAATCGCCTCGGCTCCCGACTGGACGCCCGCCGAAAAGCCGTATGACGTCTATCTCCGGATGCGTTTCGACCTGCTGCTGCAACGCACTTCGGAGGGGCTTCGTACCGAAGACTGTACGGCTTACACGGTGGCCGACAAACTGCCGCTGTTCCGCGGCCGGAGTTTCGACGCCTTCCGCGATTGGGCGTTCGGACGGGTGGACAGCCTGTTGGGACCGTCGGTTCCGGCGCCCCCGGCGGTGGTCATGGTGCGCTTCGTCGTCGAGCGCGACGGCACGGTGACCGACATGGACGTGGGTGCTCCCGGGAAATACGGGGCGTTCGCCAAACTGGTGCGGCGGGCCATCGACGATATCCCGCTGTGGTCCCCGGCCGAGCTGGCCGGCGAGAAGGTCCGTTTTCGCGTTACGCAGCTGCTCGATTTCCGCGAGGCGGAAGCGCCCGGGAAGCGGGATTCGACCGCGATGCTCGATGCCGACCCGGAGTTCTGCGGCGGCGGCCTGCTGGATTTCCGCCGCTGGGTGGAGCAGACGGCCGAATTTCCGCCCGAAACGCTCGGACAAAGCCTTCATGGGCTGGTCGCGGTCGCTTTTGTCGTGGAGACCGACGGTTCGGTGTCGTCGGCCGAGGTGCTTCAGTCACCCGATTCGACACTCTCCCGGGAGGTTGTCCGCGTGGTCCGGCAGTCGCCCCGGTGGACCCCGGCCGGAAAAAACGGCCGGCCCGTTGCCGTGAGGTTCGTGCTCCCGGTCGATTACCGGCGGGCCTATCCGCTGCCTCCGGCCGCCAAGGGCGTCCGATAGCGCCGCGCTCCGGCTTCAGAATACCGCAATTGTCCTGAATACGGGGCCGTTGCGGTTTTTTTACGCGGTTTTCGATTTTGATTTTCATTTGTTTTTGCAGATCAGAAACTTTTTCGTACCTTTGCGCACCCGCAATGTGCGGGGAACGGATTACAATAAGTTAAATTAAACGTAAAAACAGTGGATTCATTAAGCTACAAGACTATCTCGGCGAACGCTGCGACCGTCACCAAGGAATGGGTGGTGATCGACGCTACGAACGAGGTATTGGGACGTCTTGCATCGCAGATCGCGAAGATCCTCCGAGGCAAGAACAAGCCCAGCTACACACCCCACGTCGACTGCGGTGACTACGTCATCGTCATCAACGCGGAGAAGGTGAAGCTCACGGGCAACAAAATGACCGACAAGGTCTACACGCGTCACACCGGATACCCCGGCGGCCAGCGCTTCGCTACGCCTGCCGACTATCTGGCCAAGAAACCGACCTTCCTCATCGAGAAGGCTGTCAAAGGCATGCTGCCCAAGACCCGCCTGGGCGACAAGCTGCTCACGAACCTGAAGGTCTATGCCGGCGCAGAGCATCCCCACGCCGCACAGAACCCGAAGACTATTAAATTAAACGAGATTAAGTAAGAGTTATGGAAGTTGTAAACACCGTAGGTCGTCGTAAGGCCGCTGTGGCTCGCGTATACGTGAAGCCGGGCAAGGGTCAGATTACAATCAACCGCAAAGCGCTTGAAGTTTACTTCCCGCTCGAAATTCTCCAGTATCAGGTGAAGCAGCCCCTGCTGGCTACCAACACGGCGGAGAATTACGACATCGTCATCAACCTCGATGGCGGTGGTATCACGGGACAGGCTTCGGCCGCTCGTCTGGGCATCGCACGCGCACTGTGCGAAATCGACGCAGAGATGCGTCCGGTACTGAAGAAGGCCGGATTCCTCACGCGCGATTCCCGCGAGGTTGAGCGTAAGAAGCCCGGTCAGCCCGGTGCACGCCGCAAGTTCCAGTTCAGCAAGCGTTAATACGCACGACCGGAATTTCGGCAACGCACGGCGTCGGTTCCAAACCCAGCGGACTACCTATATATTATATATTCGCGTATTACCGCCCGGTTGCCGCGCCGCGGAAAACTCCCCGGGACCGGCCAGGCCGCTACCCGGAGGGTTGAAGAAAAGAGAATTAAAATTAATCAACGAATCGAATTAAAATGTCACGTACAGATTTTAATACATTACTGGAAGCCGGTGCGCACTTCGGTCACCTGAAGCGCAAATGGAACCCCAAAATGGCTCCTTACATCTTCATGGAGAAGAACGGCATCCACATCATCGACCTGCACAAAACCGTCCTGAAGATCGATGAGGCTGCTGCGGCCATCAAGCAGATCGCCAAGAGCGGTCGCCGCGTGCTGTTCGTAGCGACCAAGAAACAAGCCAAGGAAATTGTTGCCGAAAAGGTGGCAGCCGTCGGTATGCCTTACGTCACCGAGCGTTGGGCAGGCGGTATGCTGACAAACTTCCCCACCATACGTAAAGCCGTCAAGAAAATGTCCACCATCGACAAGATGGCGACCGACGGCACGTTCGATAATTTCTCCAAGCGCGAAAAACTCCAGATCTCCCGCCAGCGTGCGAAACTGGAGAAGAACCTCGGCTCGATCGCCGACCTGACGCGTCTTCCGGCGGCTCTGTTCGTCGTGGACGTGCAGAAGGAGTCCAACGCCGTGAAGGAGGCCAAGCGCCTCAGCATCCCCGTATTTGCAATGGTAGACACTTGTTGTGATCCGACCGACATTGATTACGTTATCCCTGCAAATGACGATGCCACCAAGTCGATCGCCGTGGTTCTCGAAGCCATGTGCGCCGCTATCGCCGAGGGCACCGAGGAGCGCAAGCTCGAAAAGGAGAAGGAGGCACAGGAGGCTGAAGCCGAGGGTGCAACCGTTAAGAAAGAGGGCAAGCCCCGCATCAAGAAGGCCGTGAAGGCTGCGATCGATGCCGAGGAGGCTGCCGTGGCAGAGGTTGTAGCCGCTGTCGAGACTCCCGTACGAGGAGCCTGCTGCCGCTCCCACAGAAGCAGCCGAAGTTGTTGCAGAAGCAGCCGAAGCCGTTGCCGAGGCCGCTGCCGAGGAAAAGGCAGAATAATTGTATTTACGAACCTTATAGAGAAAGGACAAGATTATGGAAATCAAAGCTGCTGATGTAATGAAGCTCCGCAAAATGACCGGCGCCGGTATGATGGACTGCAAGAAGGCCCTTATCGAAGCCGAAGGTGATTTTGCACGCGCTCAGGACATTATCCGCGAGAAGGGCAAGCTCATCGTCGCCAAGCGCGCCGACCGCACCGCTACCGAGGGTGTCGTCGTTACGAAGATCGTAGGCCAGAAGGCTTACATCCTCTGCCTGGCGTGCGAGACCGACTTCGTGGCCCAGAACTCCGAGTATGCGGCTTCGGCCGAGGCCATGCTGGAGGTCGCCGTGAAGAACGACGCTGCCGACCGCGATGCGCTGATGGCTTCGAAGAACGACGAAGGCCGCACCGTCGAGGAGATGGTGACCGAGAAATCGGGTCAGACGGGCGAGAAGATCGAGCTGGCTTACTACGGCCGCATCGAGGCTCCCTACTGCGCCGCTTACGTGCACTTCAACAAGAAGCTGGGTACGATCCTGGGCTTCAACAAGGAGATTCCCGCCGAGGTCGCCCACACCGTCACGATGCAGGCTACGGCTATGGCTCCCGTTTCGATCTCGGAGGCAGACTGCCCCGCAGAGGTCGTGGAGCACGAGCGCAAGATCGCCGTGGAGGCCATGAAGCAGGATCCCAAGAACGCCAACAAGCCCGAGGCCATTCTGGAGAAGATCGCCGAAGGCAAGATGCGCAAGTTCTTCGAGGAGAACACGCTGCTGGCTCAGCCGGTGGTAGGCGAGAAGGAATCGATCGCCGACTACATCCACAAGGCGGACAAGGACGCTACGGTTGTCGCATACAAGCGTTTTGCGCTGGGCGAATAGTTTTCGATTTTAAGCGGATATTTCCGCACATCCCTCGAAATCCCCGAATGGAATGTACTCCGGTACTACCCATCCGGGGATTTTTTTCGCGATGCACGAAACTCTCTCGCTTAAAATCAAAAACACGCTTGTTACTTCGGTACTACCTATCCGCGCCGTGCTTCGTTTAAGTGCAAACCAGCTTCTCTAAAATTAAAAACACAAGGAGTTCGGCACATCCATCCGGAGTTCCCCCCCCCGGGACTTCGAAAACGTCACGACGGAAAAGCAGGGCTTTCAAAGCCCTGCTTTTTTCATTTCCAGCCCGAATGCCAGAGCACGCGCAGCACCTGCCGCCGCAGCCAGGGCGGGATCGCGAGCCAGAGGCGCGACCGGAGCCGCCAGCCGGGGGAGTCGCAGCCGACGGTGCGGCCCGAGGCGCGGATAACCCGTATGACAACGCCGATGACGTCGCGTGTCGTGCATTGTTCCGTGATGCGGTAGTTCCCGTCGCCCGCGAGCGTGAGGCGCTCGCCGTCGCGGCGGACGATGCGGTGGAGGATGTGGCGGCCGCAGCAGCGGAACAGCACCACGTCGCCCGGTTGCAGGCGCGCGGGGTCGGTGCAGGGCGCCAGCACGACCCGGTCGCGTTCGCTGCGCAGCAGGGGCCGCATGCTGTGGCCCTTCATGCGGATCTGAACCTCGCGGCCTTCGGCGAGCATCGCCTCGACCTCGGCGAAAAAGAGCTGGTTGGGGAGCAGGATCATAGCGCCTTACCGTTGAAAACCGTGTCGCAGGCGAGCTGCGCCGCCGCCGCGTCGGGCAGGCACTCCAGGTGGTAGACGGGAACCTGGGCGATCACCCGCGAGAGCAGGTTGCAGGTGTCGTCCGAAAGCCGCTCGTCGCGGGCGAAGGCCGGGGGTGCGGAGGGGAGCAAGGCCCCGATGGATTCGATCGGCCGCAGGCGGCGGATGCGGTTGTGCGGGGCCTGCGAGAGCCGTACGACGGCGGCTATCGGGCAACGTTCGTTGCGGTAGCAGGGCGTCTTGCCGCTCCACGGCGAACCGTGGACGAAGGCCTCGCTGTCCGTGGCCCGGATGATCGGGCTGTCGTCGTTGAGCAGTTCCGCGCCCGGGATATGCTCGCGCCACAGCCGCGTGTGGGTGCTTTTGCCCGTTCCCGATTCGCCGAGGAACAGCACTCCCCGGCCGCGGTAGCGGATCACCGAGGAGTGGAAGGCCACGGCCCCGCGGGGCAGCGCCGCGATGTTGAAAAGGATCCAGACCCCGAACCGGAACAGCGCGGGGTTGTGCCCGGGGGTGATGTCGCTCCGTGCTTCTGTGGCGCCGTAGGCCATGCGGTAGCGGGCCGGGGCGCTGCCGTCGCGGGGCGTCATTTCGAGCAGATAGCCCGCCGCGTCGGCGCCGAAACGGCAGTCGGCATCGGCGTCGGTGAACTCGAAGCTGTTGAGTTCGCGGTAGCCGGTTTCGTTCGGAATCCGGGGGACGATCTCCAGCGCGAGGTCCGCAGGGCCGTGCTCCGTCGTTTGGAACGGGTGCAGGGCCCGGGTGAAATGCTCTCCCGTGCAGGCGTCGGGCAGGGAGACGCGGATATTGGCAATCGTGTAATTCATAAGGCGTTCGTTAGCGTTCATTTTTTCGCACAGGGGGTGCAAAGATATACTCTATCCTACGGACCGGGTAAGTCGTACGCCACCTCCCTCTCCGAGTGAGGGTCGGGGTGAGGGCAGATTTGTAAATGATGCCGCAGGCATCGGAAACAGCGCTCGGCAGCGGTTGGCAGATGGGAATATGCGATGGCCTCCGATTCTTCATCTTATCCTTCCAGTGTTATGATTCGGTCACAGTATTCGAGCGAGGTTTCGCGGTGGGCGATCACCAGCAGCGTAAGACCCGGGTTCCGCGCGGCGATCGAGGCGATCGAACGGTTGATCTCCTCCTCGGTGCGGCTGTCGAGCGCCGAGGTCGCCTCGTCGAAGAAGAGCACGTCGGCCCGGCGGTAGAGCGCGCGGGCGATGCCGATGCGCTGGCGCTGTCCGCCCGAGAGGCGGCAGCCGCATTCGCCGACGAGGTGTCGATCCCCCGGGGCAGCGAGGCGACGAATCCGCCCAGCTGGGCCGCTTCGAGGGCTTCGGCGACCCGCCGGCGGTCGATTTCGGCGGCCGGGACACCCGGCGCGACGTTGGCAGCAAGCGTTCCGTCGGTGAGGAACAGGTGTTGCGAGACATAGCCGATGCGGTTCTGCCATGCCCGGCGGTTTGCGGCGGTGAGGGGTGTGCCGTCGACGGCGATTTCTCCCGATGTGGGTTCGTAAAGGCCCAGCAGGAGGTTGAAAAGGGTGGTCTTGCCTGCGCCCGACGCTCCGCGGATGCCGATGCGTTCGCCCCTGCGGATGGTGAACGTGAGGCCGCGGAAAAGGTCACGGCTCTCTTCGGTGAAGCGGAACGAGAGGCTGCGGACCGAGATTTCGCGCTCGAAGGGCAGCGTTTCGCGCGTCGGAACCCCGGGGTGCGCGGAGTCCGGCTCGTGGAGGGCCGCTTCGCGCAGGATGGGAATGGTGTAGCGGTTGTAGCGGATCGTGGCCCAGCCCGACATGATGCCGCGCACGGAGGGCATCAGCCGCAGGGCCGCCACGGCGAAGACGCCGAACAGCAGCTGCGACTGCCCGCCGCCGAAACTCACGGCCGCCAGCAGGGCCATGCCCGCGGCAAGCCCGATCTCGGTGAACAGCTGGGGCAGCTGGCCGATGTCGGCCTCGCGCGAGCGGGTGCGCACCACTTCGTCCATCGTGCGGTCGAAGGCGCGGAGCATCCCCGGGAAGGCGCCGCTCAATTCGATGTCGGCGTATCCCCGGAAGGTCTCGGCCACGAGGCGCGACTTCTCGCGCTGGGCGCGGTTCTCCAGTTCGCCGTAACGGTTGATGCGGTTGCGGACCAGCGCGTAGTAGAGCCACACCGCGGGGAGGAAGATCGCGACGGAGAGCAGCGCCGCGAGGGGCGTGTAGAGGGCCAGCGAAGCGAACAGCAGGACGAAGAGCATCGCTTCGGCGATCATCGCGGCGGCGGGGCGCAGGACCCCGGCGGCGAATGCCAGGCAGACGACGTTGACGTTGCGCGCCAGCACCGAGGAGTTCGAATTGTTGATGAAGGCCAGCCCCCGGTCGTGGTAGGCGATGTAGAGGCGCCGCGAGAGGGTGCGGTAGAGGTCGTAGATGTAGCGGCGTTCGGCGCGTGCGAGCAGGAAGTTGACGCCGCATTTGAGGGCGATGAACGCCAAGACGGCCCCGCAGACCGCGAGTGCGAACGTGCGCGGCGAGGCGACGCCCGACCAGGCGTAGACCCTGGCCAGCGGCCCGCCGCCCTCGAATCCCGCGGGATCGAGCACCAGCGTCAGCACCGGCAGCAGGGCCGCCAGTCCCGCCAGGTTCAGCACGGCGCGCAGCACGAGGGTCGCGGCGATGCGGAGGCCCCGGCGGCGGAATGCGGCGGGAAGGCTTCGGAGGATGCTTCTCATGGCTCTACTTTTTCAATCGTTCCCAGTTTTACGTACCACAGATAGCCCTCGGCCGGGGCATAACCCATTTCGCCCAGCAGGCGGAGGTATTCGCGCATCTGACGGCGGTAGCGTTCGGGTTCGCGGCCGCCGAACTTGTAGTCCACGACCACGGCCCGCGTGCCGCGGATCATCACGCGGTCGGGACGCCGCGCGGAGGCGCCGCCGGGAATGATGATTTCGTTTTCGTTGCGCACGCGCTCCCAGCCTCCGGCGAACCACTCGCGGGCCGCGGGGTGTTCCAAGGCCCGGGCGATCATCTGCCGCAGGGTCGCGGCTTCGGCGGCGGAAAGCGTGCCGTCGGCCTGCATGCCGCGCACGGCCTCGTGGATCTCGGCCTCGTCGTCGGCCTTTTCGAAGGCCTTGTGCATCAGGATGCCGAAATTGCGGGGCGAGAGTTCCACCTCTTCCCGTGCTCGAAATACGCTGCGAGGGGAGCCGCAGGCGCAGGTCGGCGCTGCGCCGTGGGGTAGTCCTCCAGCACGACGTGCTCGGCGCCGGAGCGTTTCGCCGCCCGCGACGGGCCGCGAACTCCCCGAAGGCGAAGTGTTCGCCCGTCTCGTCGGCGGTGCGGCGTCCTTCGAAGTCGCCCAGCAGGGCCTTGTCGCCGTCGGTGAGGATGCTCTGGAGGAGCAGTCCGCCGACGGTTTTGCCGCCCTTTTGCGGGATGAAGACGTGCAGCGATTCGGCGGCGCGCGTGAGCGCCACGTACAGCAGGTTCACGTTGTCGACGTGCGAGTAGACCAGTTCCCGGTAGTACTCCGGCGAGAAGCCCGATTCGGCCATCGACTTCTTGTACCTCACCGGGAAGCGGCCGATCTCCTCGGCTCCGCCGCCGCGGGCCTCGGCCCAGACGATGTTGGTCACGTTGCCGCCCGACTTGGGGTCCAGCTGCCACGAGCAGTAGGGGATGAGCACGGCCCGCTTTTCTAGTCCCTTGGCCTTGTGTATGGTGGTGATCTCGACGGTCGTGGCGCTCTCGTCGACCGACAGCGAGCGGTTCTGCCCGTCTGCTCCCACCAGTCGAGGAACAGCGCGATGTCGGCGATCTTGCTGGCGCAGAAGAGATGATCTGCTCGTGGATGGCCTGCAGGTAGGCCGTCTGCCGGCGGTCGCCCTGCAGGGCGTGGCGCATGACGATCCGTTCGAACGCCTCTTCGGGCGACAGAAGCCGTACCGAGCGGAAGAAGTCGCGTTCCGGGGCGTCGAGCGGCCGGTCGAACGGATGGCCGAGGTAGTGGTTGTAGACGGCCCGCGAAAGCGAGTCGTCGGGGTTGAGCGACAGCCGCAGGGACGCGGCGATGAACGAACTGACGGGGGCGTTGCCGACGATCAGCGCCTCCTGCGTCATCACGTCGAAACGGTAGCGGGGATCGTCGTTGCGGCGTTTGAAGTCGAGCAGCTCGGCGGCGACCTTGGCGCCGTCGGTGGCCCCGCGCACCAGTATCATGATGTCGCACGGCCGGAAACCCTTGTCGATCAGCTCGCAGATGCGCTCCACGACGGGCGGCTGTTCGGCGAAGGTTTCGACCGAAACGTAGCCCGGATGTTCGGCCTTGCGGCGCGGGAGCTGGGCGTGTCCGCGGTAGGCGTCGGCGAGGGTGTCGCGCAGCGCGGCGGCCTCCGCCGGATCGACGGAACCCTCTTCGGAGGCCTTTGCGAGGGTTTCATTCAGCGCGCGGTTGTCCGCGGCGACGATCCGTTCGATGATACGGTTGTTGAAGGCCACCACCGCGGGGAGGCTCCGCCAGTTCTCGCGCAGCACCTCGACTTCGGTGTCGCCCGCGCCCAGCGCCTGCTGGGCCTTGCCGTGGAGGATCTTCCAGTCGCCGCCCCGCCAGCGGTAGATCGACTGCTTGATGTCGCCCACGATCAGCACCGAGGTCTCCGCGGACTGCGCCATGGCGTTTTGCAGCAGGGGCAGGAAGTTTTCCCACTCCTTCAGGGAGGTGTCCTGGAATTCGTCGATCATGAAGCGTTCGAAACGGTTGCCGACCTTTTCGTAGATGAACGGCGCGTCGTTGTGGCCGATGAACTCCGAGAGGACGTATTTGGTTTCCGAGAGGAGCATCGTGTTCTGCTCGTCGCACAGCTGCTGCACCCGTTTGTAGAGGTCCGACAGCAGGGCGAAACTGCGGTAGTTTTCGCGCAGCAGGTCGCAGGTGTTCCAGTTCTTGCGGTTGGCGTCGTAGATGTCGCACATCTCGCGCAGCAGGGGCTGCAGCTCGGGGGCCAGCGTCTGTGCGGGCGATCCCTTGGGCGCCCCAGCCGTCGGTCGAGGCGGCCATTTTGGCCGCCGTGGCGCCGTAGGGTTTCAGTTCGCCCGCGGCCACCGTGAAGAACCAGTTGGCGAAACTGCGGCTCTTGCCCGAGAAGTCGGCGGCCGTAAGCCCGGCCCGGGAGATAATTCCGACGGCCTTTGCGGCGGTTTCCTGCAACAGCTTTTTCGTCGCCTCGGCCTGCGCCGTGGCGCGCGATACGATCCGGCCCAGCTCCTCGCGCGGGCGCGGCACCGACAGCGCGGCCTTGTTCTTCTCCTTGAACAGCTCGCCGCCCAGCGAAAGGATACCGTCGCGGACGTCCCATTTGCGGCCCTCGTCGATGCGTTCCTGCACGAACTCCGTGAGCCAGCGTTGCAGGTCGCGGTCGACGGTGATCTGCTCGATGAGCGTGTCGGCGCCTTCGACAGCACCGACGCCGTCTCGATCTCGACGTTGTAATTGAGGTCGATGCCCAGCTCCTTGATGAAGGCGCGCAGGATGCGCTGGAAGAAGGTGTCGATCGTGAGCACCGTGAAGCGCGAATAGTCGTGGAGTATCTTCGATCGCACCTCGGCGGCGCGTTTGCGCACCGAACGCTCGTCGAGCGACAGCTCGCGGCAGAGGTTTTCCAGATAGGGGCTCGCGGCTCCGGACGCCAGGGCGTGAATCTCCTTCAGGATGCGCGATTTCATCTCCTCGGTGGCCTTGTTCGTGAAGGTCACGGCGAGGATATGCCGGTAGAGACCGGGCTGGCCGATCACGTCGCGGACGTATTTGTAGGCCAGCTGGTAGGTCTTTCCCGATCCGGCGCTTGCATTCAGAATCTTCGCTCTCACTGTCCGAAATTTCGTTTTAACGGGTAAAAATACAAAACAAATCCCGAACTTCGCAATAATTTTGTAATTTAGCGGAGGTAAAACAAGACCTTGTTATGAAGAAAATGATTCTGACGGCCGTGATGCTGGCCGCCGCAGTGCTCTGCCGGGCGCAGCAGCCCGCCGAAGCCGGGGAACGCCGCGAATGGCTCACTTCGTTTACCGCCGTCGAGGTGTCGGCTCCGCTCGACATCCGCTTCGTCCCGGTGCCCGACACCGAGGCCCCCAAGATCGTCTACGACACCAAAGGTTCCTATACGACCCATTTCCGCGCCGAGGTGCGGGACAAGGTGCTGCGCATCTCGGAGCGCGCCGACGCGCGCCGTCCCGACCGCACCTCCGTGACGGTCTATTACAATTCGCTGGAGCGCATCGCCATCGCCGATGCCGTGGCGTCGTTCGAGGGAACGCTCGCGGCGACGCTTCTGGACATGACCGTGGGCGGCATGGCGCAGGTGACGGCCAAACTGGACGTGAAGGACCTCAAGATGGAGCTGACGGGCAAGAGCACGGCGACGCTGACGGGCGCGGTGCGCTATCTCTCGCTGTTCGTCTCGACCGGAAAACTCGAAGCCGCGGGGCTGGAGGTGATGGCCGCCGAGGTCAATGTCACCAGTTCGGGCGCTGCGGCGCTGTGGGTGACCGACCGTTTCCAGGGCAAGACCTCGACCGGAGGCAAGATCACCTACAAGGGCGCTCCGCCGGTCGTGCGCAGCGGTGCGAAGTTCATGGGCGGCGACATAACGCGGGTGGAATAGTCTGCCGAAAGGTCCGTTTGGCCGGATACGCTGATTTTGCCGCCTGCGGCGTAGTCCCCTCCGGGGAGGGGATTTGGGGGAGGGTCAGAATTGTTGAACGCCTCCGGCGGCGGCGGATACGGCCTGCATCAGCGGGTATCCGGTGCGGATCTAATAATGCATTTTTATCGTGAAAACCTTTCTCTGCGAAGTTGCCCGGGACCTTTACGAACGTTACGGCGAGGGACTTTCCGAAAGGGCGATGCTCTTTCCGTCGCGCCGTGCGCGGCTGTTCTTCGTCGACGCCCTGACGGGCATCGCCGGGCGTCCGATGTGGCAGCCCCGGTGGGTGACGGTCGACGACCTGACGACCGAGATTTCGGGACTCCGCACCGGGGACCGCGTGCGGCTGATCACCGAACTCTATAAAATCTATTCGGAGTATCACGCCGAGCCGTTCGACAAGTTCTATTTCTGGGGCGACATGCTCCTGACCGACTTCGACACCATCGACAAATACCGGATCGACGCCGCGATGCTGTTCCGCAACATCTCGGAGATCAAGGAGATCGAGGCCGACATTTCGTACCTCACTCCCGCGCAGCTGCAAATCCTGCGTTTCTGGTCGACGCTCGCCGACGAAGCCGACCTCACGGAGGAGAAGCGCCGCTTTCTGGCGATCTGGAAGACCCTGGGTCCGGTTTACGGCCGCTTCCGCGAACGGCTCTCCGAGCTGGGCATCGCCTACAACGGCATGGTCCAGCGGGCCGCCGCCGACCGCATACGCGGGGAGGGGTACGTCTTTCCCGAGGCGCGGCGGTATGTCGTGGCGGGGTTCAACGCCCTGTCGGAGTGTGAGAAACAGCTTTTCCGCTTCCTCTCGACGGCCGCCGAGACCGATTTCTACTGGGATTACGACTCCTACTATAAGGACCGCCCTGAGCAGGAGGCCGGGATGTTCGTGCGCGAGAACGTCGTGCAGTTCCCGCCGCGCGGGGCCGTGTCGCACGACAACATGGAGCGGCCCAAGGAGCTGACCGCCGTGGCCGCGGTGTCGAACGCCGTGCAGTGCAAGCACGCGGCCGCGATCCTGCGCGAACTGGCCGCCGCGGGCCGCTGGACAAGCGTACCGCCGTGGTGCTGACCGACGAGAATCTGCTCCTGCCGCTGCTGTACGCCCTGCCGCCCGAGATCGGGCGGGTCAACGTCACGATGGGTTATCCGCTGCGGTCGAGCCTGGCCTACACCTTTGTCGAGCGCCTCGTGGAGTTGCAGGCCCACCGCCGCACGAAGGGGGCGGGGTGTACCTTCTACCATGCCGACGCCGTGGGCATCCTCGCGCATCCCTACATCGCGGACAGCGACGCCCGCGAGACCCGCGCCATGCAGGACGAGATCGTGCGCGAACGGCGCATTTCGGTCGACGCCGCATGGCTGGGATGCAATGACCTGCTGCGGATGATCTTTTCGCCCGCCGCCGGGTGGCGCGAGCTGTCCGACTGGCTGCTGCGGGTCGTCGCCGCCGTGGCCCGGACGCCCTACGAGGGTGACGACCGGCGTCAGCGCGTGGAGTTTCTGGCCGTGATTTCGGAGGAGATTTCCAAACTCCGCAATTCGCTGGACGAGTGCGACATCGAGTTGACGACGGAGGTTTACACCTCGCTGCTGCGCCGCCATTTGCAGACCGTGCGCATCCCTTACGAAGGCGAGCCGCTCGAAGGGGTGCAGGTCATGGGCATCCTCGAAACCCGCAACCTCGATTTCGATAACGTCATCCTGCTGTCGATGAACGACGACAACTTCCCGGGCAACCACATGGCCCAGGCGTCGTTCGTGCCCTACAACCTGCGCGCGGCCTACGGGCTGCCCACGCCCGAGCATCACGAAGGGGTCTACGCCTACTATTTCTACCGCCTCGTGCAGCGCGCCCGGCGGGTGTGGATGCTCTACTGCTCGCACGCCGACGACAAATCGACCGGCGAGCCGAGCCGCTACATCTACCAGCTCGACTACGAGAGCGGATTTCCCGTCCGGAAGGTCGAGGTGGGCGTGGATGTCAACCTCGCCGAGACCGATCCGATCGAGGTCCGGAAGGACGAGGGGATCATGCAGCGTCTCGGACGCTTCACCGACCCCGAATCGAAGGCCACGCTCTCGCCGACGGCATTTTTCCGCTATGTGGCGTGCCCCCTGCGGTTCTATTTTCACTCCGTGGCGCGCCTCGAGGCCGACGACGAGATCGCCGAGGAGGTCGACGCCCCGATGTTCGGCACGATCCTTCACGCCGCGGTGCAGAAACTCTATGCCCGGATCGTGGGCGAGGCGCACCCCGGCGAGACCCTGCGGGCGATGATCCGCATGGGCGAAATCGCGGCGTCGGTCGAGGCGGCGATCAATGAGAATTATTTGCAGGACCCCGCGGCCACGACCGACGACTATACGGGCAACCTGCTGCTGGTCAAAGACATTGTCACGCGTTACCTGCGCGGCGGGGTGATGC
>VOFJ01003223.1_pt1 | contig 18070 bp, 25 predicted proteins | sample 5384081 | NCBI WGS metagenome assembly VOFJ01 (sample SAMN12384729, study PRJNA508395) | human gut metagenome | isolation source: healthy gut I | host: Homo sapiens
GCGCGTCCGCATGCAAAACTCCATGGTCATGATGGCAGACCCAGAATGACCAGAAAGATCAGGTAGAACAGTACAAAAGCACCGCCGCCGCCCCCTCATTTCCATCACGGTGCGGCCCGGCTCATCGGTGACCAATTACATTGATGGCACAGGGCAGGGTCTTGGTGCCGTCGTCCAGCACCACGCCGCTGCTCATCTTGATGATCTGCGCTTCGTCGGCACGGGGCTGCACGGTCACGCGGTACAGCTTGGAGATGCCGACGGATGGGTAACTGCCTGTGCAAAGGCACCGTCGTTGGTCATGAGCAGCAGCCCCTCGCTGTCCTTGTCCAGGCGGCCCACCGGGTACAGGCGGGCGGGGGATATCGCTCACCAGCTCCATGACCGTCTTGCGGCCCAGCTCATCGCTGGCGGTGGTGACATAGCCGCGGGCTTGTACAGGGCCAGAATAATAGCTGCTGCTGGTTCTTCTGGATGTAGATGCGCTCGTCATCCACATGGAGCACGTCACGGTTGGGGTCCATTTTGTCGCCCACCTTGACCGGGTGGCCGTTCACCTTGACGCGGCCCCTCGGCAATGATCTGCTCGGCGGCGCGGCGGGAGCACAGACCCTGCTCGGCCATAATCTTCTGAATACGTTCTTCTGCCATAATATTACTCCTTGTAGCGCCTCACGGCGCTCAAAATGCGCACCGCTTCCCTGCTTTTTGCGGGGCACGGTGCGGCTATATAAACCGCCGGCCAAAAAGGTCTGCGGCTGCGGCTTGATTTGTATAAAGGGTTACTCTGCCTTAGGCTCCTCTGCGGGTGCCTTATCGTCCTTTTTGACCAGAGCGGTAAGCTTTTCCACCAGCTCGGGCAGCATGGTCAGGGCACGGTCGATGCTGTTGGAGCTATCCGACAGCTGGATGGTGCGCACGCAGCCATCCTTGATGACCAGAAATGCCACCGGCTGGATGTTGACACCGGCACCAGAGCCGCCGCCGAACAGATCCTTGTTGGCAGCGTTCTTTCCGTTAAAATCGGTGCCGCCGGAAGCGAAACCAAAGCTCACCTTGGACACCGGCAGGATGGTGATGCCGTCCTCGGTGGTGATGGGCTTGCCGATAATGGTGTTGGAGTCCACCATCTGGTGGATCTTTTCCATCGTAACATTCATCAGACCCTGAATAGGATGCTCTGCCATAAAACAACTCTCCTTTATTCATCCGTGCAGGCAACAGCCCGCCGGAAAGCATTCTGATATAGATTTAGTGTACCACACTTTATAGGAATATGTCCAATACTTTTTTACGCCAGAACTCGTACAGCACCCGCACAGCGGCAATGACGATGAACAGCGCCTGCGCACTGACCCGGAAGGACACTCTATCCTGCACAGTGGGCTGGGCGCTGCCAAAGTCCGGCAGGACACGCAGCTGGTCAAATTCCAGAAAGAAACAGTGATCCAGCACGCCAAGGGTCGGGTACAGCCACGCTTGCAGCTTGCCGTAGTTGCGGGCAGCTGCGGCGGGGTCGTCACCGCGCACACCAAGGCAGACCGAGATCTTTGTAAAACGGATGGCGCCAAACACCGCCCGCAGCAGCGTCCCTGCGCCCCGCAGCATGGTGCAGAGCGCATCCAGCGTGATCTTTGCCTTTTGGCGGGGCGGCTTTTCAGCTTTAGGTTTTGCGGGCTGCGCGGCCTTTTTTTTCAGCCTTTTTGCGCTTGCGCTCCGCACGCCATGCGCGGAATTTTTTGCTTTCAGCCTGCCGGTAAAGCCCTTTGGGCTCCTCCGGCTGGGCGGGAGGTTCCGGCCTTGGGTATTGGAACACCGGGAAGGTAATGCCCAGTGCCCCGGCTTTTACGGTAAGCGTATCCTTTTGCCAGCAGACATCCGCGCAGAAAGGGCACAGCAGCAACAGCGCCGCCAACACCAGAATGATCAGCAGCAGGATGCCAACCAACTTGAGGATGAACAGCAGACAAGCGCCAACTGCGGAAAGAACCATGCCCATGGCCCATTGGGTCAGCCCCTCACTTTCGGTTGTTTCGTCCTGCCGCGTCGCGCCGTGCACCGGAGGCAGGTCCGCCAGGCTGGACAGGCCAAAGCACCGCTAGGAAGACATCGGTCGTACGGAAGCTGACCGGGCGGCCCGGCAGGTCCAGACGGCCCGCCTCTTCGATCAAGCCCTTTTTCCAGCAGGCTGGTCACGCTGGACGATGAATCCACACCGCGCACCTGCTCGATGAATGCACGAGAGACAGGCTGGTTATAGGCAATGACGGTCAGAGTTTCCATTGCGGCGGGCCCCAGCGGTACCGCGCGGCGGGCATCCAGCAGGCGGCGGATGCAATCGGCCCATTCCGCTTTGGTCGAGAGCTGCCAGCGGGTATCCAGATGGAGCAGGCACAAGCCGCTGTCCTCCCGCTGGTAACGGGTGCGCAGGTCTTCCAGTGCCGCTTCCACGCTGGCCTGAGGCAGCTGCACTGCCTGTGCCAGTTTGTCCGCGCTGATGGGATCAGCTGCTGCAAACAGCATGGCCTCTACTGCCGCCCGGATCTGTTTCTGGTTCATTTGATCTCCTTTTTTGCGGCTCAGATGGCCGCGGTGCATGGTCATTTCGCCCGTCGGGCCCAGCTGTACCCGCCCGCCGCGCACCAGTTCCAGCAGGGCCAGAAAGGTTGCCACGTTGGTGCCGCGGGTCTGGCGGCGGGAGAACAACTGGTTCATCCTTGCCGCGCCGCCCGCAATGAGCTGGCGCAGGATATGCACCACCCGGCTGCTGACCGACACCTGCGGCGCGGACACCAGCGGTTCAAACTGCTCCCGCGTGGGCATCCGGCGCAGAGCGGTACGCCCCATCAGGGCCTGCCAGCAGTCTGCCAGCACCTGCGGAGAGTGATGCAGCAGGTAGGTCTGGTCCCACTCCAGCTGGACCGGGCAGCGGACAAAGACCCTCACTGCCTCTCCCCGCTCCCGCAGCCGCGCGGCCATCCGGCGGCACTGCTCGTACTCAATGAGCTGCCCGGTAAGCTCCTGCTTCATCCGCTCACCCTCTTCGCTGCGGGGCAGGAGCAGATAGCTTTTCATCTCCACCAGATGGGCCGCCATCTCAATGAACGCGCTGGCGATCTCCGGGTCAGCCGCCTGTGCCGCTTCTACCGTGCGGGTGTACTGGTCAATGAGGGTCAGGATCGGAATATTGTGCAGGTCCATCTTGTGCTTGGCCACCAGTGCCAGCAGCAGCTCCAGCGGGCCATCGAAGTCTTCGAGGTGGAACGTCAGTTCATCGGCCATCAGATCACCGCCCCAAGGCTGGCATAATAAGCGGCGTATGCGATGCGGTCAATGTAGAATGTGCCCAGATCCAGCAGGTTCCAGACCAGATCGTTCAGCACACTGAGAGGGCCATCCAGAAAACCGCCCCACACGGCGGCCAGTACAATGATAAGGATGACCCGCTCATACTTCATCACCCCAAAATAAACGCGCTGAGGCAGTACTGCCAGCAGGATGCGCGGCTGCCATCCAGCGGAGGCACCGGAATGAGGTTGAACACGGCCAGCCCTACATCCATATACACCAAGTATTGGAGGAAGCGTGCCACGAGAACCGTTCCTTCCGTGATCGGGGCCCAATAATACAGAAGTTTCCAGGCCACCATGGCCAGATACGCCAGCAGCAGATTTGCCACCGGGCCGGCCAGCGCGGTAAGAGCCATGCCCCACTTCGGATTTTTAAAATTGCGCGGGTCGGTAGAAACGGGCTTTGCCCAGCCCACTCCGGCAAACACCATGCACAGCGTGCCCAGCAGGTCAAAATGTTTGAGCGGGTTGAGCGAGAGCCGCCCCTCCCGCTTGGCGGTATCATCCCCAGCAGCCACGCCGCCAGCGCGTGCCCCGCCTCGTGGAACGGATGGCCACCAACGCCACCAGTGTACGGATGAGGTAATAGAGTCCCTGTGCCGTCATGTCTTTCTCCAATCAGCAAAATAATATACAGTTTTATTGTACTATTTTTTTTTTGCCGTTTCGGCAAGCATTTGGAGCCTCTTGAAAAAAAGCCGCAAAAAAATCAAAAAGGGACTTGCTTTTTGCGGCGTTCTCTGGTAAAATAGTCAAGCTGATTATTTTGAATTCCTTATTTCACTGCTAGGAGGTGCAACTACCATGGCAAAATGTGATTGCTGCGGCAAGGGCGTTACCTTTGGTATCAAGGTTTCCCACTCCCATCGCCGTTCCAACCGTACCTGGAAGCCGAATGTCCGTCGTGTCAAGGCGGTCGTGGAGGGTTCTCCCAAGTATATCTACGCATGCTCCCGTTGCCTGCGCGCTGGCAAAGTCACCCGCGCTGTCTAAGCTGATGCGTATTGCCGGTCACTTTGTCGAGTGGCCGGCTTTTTTGTTATAATTTTTACAGGGAGGGACACCAAATGGCATTGCCCAGCGACCCCATCATGCTGTTGAGCGTGGTCAATTTGAAACTGCGGGATTTTTACCCCAGCCTGGATGCGCTGTGTGTGACGACCTGGATGCGGATCAGACAGCGCTCTGCGCCAGCCTTGCCGCTGTGGGGTACGAATACGACGCAGCACGGAATCAGTTTGTGTAACAGGAGGATGCCACCATTTGTGATTTTATATTTGAGATTGTGATGAAGCACATCCCATTTGATGGCGGAAGGGCATAATAGTTATGAATATCAATTCGTCTTATAGGAAAGTTTGGTTTGCAAGATTGATTTCCATTTTGGGGACAGGATTAACGTCATTTGGGGTAAGTGTCTGGGTTTCACGGTCACAGGAAAAGCGACCCCAATGGTTTTGATTCTCCTTTTCTCTATATTACCAGCGATATTTTTAGCACCTTTCAGTGGTTATTTATGTGACAAATACAATCGTAAGGCTATCATTATTTGCGCCGACTCCATTGCCGCTTTGATAAGTGTGTTTATCTATATTTGCGTCAGTTATTATGAATTCAATTATTTTTGTTCTTTTGTTTTTTACCTTTCTTGATTCTTTGTGCAAATTTCTTTTGATAATAATGCATATCAAGCATCAATTACAACTTTGGTTTCTCCTGATGAAGTAAAAACTGCTAACGGCATGAGTCAGATTATTGATTCATTGGATAGTATTGCTTCCCCGATTGTTGCCGGAATGCTCTATCCATTAATTGGACTAAATGGGATTATAATAATTGATTTAATAAGCTATCTTGTTTCTTTAGTAATTCTTGTTACGATAGATTCAAGCAAGTTTTCAATGGACAACGAAAATCAGAAGAAACGAAATACAAAAAGAGAAATTTTGCTTGGATTCAAATTTATTTTTTCTCAAGGAAGTTTACGTGTACTTTTGATTTACTTTACTATTTTAAACTTTACGTTTAATCTCGCAACCTCATTAATAGAGCCTTTCGGCTTGACACTTGGGAATACATTTGACCTAGGCATTATTAAGGCTTGTGGTGGATTCGGGATTTTATGCGGAAGTTTGGTTGTTACATTTTCAAAGAAAATACATTTTACTTATAAAACGATCGTTATTGGTGGCTTGGTTGCTGGCATAGCTTTGCAACTTATGGGGTTCACACATATTACTTGCATTGTTGCAATCGGAAGATTTTCCTTTTTCATTTGTTACGCCAATTTTGAATACGGTTGCCGGCACATTGTGGATGCAGGAAACACCACGGATTCTTCAGGGGGCGTGTGTTTGCATCGCGTTCCATGATTGCAAGGTGTTTTGTTCCTTTGTCATACGTTGTCGTAGGCCCGCTTGTTGACATTGTTTTACCGAAGCTGTTGCAATCAAATCTTGGACTTATTATTAATGTAGTCGGCACTCAAGCACTTGAATACCGTCTCGTTTTTTGTGGAGCGGGGGTTTTGTGCGTTTTAATAACTTGCTGTGTTGCAGCAAATACAAATTTCAGAAAACTTTAACTTTTCCGCATCAAATTGTTTTATCAATGTTGTAAGAATTGTTATTAATATGCTTCAATTTTTTGTATGTTCTTTTTCGCTATGCTATAGTCTTGGGGATTCAAAATCTTTTTGTCTGTTTGCGATGTTTGCACTTGTAAACATCAAATATAAAAAAAAGCCGGCCAAGAACGAAATCAACGTATACTCGGCCTGTTTGTGGTTCATAACTCTATTTCATTGCGTTTGGGTATGGATGGTATTTATTATAAGGAATGGAGCGCGGTGCTGGACCGCGCCATGGAGTTTAAGCGCTACGGCCACAGCGGCGTGCCGGTGCTGGCACTGCCTGCCCGGGGCGGCCGCTTTTACGATTGGGAGAACAACGGGATGCCCGAAGCCGTGGCCAGCCTGCTCCATGCGGGCAAGGTACAGCTTTTTGTGCCGACAGCATTGACGGCGAGAGCCTGCTGGCCGGGAATTCCGCTCCCCGCCGCCGGGCCGAGATGCAGGAGAAGTATTTCCTCTACCTGACCACCGAGCTGGCTCCCCGCATCCTGGCCCTGACCGCCGACAAACCCAAGGCAGAAGCGGACGAGAAAGCGGCTAAGGCCGCGTCCACCCCGGTGCTCTGGTGCGCAGGCGTGGACACGGGTGCTTATCAGGCCATCAACTGCCGTCTGCGCCGCCCGGAGCTGTTTGCGGGTGCCATCGGCCTCTCCGGCCTGTATGACATGAGCCGTTTTATGGGCAGTGAGGCCGATGACCTCATCCTGCGCAACAGCCCGCTGAACGCACTGGCCGAAACGGGCATTTACAACGCCGCTGCCCTTGCCAAGGCTGGGGAAAACAGCCTGTTGCTCTGTGCCGGGCAGGGCGCTTACGAAGACGATGCCTGCGCGGACACCAAAGCGCTGCAGGCCGCGCTGGAAGCTGCTGCCCCCCCTGCCATGTAGAGCTGTGGGGCAATGATGTCTCCCCACGACTGGTACTGGTGGGGCAAAAGAGCTGGGCATGTTTGCCCAGCGTATTTTGGGGTAAGCAGAACACCCTGTTAAGGAGGAACGATCATGCCGGAATTTATCATTGGAGCACGCGGCCATGATTTTGGCCGTCAGACCCCGGAAGCGCTGTTTTCTGCCATTGGGCAGGCAGGTTTCCGCTGCACACAGCTGGCGTTTCCCAAGGCCATTGAGGGCGTTAAAAGCTATGCCGATGTGACCCCCTCCCTGGTAGAAGCTGCCCGCGCGGCGTCCAAAGCTTCCAACGTCGGCATTGCTGTAGACGGCACCTATGTGGAGCTGAGCTATGCCGATGAGGAGAAACGCAAAGCGGAAGTGACCAAAGTGTTGAGCCAGATCCCCGTAGCAAAAGCACTGGGCGCTGGCTGCATGGGCAGCGAGACCACCAATATGGCAAAACAGCCGGGGATCAGCCGGAAAGAGGCCCAGGAAGCGCTGCTGCGCAGCCTGGGCGAGATCCTGCCCGTCTGCGAGGAGCAGGGGCGTGCTCTTCGCGGTGGAGTGCGTCTACTACCACGCCATGAACACCCCCGAGGCCGTCAAGATGGTGCTGGACACCATCGCCAGCCCCAACCTGCGGGTCATCTGCGATCTGGCGAACTACGTCGGCCCCGAGAACGCCTCGGTGGACGCACAGCGCCGCCTCTGGGACAAAGTCGGCAGCTGGTACGGCGACAAGATCGTGGCCATCCACTTCAAGGGTCAGAACTTCAAGCCCGACGGCACCCTCTACTCCACCAGCCTCGAGGACTCCTGTGTGGACTATGCAGGCGGTTTTGAAATGCTGCGCCAGATGCCGCAGGCATCGCTCCCGGTACTGCGGGAGGAAGCCGTGCCTGCCCCGCGCGGCCAGCGATATTGCATTTATGAAGCAGTTCGTCTACTAAATCCAACCTGTACATGCAAAGGCCCCTGCCTCCGGTTTCGCGGAAGCAGGGGCCTTATGCTATCTTATCTTGAATTTTCTGATTTTACAGAGGCTCAGAGGATCGTGATGCGGCCTGCACCATAGGGATTCTCATAATCCAGCAGGTAGCCCGGGTAATCGGCCAGCGGGCTGGTGGCGCTGGTGAGGTGCGACAAACCATCGTCAACCGTGCCGCCAAACATCATGGCATAGCTGGACATGACCAGATAATCCTCGGAGACATAGTCCTTGATGAGCTCTGCACCATCGAACATGGCAAAACCGTCGCCCAGATTGCGCAGAGTGTAGTTCATGCCGGCCAGAGCGTATTTCCGCTCCGGATCCAACGGGACATAATCCCCCAGGGCCTTGTCATAGATCTTGACGTTCTGGACGCGCGGCGTGCCGGTGGCGCTGCCCAGCCAGACGTTCTTCTCGTCGGTGGGGACGGTATTGGGGATCTCGGTGTGGATCTCGTAGGTCGCGCCTGCCACATGCAGGAAGCCGCCGTTCTCCTGGCCGGAGCCTGCAAAGCGGGCGGCAAACTCCAGAGCGTCCTGGATCTGCTTGCCCGTCACGGACATCAGACAGGCCACGTTGCCAAAGGGGCTGACCATCTTGCAGGTCTTGAAGCTCCAGGCACCTGCCGGGACATCGGCACGGATGACGCCGCCGTTCATGACTGCGATATCGCAGTGCAGCTCTTCGATCTCATTGAAGTAGGCGTAGATGCCGTCGGCCACAAAGTCGCCGAGGTTGGTTTCTGCCGAGCGGATGCGGCGCTTGCCGGTCTCTGCATCGCTGATATAGAACTCGCCGTCGCCCACTGCGATCTCCTCGCCCAGCATATCGTCCCCATCGGCGACCCACTTTTTTGGCAATGGCATCCACCACCGGGTCCGCGCCCTCATAGGTGGAGATGAGCGTGGTGGTAATGGTGCCTACAGCACTCTCTGGGTTGATGGTCATGCAGCCGATATTCTTAAAGTAGGAGCCGGTCTGGGTCAGTAACACCGGGGTACCTGCGGCATCGGCAACCGTCTCACCCGCCATCACCGTGTGGGAATGGCCGTCGATGAACGCGTTGAAGCCGGTGGTGTGGGCAATGACATCCTTGCTGGTCCAGGGAGCGGACGAGGGATCGACACCCAAGATGGCCCAGGCCGATGATATAATCCGCGCCAAGGGTCTTTGCCTTATCGATGGCTTTCTGGACGGCATCGTACAGCTTGGCACCGTCGTCACCGCCGAGGATATCGTAGATGTAGCGGGTCTGCTTGGCGTTCATGAAGTAGGCCGGAGTGGACTTGGTAAAGGTTTCCGGTGTGGTAATGCCCACAAAGGCCACAAAGGCACCCTTGATATTGAAAAGCTTGATGCTGGGCAGGACCCGCAGACCGCTGCGCAGGTCGATCCAGTTGCAGGAAATGTACGGAAAATCCGCTTCCTTGAGGACCATTTTTGCGCGGTCCATGCCGTAGTCAAACTCATGGTTGCCCGGCGTGGCCAGATCATAGCCTGCCTCATTCATCAGCCGGATGATGGTGGCGCCATCGTCCATGGAGCCGTATGCCGTGCCCTGGATATGGTCGCCAGCATCCACCAGCAGCACATTCTTGCCCTGTTCCTCATAGCTCTTCTTGAGGGCTGCGATGGAAGCATAGGTCAGCTCCGGGGATTTGTGGTCGATGTAAGTATGGACATCGTTGGTATAAAGGATGGTGATTTCCGGCAGCTTGCCTTTGCCAAAGCAGGCAGACGCCGAGGGAGCTCCTACGGCCACAGCGGCGGCAGCCGTAGTGACACCAGCGGTTTTCAAAAAGCTGCGGCGAGAGATAAATCGTTTCACGAAGAACGACCTCCTTTTGTTTTTTTCCGGTTTTGGCAGCGACGGGCTCTCTCCCCTGCGCTGCACTGTTGAGTTAAGCTTAACACAAAATGCAGCTTCCGGCAAGAGCAAAATGTCAAATATGCGTAAAATTCATCCACAAAAAGACATTCTTTTTTAGAAGCTTTCTAGAAAAAAGCAAAAAAAGCCGGGCCCTGCCTCCTGCCTCAGGAGAGTAGAACCCGGTTTTTCCGAAAAGAGGAACGACCCAAAACAGGTCTGGGAAACATCAGATCGCGTTATATTTCTTGAGGAATTTTTTTTCAAGGTCGGTGCCCTCGATCTTCCGCAGCGCTTCTTTCAGGGCAAGTTTCTTTACAAACGGCAGCTCCATATCCGTGAGCTTTCTGCCGTCCCGGAGCTTGACCGCGGCATCAATCAGGCAGCGGACATCGTAGGTGCTGCCCCAGACCTCAGGCACGCCGCGGTCAATGCTGAGCAGGCTGTACACCGCCACCATACCGGTGCGCATGGAATACTCCGTGGTGAAGATGGTATCCCGCGGCGTCTCGGCAAACTGGCCCAAAAATGCGAAGTTGACAGCGTCTTTCGGCACCACGTCGGGCCGGTCCCCAATGGCGCGGGGCATGAAGAACGCATCAATATAGGGCATCATGACCGGCACTGTGTTGGCGCTGTGCTCGGCCAATTCCTCGATCTTGTCCGTCGGCACGCCCAGATGGTACAGCCACTCCATGCAGATCTCCTTGCCGGTGCAATCCCTCATGGATTTCTTGACATAATCGCCGGGCTTATCGCTGAAACAGGCCGTATACCCAGACGCAGAGCTGGTTTTTGGGCTGATCCCGGAACTGCTGTTGGCGATTGAGCGTCCAGCTGAGGAGCCAGCTGGAATCCTTGACCGTGACGATGCCGCCCGTGACGGTATGGCCGCTGAACGGATCCCGCTTGCAAATTTTTTCGATATACTGCGGGATGGTATCGTCCAGCGTGGTGATGGTCGCACTCTCCCAGTTGGATTCCTCGGGTTTGGAGCAGAACTTATCCGGGTTGCCGAACGAGGGGTCCTGCGCCGCGACCCGCCGCCAGAGATCCCAGCCATTGCCCGGTTTGATGGTGGGGTCAAAGCCCGCCGCCTTGTCCTGCGCACCCACGGTACAGCTCTCCACGCAGCCGCCGTTGGTGATAAAGAGCAGGTCGTCCTCGGTCAGGTCGATGGTCTCCACCGCGCCCTTATGGTCTACCGTGATGGAGCTGGCCTGCTTGCGGCCGATTTCAATGTTGAACTGCACATCCGTTACCTTTTGTCTCATAAAAGAACTGGACGCCGTGGTCTTTCAGGTAACAGGTCATGGGCAGGATGATGGACTCATACTGGTTATACCGGGTAAAACGCAGGGCCGTGAAATCCGGCAGACCGCCGATATGGTGGATATACCGCTTGAGGTAGAGTTTCATTTCCAGAGCACTGTGCCAGTTTTCAAAGGCAAACATGGTGCGCCAGTAAAGCCAGAAGTTGGAGGAGAAAAACCTCCTCGTCAAAAAACATCGGTGATCTTTTTATCCTGCAATTGCTCGTCCGGGGTGAAGAAGAGTTTCATGATCTCCAGCGCGCCCTTGATCCGAGATGGCAAATTTGCCATCCGTGTGGGCGTCCTGACCGCGGTCCACGGTCGCGCGGCAAAGGGAGTAATTGGGGTCTGCCTTGTTCAGCCAGTAATATTCATCCAGCACACTGGCACCCTCGGTTTCCAGCGACGGGATGGAGCGCAGCATATCCCACATGACCTCAAAATGGTTGGTCCATCTCGCGGCCACCGCGCATCACGTAACCGATATCGTATTTGTAGCCGTCGCAGGCACCGCCCGGGATGGGGTCTTTCTCAAAATGTGGACGTGCTCGCCCTTCATCTGGGCGTCGCGCACGAGATAGCACGCCGCAGTCAGAGCGGCCAGACCCGAGCCGATGATATAAGCAGATTTATGATCGACACCCTCCGGTTTTAGGAGATTGCAAATGCTTCATAGTTGCCACTGGAATAGTACATAGAAAAGCCTCCCTGCTTTTTATTGCTTTTTTCGTCATCCTTGCGCCGTCCTTATGGCAACAGTATACCCTGCGCAGACGCAGCAAACAACAAACAAATTTTCATCCGTGTATAAACTTTATACAATCATCCTGTTTTGCTGGAAATGCGTCTAAAATGTGACAAAAAAAAGAAGGAGGAAGAACCGACTGGTTTTTACCACTTTCGTGTTTGATGGTTTCTGTATTTTTGCGTTTGCCGGGGGGCGACCTCAAAGTCGATCTTGCCCAGATTGACGTCCGCACGCACGATGGTGATCATCATGGTATCGCCCAGATTCCAGTTCTTGCCGGAAACGGGATCAGAAAGGCGCACGCCCTCGGTGAGCATGGTACCGGTAGCGGTCAGGCTGGAAGCAGGTACAAAGCCCTCCACGCCGTTCTCCAACTCGATGAACAGGCCGCGCTGGGTCACGCCGGAGATGCGGCCCTCGTAGCACTCGCCCAGATGGCGGCGGGCATACTCGGCCTTGTAGCAGTCCTCGGCCTTGCGCTCGATCTGCATGGCGATAACTTCGCGCTCGCTGGCCTGCTTGCTGACGTCCTCGGCAAAGTCGCTGTAGCGCAGCACCATGGTCTCCTTATCGATGCCCTTGAGCTGAGCCGTCATGATACGGTGGATAGCCAAGTCCGGGTAGCGGCGGATGGGGCTGGTGAAGTGGGCATAGTCCTGCAGCACCAGACCGTAGTGGCCCTTGGGTTTTTCCTCGTACACAGCCTTGGACATGCAGCGCAGCATACCAACATTGATGATCTGCTCGTAGGCAGTGCCGCGCACACCTTCCAGAATGGCGCTCAGCTCCTTGGGGGTGGGCACGTCCTTGGCAAAGTGGTCGTTGACGCCGCAGGCCTGCAGCAGGCCGTGCAGACGCTCCAGCTTTTCGGCGTTGGGCTCCTCGTGCACGCGGTACACAAAGGGGATCTGCTTCACCCGGGCAAAGTGGGCGGCGCACTGGTTGGCCAGCAGCATGAACTCCTCGATCATGGCCTCGCTCTCGCCGGAGGTGCGCTTTTTCACATCGATGCAGTGGCCATCCTCGTCCAGGATCAGCTTCACCTCGCCGCTCTCGATATCCATGCAGCCGCGCTCCTTGCGCAGGCGGGCACGGTGGCCATACAGCTCCTTCATAGCAGGCAGCTGCGCCAGTACTTCATGGTACTTGCCGGTCAGTTCGTCATCGGTGCTGCCGGCCAGCAGGGCGTTGATCTCGGAGTACACGCCCTTGACCCGGCTGCGGATGACGGACTTGACAAAGCGGTAGTCGGTCAGATTGCCGTCTTTATCCAGCCGCATCAGGCAGGAGAAAGCCAGCCGCAGCACGCCCTCGTTCAGGCTGCAGATGCCGTTGGACAGCTGCTTGGGCAGCATGGGCACCACCTGATCGGCGTAGTAGACGCTGGTAGCGCGGTTAAAGGCCTCGTTGTCCAGCTCGGTGCCGGGCTTGACGTAGTTGGAGACGTCCGCAATGTGGACGCCCAGCTCAAAGCCGCCGTCCGGGGTGTTGGTCAGGCTGATGGCATCGTCGATATCCTTGGTCTCGGCGCTGTCGATGGTAAAGATGGGCAGGGCGCGCAGATCCATGCGGCCCTCGCAGTCCGCAGCAGACACCTCGGCGTTGTCCAGCTTTTTGGCCTCGTCCCGCACCTTGTCCGGGAAGCGGTTGCGGATATCCTGCGCGTAGAGCAGTGCCTTTGCGCAGCGCTTGGCCTCATCGCAGCTGCCAAAGCGCATGGCAACGCCCACGCGGTGGTCTTCCTGACGGTTGCCGCGCATCAGGATCTCGACGGCTACCTTGTCGCCGTCCTTGGCGCCGCCCTCGCAGTCCCGCATGAGCTGCATGGAGATGGCGGGGCAATCGTCCGGCACGAACTTCAGGCGGCCCTCCACGCGGTGCATGGTGCCCACCAGAGAATTTTTCTCTTCCAGAACAGCAAGGATCTCGCCCTCATCGCTGCCCTCTACCGCGGGGGTGTGCAAACTTTTCCACAAGCACGTTGTCGCCGGGCATTGCGCCGCGGGTGAAGCGGCCGGGGATGAAGATATCGCTGGTGCCGTCCTCCAGCATGACAAAGGCAAAGTTTTTGCCCAGCTTTACCACCTTACACAGCAGTGCCTTATCGGCACGGCCGCTGCGCACGGTGAAGAACACGCCTTGGCGCTGGCAGATGACAGCCTCGTGCACCAGCTGATCCACAGCCTCCATCACCTTGCGGTCTGCGCCGCGATCCCCGCCGAACTTATTCTTCAGATCTTTTACGGTGCACGGCTGATTCTGGATCGCGTGCTCAATTTTATCGCGCATTGCCATAAAATATTTTCTCCTTCACTTCCGTGGCCGTGCATCTCCTGCGGAGCACAGCCCTGCCTTGGGACGGGCACTTTCCCCTGTCCCCTCTTTGCGGCAGCCCGCAGAACCGGCTGCCCACACTTTTTCTGCACAGAAAAACAGCCCCGTCCGTTCACGGGGCTGCAACGCCTTCTCAGCCTGCCAGACGGCCTGCAAACAGGCAGGCCAGAATAGCAACCACAAAGAACACCACGCCTGCAATGCGGGTGACCTTAGCCAGCATCTGATCTGCCGGGGTCAGACGTGCATTGTTGGCACCGCCCACACTGCCGTTGATGGCACCGGACAGGCCCTGACCGTGGGTGTGCTGCATGAGAGTGAGGAAAACGATGACGAGCGAAGCGATCAGCAGGATCACACCGCCAACAATTTCGATAACAGACATGAATCGTAACGCTCCTTTTATTTGTAAATACGGAAAACTACGCAAAAATACAACTATATAGTAGCATAACAAAGCCAAAATTGCAAGTAGAATCCGCGCATTTAACCCGCTGCTTCCAGCGCGGTGCAGACCTGCGCAAAGATGGCTGCACCGGAGTACGCCGTGTGCACCGCACCGTCCTGCAATACCACAATGGTGTAGCGGGGCTTTTCTGCCGGCCAGAACCCCGCAAACCACAGGTTGCAGCGCTCGGTGCCCTCCGGGGTGAACTGCCCGGTCTGAGCAGTGCCGGTCTTGCCGCCCGCCCCGCCGGAAAGCCCGGCGGCATCCTGCGCGGTGCCCTGCTGCACCACCTGTACCAGCATAGCGCGCAAAAGCGCTGCGTTCTGTGCTGAGATCACCCGCCGTCCCCGGGGGTGGCTGAGGGTCTCCACCGGTTGGCCGGTGGCCTCGTCCAGCGTGGCTTGCAGCACATAGGGGGCGCGGTATACGCCGTCCGCCGCAAGGGTGTTGAACAGTGCCGCCACCTGCATGGGTGTCGCCAGCAGGCTGCCCTGCCCAAAGCTGAAATTAGCCAGCTGCCCGCTTTGCGCCAGCTCCTGCGGGGTGGGCAGCTGCCCGGCCTCGGCGGCAAACCCCTCTGCCAGCAGCAGGCTCTGCCCAAAGCCAAAGGCTTTAGCGGCGTCCAGCAAGCTTTCCGCACCCAGCTGCTGTCCCAGACGGATAAAATAGCCGTTACAGCTTTTTTCCAGCGCGGCGGCAAGGTCCACCTGTCCATGCGGCACCCCGCCCGCGCAGCGGAAGATCTGCCCATCCACTACCACCGCGCCGGTGCACTCGAAAACCGGCTGCAAGCCCGCTTCCAGTGCAGTCGCCGCCAGCACCGGCTTGAACACCGAGCCCACCGCGTAGCTTTGCAGTGCCCGGTTCAGAAAGGGACTATTCTCTGCCTGCAGGCTGTCGGCAAGGTGCTCCGGGTCGTAGCACGGCACACTGACGCTGGCGCGCACCGCCGCTGTGGCGGTATCCAGCACCAGAATGCAGCCGCTCGTCATGGTACTTGCCGCCACTGCTTCCACTGCCCGCTGCACCGGGCGGGAGATGGTCAGCTGCACGCCCAGCGCCCCGCTGTCGGCTTGCAAAAGCCTAGCCGTTTCTCCGGTGCGCAGCGTACCCTGCGCCGTCACGGCGCAGACAAGACTACTGTTCTCCCCTGTGCCGGAAAGCACGGCGTCCAGCGCCTTTTCCTGCCCGGCAGCGCCATGACCCGTGCTATCCAGATAGCCCAGCAAATGCTGACACAGCGGCACCGCCGCATACCGCCGGGCGGTAGGATAACCGGTCAGCCCAAGGCGGGCGGGGTCGCAGCTTACCTCCAGTAAAAACGGCGCAGCACGGCTGCGGCTGCGGTACAAAAGCGCCTGCCCGGCGGCATCGGTGCAGGCATACAGGCGGTCGTAGTTTCCCTGCCCGGGAAAGCATACCACCTGCCAGCGCTCCTCAAGGCCGGTGAGCAGCCGCCCCTGCGCATCGTAAAAGTTGCCCCGTCGGGCGGGCAACTGCAGGGTGACCGTGCTCTGCGCCGCAGCCCGCGCAGCATAGGCGGGGTGCAGCGCCAGCAGATACAACCGGCACAGCACCACCGCAAATCCCAGCAGCAAGGCGGCATACACCGCCAATACCCGTTTGCCAGACATCCCCGCGCCCCCTTTCCCTGTGGTTAGGGTGGGCAGCCGGGGCGCGGGGTATACATAAAAAGAGGCGGAACCTCTCCGAAGAAAAGTTCCGCCTCTTTGGCGTTTCTTTTTAAGAAAGACTGGTACGGCTTAGTACATGCCGCCCTTCCAAACCACACTTTTGGAGCCGTATCACGAATATCGAGAAACGTAGACTTTTGTAGAATTATCAAGGCCACAAGCCGATTTTTCCAGATTCTCCGTTTTTGCACGATCCACGCTTTTCTACGCAAATCTACGCCACTTACCGGGTGATTGGCGTAAGTTTTGGCGTAAGTTTCGGCGTAAGCAATTCCGCTTCATGCGTCGAAAATCACAGGTTGCCGGCGATCTGTTCAAAGGCTCTTTCAACCGATTCAAAGCTGCTGTGCGTGTAGACATCCAACGTCACACTGGCATTGGAGTGTCCCATCAGGTATTGCAGGCTTTTTACATCCAGCCCGGCCTGCTGAACATTGGTGCAGAAGGTGTGTCGTAGCACATGAGGTGTAATGCGCGGAACAGGTTTGCTGTACGCCTTCTCAAACTTTCCCTGCACGCCACGCATATAGTTTTCCAAGTGCATTGCCACCTTCGGCATCCCGGACTTGTCCAGAAAGAGGAATCCGCTGCAACCATCCACCAGCGCTTCCACTTTCGTGGACGCTCTGGCTTTTACTACACGCCGCAACGCTGCACAAACGGTATCTGTCATGGGAACATTGCGGATACCGCTTTTTGTTTTCGGCGGTGTGACAAAGTAGGGCTTTTCAGCCGTCCGGCAAAGCTGCCGCCGGACATGGATACAGTGCCGTTCAAAGTCGATATCTGCTCGTGTCAGGCCATACAACTCGCTCACACGCAAGCCGGTTCCCATAAGAATGACGATATCATCATAATAGTTGCCGCCATAGTCCTGAACGAATTGCAGATATTTCTCCTGCTGCTCTCTGGTCAGTGCATCACGCACATAAGCGTCCTTCGGCACAACATCCGACAGCTTGAACTTGAATGGATTCTTGCGGATGATGTCATCCTCCACCGCCATCTCAAACGCCGGTCTGACAACGCTTTGCAGGATTCCTATGGTGTTTTGCTTGAAACCGCTGTCATGCAGAAACACGAACCAGCCTTTCGCATCGGACAATTTTACCGTTTTGATGGCTTTTTGCCCGAAAGGGTCCGCATGAATCCGCTTGACCGCTGTGTTGTACGACCGAAGTGAATTGGGTTTCAACCCACGTTTCAGGTTCATATAGCGGTCAACCAGATCAGCCACCGTCATCTCTCCGGCGGCGTAGTCGATGCCGTCTGCCAGATCGCGCCACAGTTCTTCCTCTTTTTTCCGCAGCTCTGTCAGGGATTTAGCGTAAATACAACGCCGTTTCTTGTGGATATCGGTATAACGATAGTCGTAGGTGCCGTTTGCTCTCTGGCTTTCGCCATCCTTCAAAACACGGCCCTTGCTATCTTTGCGCTTTTCAGACATTTAGAAACTCCTTTCTGTGAAAAGCGCATATAGGGGTTGATTTTAGTATACCATACCGACCATGCGATTTCCACCGATATCGAATAGAAAAGACGTTGCATCATTCTCAAATAGAATACGTCATCTGAGAAGGTTGCCGCCAGATTGTCCGGGTCTTGTGGGCGAGAGCCGAACGGAAACCGTGAAAGCAGTCCCAGTAGATGTTGCCTTTAGCTCGTTCCGGGTCAATGTGCTCGCTGTTGGAAAGGTTGAAACTGCGGTCATTGTGCTTGGGGTTATAGGTGCCGTGGGTTCCGGCTCGTCCGTTGTGTCGCGTTAATTTCAGATAGACATCCCTCTTTTTCCTGTATTTTTTT
>VOFJ01002962.1_pt1 | contig 18058 bp, 17 predicted proteins | sample 5384081 | NCBI WGS metagenome assembly VOFJ01 (sample SAMN12384729, study PRJNA508395) | human gut metagenome | isolation source: healthy gut I | host: Homo sapiens
GAAGAGGAATCCGCCCGCATTGACTACGACTCGGATAAGCAGCAGACGCTGATTATCGTGGATATTCCGTATGTTGATACCGAGGGCACGGGCTATGTGTACAGCACGATTCCACTGGGCATCGTGCTGTGCGACGAGGTGATTATCACCGTCTGCACGCGCGATACGCCCATCATCAACGACTTCACCGAGGAGCGCATTCGCAATTTCTGGACGTTCAAGCGTACCCGCTTCATCCTGCAAATTCTCCAGCGCAATGCTGGCCGCTTCCTGTCCTACCTGAAGCAGATTGATAAAACCAGCCAGCACATTCAGGAAAAGCTGGAGCATACCAGCCGCAATCAGGAATTGCTGCAAATGATGAAGCTGGAGAAGTCACTGGTCTACTTCAACACGTCGCTCAAAGGCAACGCGCTGGTCATGGAGCGCCTGATGCGCCAGGACATTCTCAAGCGCTATCCGGAGGATACCGACCTGCTGGAGGATGTTATCATCGAAAATAAGCAGGCAATGGAAATGTGCTCGATTTACCGCGACATTATGAGCAACACCACTGACGCGTTCGCTTCCATCATCAACAACAACCTGAACATCACCATGAAGGTGCTGACCGCGCTGACCGTCCTTTTTGCTGTGCCGACGCTGGTTATGACGATTTGGGGCATCAACGTCCCCGTACCGTTTGAGAGGCAGGCGTGGGGATTTGCGGCAGTCTGCGGCATCTCCATCATCCTGACGCTGTTCGCCTTCGTTATTATGCGCCGAAAGAACATGTTCTAATACTATTTCCAGATTCACCTGCGCCATCTGCTTGCGCCTTTTCCCTTCTGGCGTCCGTTCATTCCACTTAGCGTAGCGCTGCTACGCTGCGTTTCATTCACGTTAGCCAGCATGAAAAATTCGCGGCGCATCTTGGCGCATTCTTATCTGGAAATAGTATAACATCCGCATCATCCGCAGCATTAAAAAACGCCGCTGTCCATTGCAGACAGGGGCGTTTTTCGATTGGCAAAAATCAGGCGGCGGGCTTTTTCGTCCTTCCGTGCCAGCAGCCACGCGGCGGCGAAGCCCAAGATGAACGTCAGCACGCTGACAATCACCTGCACGAGGTTGAAGCCGGGAAGCGACAGCCCCATCAGGATGGCAAACGGCGATGCGACAACAAGCCCAAGAATCGCGCCGTAGGTGATGCACTTCCACTTCGCAAGCAGAATCTCAATCAGCTTCGCAATGGCGAAAATGCCGATCACCACGCCGATGCCAAACGGCAGCAGAATGCCCACGTTGTAGAGAATCGCGCCGCCATCGAGCGCTACCAGCGCATTGATAAGGTTCTTAATCGCGCCGATGACGGGGTAGTAGTAGCCCATCAGCATCAGCATCATCGAGCCGGACACACCGGGGATAACCATCGTCGCGGACGCAATGCAGCCCATCAGCGTAAGCTTCAGGACTTCCAGAACGCTCAGAGAGATGACCGCACCGGTATCCTGCGTTTCTTTCAGCGTTGCCATGAAGATAACGAGCGCGAAGAAGAGCACGAACAGAATGCCGCCAAGGATGCTGTCGCGCTTTTTGCTGCCCTTGATCTGCTTTGAAAATGGCGGGCAGACCGCCCAGAATCAGTCCGATGAAGAGCGTATTCGTCGGCAGCGAGGCAAATTCATCCATCAGCGCCCATGTGATGACGTTGGAGAGAATCGCCAGCGCGGCAATCATGCCGACAACAAACGGCAGCAGCGTCATGAGGGACTTCTTGAACTGCTTAAAGAGGTGGGTGATGCAGTAAATCAGCGTATCGTAGATGCCCATGGAAACCATCATTGTGCCGCCGGATACGCCGGGGATGATGTTGGCAAGCCCAATCACCATGCCTTTGAGGATGTCAATGAAGAATTTCATGCCTTTCACTCCTTAATATATTGGAAAGGATTTTCCGAAAACCATCATACCATGATTTGCCGCTCATGACAACCCTGCAAGCGAAATTTTACGTTTGCAATTTTTTCGTGCTGGGCAACTTTTTCCGAGAACACGTTGACAAGCTGTCGAAACGTGCTATGATGAAATTGGTTTCTGTCAAAATAGCAATGGAGTGAATAGACCAAATGGCAAATCAGTCGCACGCGGCAAACATGACACAGGGCAGCATCTGGAAACTGATGGTTCGTTTTGCGATTCCCATCTTTCTGGGCAACCTGTTTCAGCAGTTCTACAATGTAGCGGATACGTTTATCGTGGGCAATGTGCTGGGCACGGAGGCCATGGCGGCAGTTGGCTCGTCCGGCAACCTGATTTTCATGCTCATCGGCTTCTTTCAGGGTGTTTTCGTTGGCGCAGGCGTTGTCGTCAGCAGATTCTGGGGCGCAAGGGATCATGAGAATGTTTCGATTGCGGTGCATACGTCTGTTGCGTTTGCAATCGTCGCAGGTCTCGTGCTGACACTCGTTGGGGTTCTGCTGACACCGACAATTCTGGACTGGATGCACACGCCGGTGGACGTACTGCCGAATTCGATTGAGTATTTCCGCGTGTACTTTGGCGGCGTGATTTTTGCCGTTCTGTATAATGCGGTGAACGGTATTTTTTCCAAGCGGTGGGCGACAGCCGCCATCCGCTGTATTTTCTGATTATTTCCGCCATGCTCAATGTTGCGCTGGACTTGCTGTTCGTCGGCGTGCTGGGTATGGGCGTTGGCGGTGCGGCGTTCGCGACGGTCATCTCGCAGGCGGTCAGCGCGTTCCTCGGCCTGAGGAAGCTGATGAAGGCGACGGAATCCTACCGCCTGGTTCCGCGGAAAATCCGTTTCAACGGGCGGATGCTCCAAAAGGTGCTGTACATCGGCATTCCGTCGGGGCTGCAAAACGCCGTGATTGCGCTGGCGAACGTCGTCGTGCAGACGAACATCAATGATTTCGGTGCGCTGGCGCAGGCGGGCTGCGGCGCGTACTCCAAGATTGAGGGTTTTGGCTTCCTGCCGATTACCAGCTTCACCTTGGCGCTGACGACCTTCATCGGGCAGAACCTCGGCGCGCAGGAGTATGAACGCGCCAAGAAAGGCGCGCGGTTCGGACTGATTGCGTGTGTCAGCATTGCAGAAGCGATTGGTCTGGCGATTTACGCCTTCATCCCGGCGCTGATTGCGATGTTCATCCAGTCGGGCGACGCGGCGCAGGTGCAGGAGGTTATCCGTCTGGGGACGATGCACGCGAGGATAATGACGCCGTTCTATTTCCTGCTGGCGCTCTCCAACGCAATGGCGGCGGTTCTGCGCGGCGCAGGACGCTCGATTGTGCCGATGATTGTCATGCTGTGCTGCTGGTGCGTGTTCCGCGTGACGTACATCACCATTGTCGTGCCGATTTGGCCGGAACTGACGACGATTTCGTGGGCTTACCCGATTACATGGGGCTGTCCTCCATCATCTTCCTGATTTATTACAACGTCGTGGACTGGGTTCACGCCTATGGTCGGAGCAAACCACGCAAAATGGCGTAATACTATTTCCAAATTCACCTGCGCCATCTGCTTGCGCCTTTTCCCCGTTGGCGTCCGCTCATTCCACTTAGCGTAGCGCTGCTACGCTGCGTTTCATTCGCGTTAGCCAACGTGAAAAATTCGCGGCGCATCTTGGCGCATTCTCATTTGGAAATAGTATAAAAGAATAATGCCCCTGCACGTTGCCAATGGGCAGTGCAGGGGCTTCGTTTACAAATCCCAATCATCGTCAAGCGTTTCCGGTGAATCGGCAGCCTTCAAGCTGCGTGTGCCGGGCGCGGGCTTGGGCAGCACAACGCCATCCATCGCCACGTCCACCAGAAAACGGTAGACTTTCAAGCGTGCTTTCTGATACGCCTTTTCGTCCAGCACATCCATGTAGAACTGCTTGTACTCATCAAACGCCGCCAAGCGAATTTTCAGCGTCGTCATGCCGTACGTCTGGGAAACAATGGAGTTCTTCGTGCGGACGTAGTAGTATACCGGCGACGGCACAGCGACAATGTTCCGGGCGACACGCAGGTACTCCAAATTGAACATGAAATCCTCGCAGATGCGCAGCGCGGGGTTCATTTCGAGGTGATGCTGCACAACCAGATCCCGGCGGTACAGCTTGTTCCAGAGTACACCGTAGTAGAAGCTGGCGGGGTTCTCCATCATCTTGCTGGCATACTCCCGCCGCGTCATCACGCCGACGGGCATCACCCGGTGCTTGCTGGCGACGAGTTTGCCGGACACGCGGTAGAAATCCGCAATCACCAAATCCGCCTGATGCGCTTCGGCGGCGGCGACGAGCTTTTCTGTCGCATCGGGCGTCAGCCAGTCGTCGCTGTCCACAAATTGCAGGTAGTGCCCGCGGGCTTCGGCAATACCGAGGTTGCGCGTGGCGGATGCGCCGGAGTTGGGCTTGTGAATCACGCGGACGCGGGCATCTTTCTGCATGTAGCTGTCACAAATCAGGGGCGAGGCATCCTTGCTGCCGTCATCCACCAAAATCAGCTCCAAATCAGGATAGGACTGCTCCAAAATGCTGTCGGCACAGCGCCGCAGGGTGCTTTCGGCGTTATACACCGGAACAATCACGGATACCATCGGGTCGGATAAGTACATTGCGCTTCCATTCCTTCGTCTTTATTCGCCAATGCTACCCGCATTATATCATAGATTGATGCGTTTGTGAATCCGCGAAAGCACAAAAGAAGTGCTTGCACATCACGAAAAAATGCGTTACAATAAGACGTGGATTTTGCGAAAAAGAGGGAAACATGATGGCAGCAACGCACGACGGGCATCGAAAGCGGATGCGGGAGCGGTTCAGAATCAGCGGCTTGGAGGGCTTTTCTGAGCATGAGGTGCTGGAGCTGATTCTTTTCTATGGCCGTGCACGCGGCAACGTGAACGATACGGCCCACGCGCTGATGGATGTGTTCGGGTCGCTTCCGCGGGTGTTGGAAGCGTCGCCGGAGCAGCTGATGCTGGTTGACGGCATTGGCGAGGAGAGCGCGACGCTGCTTTCACTGATTCTGCCGCTGTTCCGCCGTTATTCTGATGAAGTGAATCAGGTGCGGAGCAAGCTGGAAAGCCGGCAGGTGACGCTGGATTACTGCCGAACGATGATGGCGGGCTACCGGCGGGAGCAGTTTTATGTCATTTGCTTGACGGCAGATGGCAGCATTATCTGCAATCGCAAGGTGACGGAGGGCACGCTTTCAGCGGTGACGGCGTACCCGCGCTTGGTGCTGGAAGCCGCATTGAACAGCAACGCGCACAGCGTTGTATTGTGCCATAATCATCCGGGCGGCGTTGCCCTGCCGTCGGAGGATGATGTCTGCACAACACGCTATTTGCAGCAGCTGATGGAGGGTGTCGGCATCATTGTGCTGGATCATGTAATTGTCGCGGGCAACCAGACGTACAGCATGGCGCAGCACGGCGAACTGCTGCATCCATCGGAGATTATGCGGGCGATGGTAGCGGCAGCAGAGAAACCGTTGAGAAAGTAAGGAAGCAGCTTCCGACATCCCCAATTTGGGGCGGAAGCTGCTTCTTGTTTTACTTGTTGTTCGGAATGTACACCGACGCGCTGGCGCCCAGCGGAATCTGGTTCGTCGTCAGCTCCACATGCACGGGGAAGTACGCGGCATTCTGCACCGTCGTGCCGAGATTGCCGATTTCCGTTACCGTGCCGGTGAGCACGTTCGATTCGTCCATATCCAGCGTCACGGACACCTTGTCGCCCACATAGAGGTTCTTCAGGTTTACTTCGTCCACCTGCGCGACAACTTCCAGCTTGTCCACCAGCATCAGGCGCGCCAGCAGCTGCCCTTCGTACACCTGCTGACCGGGCTGCACGGCGAGCGTGCCAATCACGCCGTTCTGCGCTGCCGTAATGTCCGGGGAGGCATCCGGGGTGGTAGCAGTCGGCATCAGGCGGAGCAGCGGCGTACCGTTTTTCACTTGGTCGCCCACCTTCACCAGCACTTCCGCCACGCGCCCCTGCCCGACCGCCGTCAGCGTGTCACGCCGATTCACAACGCCGCGCCCGACTTGGTCGCTGGCAGTGCGGTTCTTGTCGCGGAAGAGGGAGAGTACCTCGCCTGGCTCAAACTCGCCCGTGAGCACCTCCACCATGTATTCCGCGCCGGATACCATTGTTACGCGCCCCGTGCCGACCGAACGCCCTTCCTTGTTGGAGCGGAAGTACAGCGTTTCGCCAACGTCCACCACGCGGTTGTCGCGCTTGTCGTACGCCGTCGTGATGCTGCCGGCAATCACCCATTCAGATTCCGGGCGCATGGCAATCAGTCCGCCGTAGCGGGTGGCAACGGCAGCTGCGTCGTCGCCCGCGGCGCAGTAAATTGCCTGTACGGTCGCATCCTCCGTGGCGTAAATTGTGGTTGTGCGCATGGAGAACAGCAAATCGCCCGCGTTCACAAGGTCGCCCGCTTCCCAGGTGAAGGGCTGGAGCGTGCCGGAGAACGGCGCGGTAATATCAACGTAATTCACCGCATTCACAACGCCGCTGGACACGGAGCAGCCCGTGAGTGAAGCCGGGTCAGCCAGTGCGACAGACCCGACCATCGCCAGCGCAAGCAGGAGAGCAAACAGCTTTTTCATAGCAGAAATCATCCTTTCGTTGATTCTCTTGTCATTCGACGCTCTTTAGCGCCTCCACCATGTCAATCGACCGAACCTTGCGCGTCAGCAGCCACTGAATCAGGAACGCGAACACATAGGTAATTGCGCAAGCGCCCGCGACGGACGGAAAGGTGACATGCGTCGGAAAAACCATTGAATCGTATTCACACATTTTGAGGATAATGGTGGTGATGAGGAATCCCGGCGGAATTCCCAGCAGAACACCGATGATGGAAATGTAGTTGTTCTCGCGCAGCATCAGACGGCGGATTTCCCTCTGATGGTAGCCCAGCACCTTCAAGGTTGCGTAATCACGGACGCGCTCGCTGAAGTTCATCAGCCCCATGTTGTAGCAGATGATGAACGCCAGTGCCAGCGCCGCAACGCTCAGAATAGTGAACGCCGCCGTTGTCGAGTCCATAATGCTGGACATTTCCACCAGCTGTTTTGCCGGATAGAGCAGCGTTCCCACCTCGTCCATTTCCTCCAGCAGGTGCGAACAGGCGGGCGTCGGCGCGGTAATCAGCAGCGTCGTCACTTGGAAATCGCCCTTGCGGCAGGCTTCCCACGCTTCCTTGCTCATGAACAGACCCTGACCGATGTTTGTGTCCGCCAGCGCGTTGATGGTCAGCGAAATGGTGTCGCTGTCGCCGGGCAGACAGATGGTCACGGTGTCGCCCAGCCCCACGTTCATCAGACCGGCTAACTTCCTGCTGATGGCGGTGCCGGTGCGCGGCAGCGTCAGGAACGTCGCATTGTCGCCCAGGGCAATGGAAGTCTGGTCATCCGTCATCACGGTCAGCAGACAGGAGCGCAGGTTCGTCTCGCTGCGCAGGCTGACGGACTGCTCCATGATGCCGTCCACCTTCATGGCGTTCAGCGTCTCACGGTAGTGGTCAAGCGAGGATGCCTGTCCGGAAATCAGGTTCGCGCGCACGTCGTAGCGCAGGGTGTGCGTGTAGTAATCATCAATAAATGTGTTGATGGATTCCTGCAGGCCGAAGGAGCAGATGATCAGCATATTGCAGCACAGGATGCCCACCAGCGACAGGAATGAACGCCCCTTGTTGCGGAAAATGTTGCGGATAATCATCTTCGTGTTGAAGGAAAAACGCCCCCACAGCCGGGGAATCCGCTCCAGCAGGATGCGTGAGCCGGATTTCGGCGGCTTTGGGCGCAAAAGGCTTGCCGTCGTTTCCCGCGCCGCACGGTTGTAGGTGTGCAGGCAAATCAGCAGACACATGACCACGGACAGCACGGCAATCAGCCAAGTGATGCCGGAAATCGGGGCGTGAAGGCGCGCCGGATAGCGCACGTTCGTCGAGACAATCGGCCAAAGAATGTACGGAATGCTGATTTGTCCCGTGAGCACGCCCAGCAGCGAACCTGCGACGGACGGCACAATCGCGTAGCTGAGGTAGTGCAGCCGAATCTGCCGGTCGCGGTAGCCCAGCGCTTTGAGCGTGCCCATCTGCACACGCTGATTCTCAATCATGCGCGTCAGCGTGTTGACGACAATCATCGCCGCGACCGCGAAAACCAGCACCGGGAACAAGTAGGACAGACTGCGGAACATGCTGACGAAGTTGCGCGCTGAGAGCGTACCGCTGTGTGTGTCCTTGTCCACAATCAGCGCCGTCGGGCAGGTGTTCATGATTTCGGCACGAACCTGCGTCAGGTCTGCGTCAGATGATGCTTTCACCAGCATTTCGGTGAACGGAAACGCCGCCATGGCCTTCGCGCTGACGTACATGTAGCCGTAGATGTCCGGCTGCGGCGTGATGTTCTTCGCCGTCACAAGGTATTCGCCGGAGAGAATTGTGCCGCGCACGAAGAAGGTGAGCGACACGCCGCCATAGGACACCTTCACCGTGTCGCCGACGGACAAATTGTGCGCCTGCGCGAACTGCTCCTCCAGCAGACAGCCGCGCGTATCCGATGCGGAAAGCCCGCTGCCCGTGCGGATAATCGGTGTGCAGATGCGCATGTCGCCGTCATAGCCGTGCACCATCAAGGTCACTTCGTCGCCTAAGTCAGGGCAGTCCATCTCCAGCGTGACGCGCGCCTGCACATCCTTCACACCGGTCAGATTCCGCAGCTTCAGGATGTCGTTCTTGCCAAATGACGCTCCTTTCACCCAGAAATCCACCAGATTGCTCTGCGCAATCGGCGTTTCGGTGGATAGCTCCAGCATACGCCAGTTCGCGTCCAGTCCGCTGAAGCACCATGTGCCCATTGCGCAGAGGAGAAACATGGCGAGAAACTGCATGGCGCTGCGGCTCATGTCGCGGAAGAGTTTTTTCGTCAGCGTTCCATGATACTTTTTCCCGCTGCTCTGCGTTACCATGTGATATCAGCCGCCTTCGCGGGATGCTCATTTACGGTCATTTCCTGCACGCTGCCGTTGCGCATCCGAATCAGGCGGTTGCCCAGCGGCGCAATGCTGGCGTTGTGCGTGATGATGACGACCGTTGTGTTGTAGTCGTGACACAGGCGGGTCAGCAGATCCAGCACCTGTTCGCCCGTTTTGCTGTCCAGCGCGCCAGTCGGCTCGTCGCAGAGCAGCAGCGCCGGGTTTTTGCACAGCGCGCGGGCAATGGATACACGCTGCTGTTCGCCGCCGGAGAGCTGGGCGGGGAAGTTGTTCATCCGCTGTCCCAAGCCAACCTGTTCCAGTACTTCACGCGGATCAAGCGCGCGTTCACAGACCTGCTGCGCCAATTCGACGTTTTCCAGCGCCGTCAGGTTCGGCATCAGGTTGTAGAACTGAAAGACGAAACCCACGTCGTGGCGGCGGTATTCCGTCAGCTGAGGCGAGCGAAGCCCGGTGATTTCCTTGTCCCCAACAATAATCCGCCCGCTGGTCGCTTTGTCCATGCCGCCGAGCAGGTTCAGCACGGTGGTTTTGCCCGCGCCGGACGGCCCCAGCACCACGCAGAACTCGCCCTTCTCAATCTGGAAATTGACATGATCGGACGCGTGAACAACGGTATTGCCCGCCGGGTAGTCCTTGCAGACATCTTCAAACGAGATGTAGCTCATGCCATACACCTTCTTTCTTCCATCTTACACCCTTATTATACAGGAAGAAGGTGAATTGTCCATGAACTTTTGCCCGTCATTTCCGTTTTCTCTGCAAAAAAGTCAACAGGAATTGAAAAAAGTTAAGGCACCACCGCACAAGGAAATTGATTGGAATACGATATTTATGCGTGGATTCAGCAGGACAAAAGCCAACCTGTGTCGAATAGAACAAACCAAGGGAACTCTGCAAAGAATCCTTTGAAGGAGGAAAACGACTGTGTTTGAAAAGCTCCTCAGCCGCGGCGAACGGCGTTTTGGACGGTACTTCGGCATCCCGAAGCTGATGATGATTCTCTGCATCGGCATGGGTGTCACCTATGTGGCGGATTATCTGCTGGCGGCGTATCACATCAGCCTGTCATATTACCTGATGTTCGACCGTGAAGCCATTTTCCACGGGCAAATCTGGCGGCTGGTGTCATTTATCTTCATGCCGCCGTCGTCCTCGCCTGTGTTTCTGCTGATTTCGCTCATGTTCTACTGGTATCTGGGTACGTCGCTGCAGAACACATGGGGCACGTTCCGCTTCACGGTATACTACCTCTGCGGGATGCTCGGCGCGATTCTCGCCGGCTTGATTACTGGTTACGCGACGAATACTTACCTCAATCTGTCGCTATTTCTGGCGTGCGCCGTTCTCTTTCCGGAGACCGAGGTCAACCTGATTATCATTCCGGTCAAGATGAAGTGGCTGGCGCTGGTCTATCTGCTGCCGGTTGTGCAGCAGCTGCTGACGAGCAATCTCTGGGGCATTCTGGCGCTGGTGATGAGTCTGCTTAACGTTATCCTGTTCTTCTATGGCGATTTAATCCAGCGCATCCGCGATTTCCGCCGCCGTCAGCAATGGAAGCGAAACTGGAAGTAACGAAGGGCGAAAGGAGCGATGAATCAGGTGCGTGACCTGCTTTATCTGCTGTTTGGGTATCTTTCCGGCTGCGTGCTGTATGCGGAGGTCTTTTCGCGCGTGTTCCATAAGGAAATTGCGTCGGCCGCGAAGGACAAAAACCCCGGCGCGGCGAATGCGTTTGTGCACGGCGGATTCTGCTGCGGGATGCTGACGCTGGCGGGCGATATGCTCAAGGGCATGGTTCCCGTGGCGCTGTATATGCACTATCTGCCCGAAGCGCTGCTGACACCCCTTGCGCCGCTGGTGCTCTGCGCGCCGGTCGCGGGGCACGTTTTCCCGGCGACACGCTCGTTTAAGGGCGGCAAGGGCATTGCGACGACTTTCGGCTGCCTGCTGGGGCTGCTGCCATTCTGGACGCCGGTGCTGTTGCTGGCGTGTATCTTCATCTTCTACTCGACGATTCTGCGGATTACGCCGAACCTGTCCCGTACGCGGGTGACGTACCTTACACTGCCGCTGGGGATGCTGCTGATGGAAGTGCCGCTGTGGATTTGCTTCGGTACGCTGTGCATGACGGGCATGGTGCTGGTGCGCCTGCACATCAGCACCGAGGAGCGGGAGAAACCGGCGGTGCATCTGCTCTGGTGGACTTGACGGAGACAGGGAGGCGAAGGCATGTTCAAAATCCTCATCGTCGAGGATGACACGGAGCTGTGCCGGCTGTTTTCGCATGTGCTGGAGAAAAACGGCTATCACACGCGCATGGTGTCAAACGGTCAGGAAGCGCTGGATGCGCTGGCGGAAGAGTATGTCGACCTCATTATTTCGGACATCATGATGCCTGTGATGGACGGCTACGAGCTGGTGCGCTCGCTGCGCAAAAAGAGCGTCATGACGCCCGTGCTGATGATTACGGCGCGCGACGCTTTCGACGACATGCGTCTCGGCTTCCTCTCCGGCACGGATGACTACATGGTTAAGCCGATTAACGTGAGCGAGATGGTGCTGCGCGTCGGTGCGCTGCTGCGCCGGGTGCAGATGATGAACGAGCATCGGCAGGTCATCGGCGAAACGGTGATGGAGTGCGACTCGCTGACCGTGACGCGCGGCGAAACCAGCATGATTCTGCCGCAGAAGGAGTTCATGCTGCTCTACAAGATGGCGGCATATCCGGGCAAAATCTTCACGCGCCAGCAGCTGATGGACGACATTTGGGGCTACGTTTCCGATTCGGACAGCCACACGGTGGATGTGCACATCGGCCGCCTGCGTGAGCGCTTCCGCGATAATCCGGATTTTCATATTGTAACCATGCGCGGTGTGGGCTATAAGGTGGTTAAGGCATGAAGCAGCAGGAGAAGGGGCGCGGCAAGCTGGATATTCGCGTACTGTTTACCTTGGCGGCGATTGCAGAGATTCTCAGTACGCTGCTGATTGCAACGCTGCTCACGGCGCTGCTGGAAAACTTGCTGCACGAAGCGATTGAAGTACATCCACTGGTGTGGCTGCTTCTCTTCGGCACGACGATTGGGTTGACGGCGGCGACGGTGGTGAACGTGCTGCTGCTGCGTCCGGTTGTACGGCTGAGCCGCGCTATGAAGCAGGTTGCCAGCGGGAATTTCTCCGTCCGCCTGACGACGAACAGCGTCATCAATGAAATTGCGGACAGCTATGACAGCTTCAACCGGATGGTGGAGGCACTGGGCGAAACGGAGACGCTGCAAACCGACTTTGTGTCGAACGTATCGCATGAAATCAAAACCCCTGTGAGCGCTATCGAGGGCTACACGACGCTGCTGCAAAGCACGGATGTTTCGCCGGAGCAGGCGGGGTATATCGAGCGGATTCTGCTCAACACGCGGCGTCTGTCCACACTGGTGGGCAATATTCTGCTGCTCAGCAAGGTCAGCAATCACACGATGCCGATGAAGCAGGCATGCTATCGGTTGGACGAGCAGATTCGTCAGGCAATTGTGCTGCTGGAAGCACAGTGGTCGCCTAAACAGCTTGACTTTGATGCCGATTTGGCGGAAGTGACGTGGCGCGGGCCGGAAACGCTGATGCTGCACGTCTGGACGAACCTGCTCAGCAATGCCGTTAAGTTTAGTCCGCAACGCGGATTGGTTGCTGTTACGTTAAAACAAACCGACGGTCGGTTTGAAATTGCCATTACCGACCAAGGGCCGGGAATCCCGCCGGAGGAGCAAGAACGCATTTACCGCCGCTTCTATCAGGTGGACAGCTCGCATCAGCAGGAGGGCAACGGGCTGGGGCTGGCACTGTGCAAGCAGATTCTGGACGACTGTGGCGGCACAATTCGCGTGAAGAATCAATCTCCCTGCGGTTGCCGGTTTATCGTCACCCTGCCGGAGAAAATGACAGGCGAAGAAGCAAAACAGGAGGAAGCTCATGGCACAGGAAAATAACACCGCGCGCGAGCAGACAGCGCTGGAGAAGCTGAGTCAGGATGCGCTCAATCAGGCGCGTCGGGAGCGCAAGATGATTCAAGACACCTGTATTGCGGAACTGGCGCAGTGCGATACAGAAATCCCCGAGACATTGGAAAAGCAGGTGCAAGCGGAGATTGCAAGTCTCCAGCAGGCGAAAGAGAACCTGTCGTCGGCACACAAAATCGCATCCTCCACCGTAGATGAGCTGTCCGCGCGTGCCGCGGATGTGGCGAAAGTCCCTCAACCGAAAGTGGTATCGCATCAATCCGCCGTCGAACACGGCCATCGATGTGCAGGAGGAGGAAAAATCCTTCTTCGCGCGCGGTATGAACGGCTACAAAATCGCCCTGATAGTCTTTATCGGCAGCTTTGCGGGCGTGATGCTGGAGCTGCTGTGGTGCTTTGCGCGCCACGGCTATCTGGAAAGCCGGTCGGGGCTTGTCTGGGGACCGTTCAACATGCTCTACGGCGTGGGCGCGGCGTCGCTGTCTATCATCCTCTACCGTTTCCGCAACCGCGGCAAGTGGCTGAGCTTCTTGGGTGGATTTGTTGTCGGCAGCGTCGTCGAATACGTCTGTTCGTGGCTGCAGGAGGTGCTTTTCGGTTCGCGCTCGTGGGATTACAGCCGCGTGCCGTTCAACATCAACGGGCGAATCTGCCTGCTGTATTCGCTGTTCTGGGGTGCGCTGGGTATCTTCTGGATTAAGGACATCTATCCGTTCATGGCGAAGTGGATTTTTGAAACTGCCGAACCGCGCGGGAAAAATCCTCACATGGGTGCTGTCGATTTTTCTGGCGGTCAACTGCCTTGTATCCGCGGCGGCGGTATACCGCTGGTCGGAACGCCTGCACGATGAACCGCCGAAAACGTGGATTGGCAGCGTGATGGACGCACGATTCCCGAACGAGCGAATGGAGCGCATCTACGCCAACATGAATTTCGGTGACAGCGAAAAGTGATCCACGGAGGAAACCAAACATGAACATCGACAAGAAAACCTGCATCAATATAGGAATCGTAGCATTTCTGCTGTATCTGGCGATTCACTACTGGGACGGTCTGGTCGGCCTGTTCAACCTCTTTCTGGCGGCGGCGGGAACGCTGATTAACGGCGCGATAATTGCTTATGTACTCAATATCCTCATGCGCTTCTACGAGCGGCATATGGCGCCAAACACAAAGAAGAAGGTGTGGAATGCCATGCGCCGCCCGGTCTGCATGGCGCTGGCCTTCCTGACGCTGGTTGCGGTTATCGTTGCGCTGATTCAGATTATCCTGCCACAGCTAATCTCCTGCGTTCAGGTGCTTCTGTCATCGCTGCCGGGCGTTCTGCGCCAGATGTACGACAAGCTGATGGAAAATCCGACGATTGCAGCGCTGATGGTGGACTACAACCTCGTTCTGCCTGCGACGGAACAGGAATGGCGCGAGATTATCGAGCGCGCAGCGAATCTGCTCTTCAACGGCGCGGGCAATGTCGTCAACACGGCAGTCAGCTTCACCACCTCGCTTGTCGGCTCGATTCTCTCCCTCCTGATGTCGCTGATTTTCACCTTCAACATTCTCATCGGCAAAGAGACACTCCAGCGCCAGAGCCGCAATTTGCTGCACCGTGTTCTGGGTGATACGCGGATGGCGCGTGCGATGCACATCATCTCAACGCTGGACGATTGCTTCCATAATTATATCGTCGGTCAGTGCACCGAAGCGGTGATTCTGGGCACACTCTGTACCATCGGCATGATGCTTTTGCGGCTGGATTACGCGCTGATGCTGGGTACGTTCGTCGGCATGATGGCGCTGATTCCGATTATCGGCCCATACATTGGCGCGGCGGTCGGCTGCATCATGCTCTTCTCGATTTCGCCTGCAAAATCACTGGAATTCCTGATTTACCTCTTCCTGCTCCAGCAGGTCGAGGGCAACCTGATTTACCCCATACGGTCGGCAGCAAATTGAAGCTGCCGGGATTGTGGGTGCTGGCGGCAGTGCTGATTGGCGGCGGCATGATGGGCATCTCCGGCATGGTACTGTTCGTCCCGCTGACGGCGGCGCTGTATCGGCTGGTGGGCGACTGGGTGCGCCGTGACCCGCGGCTGGTCAAGTCGGCAGAGAGAAAAGCATAAACCTGCGGCGTGCTTCCGTATCCATAGCGGAGCGCGCCGTTTTTTTTTGCGCACCAACACAAAACGTCCGGCATAGCTTGAAAGTGCCCCGGAAAGCTGATTGAAAGCGCCGGGAAAGGAGGAATTTCGCGATGCCGACAACGTTCACGAATCAGGCAACGCTTTCTTATAACAACCAGTCGATTCCCTCCAATGTGGTGACGGGCGTGCTGACCGAGGTGCTGTCCGTGAGCAAGACCGCGATTCCGGCAGCCTACCAAAACGGCGATACGATTACCTACGCCGTGCAGCTTGTCAATTCCGGCACGGCGGCGCTGACGGGTTTGACGCTGACGGATAACCTGGGTGCGTATACTCCTGTGGCGGGTACTGCAGCGGTCGTTCCGATGACGTATCAGAGCGATACGCTGCGTTACTACCGCAACGGCATCCTGCAGGCGACGCCGACCGTCGCGGCAACCAGTCCGCTGACGGTGACAGGACTGTCGATTCCCGCGGGCGGCAACACCACGCTGATGTACGCCGTCAAGACGAACCAGTTCACGCCCTACGGCGCTGAGGAAAGCGTGACGAACACCGCAACCGTGACAGGCGGCGGGCTCGCTGCGCCCCTGACGGCGGAAGCAACCGTGAATGCCGACCCCGCGCCGGATTTGAGCGTTATCAAATCCATGTGTCCGACGACGGTGACGGAGGCGGGTGTGCTGACGTACACCTTCACGCTGCAAAACCGTGGCGCAACGGCAACGACGGCGACGGACAACGTGTCACTGACGGATACGTTCACGCCTGCGCTGACAATCACGAGCGTGACGCTGAACGGCACGGCGCTGACTGCCGGCACGGATTACACCTACGACGGCGCGACCTTCCGCACGCTGACACCGCTGCTGATTCCCGCCGCCACCTACACCCGCAATGCGACGACGGGCGAAGTGACGGTTACGCCCGGCACGGCAACGCTTGTCGTTACGGGTACGGTTTGACCATTGCTTGCCCGGTCTGCTCGCGCGGATCGGGCATTTTTCCACGCTTGACAGGAAACGGGAAAACAGCGTATAATCAAAGCAGGATAACCGAGAAGAGGAGTCGCAACCATGAAGAAAAAAGTGTCTGCTGGTATGTTTGCTCTGCTGTCTGCTGCTTGGCCTTGCGCTGGCAGAAGAACCGATGACGGAGACGGTGCTGTTTGAGGGCAGCCAGCCCGCATCGGGCGGCTGGAATCTTGCGCTGACCATTGACACAACGAACGTTAACGGCACGTTTGACCCGTCGCTGATTTCCGAAAACGGGTATTTTGCCGTGACGTATGACGGGGTGCAAAATGGCGTCTATCTGGCACTGTCCGACTGGGGGAAGGCGGCGTGTGGGCGCAAATCAACGTGCCGTCCACCTGCACGCAGACGGATGGACTCTACACGGCGGTCTTTTCGTTTGAGCAGTGCCGGATGGCGTATGGCAGCATGGATTTCGCAGCAGCAGACCAAATCTGCGTCGGCACGTCCGTATCCACCAAGACGATGGTGATTCACAAGGTTGCGTGGTGCGGGGCAGCGCAGACGGATTCGCTGGGCGCAGATGAGGTGCTGTTCAGCGGCGTGGCGACGTCCACCGCACAGAATGAGTGCCTTGCTTTCCGATTCACGCAGCACGTCGGCGGCACATTCGATGCGTCGCAGATGCGCACGGACAGCCGGCTTTACGTCGAGTACAGCGGCGCGAAATACGGTGTGTATCTGGCACTTTCCAGCCATTCCGGCGCGACACAGTGGGCGAAGGTGAATGCCTCGGAGACGGTGGAGGTGTCCGAAGGGCGCTATGGGGCGTATTTCGATGAAAGCGCGATGGCAATGGCGTTCGGGTCGAATTTCGCCCGGCTGGATCAAATTAGCGTGTATTCGTCGGGCAAACAGCCCGTGACGCTGCATAAGCTGGCGTATTTTGCAGGAACGGGCGATGTGGTGGATACGTCCGGCGGCCGCTGGGATCGCCCGGATACCGGCATTGCCTTCATTGGCGACAGCATCTGCCAGAACGCGAAGCTGCTTTACGGCGATTGGAACACGATTCTCGGCCGCAGCGATTGCGCGAATTACGGCATCGGCGGGCAGACGACGCTGGAGTGCCGCGCGCGTATTGGGGAGCTGGCGGCGCGTAATTATCGGCAGATTGTGTTCATCTGCGGCATCAACGACATCGGACACGGCTATACAAAGGAAGAAATCGTGCAGAATTACGCCGCCATGATTGAGACGGTGCAGGCGAATAACCCGGACTGCCAGTTTGTGATTCTCAGCACTTTGCCCACGACGAGCGCATTTTACAGCGGTCAGCAGGGGAAAATTACGCTGCTGAATCTGGCGTTCAAGCGGTTCGCGAATAAGACGCCGAACGTGACGTTTGTGGATGCGTACAGCGCGTTCTGCCCCAAAGCGGGCGAATACGCCTATCCCGAACTGCTCAGTGACGGGCTGCATCCGAACGCGGAAGGTTATGTGAAAATTGCGGAAATTCTCACGCCATATCTGCTTCCGGAGACGGATTTTGCGATTGAATAACAGCAGAATGCACAAAAGCGCAACGATGTTTTGGCAAAAATCAAAGTAGTCTCCATATGCGCATCATTTGCCCGTTGATTTTTCATCCGAGTTGTGATAGCATTGTTCAATGTGCTGCGAAACTGTTTTTCTTAAAGAACTATGCAAAACGGCAGGCAGCACCAGAAACTGGAATTTCTGCAAAGGAGGCGTGGCAAATGCGATATACCCGCGAGCAGGCCTGTCTGGCGTGGCTGTCGCAGGGGATGTTAGGCAGCAGAACGGCTGAAAAAGCTGCTGGATGAATACGGCAGCGCAGAAGCCGCGTATGATGCCTTTCAGCGCGACCACGGCGCATCCTTGCAGAATCGGATTTC
>VOFJ01003487.1_pt1 | contig 18051 bp, 21 predicted proteins | sample 5384081 | NCBI WGS metagenome assembly VOFJ01 (sample SAMN12384729, study PRJNA508395) | human gut metagenome | isolation source: healthy gut I | host: Homo sapiens
CTTCACTGCTCTGCGAATTGCAATATCCGTCAACCAATAGCGGCAGTTTGCCGTCAAGAATTGTTGCTTTGTTGTTTTCGATACATTCCAACAGGCGGGCAAGTTCCGTGTCATTGCCATTCCAAGGCACGTAGAACATGTCCTTCTGCGTAACGAACCGGAAGGTGTAGGTCGTGTCTGCTTTCTGCTGCGCAATGACAGGAAAAGTTAGCGTCATCAGCCACAGAAACAGGGTAAGAAAAGTGATTTTTCTGCTCATATAAACTTGAATTCATTATCTTTGTCATCTCCAAAGGTAATAAATGCCATTCAGCGCCCAAAATATTACAAAAACTTTTTTTGCTAAAACACAGCGTTTTATAAAAATTGTCGTTTGAGCACTTTTCACATTGTCGTCTGAGCACTTATTTTGTCAAATCGGCACTTTTTGAGTTGTCGAATTAGCACTTTTGTGGCTGTCGAATTAGCACTTTTTGTAGTATGAGCACTTTTGGAAAATGGGTTTCTGAGAGCTTTTTCATCGGATTTTTACCACGCAAATCACTTCAGATTTGCTTTTTTCCACTTGGCAGGCGTACATCCTTCCTTCTCGGTAAATAATTTGATAAAGTTACTGCGGGAAAGAAAACCGGAAGACTCAGCCAGCTTCTGTATATTGATCTCCGGATGCTCCTTCAGTATGTTTTTCGCATACTCCAACCGGAGACCGGTTATCCATTCGCGGAATGTCATTTTATACGTAGTCTTGATATAAGCGGAAAGATAGGTACGGTTCGTATGAAGTATTTCGGACAGTTCTTTTATGGTAAGTCCCTGCTGGACATAGCCGTCTGTCTTTATCCAGTTGGCCACTTTCTCTATAATTTCTGTATAGGACACTGGAACTTCTTTCTCAGAAACTATTTTAGGTTCTGTTTCTGTATCTGTCAGAAGTTCTTCTTCAGACTGTATATCTTGCTCAAAAGCATTTTCCACCTGTTCATAGAACAGCAGGTAGTATTCTGATAGCTGTAGAAAAGATAGCTGTAGAACGGTATTGACGACAAAATCCAGATAAAAACATATTTGTCTGGCAGAAATGTCAGCAATCCGCATCCGACACCGAAGATAACAGCCCAATAAGTGAATATGGAAAGCCATTCGATATATGTGCCTATATCATCCGCCTGAGTTTCATTGAAAATCCGAATGGCTCTACGATATGCAATTATGACTCTGCGAGCTAAAACGATTCCAAAAACGATTAACCATACAGCTAAAGCAAATAAAGAGAATTTTTGCATGATTCCGCTTGGCACCAGGAACACCACAACTCCGGAAAGAGTTGAAAATATAATCCATAAAATGATATGTGTCCACACACGCCGTTTGGTAATGTAAAAACGATCAAGCAACATTATCAATGCCGAACTGAACAGAGAATAGCACAGGAAGTATGTGGACATGTTCATCAATATGGTAGAATCCGCATTTTTGAATCGGATACCAAAGAAGAAATGTACCGAATAGTTTGCCGAAAGCAGCAGCATAGCTATACCCATAATCTGTCGGGAGCGGAGATAATTCTTGAAAATTTTCTTTTCAGGAGTCTTTGCAAACAAAAAATAAAAGCCGAAGAATAACATCAACGGCAGTGCGGTATAAAGTGAAAAACTGTATATAGATGGCTCCATTGTTATGCTTATTTGATTTTGATACAAAGTTACGTCTTTTTCTTCACAAATAGACACATAATCTATGATTTAACGTTATAGATTCGGTCATATTAGATTGAAAAATTATTAGAATTAAAGCCAGTGGTGAAAAATTCAACCACTGGCTTTTTCTGTCAAGACTTCGATATTAAAGTTTTACACCTTTGGATTCCGATAAACCGGGTCTCCCTATAATTAAATGACTGCGTACAAAGTCCACGTGCGGGCTTTCCGGCTGTTGTTCCGTCTGTTTTTTCTCGTTGCCTTGCCGGTTCTCTTCTGTGTTTTCCTGAGCCGGAGCCAGCTCAAGCTGTATCTTGCGGTCCAGTGCGGCGAGTTCGGACTTCAGCTGTTTCAGCTCGTCCTCCTTCTTCCACACCTTGCCCGCTATCTCCTGCAACTGCGGAATCTCCTTTTCCAGCACTTCGTTCTTAGACTTGTACTGGTCGATGATGGTCGGAATCCTCTCCAATGCGTTCAGAAAGTTTCGTGCGGCAGCAATCGGGTCTGCCATCGCCAGATGCCCGTTGTTGTAGGTGTACTTGTAGTTCCCACCCTCCACCACGAAACGGTTGTCAGTAAACTCCAGCCCCTCTTTGAGTGTCCTCTCGCTGACCACCTTTATCGGGAAACCGTAAAGTTCCCCGACAGCCTTGTACAGTCCACCAGTCGTGGCGTTCTTGGCGATTTCCTGCAAACGCTTACCGATGACCTTCTCATCCGTTGAATCCACGCCGTCCACCTTGACAAGATTAAGGCGGCTGCCTTCCCTATCAGTCTGCACAACGGAAAGAAAACGGTTCCAGTCTTCCGTCATGGCTTCGATGAAAGCCGTGTTGTTGCGCAGTTCTCCCGTCTTGGATTCCAGCTTGAACTCCGAATCGCGCTTGCCCTTGCCCCACGACTTGCGTTCCCCTTCGAGCGAGGCGATACGCTTCTCTAATTTCGCCTTATCCAAAAGGTCGGTATTGCCGGAGAGCAACGCCATATACTCCGAGAAGTTCATACCCGATTTTTCGTCCATTGCTCCCTCGTCGATGGTACGTGCGCCCATCGCTCCACTTTTGAGCTGCGATATGAACGTCTGCTTGCAGTGCAGCAGATTGAACTTGTAGCTGTCCAGCGACTTTTCCACCGCGTAGATGATGATATCCACGTTGTTCCCTGCGAAATGCTTGGCAATCTCATTCCCGGCTCTAACTCCCCGTCCGTCACGCTGTTGCAGGTCGGACGGTCGATCGGGTAGGTCAAGGGCATTACTGCCCTCTTCCCCCCTCAGAACCGTACGTGAGGGTTTCCCCTCATACGGCTCAAGCTTTTCAAAGTCTCTGTTCGTGTGCAGAGACCGGCTCATCCTACTTCTTGTTTCCATTGTTTTTACGGGATAATTTGAAACATTCATCATGAACCAACAGATTGCATTTCCGTCCGTCTTGTACGGTCGGCATTACATTCCATGCCTTATGCGTGTCAATCGGTTCACCACATATCGGACATTTCCGACCTTGCTTTTCCCATAGGTAAAGCAGGGATTTACGTCCTTTCAGCGTCACAAGCATCTTTGACTTCATTCTTTTATTGAAGTACAGGCGGCAGTCTGCGTCAAACGGATTCATGTCCCCCTTTATCTGCGTATATTGCAGAAAAGGAAACGAAGATGCCAGTTTCAACAAGGTAAGTTGGTCTTCTTTGCCGTTTGATTTCTTGAACTTAGCCGCAAAAGTCCAGCTGTTCCCTCGGATATTGTGCCAATAGCGGTCTTTTATCCACCGTTTCCCTTTCTTGGAATGACGGCGTTTAGCCCATTGCCACAAGGCGAGAAATATCTGATGGTCGATTCTGTGAAAAGAATCACGTGTCGCCCCATGCTGATAATATGCTCCCCATCCTCGAATTTTAGCATTCAACATCCTGATTAATGATTCCTGCTTGCAACCCTTATGACCTTTTGTCACCTTACGGATATTCTCCATAAAGCGTTTTTCGGCTTTCTTGGTCGGCTTGGTCAATATTTCATTGCCGAATTTGCGGATGTTGAAACCGAGAAAATCGAAACCGTCACGGATATTGGTTATCACCGTCTTTTCTTCTGATAAGGTCAGACCTCTTTCAGACATAAAGTCGGCTACCAATGGCTTGATTTCCTTTTCAAGTGTTTCACGGTTCTCGCAGGTAATTATAAAGTCATCAGCGTAACGGACAAGATTCACCATTGGCGAATATAACTTACCTTTGATTCTAACTCGTTTATATTTCTCTGCAAGGACTTTCTGCAATCCGTCCAATGTCATATTGGCAAGCGTGGGAGAGATAATGCCACCTTGTGGCGTTCCCTCCTCTGTCGGGAACATCTGTTTGTTGAAGATATAGCCGCATTTCAACCATTTTCGGAGTATTGCCTTGTCCATAGGGATGTTGGCAAGCAGCCATTCATGGCTGATATGGTCGAAGCACCCCTTTATGTCACCCTCCAGAATCCATTCGGGAGAATAGCCTTTTCGGAGAATGTTATGGCATTGCATTACCGCGTCCATACAGCGGCGTTCCTTGCGGAAACCGTATGAACGTGAGTCGGCTGTTGTTTCCGACACTGGTTCTAATGCCATAAGGTAGAGTGCTTGCATGGCTCTGTCTTTCATTGTCGGTATTCCCAACGGTCGCAGTTTGCCATTACTCTTTTTGATGTGGACTCTTCTCAATGGCTTCGGCTGGTAGCCTCTGCGTTTGAGTTCGCTTATCGCTTGTGTTTTTGCTTCGGGTTTCTCCCATGTTTCCATGTCCACTCCGGGGGTGTTGCCACCTCCGTTAGAAGTAACTCTCTTTACGGCTAAGGCTTTTGCGTAAAAAGAGTGGGTCAGCGTCCACTGCAAGGCTTTCACCTTGTTGTATCTGCCTTCCTTCTGAGCCTTTACAATTCGTGCTTGTAGCTTTCTGACAGCCAACTCCGCTTTAGTCCAGTCTATTCTGTCCCAAAGTGTTTGCTGATTGCCAGCAGGCGCACACGATGTCTTGTTTTCGTTCATTTGCTTTCCTCCTTTTGAAAGTTCTAAAAGTTAATTGTAAAGAATCACCATTTGACAACATTCGGTTTGATTGCCTACCTAATGTCGTCACAGAAGTCTGCCCACTTTCGTGCCGGATGATGTCGCCCACATCAGCCCGTGATGTCGGTTCAATCCGTATCCGCTCCATTACAGAACGGCATTCGCTTTTTCTGTTATCTTATACCTGCACATCATTCGGCTTTCATTGCTGTCAGCTTACCTGTCATTTTTACATGACAGGAGATATACAGGCTTACCATGTTCCACATAGATAACTAACGGATAGGTTAGGTTCTGTCTCATCCTCCGACGGTGCTTATATCCGTGTAATCCTACCATGGAGAGGATTAACCGACCGCTTCCCTTTTGGGTAGAGTGTGCCAGTATCTTACACTCTTTCGTGACATTACGAAGTTTACTAACAGTTCGCTTGCGCTAACCATACTATCCAGCCTCGCCACTCAACGGTATGATACTAACCGTACTTGACTTCCCCTCACGGTTCTGTCTTGTCTTGCGAAAGTGTACTTCGTCCCGACCGCTTAATACAACATTAAGGTGCATCGGTCGGTAGGCTACCGCTGACGGAACAGCGGGTTAAAGCTGATACCCGTAAGTATCATTCCAACAATTATCTATGCGACTTCATGTCGCACCCACGGTGTATCGAGGTGATGAATTGCTACACACCTTTTCTGTGCGTTCACACCCGTTCCGAGCATAGTTGTGGAGCCGAACAGCACGCGCACCGTTCCTGCGTTCATGGCGTCTATCACCGCCTTGCGCGCCTTGTCCGTCTTACACTCCTGAATGAAGCGCACCTCACTTGCCAGTATGCCGTAGTCCTCCGTCAGCTTCCGCTTTATCTCACTGTACACGTTCCACCCGTCCCCCGGCTGATATGTACCCAAGTCCGAGAAAACGAACTGCGTGCCTTTCTGCGCGTCGTATTTGTGGTAATACTCCGCTATCATCTTGGCACAATGGCTTGCCTTGTTGTCGGGAGTGGTCTTCGTAATTCGGGTCTATCATGCGCATATCGAGAGCCATCTTCCGTGCGTAATCGGTAGCGATCAGCATCTTAGCCTTCTCTTCCGTTTCCGACAGGGGCGGTCTACCGAGCAGCGTCGCGTCGCCTGTCTTGGCAAATTCCATCAGTTGTTTGATGAAATACTCTTGCTCGGCGTGTAGGCGGTATATGGTGCAGTATCTCGTTCTTGTGCGGACGATCCACACCCACATCCTCTGCCGTGCGGTAGTCGGTTATCTCGTTGTAGAAGGCGGCAAGCTCCGGCACTTTGATGAAGTAGCGGAAACGCTCCTTCTGCACCACGTTGTTTGTCACGTTGAACTCGAAGTCGGTCGTCTTCTTGGCGAAGATAGCCGCCCATGCGTCAAAGCAGCGGATATCCTGCCGTTCCAGTTCCTTCGGGCGCAGGTACTTGAAGAGCAGGTACAGTTCCGTCAGAGTTGCTGATAGTCGTGCCGGATAGGAACGTAGCCCCCAAGTCTTACCCGTACGCTCTTGTATAGTTCGTATGGCAAAAAGCATATTCAGGGCTTTCTGGCTTCCTTCCGAGTTGCCCAAACCAGCCACACGGTCATGCCGCGTGTTGAAAGTCAAGTTCTTAAATTGATGCGATTCGTCAATAAAAATATGGTCGATGCCCATCTGCTTGAAGTCCACCACGTCGTCCGTGCGCGACTTGATGGCGTGTTCCACTTCTCTAACTTCGCCACAAGGTTGTGCTTGCGCTTTTCCAGACCTTTCAGCATCGCCCTCGACACGCTCCTGCCCTGCTGCCGTAGGACTTCGAGGTTTTCCTCCACCGTGTCAAGTTCCGCCTGCAATATCCGTTGCTGCAACTCCGGTGACTGCGGAATCTTCCCGAACTGGTCATGCGACATAATGACGCAATCATAGTCGTTGTTCTTGATGTTGTTGAAGAAACGCACACGGTTGGCGGTCGAGAATCCTTTTCCGAAGCGTAGAGAATCCGCGCGTTCGGATAGGCAGTTTGATAAGTGGCGGCAATCTCCGCGACATTGGCTTTCAGACCAATAATCATCGGCTTGTGCGCCAGATTCAGACGTTTCATTTCATGCGCTGCAATACACATTATCAGTGTTTTACCTGTTCCAACCTCGTGGTCGCAGATCCCGCCGCCATTCTGTTTTATCATCCAGACGCAATCCTTTTGCGATGGATAAACGCTTTGAATACCACGGCTTGCCAATCCTTTCAGATTGAGGTCGGGAAACGTCTGGTGCGAACCGTCATACTTCGGGCGCACGAAACAGTTGAACTTGCGGTTATACATTGTCACGAGCCGTTCCTTGAACTGCGGCGACTGCTCTTCCAGCCATTCCGAGAACCCGTTGCGGATTTCGTCAATCTTGGCGTTGGCGAGCTGTATGCCCTCGCTGTCACGCACCTTGATGTCGTTGCCGTTCTCATCTTTGCCAATACTTTTCATCATGTCGGGACAGGTGTTGTGCAAAGCGTGTTTCAACAGGTGCATGCCGTCATAGTTCCGGTAATAGCCCTTTACCAGGAACTCGTCCGTGATTTTCATGGTGCGGCAGCCGCACGCCACCGAAAACTCGTCCATGCTTGCGGAGTAGGCGATTTTCACGTCCGTGTCGAAAAGATGGCTCATGTAGGCGGCATACACGCCCGTCGGAATCCAGCGTTCCCCGAAGTTGAAGTCGAGGTCCTCAAAGGCGATACGCTGCGGCTCGGCTTCTTTCAGAGCCTCCAACGCCTGCTTCACTTCCGGCAATCTTTCGCTTTCCAGATTATTTTCCATCCATGCCTCTATGCGCTCCGCTTTCTCTATCACGTTCCCCGCAATGAAGCGGTCTTTAATCTCGTAACCGGTTACGAGCGGATTGTAGAAGACACGTCCTTGAGGGCATTGAGCAGCTCCTCTTCCGTACTATCTGTGATCCTCCCGCATATAGTTGAGATTGACCGTACCATACTTGTTGAGCGAAGCAGACAAGGCTTCTTCGGAGAACCGACATTGGCGTGGTTCTCCACCGAGAAGGAAACGGGACGGTCGAAGATGTCCGCTTTGACGAACTTGCCGTCCTCCGCACGTTCCAGCGAAAGGATGTCGCGCCCTCCGGCATCCATCATCACCAGTTTCACGTTCTGCCTGGCGTTGAGGTAGCCGTAGCGCATGACGAACTCGTCGTAGCAGGTGTTCAGGTGCTCGCGCCACGGGACATTTTCCTCGCGCCTGTTCGATTCATAGCGGTACAGACGCTCGTATGCGTCACGGAGCGACACATACAGCAGCGCCTTCTCTTTCTGATACCCGGTCAGTCCGAGCGGCTGGAATGTCGCGCCGTAGGGAGTGATGTCCTTCAGATAACCGATGTCACGCGCCCTGCTTGCCACCAGCGAGCCTTCACGCAGGTGCATCTCCGGTGTGCGGTGGTAGGGACGCGGCGTAAGGTCGAGGGCTTCTTTTTCGGCTTTTCCGTTTCAAATTCCGGGAACAGGGAAGTGGCAACCGTTTCGGAAGTAGGCACAACTTCTGCCGGTGTTTCAGGTTGCTTTATTTCTTCCGTTTGTTCCGGCTTTTTATCCATATTGTCCGAAGAAGGCGCAAAAGCAGGGTTCAACGTGTCTTTGATACCCATCTTTTTCAGTTGTTCCTGCCTGTGCCGTTCTGCCTCAAGCCGTAGGGCCTTGCGCCGTTCCGCTGTCAGACTCATCATTGTCTCATAGAAGCCGTTGATGGGAGGATTGGTTTCCCAGTCCAGCGTGGCATAAATATCGTCAGGGTCGTTTGGCTTTTCGGCATTTTCCGGCTTTTTTTCTTCCTTATTACCGTTTACCGGCTTGGCGGCTTCAACGGGTGGAGTAACTTTGACCTGCGGTTTAGGCGTGGACGGCATAGGCTTCGGCTTGCTTTCCTTTTTTCGCTGCCTTTTTTTTTTTTTGCCGGTTCTTCTATGGGCATTCCCCAAAGGTCAAGCAGGGTGAGCTGCACGGCTGACGAATGATTGGGTTGGCGCGGCTCAATCTCCGGCTTTTTCCTCTATGGGCTGTGCCTGCGGCTTCTCCACTCCCTTGACAGGCTCAATTACAGAAATGCGGGGGCTATTACAGAAGGTGATACCTTTTCTGTTTTCGGAGCAGGTTGCACTTCCGCAGCCGTGCTTTCCTCCTTTGTCGGATGCAGCCTGTGTCTCTCATACAGTTTCCTGTCAAGTTGTTGCAGTTCTATTTTCAGATGCTCCCGCAAGTCTTCCGCCAGTTGTGCGATGTCCCCACAGTGCAGGAGTTTATAGGCTGGTTTCCCGTACGGGTCGGTACTTCTGATCAAATCCGTGTGTGAAAGCGAGCCGATGCTCCATACATACCCATTTACGGAAGTGCCGATAGGGGTCTGTTCGGTCTGCACGAAGAGTTTTTCGTTGTAATACAGTTCACCGTTCTTTCCGCTGTTCTTTTGCAGGATAATCAGGTCGCTGCCCACCTCCGTTCCCGCGTTATCCGTAAAGAGGTTGTTCGGCAGGCGGGCTACGCCCACCAGATTGGCATGGTTCATCATATACTCGCGTATGGGCGCGTTGGTCGGGGCATCCAGTACCCCCTGCGAGGTGATGAACGCCACGATTCCGCCTTCACGCACCGCGTCAAGGCTTTTCAGGAAAAAGTAATTGTGTATCGTCCGTGCCGCCGAGAGCCTTGCAGGATCCTTGCTGCCCGAAAATCCGGGTCGAACACCGCTACATCACCAAACGGTATATTGGAGATGGCAAGATCAAAGTGGTTCATGAACGGCTTTTCTATCTTCTCGAAGCCCTGTACCCTTACTTTCTGTCCGGGATGCAGGTGTTTCAATATCTTGCCCGTCATCAGGTCTTTCTCGAAAGCCATGATGTCCGCGTCCGGCTTGTTGTCCAGCACGGCATCCACGAATGCGCCCACGCCCGCCGACGGCTCCAGCACCCGGTCGGGGCGTATGCCGTGTTCATGCAGCACGTCTGCGATAGTGCCGGTTATCTCCGGCGGGGTATAGAAGGCGGTCAGCACGGACTGCTTCATGGCATCCATGTTCCGCTTGTACTCCGTCTCGTCTTTTGTGTTCTCCCGTAGCAACTTGTGCAGCTCCACCGTAGGGGCAAACAGTTCGAGGTCGGATTTCGCCCAATGTACGGCATCCGTCAATTCCTTGGCGGGGTTGAGTATGCACTTCAGTCGCCCGAAAACCGCAATAACGCTCCAGCAACAGCCGTTCGCGTGCGGTGGGTGTGCGCTGTTCCCTGTCAAGGACGAATGCCGTCCTTATCGCCTCGATGTTGTCCCGCAGCCTCTGTTTGCGGTTAAACGCCATACTCTTCGATATAGAGGACGACGGCTCCCGTCAGCTCCGTGTAGAGCAGGTCGTATTCGGGCGACAGGGCGAAATTGTCGTCCGAGAGGTCATAGATGGAGAATACGTTTCCGACAAGCGGCAGCAGCTTTCGGGTAAAGGCTTCACGCTCCGCTTCCGGCACTTCACCGGCAAACTCGTTCTCCACGACTTCGCGCAGGATGGCGTACTTGGAGTAGTGAAGCCCCTCCGTAAGCACCTTCATCGCCAGTTCCTGCGCTCCGTCGGCGGGATAGCCTTCGAGCCTTGCCCGTTCATACGCTTCGGCGGCACGGTCGGCGCGTTCACGGATGAAGGTTTCATCGGTCGCCTGTTCAAACTTGTTCGTGGTGAGGAGGTAGTCCAGCAGGTACAGACCGTAATAGGAAAAGTCGGTCCGCCCCTCGTTTTTTTCTTCTTGTTGTTCATTACTTTGGAATTTAGTGGATAGATAATGATGATAGGGATAATCGTTGGAAAACGAGAAGAAAAAGGCACCCGGTATCCCTCCGAGTGCCACCACTAAATCCAAAGTATGAGTGTAATCCGGTATCGAAGAACAATTCATTACTCTGAACCAGTGGCAAAGTTAAACATTTATTTTTTCTTTTTTTTCGCAGAGGTCGCTTTACTTTTCCTTTCAGGGAACACGAAAACCGTGTTATAGTCCCCGTCAAAGGCGACTACGGCATCAAAACTCTTGCCCTGCTTGCTCTTGAATCCTTTGAGCAGTTTCGTGTGTCCGTCGGTGAGCAGGTTTTTGATTTCATCATCAGAGAGGGTGCGGTTTGCTTTCAGGCGGAACACGGGCAGACCGCACTCCGCGTTGTCGCAGCGGACGACCTTGCCGTAAAACTGCATCGTCCCCGCTCCGCACTTGGGACACTTGCAGCCGGAATCCCTGCGGGCGAACAGCTTGTCGCACGACAGCAGTTCGGAGGTAATTTCCCGTGTATATGCCTCAATCTTCCTGCGGAAGTCATCGGCGGGCAGTTCCCCACGCTCGATGCGTGCCAATTCCTTTTCCCATTCGCCCGTCATGGCGACATCGGCAATACGCATCGCCTTCACGACCGAGTAGAGGGCAAGCCCTTTTTCGGTGGGGACAAGCGACTTCTTGCAGCGTTCCATATAGCCGCGCTTGAAAAGCGTTTCGATGATGGACGCACGGGTGGCGGGCGTGCCGATGCCGCAATCCTTCATAGCCTGCCGCAATGCGTCGTCCTCTATCTCCTTGCCAGCCGTTTCCATCGCGGACAGCAGGGTGGCTTCGGTATGCAGCGGCTTGGGTTTGGTCTTTCCCTCCGTGATGGAGGCGGCTTTCAGTGCCAGCGTGTCGCCTTCCTGCCAACAGGGAATGGCGGCGGTTTCCTCTTGGCTGTTGTTCTCTTCTCCATTCTCCTTGCCATAGACGGCACGCCATCCGGCTTGCCTGATGATGCTGCCTTTTGCCACGAACTCCACTCCGGCACACTCTGCCGTGACGGTGGCAGTGTCCTTGACGCATTTTTCGGAGAAAGCCTCAAGCATGCGCCCGGCTATCATGTGATAGACGGTGCTGTCCTCTTTGGAGAGGAACAGCGGCTTCTCGCCCGTGACGAGCAGGGCATGGTGGTCTGTCACCTTGCCGCCGTCCAGGCTGCGGCGTGTCGGCACGGCTTTCGGCTGCACCTTGCCCTTCCATTCGGGCAAAGCCCCGATGAAGGCGAGCAGTTTGGGGATTTCGGCGAACACGTCTTCGGGGATGTAGCGGCTTCCCGTTCTCGGATAGGTGATGAGCTTCTTCTCGTAGAGCTTCTGCGCGATTTCAAGCGTCTGTTCCGCCGTGAAGCCATGCTTGGCGTTGGCTTCCTTCTGGAGCGTGGTCAGGTCGTACAGGAGCGGTGTTTCCTCCGTCTTCTCCTTGCGTTCGGCTTTCGTGACGGTGGCTGTGCCTGCCGACTTCACCTTATTATACAGTTCCGTCGCGGACTCTTTCTCTTTCCATTTTTCGGAAGAGGAAAACTTCACCGTTCCTTCATCGCAGCCGTCCGTTGCGATATGGAGCTGCCAGAAGGCTTCGGGGGTAAAGCGGCGGTTCTCCCAATAGCGTGCGCACACCATCGCCAACGTGGGTGTCTGCACCCGCCCGACGGAATACGTGCCGTGTCCGGCGGCGATGGAGAGAGCCTGCGTGCCATTGATGCCCACGAGCCAGTCGGATTCGCTCCGCGCTTTGGCGGCGAGATAGAGGTTGTCATACTTGCTGCCCGCTTCGAGGTTGCGCAGTCCATCGCGGATAGCCTTGTCGGTAAGCGAGCTTATCCAAAGGCGCACAAAAGGGGTGGTGCATCCGATGTAATGGTAGAGGTAGCGGAAGATAAGTTCACCCTCACGCCCGGCATCGGTCGTCACGATGATCTGTTCGCTGCCGTTGAACAGACGGGTTATAATTTTTATCTGCGCGACCACGCCGCTGTCGGGCTTGTAGCCCTTCTCCGTCTTGACCTGACGGGGGATGAGCGTGAAGGATTCGGGGATGACGGGCAGGTTGTCACGGACAAAGCCGCGTATGCCGTAGCCGTCGGGCATGGCAAGCTGGACGAGGTGGCCGAATGCCCATGTCACGGCGTAGCCGCCTCCCTCGAAATATCCTTCCTCTCTCTTTGTCGCGCCCACGATACGGGCGATCTCACGTGCCACAGACGGCTTTTCTGCAATGATTGTCTTCATATTTTTCTGTCGTTTTGAATTTTACAAATGTTACTTCGGATTTAGTGGCGGACACCGGATTACATCTTCATGCCCTTATTGTTTTTCTTTTGCGGCTTCTCCTGCTGCTGTTGCTGTGCGGTGTCCTTCGGGGCGGTCTGTCCCTTCCGCAACGGCTCCTTCAGGTTCTTGGTAGCCTCGTTGGTCTTGCCCTCGCTGTTCACCGCCACCTGCGTGCGGCTCTCGTTGGAAGGCGCGACCTTCTGCGCGTTGTCGGGGTTGGTGTCGTAGCGGTACGGGCGTCCCTTCTCCGGGTTGAACCTGATGTACATCGTGGCGTGGAAGCCCTGCTTGTCGGTCACGTTCTCCAGTTTCACGGCTTTGCCAGCCACGTAGTCGGCTTTCTGCTGCTCGGTGAAGTCCACGCCGCTCCATTTGCTGATGGGGCGGATGCTGCCGTCGGCGTTCGTCCACGTGTTGCGGCGTTGCTCCTTGTTCGTGTTGGCTGTGTTTTCCGTACCCTGCGCCTGTCCCTGTGCGGGGGTGTTCTTGGCTTCCTGTGCTTGTGCGGCACGTGGCGACCTGCCGGTTCCCGGCACGAACTCCACGCCGCGCTGCTCCACGTTCACTTGCAGGGTGGTGACGAACTTCCTGCCGTCCTTGCGCTCGATGAGTTTGTCGCGCACAGGCAGCCCGGCACGCAGCATGTCCTGCTCCTGCTTGGTGATTTCCGTCTTGCCGATGCGCTCCGGTATGCGCACCTTGTTTGCCGGGACATCCGTGATTTCGTTCGTCTTGCGGTCGATGCTGACGAACGAGGGGATGATCTCGCCCGTTTCCCTGTCCACGAGGTCCACGACCCTGCCGAGGTTGCCCGTTTCGCGCAGGTGCTTCCGGTCGTCGTCGGAGAACTTGTGTTCCTTGTACTCGTCGAGTTTCTGCTCCTTGCGGATGAAGTGCGGCACAAGGCTGACGTTGCCCTCGCCGTCCTTCTTGAAGGAGAGGCGGGCATCCAGCTCGAAAGCCTCTCCGCCGAAATTGGGCGACACCCTCACCAAGTCGGACTTGCCGTAGTTGAGCATCCTGGTCAAGGTCGCCCGACTTTTCAAGGTCGTCGCGCTTCACGCTCCATTTCTCCTCCAACTCCTGCCAGTTGATCTTGCTCTCGTCGATGGGTTGGTAGCCCCAGTTGCTCTGCGCCTGCTGCGGGCTTTCCTGATTCTGTTCGTTTTTCTGTTCCATTTCTTCCTGTTTTTAGGTTCGTCATCTTGTTTCTGTTCCGGTTGTTCCTGCTTTTCGGCGGACTGCTCCTCCTGTACTTTCTTTTCGTAGCCGGAGGTGTCCACCTTGTGGGGCGCAAGCATCTCCTTGTTGCCCTCGGGGTCTTTCAGCAAGTCCTTGATAACTTCCAGCAGCTTGTCGGCTTGGTCCGCCGCGACACGGTAGAAACCGAAGCGGCTGGGTTCCTTGCACTGCCGGAAGAAGTTCTTGAAGAAGTTGTCCAGCACGTCTCCGTGCCTGTCGAATTGCAGGAAACTCTGCGCGTTCTCCGCCTTTGCGGGGGTACGCTTGGGTGAGCCGTCGGCGTTAAGCCCGGCTACCACGCTAATCTCGCCCGTCTTCTCGTCGCGGACTATCAGCACGTCTTTTTCTGTTGTTTTCTTTGCCATTTGAAAAATGTTTTAATGGGTTATTTGTTAAAGAAATTATGGATACGCGCCTTGTAGAAGGCTATATCTTCCTTGCGGAAATCCTTTACGTGTTCGGAGAGGAATGTCAGTACGTCCTCCTCGCTGTAATAGGTCTTTTTGCCGAGCGTCTTGTACGGCAATGCACCGATGCTGCGGTAGCGCTGCAGGGTACGCTTGCTTATCTGGAGCAGCATGCAGAGGTCTTGGTTGTCGAACATCCTGATACTTTCCATCGGGTTCGGGGCTTTGCCGGACGGTCGCAGGGAGAGCAACAGCTCGTCCTGACGGTCGAGCCGTTCCATCAGCTTCTGCATCCAGTCCTCAAAATTGTTTCGTGTAAGCAGTTCCATATCTTATGTCCTCCTTCCTTTGGGTTTGCCGCCGCCCGTGCGCAGCGTGTGGTTGCGTTTCAGTTCCGTCAGTGTCGCTGCATCTTCTGCCACGGTGCAGTCTGCGCAGAGCAGGCGGTCTATTTCCGACCGGCGGTAGCGGCATTTGCCGCGCAGCACGATATAGCCGATGCGCTGTTCGCTGCGCATACGTTGGAGGGTACGGGTACTCACGTTCAGCAGGTGCGCCGCCTCGCGGGTGGTGAGCAGCATGTCGGAAGACTCTCCCTTCCTCTCACCGGAAACGGCACGCACATAGACCGCTATCTCGGCTATCTGTTCCGTCAGGGCGGTGAAGGCGGAACTTTCAATCGTTATCACTTTCATATTTTATCCTTTCTTTTGTTTCTCTGCGGCAAAATTCGGCAATAAACAAAAGGGGCTTTAACAACTCATTACGTGACTCACGTAAGATTTTCTTTGAAAGTGACTCCGTAACCCGGACAACCGGCGCAACAAGCTGCCGTATAGCGGAAAACGGCACGCATTCAAGGCGGCTGTGTTACCTTTGCGGTAAATCATTAAATGTTTTGGTATATGGAAATCGTATCTATCGAGAAAAAGACCCTTCGAGATGATGCTGGCGTCATTCAACGCCCTCTCGGAGAAAGTCGCCGCCGCCCTCAGGCGCAAAAGCGACGGCGGGCGGCTGGAAAGGTGGCTCACGGGCGAGGAGGTCTGCGGGCAGTTGAGAATCAGCCCGCGCACGTTGCAGTCATTGCGTGACAGGCGGCTTATCGGCTACTCGCAGATAAACCGCAGGTTCTATTACAGGCCGGAGGAGGTCAGGCGGCTGATTCCGCTTATCGGCACGATCTATCCCGATGGAAAATGACTCTGTTTTTATTAACCACTTAATCCGATGTTATGATGAACGAGAACAACGAGGTTTTCACAATGGAGGACGAGCCGGTTGCCACCGCGATACAGAATATGCTCAAAGGCTCCAAATGGCTCTCCGCATTTTTGGAAAGTTACCGTCCGCCACTGGACGGGGAACATTACCTGACGGACAAGGAGGTGGCGGAAATGCTCCGGGTAAGCCGCCGCACCTTGCAGGAGTATCGCAACAACAGGATGCTGCCCTTTATCCTTCTGGCAGGTAAGGTGCTTTATCCCGAATCGGGACTGCGTGAACTGTTGGAGGCGAATTACCTCAAGCCGCAGGAATAAGGCGGTTGCATGAAAAAAAGGAAACGGACGGCACCCGATGGCGTTGTCCGTTTCCTTTTTCGTTGTCTGTATGCGTGTTCAGCAATATCCGGTTTTCCCGTTCTGTATGAACATCACGTATGCCTGCCTCTTTTCCTTTGAGAGTGCCTTTTCCACCAGCCACATGCGGAACACGTGTGTATAGTATGTATTCAGCCGGAAGGCTACTGGAATGATGATTTCAAGCGAGTAAACATCCGCGTACAGGCCGTTTTCAAGCTGTATGTAGCGGCATACCTCGTAGTCGTTCAGCACGTCCGACTTGCGGACGGCTTTGATGGCGGCGTTCACTGCCGGGACGGTGGCATGGAACTCTTCGGCGATTTCCCCGGCGGTCATCCATACCTCGTTACCGGTTACGCTGACCGTCTTGTCCTCTATAATGATTATGTCACGTTTCATGGCGTCTCTGTTTTAGATGGTACATCCTGCAAATTCCTCGATTTGGTTCAATCTTGCGGCAAGGTTCTCCATGTCTTGGTTGAGCTTCTCTTTGGTTATCTTCGCGTATATCTGCGTTGTCTTTATACTCTTGTGTCCCAGCATGGAACTGACTGTTTCGATGGGTACACCGTTGGAAGGAACACCGTCGTGGCTGCCGTATGGCGGCTCTGATGCCACGTGATATGCTTGGTGATGCCGCAACGCTTGGCGACGGCACGGATTCCGGCAAGGCACGTGTTGTAGTGGGGAACAGGGAAAATCCTGCCGTTTTCGCACAGCCCGCGGTATTTGTCGATGATTTGTTTCGCAATGTCAAGCAGGCGGATGTTAGACACCACGCCCGTCTTCTGGCGGTTGATGTTTATCCACTCGTGTTCATCGAAGTAGGTGCGGATGTTCTCTTCCGTCAAATTGCGCATATCGGCGAATGACAAGCCCGTGAAGGCGCAGAACAGGTAGAGGTCGCGGTATAGTTCCTGTTTGGCGTTCTTCAGTTTACCTTCCATCAGCAGGCGGATTTCGTCTTTGGTCAGGAAACTGCGTGTCGTTTCCTCCTTCTTGATTTCATACTCCCTGAACGGGTCGCGTGTGAGCCATTCGTTGTTGATGGCGATAAACACCATCGTCCGAAGTGGGCATACATACAGCCACACGGTATTGGTGCAGCAGTGTTTGTCCGTGCGCAGAAACATCTCGAAGTCGGAAATGAAAGCGGGGGGGTAAGCTCTTTCAACGCGATGTCCTTCACGTGGTAACGGATGTTGAGAAACTCTTGCAGGTGCTTGTAAACGGTCTTGTACTTCAAGAGTGTGCCTTTGGCTTTCATGCCTGCTTCCACCTGCTTGGCATAGTCCTCGTTGTGTTGCTGGAACACCTGCATCAGCGTGTGATAGCGGTGTTCCAGTCCGAGAAAGGCGTTCTTCACCTTCTCTGCCGTGACGAAATTGTCACGCTCCATGATTTCCTGATAGTGCTTGTTGATGCGCACCCGCATCTTGTCAAGCATGCGGTTCGTTTCGAGTGCCGCCGTGCTTCTGCCCGTGACACGTCCCCCTTTGGTGTCCCACAACTTGGGATCGATGGTCAGTTTGCAACTGAATTGCGTCTGGCTGCCGTCCACCGTGATGCGTCCCATGACGGGAACCGTCCCGTCTTTTTTCACTACCTGACGTTTGAGGTAGTAAATAACTGAAAATGTACTCTTCATCGTCCTTAATTTTTTTTGTTCAAAATTAGTTGGTGAAGAGCCCTCCTCTGATACGCAAATTGCGGAAGAACGGCGCAATCTTTTTTTGTTACCGGATTTTTTGCGTGAGTTGTCAGTAACTCACTAATCCTTAAGGCCTTGTTTCGTTATTCGTGTCCATTTCGTCACCTATTGGGCGTGGTTACGAACAAGTAACGTAGCTCCGTCTTGATTTGGCTTCGGCGTGGATTGTAATGGCTCTCGGAATAATTGGCAGCGTTAATGAAACCCCTGTAAATCAAATCCATTACCATATTCTTCCGCATTT
>VOFJ01001890.1_pt1 | contig 18033 bp, 22 predicted proteins | sample 5384081 | NCBI WGS metagenome assembly VOFJ01 (sample SAMN12384729, study PRJNA508395) | human gut metagenome | isolation source: healthy gut I | host: Homo sapiens
ATCCGGCGGGTGCGGATGTTTCCACCACCGGCCGGAACCCTCCGGTCATGGACATCGGAAGTGATAAATCTGATAGAGTTGCTGTACGCCTGCCACGAACTGAAACTGTTCAACGGCGGTGATGTCACGCTGAAGCGTGTGGTGGAACATGTGTGCGGACTGCTGGGACTGGATGTGAAGAACGCTTCGAGCTACTACGCACGGATACGCAGGCGAAAGGCGGACGAGCGTACCTACTTCATCGACCGCCTGCGTGAAGTGCTGCTCAAACGGATGGAAGAAGATGACGAGAAACATTACCATAGAAGGTAATCCGATTTCCGGAACGAACGGAATCCCCTGCAAGCCATAGCCGCTTACAGGGGATTTTTTCCGTTCGGCGCATCGTCATTTGTTCAGTTCCAGAAGGTGCTTGAGGGCGGGATCGCTGGCGATGCGCTCCAGCTCGTCGGCCACGATCCGTTTGACATCCTCCTTGATCCGGTTGTAGTTTTCCTGTACCATTTCTTTCATGTGATCCACTCCGTCATCGTCCACGAAGCCGGTGATAACGGTATCTTCTGGATATGCCTTCTCCTCTTCGGCTATTTTCCCGGCATCGACGACAATCTCGCAGTGGAAGATTTTCTGCTCAATCCTCTCCCCGAAATTGTCGGCTACGGAGCCGACGAACATCCCCTGTGTCAGCCCGCTGATCTTGCTGGGTGGAATGAGGGTCCATTTGGGTGGATATGGAGGTGGAAACATCCTGCCGGTTGATGGAGATGGAGTGGCGTTTCTGGAAGTATCTTGCCGAACTCTCGCTGAGAGTCTTGGCCGTTTCCCCCACAACCTGCCCGGAAAAGAGATTGCCGACGGTATTGATAATTACTTTCGCCTCCTTGTCGGTATAGTCACGGATAAGCTGGCTGAAATCCTGAAAACCGAGCAGCACGGCGACCTTGTTGCTGCGTGCGGTGGCTATCAGGTTATCCAACCCTTTGATGAAAATGGTAGGCAGCTCGTCGATGATGATGGAACTCTTCAACATTCCTTTCTTGTTGACCAACTTAATGATACGGCTGTTGTATAGTCCCAAAGCGGCACCATAAATTGCCTGCCGGTTGGGGTTGTTGCCGATGCAGAGGACTTTGGGTGCATCGGGGTTGTTGATGTCAAGGGTGAACTCGTCGGCGGACATGACCCAATACAAGGCGGGGGAAATCATACGGGACAAGGGAATTTTGGCGGATGCAATCTGCCCCATGAGCTGGTCGGCGGCTCCGGCCAGCCACGCATCGAGGAAAGGACTGAGGTAGTTCTCCAGTTCGGGATAGGAGGACATGATGGGAAAGATCTGCTCGTAAGGCTTGTTGAGGAACTCGACGGCATGGGGGAAGGTGCAATACCTGCCGTCCTTGTACACCCGCAGAAACCAGATGATGGCGGCAAAGAGAATGGTGGGCGACTCAACGAAGAAATCGCCCTGCTTCGCCGCCCATGAACGGTTGAGGTTCAACATGATATTGTACGAACTTTCGTAGGCATCGGAGATGTCGGTCATGAACCGGGCGTTCAGCGGATTGCACCGGTGGCTGCGGCTGGGGTCGTCGAAGTTGATGATGTAGAACTGCGGCTTGACCTTGTAGCCGTCCTGATGGGTGAGCAGGTGGTTGTAGGCAATGGTGGTGAGGTCGGGAAACTTGAAGTCGTAGATGAACATCGCGAAGCCTTTTTCAATCTGCTGTTTGATGTAGGAATTGACCACGGCGAAGGATTTGCCGCTGCCCGGTGTTCCTAATACGATGCTCGCACGAAAAACGTTGACAACATTGATCCATCCGTCGTTCCATTTCTTCTTGTAGAAGAAACGGGTGCGGAGATTGACGGAATATTCATTTTCCATGAGCCGGGTTTCCTGCATGAAGCTCTCGTTTTCATTATTGAAAACGTCATCGAGCAGGTTGTTCTTCAGCAAGCGGCTGATCCAGATGCCTGCCGCCAAAAGGCAGAGGTAGCCGACGGTAAGGGTGAGGATATAGAACGCGGTGCGGACGACAAACGACACGGGCATGTCCAGTAACCACCAGTTGAAAAAGAACAGTACAAAGCCCACGGAAAGGACTGCTCCTATATGTACCCATTTTATCTTTTCTTCTTTCACTCCTTTGGTGCCGATGCAGGAAAGGGCAAGGAACACTACACAAAAGAGTTTGGTGTAGAGCGACCAGGTGAACAGCCCGGCGGTGCGGTGGAAGTTGAGCAGTATCTTGTCCACTACTCCGATGTTTATCCCCCATTCTTTGATGGCGGGGTAACAGTACCAATAGATATTGATTATTACAAACAGAATACTCAACGCACGCATGAAATCCATCACCCGTGCCAATCCTCTTAAATCATCTTCTTGTGACATAATATTTTGAATTTTAATAGTGTGATACAATATGTTATGGGGTTAATCCTGACGTCCGTAACGGCGACGCTTCTTCCTGCGCTTCCGGGGAAGCGGAGGCTCGCGGTCGGGCAGTACGGGGTCGGGAGAGAAAAGGGAAAGCAGACCGCCGTCGGCGGATGTTGCGGCAGTCGTACCGGTGCGAGTATCTGCTGATGGTCGCTGTCCGGTATGGTTGCCGGTGACGGTTGGCTGTTCCTGCTGCGGTTGCGGTTCCTCTCCGCTGCTGAAATATTCGTTGAAGACATTCGCGGAGAAGTCTTTGCCCAGACGGGAGCCGTTCAGGACTACCCGGCTATGGTGGTCGATGAAGGTAACGCCATAGATACGGTGGTCTTCGTTGCGACGCAATACGAGGTCGATGCCCTGTGCGGAGAGTTCCCTGCGGAAAGCGGACTCTGTCCGGGTGCGCTGCATGGCGGCGGAAACGATGCGGCGGGTACGCTCTTTGAGCTGCTTGTCCCGGATTGCCGTGGCGGACTGCTGCATCTGTTTTTCGATGGCGGCAATGCCGGTGGTCTTGCCGAGGACGGAAGACTTGATCGGTGTGCCGGTCTTTTCGCCGTCCTTGTCCAGTGCGGAGTACACGATGCCGTGGTAAGGGCGTCCGCCGGCTTCGCCTTTGACTTCGTCCATACTTATGTTGTACAGGGAAAGCAGGGCACGGAGTTCGCCCATTGTGCGGAAGCTGTAAAGCTCGAGCAGGGGTTTGAGGGTACAGGCGATCTGCCGTTTGATGTCCCCTTTGGCAACATCTACCGGCTTCAGCTGCCACTCTTCGCCTTTCTTCCGGCCTTCCGCCGGATGCAGGCCGTATTTCTGCTCCAGAAGTTCGGTAATCTCCTTGCTGCGACGGTATTCGAACTTGTCGGATACTTTCCTTCCCTCACTATCGACACGCAGGGAAACGATGTGGATATGATGCCGGCCGATGTCCTCGTGCTTAAAGACAAGATAGGGTTGGTTGCCGTAACCGAGCCGCTGCATGTATTCCCTGCCGATTTCCGCCAGCTGCCCGTCGGTCAGCACGTCGTCGGGATGCGGATTGAGGGAGATGTGTATAACGGGCTTCTCGGTGCGGTAATGGTTCGGCATCCATTCGAGAAACTGCCTCACGGATTCATCCGGATGGAAACGCCCGTCTTCGGGATAACGGAGGAGATGTGCCGAAAGGACTTTCGCACCGCCTTCATCGACCTTGTTCTGGTTGTAGGCCAATGCACCGTACAAGTTCTTACCCACGCTGATCCTGGCTACCATGTGAGGCGAGTTTTTGGGAAAGTTCGACAATCCGGCGGTTCAGCTCCACGAGTTCAAGGGTGAGCTTTTCAAGTCTGTAAAGCAGTGCCAACGCTTTCTTTTCGGTGAAATGGATGTGCAACTCCTTGACTGCCTGATTGTAATTCACTCCTATGGCACGGAACTGCCGGAACAGTTCCGTGAGCTTGGCCACATACTCCATTGTGGCACGGTCTGTCCGGATCACCCTGAACTCCTCGTTAAAGATCCGTGCGGCGATGAACTTGGATTTGGACAACAGGCCGGACTGCTCAAACATGGTGAGAAACCGTGCATGGCCGGCTTCGTCCAGATTGACGGTTTCACGGCGGACGGCCGGGTTCGACTTGGGCAATCTGCCCCCTTTTCCCCCGTGTGCGGGGACGCTTTTTCTCGTTGTTCATATATACGTTTTTTATGTGGTACAACTCCACCGGGTGGCATTGCCGCCGTCTGTTTCTCCCCCACAATTTGCGACTTCGGAGCAAATTGCAGCCCCCTGCAAGGGCAAGCGTTTTTTGCTGCAAAACGGAGTGGTGCTGCAAAAACACAGCTTGCTATGTTCGGGTGAACATAAATCTTTCCTCTCCGAAGGAAAGAACGCTTTCGGGGGAAAGCGGGGGATTAGCGACCGACGGAAGGCAAACTGCCCACTTCCGGTTGGATACCGCAAAGTTAGGAAGTGATATAATCAGTTGTATATCACCAATATTAGCCACATTATGCCAAATAGAAGCCACTTGAACCAACGGCTGAGAATGTGCCTGAATGGGATGCGTAATGGCGGACTGAATACCCAACCGGTCAGATAACCAATCAGGCGGTCAGCCGTTGCAACGTTGGTGCGGTCGTCCGGCTGACCAGCCAACCAAGCGGATAACCTTTTGTTCGGGCAACCTGTTCATCGGTCGGTTGTTTCCTTGGCTGATTATCCGACAGGCAATACAATCCAATAATATCATGTATGGTCGGACAAGTATCCTATTGGCCAATCAGACGGACAATACTTCGGTCGGTCGGCTGTTCAATCAGCCATTCCACGTCAGGAGCCGGCCACTCGAACCCCTCCGTTCCCAAACCATGAATTCCCCTTCTTTTTCCTTCTTTATTTGCGGCGTTGATTCAAAAGTATCATTTGTAAACAAACTGCATCATGGAAAAAGAAACACTCTTTATCGCCTTTTCCACGCAAAAAGGCGGAGCGGGAAAAACAACGCTGACCGTGCTGGTGGCAAGCTTACCTGCACTATGTGAAAGGGATGAATGTAGCGGTGGTGGATTGCGACTACCCCCCAACACAGCATTGCCGAGATGAGAAAACGTGACCTGAAAACGGTCATGGAGGACGAGCATTACAAACTGATGGCGTACAGGCAACTGCAACGGATAAGGAAGAAAGCCTATCCGATAGCGGAGAGTACGGCTGAGGATGCTGTCGCAAAGGCGGACGAACTGCTGGAAAAGATGCCGGAAACGGACATCGTGTTCTTCGACCTGCCGGGCACGGTAAACAGTACGGGCGTGTTGAACACGCTGGCGAACATGGACTATGTCTTTTCCCCCATTGCCGCCGACAGGGTGGTAATGGAAAGCACACTCCGCTTTGCGAGCCGGCTGAATGACACGCTGATCGCTACGGGCAAGACGAATATCAAAGGTCTGTACCTTCTGTGGAACATGGTGGACGGCCGGGAGAAATCGGAACTGTACAAGGTGTACGAACAGGTGATCGGCGAGCTGGGACTGAAAGTGCTGAATACCTTCCTGCCGGACAGCAAACGGTTCCGCCGTGAGCTGACGGGGGAACATAGGGCATTGTTCCGTTCCACGCTGTTTCCTGCGGACGGTACGCTGGTCAAAGGCAGCAACCTGAAAGAGATTACGGAAGAACTGTTGTCCATTATCAAAAAGTAGGCTATGGGAAACGAACGGAAAAAAATAAACCTGACGGACATTGACGAGGACTCCATAGTCGCCTCGTTCAAGGAAGGCCGGCAGACGGACAGGCAGGCGCAAGCAGCCGGAAATAATGGACAGTCCGGTGAAGAGAACGGATATGTCCGTCTGTTCATCCACGAGTCACCGGTCTGCGCACGGCTTGGCAAGACAATCTACCTTCGTAAGGAGTTCCATGAACGGATTCAGAAGATTGTCCAGACAATCGGGAACAACGAGATGTCCATTTTCAGCTATGTGGACAATGTGCTGGAACAGCACTTTTCCACCTATCAGGACGAGATTACGAGGGAATACAGAAAACGAAGTACCGAACTGTTTTAAACCCCGGAAATCATGTCAGCAATCTTATTCTTACTTACCGGCGGCTATCTGCTGTGGATAGCCGCCTACCTCTTCCACGAGCGGAACAGCCGGAGGAAGAAAGCGGAAAAAGCCGGGCAGATCCTTACCCGGATGGCAGTGGACGTGAGCGAGATTTTAGGCAAAAGCACATTTTCCCTTAGCCACTCCACGCCACAAACACCCGAAAAAATTGAAAACGAAAAATCTGTAAGTGAAGCAGATACTTTTGCACCGGAGAAAGAAAAGTACCCGAAAACAGTTTCCGCCGAGGAACTGGACAAGCTGTTTGCGGAAGGGAGTCCGCTGCCGGAAGAACTGGAACTGATGGAAGATATGGATGTTCCGCTGGAGTTCCGGAAAGAACCGGCGGATGACAATCCTCCGATAGATGATGACGAGCAGGACAGACGCCTGCCGGGATGCACGCCGCAAGCCACGGGCATCCGCTTCGAGGACATGGGACTGGCGGTGCGTGTGGCGGTCAGCGGTGAAGCGGCCAGTGAGGAGGAAAGGATTCAGGCCGGAAAGACGCTGGCGGAACTTCGCAACACCCCGATGTTCGAACAGCTGACCTCCGGCGATGCGGAACGTGAGGAACGGATCGGCTCGCTGATAGAACTGCACCTTGCGGCATACCACAAGCGTAAACAGCCGGACAGCGAACCGGCGGCAGAAACCATACCGGACACTTTCTCCATAAGCGATATTGTCTAACGAATAAAGTAAAACGTACATGAAAAAAAAAGAGATTACGGATAGCTGACGGTTCATTCTTACCAGTAGAAATCCAGACAAATTTAATTAACAACCGGATACGGCGGACTCTTCCCTCCGTCGTGTCCCTCATTCAAATCCATTTATTTTATGAACACGAAACAACTTGTATTAGTGGCGGTCATGCTAATCGCCACAGGCTCGCTCCATGCGCAGGGAAACGGCTCGGCCGGTATCGCAGAGGCGACGAAAATGGTAACAAGCTACTTTGATCCGGGAACGAAGCTGTGCTACGCAATCGGAGCCGTGATCGGCTTGGTCGGCGGGATTAAAGTGTACAATAAGTTCAGTTCCGGCGATCCGGACGTAAGCAAGGTGGCATCCTCCTGGTTCGGTGCGTGCATCTTTCTGATTGTCGCCGCCACTATCCTGCGTTCGTTCTTCCTCTAAAGGACAGATTCGCCTATATATAATGTATATGGACTATGAACTGAACAAGGGGATCGGCGAGAGTGCGGAGTTCAAGGGACTCAAGGCGCAATACCTTTTTATTTTCGCCGGCGGGCTGCTGGCTCTGTTCGTGCTGTTTGTCATTCTCTATATGGCCGGTGTCGGCCAATGGCTCTGCATCGCTTTCGGTGTAACCTCCGCATCCGCACTGGTCTGGCTGACATTCCACCTGAACGGCAAGTTCGGAGAACACGGACTGATGAAGCTGCTGGCCAGAAAACAGCACCCCCGCTACCTGATCAACCGGATCAGTCCCCGAAAATTATTCACGATTAAAAAGAAGAATGTATGCGGAACACACTAAAGGCCGCCACATTGGAAAGCAAGTTCCCGCTTCTCGCCGTCGAAGCGGACTGTATCATCTCCAAAGATGCGGACATCACCGCCGTCTTTTGAGGTGGAGCTGCCCGAACTCTTCACGGTAACGGCAGCTGAATACGAGGCTATCCATGCGGCATGGGCAAAGGCAATCAAGGTATTGCCCAATTATACGGTGGTACATAAACAGGACTGGTTTATCCGGGAGGATTACCGCAGCCAGACGGACAAGGAAAATCTAAGTTTCCTTTCCGGAGCTACGAGATGCACTTCAACGAACGTCCTTTCCTGAACCATAAATGCTATCTGTACCTGACCAAGACGACGAAAGAACGCATGAGGATGCAGAGCAGCTTCTCTTCGCTGTGCAGGGGATTCATCATCCCCAAGGAGGTGGACAAGGATACCACCGCCCATTTTCTGGATACGGTGGGACAATTCGCCCGTATCGTGAACGATACAGGGCTGGTGCACCTAAGACGGCTCGTCGGTGATGAGATTACGGGCACGGAGGATAAGGCCGGACTGGTGGAGAAATATTTCTGTCTGTCAATGGAAAATACCACTGCGCTGGAAGACATCGAACTCGGAGATGACGGCCTGCGTGTCGGCGACAAGCACGTATCGGTACATACGCTATCGGAACTGGATGCGTTGCCCAACAAGGTGGGTACGGACTGCCGGTATGAAAGGCTGTCAACGGACAAAAGCGACTGCAAGCTGTCATTCGCCAGTCCGGTAGGCCTGCTGCTCTCGTGCAACCACCTGTACAACCAGTATATCTTTCTGGATGACAGCGGCGAGAACCTGCAACGTTTTGAAAAGAGCGCACGCAACATGCAGTCGCTCTCGAAGTACTCACGGAGCAACCAGATCAACAAGGAGTGGGATTGACCTGTACCTGAATGACGCACACTCTTTCGGGCTTACCTCGGTACGTGCCCACTGCAACGTCATCGCATGGACGGACAACCCGATGGAGGTGAAGAACATGCGCAATGACGTGGGCAGTCAGATCGCCATGATGGAGTGCAAGCCACGCCATAATACAGTGGACGCCGCCACGCTGTACTGGGCGGCAATGCCGGGAAACGGCGCTGACTTCCCGGCAGAGGAGAGCTTCTATACGTTCATCGAACAGGCCCTCTGCTTTTGGGTGGAAGAAACGAACTACCGCAGCTCCGTTTCACCTTTCGGACTGAAGATGTCAGACCGTATCAGCGGAAAACCGCTGCATGTGGACATCTCCGACCTGCCGATGAAACGTGGCGTAACCACGAACCGAAATAAATTCGTATTGGGCGGCTCCGGTAGCGGCAAGTCATTCTTCATGAATCATTTGGCGAGGCAGTATTATGAACAGGGCACACACGTGGTATTGATCGACACGGGGGAACAGCTATCAGGGACTTTGCTCGCTGATACACCAGAAGACCGGCGGCAAGGACGGCATCTATTTCACTTATACGGACGAAAACCCGATAGCGTTCAACCCTTTTTTCACGGATGATAAGGTTTTCGACATTGAGAAACGAGAGAGTATCAAGACACTGATCCTCACACTGGAAAAAGGACAACGAACCGGCGACACGTTCGGAAGAAGTGGCGCTGTCCAATGCGGTGGCCCTGTATATCAGGCGCATCAAGGAGGATGAAAGCATCGTTCCCTCGTTCAACACCTTCTACGAGTTCGTGAAAACGGACTACCGGAAGATACTGGAAGAGAAGGGAGTCCGGGAAAAGGATTTCGACCTTGCGGGTTTCCTGAACGTGCTGGAACCTTATTACCGTGGCGGAGAATATGATTTCCTGCTTAACTCCGACAAGCAGCTCGACCTGCTCGGCAAACGGTTTATCGTATTCGAAATCGATCAGATCAAAGACCACCCCATTCTTTTCCCGGTAACGACTATCATCATCATGGAGTTGTTTATCAACAAGATGCGCCGTCTGAAAGGGGTGCGCAAGATGATCATCATAGAGGAAGCGTGGAAGGCTATCGCCAAGGAAGGGATGGCGGACTACATCCGCTATCTGTTCAAGACTGTCCGCAAATTTTACGGAGAGGCTGTTGTGGTGACGCAGGAAGTCGATGACATCATTTCCTCGCCTATCGTAAAGGAGTCCATAGTGAACAACAGCGACTGCAAGATTCTGCTTGACCAGAGGAAGTACCTTAACAAGTTCTCGCAGATACAGTCCCTGCTGGGACTGACGGACAAGGAAAAAGGCGCAGATCCTGTCGGTGAACATGTCCAATGACCCGAAACGCAAAATACAAGGAGGTCTGGTTCGGATTGGGGGGCGTACAGTCAACGGTGTACGCCACGGAGGTATCGCCCGAAGAATATCTGTGCTACACGACCGAAGAGAGCGAGAAGGTGGAAGTGGAACAACTGGCGAAACAGCTGGACGGCAATATCGAACTGGCTATCCGAAGGCTTGCGGAAAAGAAACGGAATCAAAGCAATGAAATACCGTAAATGCCTATGGAGTATGAAACCTTGTTTCCGCTCTACTGGATATGCGGGGAGTGGAAAAGCAACCGCAAGTCGCCGCCCGTTACCGTATTCCGTGACGGTGGCGCATACAAGATTGCCCTGACCTACCACCTTGATGCGGTGGTGGTAGGCACGATCCACCAAAGCGGCGGCATCATCTGGGCAGACCTGCTGGGGAGGGTGCAGCTCGCTTATGACCGGGAGGAAGACCGGCTGGTGCTGGCTACCGAAGGGATCTATGTACGTGCGGATGACTCATAGGGAAAATGGAGAACTCCGGTTCTCCCGTAAATGACAGTAACAACTATCCGATTTATTCAACATTAAAATTTTAAAAGACATGAAACGAATTATGGCTGTCTGCCTGGCCGGGCTTCTTTGCCCGATTATGGCAGTAAAGGCACAATGGGTGACGTTCGATCCCTCGAACTTTGCACAAAGCATCGTGAATACAACCCGCAATGTGGTGCAGACCACGACGACGGCAGAAAATATGGTGAAGAATTTTCAGGAAACAGTCAAGATCTACGAACAGGGGAAGCGTTATTACGACGCATTGAAAGCGGTCAACAATCTGGTTAAGGATGCCCGCAAGGTACAGCAGACCGTTCTTCTGGTCGGTGAAATATCGGACATCTATGTAAACTCTTTCCAGAAAATGCTGACGGACGAGAACTATACGCCGGACGAGCTTTCGGCAATCGCTTCCGGATATGCGAAGATGCTGGAAGAGAGCAGCGGTATGCTGAACGAGATGAAGACGGTCGTAACCTCCACCAGCCTTTCCATGACGGATAAGGAGCGCATGGACGTGATCGACCGTGTGTACCGTGACGTAAGAAACCAACGCAATCTGGTCAGGTATTACACGAACCGGAACATCGGCATCTCTTACCTGCGTGCAAAAAAGAAGAACGATACCCGAAGGGTGCTGGACTTGTACGGAACGGACAATCAAAAATACTGGTGACATGACGGGCGAGGAAACTTTCAGCAACCTTCACGAAGTGTTGCGCAACCTTTATGACGAGATGATGCCGCTCTGTTCGGACATCACGGGTGTGGCTACCGGAGTGGCCGCACTGGGTGCACTGTTCTATGTGGCCTCACGGGTGTGGCAGGCTCTTTCGAGAGCCGAGCCGATTGACATTTACCCGCTCTTCAGACCTTTTTGTCTGGGTGCGTGCATCATGTTCTTCCCCACATTCGTTCTGGGAACTCTCAACGGCATCATGAGTCCTGTGGTTACCGGCTGCCACGATATAATGGAAGGCCAGACGCTGAACATACGGGAGTATTCCGAGAAGCGGCAGAAGCTGGAATACGAAGCGATGACAAGGAATCCGGAAACGGCGTATCTGGTCGACAACGAGGAATATGAACGCCAGATCGAGGATCTGGGATGGTCGCCTTCGGACTTGAAAGCAATGGCGGGCATGGCGGCGGAGCGCTTCAAATACCAGGCCAGGCAGGGCGTGAACAATTTTCTCCGCAGCTTTCTGGAACTGCTGTTCCAGTCGGTTTCGCTGGTACTGGACACGCTGAGAACCTTCTTCCTGATCGTATTGAGCATTCTGCGGGGCCCCTGTCGTTCGCCATATCGGTGTACGACGGCTTCCACAATACGGATGATCCAATGGATTTGCCAGTATATCAGCATCTATCTGTGGCTGCCCATATCCGACCTGTTCAGTTCCGTGCTGGCAAGGATTCAGGTACTGATGATCGAAAAGGACATCGCCGCACTGAGCGATCCCGCCTATGTGCCCGACGTGAACAATTCCGCTTACATCATCTTCATACTGATAGCCATTGTGGGGTATTTCACCATTCCGACAGTATCCACATGGGTGATTCAGGCATCGGGAGCCGGCAACTACACGGCAAGCAGGTCAACTCGTGGTCATTGAAGGGCGGACGTGCGGCTGCCGCTGTTTCCGGTGCAGCCGTCGGCCATGTAGCCGGCAAGTTAAGAGGCAGATAACCCAATATAAAATCTTAGAAACATATGGAATTTAAGAGTTTGAAGAATATAGAAACGAGCTTCCGGCAAATCCGCACGATGGGTATCGTGTTCGTTTCGCTCTGTGCTCTGGTTACCGGCTATGCTCTCTGGAGTTCCTACCGGTTCGCCGAACGGCAGAGGGAGAAAATCTATGTGCTGGACAATGGGAAGTCGCTGATACTTGCTCTTTCGCAAGACCTTTCGCAAAACAGACCGGTGGAGGCAAAAAAAGAACATATCCGGCGTTTTCACGAGCTGTTTTTCACCTTGTCGCCCGACAAGGCGGCTATCGAGTCGAATATCCGCAGGGCGTTGTTCCTGTGCGACGAGAGTGCGTTCCGCTACTACAAGGACTGGGAGGAAAAGGGGTATTACAACCGTATAATCTCGGCCAATATCAACCAGAGCATCCGGGTGGACAGCGTGGCGTGCGACTTCAACAGCTACCCGTATGTGGTAACGACCTACGCACGGCAGATCGCTGGTCAGGTCAAGCAACATCACGGAACGGAGCCTTGTAACCCGTTGCCGGCTGTTGAACTCGGTCAGGTCGGACAATAACCCGCACGGCTTCACGATGGAGCGGTTCGAGATTCGTGGAGAACCAAGGATGAACGGATAAAAAAAAAAGACAGGAAATGAACCGATGATACGGAAGAAAATCAATGAATGGCAAGACCGGATGGATGATGGTCTGCGCCGTATGTGCGGAAGGCTGACGCCGGGAAAGCAGTTGGCAGTCACGCTCACGATGTTGTTAGGATTCAGTGCGTTGTCTATCTATTTCACGGTTTCGGGTATTTACCGGATGGGAAAAGAGGAAGGCGAACGGTTGCAGATCGAGCATATCGAACAAATGAAACTGCATCAGCAGGCGGATAGTGTCCCTTATCCCGTTCGGGAGAGTTCAGGGAGTAATAATATGATAAAGTAAAAAAAATGGAAGATAATCATATCAATGAGGAAGGTACGGTACTGGAGGAAGGTATCGTACAGATAGAAGAGGAAACGGTGACGGAGGAAGTCCGGGAAACTGCCGGAGAGGATGCAGCCCGACAACCGGCAGAGAAAAACGGAGAAGCCGAAAGAGAAGGAACGCAAGGAGTTGACACCGGCGGAAGCCCAACGGAGAAAGAAGATGCTGGTATATCCGCTGATGTTTCTCGTGTTCGCGGGTGCCATGTGGCTGATTTTCGCTCCTTCTTCGGGTGGAGAGGAAAAGGAAGTGCAGCAGGGATTCAATATCGACGTGCCGCTCCCCCAAAGAAAAGGGATTGCTGGATGACAAGAAGGAGGCATACGAGCGGGATGCCTTCGAGAAACAGCAGAAGTCGAAAATGGGGACTTTACAGGACTTTGAGATTGCCATCGGGCAGACGGAGGAAGCCCCTATCGGGGATTCAATGGAAGAACTGCCGCCGGAACCTGCACCACGCACGGGTAATTCGCCGATCCGTTCTTCAGCGGTTGCCTATAAGGATATAAACAAGCAGTTGGGTACTTTCTACCAGGAACAGAAGGAGCCGGAAGATGACCAGAAGCAGTTGGAACTGGAATGGCGGATTCAGGAACTGGAACGGATGAAGGAGGAAGAACAGCAGAGAAAAACGGCTGCGGATGAACAACTGGAACTGATGGAGAAGTCGTACCAACTGGCGGCAAAGTATATGCCGGGACAGAACGGTAACGGGCAACCGGAAAAGGCAGAGGTTGCCACCGCCGGGAACAAGGGCACGGGAAATGCCCGAACTGTCACTGTGCCGGTGGGACAGGTAAAGAAGAGAGTGGTGTCGCTACTGGCTCCGCCGATGAGTGATGCGGATTTTGTGAGGGTGTACAGTAAGCCTCGTAATCTGGGATTCAATACGGTACAAACGGAGGTGGAGGGTCTTGCGAAGAATACTATCCGTGCCTGTGTGTACCAGACCGTCACGCTGACGGACGGGAAGGAAGTGCAACTCCGGTTGTTGGAGCCGATGATGGCGGGAGAACAGTATGTGCCATCGGGAACAATGGTTACCGGTACAGCAAAAGTCAACGGTGAACGGATGGAGATAAAGGTGAGTTCGGTCAGTTACGGGGAGAGTGTGACGCCCATCAATCTGGATGTATATGATACAAAAGGTATGAAGGGGGTGTTTGTGCCTGAATCGGAGGAACTGAACGCGGTGAAGGAGATGGCGGCGAATATGGGGTCGTCACTCGGAACGAGTATCACCATCACGGAAGATGCCGGGGCACAACTGGCTGCGGACTTGGGAAAGGGTGTCATTCAGGGGGCGTCGCAATATCTGGCGAAGAAGTTCCGAACGGTAAAGGTGACGCTCAAAGCTAACCATGAGTTTTATCTCCTGCCGGGACAATAAGAGATATACCACTAAAAAATCCAATTATAAACAATTTAAAAAGAAGTATTTATGAAAAAGTTGATTTTGATGCTTGCCTTTTTGTGCAAGTGTATCGGTGCATACGCACAAAAAGACAGTGAAAGTGGAAAAGGTGCAACAGGAAACGGAAGCGGTTGCCGCTGAAGAGGAAGATGCAAGCGAGGAGGAGGTGCGCAAAAGTCCTTCTACGGGGGATTTGTACGAGGGACTTACCCGGACGGTAACTTTTGACCGGATGGTTCCTCCCTATGGGTTAGAAGTGACTTTTAATAAAACGGTACATCTGATTTTTCCTGCGGCTATCCGTTATGTGGACTTGGGTTCTGCGGACATTATCGCCGGAAAAGCGGACGGTTCGGAAAATGTGCTGCGTGTGAAAGCGGCACTGCGTGATTTCTCACGGGAAACCAATCTTGCGGTGATTACGGAGGATGGCAGTTATTACACGTTTAATGTCAAGTATGCGGATGAGCCTACGAAGTTGAATATCGAGATGAAGGACTTTATCCATGACGGCGAAGCGGTGAACCGACCGAATAATTCGATGGAGGTTTATCTGAAAGAATTGGGCAGCGAATCGCCGTTGTTGGTACGGCTGATTATGAAGTCTATCCATGCCAACGATGACAGACTGGTGAAGCATATCGGCTGTAAAAGGTTCGGTATTCAATATACGTTGAAAGGGATTTATACGCACAACGGATTACTGTATTTCCATACGGAGTTGAAAAACTCGTCCAACGTGCCTTTTCATGTGGACTATATCACTTTTAAGGTGGTGGACAGAAAGATTGCGAAACGTACAGCCATTCAGGAACAGGTGATTGTTCCGCTGCGTGCGTATAATTATGTAACGGTGGTCAACGGGAAGAGCAGGAAGAGAACGGTCTTTACGTTGCCTAAGTTTACGTTGCCGGATGATAAGGAGCTGGTAGTAGAAATGAATGAGCAGGCGGGCGGACGCCATCAGAAATTTGTAATCGGAAATGCGGAACTAATCCGTGCAAGAGTGATTTAACGAACTGAAAATGAAATAAGATGAAGAAGGTTCTATTTTTATTGTGTATGGTAGTGTGCTTTGTCCTGACGGACAAGGCATACGCCCAACGCTGCCTGCCTGGTATGCGTGGCATCCGGGTTACGGGAGGAATGGCGGACGGTTTCCATTCGCCCGATAAACGTAATGAGCTGGGGTATTCTTTCGGGCTGTCGCTGGATACTTATACGAAACATTGCAACCGGTGGGTGTTCGGTGCGGAGTATCTGCAAAAGTATCATCCGTATAAGGCTATCCGCATACCTACCTCGCAATTTACTGCGGAGGGCGGGTATTACTATACTTTTCTTTCGGATGCGAACAAGGTATTTCTGCTTTCGCTGGGCGGATCGGCATTGGCGGGATATGAAACCAATAATTGGGGAGAAAAGCTGCTCTATGACGGTTCTACACTGCGAAGCGGTGATAATTTTGTCTATGGGGGTGCTGTATCGCTGGAACTGGAAAGTTATCTGAGTAACCGGGTGGTGCTGCTACTGAACGCCCGCGAGCGGTGCTTGTGGGGAAGTGATACGGGTAAGTTTCATTTCCAATTCGGTCTGGGGCTTAAATTCTTAATCAATTAATATGGTATTATTGGAATTATTTTCGGGTATCGGCGGCTTCAGCAAGGGGCTGCAAGCTGCCGGATATGCCTTTGACAAGGTATATTTTTCAGAGATAGACAAACATGCTATTGCAAACTTCAAATATAATTTTCCTTATGCAGAACACATCGGAACAGTTACAGAAATCGCAAGTGCCGGTATCAGCCGACCGAATATCATCACTTTCGGAAGCCCTTGCCAAAATTTTAGTATCGCAGGCGACGGAACCGGATTGCAAGGAAAGGAAAGTTCCCTTATCCGATATGCAGTTGAAGCCGTTGGGAGATTCAGACCTGACGTTTTTATCTGGGAGAATGTTAAGGGAGTCTTCTTCGCAAAGCATCGATCAGATTTTTGGAGCATTATCAAAGCGTTTGCCGACATTGGCGGTTATCGACTTGAATGGCAACTGTTTAATACGGCATGGTTTCTACCCCAAAACAGAGAGAGAATCTACCTTGTCGGACGTGTTGCAGAAAACCGATGTACCGGAGATGTATTTCCTTTCCCAGCGCCGGGTGGAGGGAATCATCCGTGCAGGAAAGACACGGTTCATTCCCATACCTGCGGAACGATAACACGTAACTATTACAAACAGCCCAATTTCGGCAATTATCTGATAAACCTGCAACCGGGGAAACTTTTGACGGACAGCCGAACGAAGAACAGAAGAAATTTGAGCACTTTTTAAACCATGCCTGTTCCGGATAAATTTGACGTTCAGCAGTAGCGAGTTTCCATACCAAAGGGCGAGGAAGCGGGGAAACTGTTGTCAGCTTCGTGGAAGCAGCGGCGAGTATCGTGACACCAGCCACTTCATCGTACTCCCAACCGAGAAAGGGAACTGCATTGAGGACGAAAGAAACGTTCAGACTATTACAACAATTTGATGCACTGGCAGAAAAACATATTTTACATTCTTGACCCTTCGGTCAGGGCGCAGCCGAAAAGCCTCGCCCTTTGCTACAATGAAGCGAGTAAAGAGCAGCAGTGAGGATACCTTTAACGAACGCAGGCCGATAGTGTCAGAAGATGTGACAAAACAGAAAACCCGACATATTTGTAGATCCTCCGTGTTAACCAATGTTTACGAAAAGTAGTTGTGCGTCGCGTACCGCAGTTGTTTCCATGATTGTCATGCAAGCGGCTCATAAACAAACCCGACTTGTTATGGGCCGAAATGAAGCGTAAGTGGTCGTTGACGATCGAAGATGATCGGTGGCCTCCCCGAGGCACTGCCGAAAGACGCGCGCCTTTGAGGCAAGCAGAGATGGCCGCATTTGAAACGGAAAGCGAATCGAATGGCGTGCCTGAAGCGCATGAGAACACTGGAAATTCCCGCCGCAAATGCACATCAAAAAAGCAATGATTCAATGCCAAAGTTGAAGCCATTTACCTGAGTGTTCCTCATCCCACATTTGGTCCTGAGATATGAAATTAAGTTTGAAGGGAAAAATGGAGATGTTCGATTTGATGCGTTCTCAACTTGTGGAACATTATAGACACTGATATAGTCACTTTGGTGAAAAAGTGTCCACTGGGGCCAATGCCACGAAACTATGAATCATTCATTGACAATATATCGCTGGAATACCGTCTTGATGTCGGGTACTCGATGTCCGTGTATTCCATAATAAAAACTACGAAAGCATACCCGACGGTGAGATAACCGAAACGGGTGTCGGTCAGCAGCTTTAAAGATGGACTGATTGAGGAACTCTTTCATCTTCTAAGAAAAAGATAAACCGGGAGGCCGAAAATGGAAGTTGAGTATAAGTAGGAATGTGTGATAAGAAATAATCGATATGGTGATTGATATTTCTTGGCGAAGCCCAAATTAATGAAAGCACTTCTGCCTGAGGGGAGATATTAAAAGTCATGACGGGCTGAACCTAAAAAACGTCTATGGTTAAGCATAAAAATCTGAAACGAAGCCACTGA
>VOFJ01003224.1_pt1 | contig 18027 bp, 22 predicted proteins | sample 5384081 | NCBI WGS metagenome assembly VOFJ01 (sample SAMN12384729, study PRJNA508395) | human gut metagenome | isolation source: healthy gut I | host: Homo sapiens
CAAAACTATAAACCTGTCGATCTGCAACCGGAATAAAGCTCAGACCACTTTTCCAGCCTTTAGCGTGCAGAAGTTCCATCCGGCACTTCCGCTCACTTCGATTGGGCTGTTCGAACCGGATAGTGGCTTCTCTTCCTTCGGTAAAAGCAGGTAAAGAACTAAAAAGCTGATTCAACGCCTCTGCCTCGAAACCATTACCACCGATATCTACACAACCAGGTCGTCGCACCCACCCAGGTACAAGGAATGCAGCCGATTCGAAAAACAAAATAAGTACAGCAGATCCGGACAAGCATCCAACTCCAGACTTTGCAAAACATTGTCGCTACAGTCCAGATACACCAGTCCCCGGTTACATCTTGAACGCAACACCGATAACCGATTCCCGGAACAATTCAAAAGCTTCAGCTTCGGACAACAAACCAATTCGAGCGTGATCAACCGATTATAAGCACAGTTCAGATTTTCCAGCAAGGGACACTTATCCAGCTTCAATTCGGTTTAGATGGCATTTGGATACATCCAACTGACTGATAGCTGTACCCACCACCCGCACCCGATAGTATCCGGCCTGTTCATAATGATGCGCTGCCGAATGATCGGATTCACCGTCACCCCAGTCCACCAAAAAGTAATAGCCGTTATCCCCAACCGAACATCCGTCTCTCCGGGCAATTCGAGCCTCAACTCCACCGCCCCCAATAATTCCTTACCTCCGTTTTCGGAAGTATACCGTTTAAAAATAAGAGGAAGATTTTCCATAGGCAACCGTCTTTACAGCTCCTCCTCATTAAAAAATGCGTGGAGCTTTTGATCTGAGTAAACAGGCACCGCCAAGCACCTACTGAACCAAATCGGAAAAGCCCACGCATGGCACGTGAGTATAATCCGATTTTACGTTCAGTTTGAAAATTGGCGGTTTCGTTTACTGTAAAATCGCGTTACTCGTATCTAATGTAGATATACCTTTGTTTTCTACATAATCACAAATATAATCAATTAGCGGAATATTATTCAGGATACACCATATTTTTTTTTCTTCTATGACCTCCAATACCTCTCTTAAATATTTATCGGCTTCATATTTAGCCATAGGCAAATTATGCAGCAAATAATTCCCGCAATCCCGGGGAGCGGCTCCCGGAACTTCCCCCTCGAAGTCACGGATAAACCGAAATGTTTCCCGCATCAGTTCCACAATATCTTTCGCCTGCAAATCTCCTTTCATCAGGAAATAATTTCCCGTACAGCAACCCATCGGGCCCCAGAAAACGATCCGTTCTCCCCATACCGGATGATTCCTCAGATAAGTAGCCGCTAAATGTTCTATCGTATGCAATTCACCGTACCCTAAGGCAGGTTCACGATTCGGTTCTTTCATCCGGATATCGAAAGTCGTCACCACCTGATCCCCCAGATAATCCTTACGGGAGACATATATTCCCTCAACAAATGAATATGATCGATTGAAAAGCTCGGTATTTTTTTCATGATTTATGATTTTAGTTGATTATTCAGTAATCTGATTCACCAGCTGCTTCAGGATTTCAAAAGATTTTTCAGGCGCAGCTGTCCAGAAATCCTGATATTGCAAAGCATGATTTTCTACTTGCCCGGGCGTATCGCTGATTATCCGGCAGCTCAAAAAAGGTGTCGCATACATATGACACACCTGTGCGATCGCTCCGCTTTCCATATCGACGGCCAATCCCTCCGGGAAATTCTCTTTTATACCTTCCAAAGCTACCCGGTCGGTAATAAACCGGTCCCCACTACAAATCAGTCCTTCACATAACGCAATATCACTTGTAACCGACAATGCCGCACTCAATAACTTGCTGTCCGCCTTGTAACGCGCAGGCATACCTTGTACCTGTCCCATTTCGTTACCTGTCCCACACCACACATCGTGGTATACCACTTCTTTCCCCACGACCATATCCATCACCCTCAGCCGGGCATCAATCCCTCCGGCTACTCCGGTATTCAGTATATATCAATCGGGCGAAAAATACCGGATCATCTCGACAGTCCCGACAGCTGCACATACCTTACCGATACCACATTGTGTCAAGACGATTTCCTTCTCCCCCAACTGTCCGGTCACATAGCGGTACCCCCGTATTTCCTGTTCTTTTTTCCCGCTCAACAAAGCTTCCACCAAGCGGAATTCCCCCCCATGGCCACTATAATTCCTATTTTCATACCGTTTAATTTAAAAAGGGATTGTATCTTTTTTTCCTCTCCGATGGTAGTTGCCGGCCCATGTCCCGGAATCACTTTTACTTCATCGGGTAAGCACAATAACTTTCTACGAATGCCTTCTATCAGTACCCGCGCATTTCCTCCAGGCAAATCCGAACGGCCGACACTTCCGGCAAATAACACATCTCCGGCAATCAATAACCGATCGGCAGAACTGTAATAACAAAGTCCTCCCGGCGAATGCCCGCCTACAGCAATCACTTCCAATTCCGACTCTCCGAAACGAACCCGATCACCATCTTTCAAAAACTTCCCTACGGCAGGCGGCGGCGTAATCCCCGTAACTCCGAGCATAGCGGCATACTCCACAGCGTTCTCAACCAGAAAATTATCTTCATTCGAAGCCTGAGCACTCAGCCCATACGTATTTTTTATAAAATTATTCCCGAAGATATGATCGATATGCAAATGAGTATCCAACAAAGCCACGGGTTTCAACTTCTTTTTGCGACAGAAAATCCTGCAATCTTCGTTCTTCCTCACCGCTAAAACATCCGCAATCGATGATCACGGCTTCCCCGTCCGGTCATATAAAACCACCGTATTCTCCTGCCACGGATTATTTACAAAAATCTTTATTTCCATATCTTCTCATTTAATTTCTTACAAAGATAATGTAAGCCGGGCAAATTTAATACTTTCGGTTAGCCATATCCTGAAAAAATTCTACAAGCCGGCCCTTCTACTGCATCAATGTATACCGGATACTCAAACCGAAATTGGTATTGGTGGTAGGATAGAAAGAGAGAGATAAGGAGTATCGACTTTCCGGTCGTAAAATAGCCTTAAATTCAACCGGTTATTAAACGTATAGTCCGCGGATACTTTGATAGACATCACTTTTTCCCCTGCCGTCAACTGATCTACATTTTCGGTTATTCTTCGGATGATGGTATTGTTTTTTCCGGATACTGAAATCGAACTGTACATTGATATCGTTGTTCAACTGCTTACTTTTTAGGAAGATAGGAAGATTTCCAAACCGGTATCCCAGTCCCAAAACGATCTCGTTGCCAGAGGTTTCCGACAACTGAGCGTTTACCAGGCTCAGGCTCACATCCCGGCGACGGTTGATATCCCAATGGGTGGTCAGATTGTTGGCCCACACCATATCCATACTGATCAGAGGATTGAATTGTTCGTTGATCGAAACCAGATTCACATCGAACAGTGACATCAATTGTCTTGCAGATCCCGGGCATCTTCGGCATATTTCAGATTAGAGGCAAAACGAGCCGATATTGTATTTACAGATATAATTGTGGTTGACACTGATCGATTTGAATACTTTTTTCATAAAGGCGAAATCGATCAAACCGGTATACACCACCCTCCAATTCGAAGTCAGGTTAACCCGCAATTTCTTTATCGGCTCGAACAAAGCCCTCACATAAACCGTACGGGAAGCATTCATCAGGAAAGGATTATTTTTGGGTCGAATCGGTGGTTATCCATCCTTTCCCGGCCGCCTTCAACCCGAAATTCTCATCCTGACCGCCGAACAGGAACTTAAACCCGGGAGCGGAACTTCCGTTATAGCTCTGTTGTCCGAGCCAGCGGGCTTCCGGCAGGAAACCGGGTAATGTCGTCCCTTTATCTTCCGAATACCCGACACTCAGCGTCTTGAATCCGGTCAATATCCCTACAAAAAAACGGGCAACCGCATTTCCCACCCCGGCATGCGGAGTTTCCGTTCCGGTCACGAGCAACTTACCTCCTTCCAGAGTCTCGGAAGAATTGATCCGGATCTTGTTCCTACCGACCGACTCATATCCCAATTTGATATTTTTTCCATCGGCAGCCGTCAAGCGGGCTTGTATATCGCCGGTCTTCAACCGATGCCGCACAACGACCGGTTTTCCTTTTTTGTACTTTATCCATTCCGGTTTCGAACTTCACGTTCTTCCCTCGCTGTTTCCGGGGCGGCCGTATCATTTCTCTCAAAAACTTAGACTTATTGTAAAGTGATGTCAACGATAAATCTCCGTTCATCTGCAAAGCACTCGCATTCCGGATCACATTCCCCAGATTCGTCGAATCGGCTGTCACCGCAGCTGCCTGCCAATCGTATCGGGTCGAATAGCCTAGCTGCAAAGAGGTCCAGTCCAAAAATGGTAACTTATTGACCGGTACGGTATATTGGACCGAAAAAGTCATGATTATAATTTACCGGACGCCCACCGTCGAGGATATTGTTCCATACGGTATCTTTCCATTGCTGATAACGTTCGGGGTCCTCTGCCGGTCGACGATCCCCTCCGGCTCATCGATACGTGCCTGTGTCGTCGCATGAAAATCGACCACCAGATTCCGGGTCGAATTAAATTTAAAGGCATAATCCCGGGTCCACATAAAATCCTTATCATAAGTAGGTTCGATCAATAAATTCGGATTATCCAGATTCTTCGATTTCACCTCCCGGTAATTCCGGGTAATATCCGAAGTAATCGAAAACATCGAAGGCATATAATAAAAAATTAAAGTCTTTGATCAACCGCAAATATTTTCGAATTCAATGTCTTGGATTTCGATTTTTTTGAAAGGCTCCACTATTGGAGGCATCCGTTGTAGATATAACTGATCAGTCCCCGGTAATTTTTTTCCAGGTCTCTTTCCAGGTTGACATTACGGGCAAAGGATTTATTATAAGAATAAGTCAGAGACAGATTCGACCAATCGAAAAAATGCGATTTACCGTCTTTACTTTCTATCCCTACGTTCGTAAAATTAAGGCTTTTTGCGCATCACATAATCTTCCGCATTACGTTTGATCGAATCGCGCAAATGCCGGTTCGCTGCATTATCCAGGGCTACCTCCAAAGGGATATCCGAATCGAGGGGGATCGTATTCCGGTAAAGTCGATTGTCGCGAATAAGCATAATACATCGGAATCCTCAACCGCCACCTTTCCGGAAAGAACTTACCGAATTCGACACTGGTAGAAAAATCGATCGAACGGAAATCCTCCCTTTCGATCTCAGCAGCATGCTGCTCGATACTGCCAAACCCGGGAGTCATCCGGCTACCGGCAAAACTGATCGTCGCCACATCGGCTAATTTTGCCGTAATCCGATTCATGTGCCGAAAGCGGTATTTTGATCTGATACCATTTGATCTCCTCGGTTGATCCATTAGGCAATTCGACACTAGAGGTCGTTATGTTGGTGATAAAATTTTCGCCGACTTTCATTTTCTCCGGCCGGAGTTCCAGGTGATAGCGGAAAAAAAGCTTCTGTCTCATTCAGGGTATTGTCTCCGTTGATATCTTCCACATCAGGCAAGGTGGTGGCTGCTGTCGGATAAGATTCGGGCGACATATCGGCTGTAGGTGAGTTACCCTCCGTCCCGTTATACTGTTTATAGCGCTCCAATACAGGTGGTTCCAAAGCATCGTAATCCGATCCCCGGAAGAAATGATAATTATCCCCCCGCCGGATCGTTCCAGGCCCCCGGTATACTTTCGAATTTTCTCCGAAAGTCCGGCGCAAGGTCTCCAGATAAGCTGCGTAAAATATCCGCTCATCTTCATCGTTCATCCCGTCCAGCCCCACATCCTGATACCGCCGGGCCTGGCTGTTGTTATCGAATCCATTGGTTATCGACTGTACACCCGGCACTCGTCCCCAGCGGGTGGTATCCACATGACGGATATCCGGTCCGGCAGGCAGTCCATTTTCAAAAGCTTTCCGGCCGTCTTTCAAAATATCCTCCGACACATTACCTAAATCGAAATATACATCTCCGCCTTTGTGCCGATTGTCATATACAAAAAGGATCCATCAGCCAGATTTCGATATACTGCACGTTGGCTGTTTCGAAATCACTGGTAGTGATACTCCGCATCATTCCTCCCCACCGTTTCTCCGGATTACGCAGTTTACCGTCCCGGTCGACATCGGTCGTAAAGTTGTAGGGACCTTTTTCCGTCGGATAGTAAGCCACCGAGAGGGCAGGAATAATATTCACATCCCCCGACAGCCAGATCCTTATCCGGGAACAATTCCGTCTGCCGGATTTCGCGGACAAAATGGTTAGAACGTTTGTTCCTTGTCGGCCCGGATATGGGAAGGGGTCGCCGTCGACATGCGGTAAAAAATAGGATCGACAATATACCAGGCCAATTTTGCCCGGTTGTAGCCGTAATCCAGACTATCCGACTTGCCTTCCGGAAACAGATTATCCTGAGGGTAGAAGCCGGTTTCCATTGCGTTATCCCTTTCATATCCGGCAACGAAATCTTACTTCCTTCGAAATCGTCAGGTAAGCGTTTCCACCGGCTCCACGGGCTGTACCCGGCTGAAACCTGGCGAACTCGGTGTCTATCGTCAGGTGGGATTTCGCTTTGGTATGTACAAAAAAGGTAATTTGTCGATCAGAGTGGTCAGAAAACCGGACTCGGTATTATAAGTAGCGTTCACCCCCAAATGGTATTCGATAAAGGTTCTTCTCCCAGATTCACTTTATGGGTCAACGGCTTTTCGCTCATATGCATTACCGTTGCTCCGATATTCAGTTTATCGTTGAATTTATAGTCGAGATGTGTCCCGACCAGCGTTTTTGGTTTGCATGCCGAACATCGAACGGTTTTCACTTTTTTAATCGTAATCGGTGTACCGGCTTCCAGCAATGACTGGTTCATAATCTTCAGAGTCCCCATCGTATAATCGACCACATAATCGATATTCTCTGTCAACTCCACCCCACCGGCAAAAGTACTTTCACCGAGCTCCCTGAGCGATGTCCTGTCCTCCCAGGGAGATCTCGGAAGAGGACGACGATTTGTAACTTCCTTTCAGATAAAACTTATTCTTCTCGGCATTCTGTTCCGCTTCGCTTTGTGTCTTTTCGTACAAGTCTTTATAAACGTACTGACCAGCGACTCCCCGGACGATTGATTTTCTTTTTCCAGCCACCCGCCGAATGGTTCCAGTACGGGAAAAAAACGATCCTCCCTTTATTGGAATAGACCGTTATCCCCTCGATATAATCGAAACGCCCGTCCGGAATCGCGTCAACTGGGTATTCAGCCGGTCGAGATTCATCACAGACAATAAAATCTTATTATCGATATCTCCGGCCGGCAGATAATTCACCATCGTTCCGGCCTTATCATTCTGGTACAAAACGTCTAACACAAAAATCCTCGGCACTCAGATTATAGGAACCGATATTATAGACATTCTTCATCATCAAATCCCAGGTCGGCATTTTGGGGCTCTGTGTCGTACTTCTCAACATCTTCACCACCAAGGTCGAAGGTGCAGCCGGGGCATTGGAGGTCAGTTCACCCACCGTATGGATTTCCCCTCTCACCGTATATTCATAAGCGACCGCCAATACCTCATCCGCATTCAAGGCCGCATTCAGGGAGATATATCCCAGTTTTTCATTCGGGATATATTCGGAAGGATCCAGCAAACGGGCATTTTCCAATTTTTTCATAATCCTTGCCGGAATTGAAACCGGTACCGATCTGGGATAAAATACCGGAAACCTGATTGATATCCCGGATTCCTGCATAGCGATCCACCATGGTCTGATACAGCCGATTGCTCTGATTATCGGGATATACCTGCCCGGGAACGGCGGGAAACAAACCGGCATCGAACATCGGATTGGACGGATCCCCGACATTATTTTCAGCCAAACCCGTAAATGCAACGATATTCCGGGCCCGGTCGAAACGGGAACTTTTTATTGGTTACCCATACTTCAATTTTAGTGATCACCACCCACTATTCACTACGGGCAAGTTTTTGTAAGGCGGCATCGTACTGATCCCGGAAAAACGCGACAGGAAAAAGTGTTTATTAGCTTCATACCTCAAAGCAGATACTTCAAAAATCCTGTTTTTCAGCTCCTTTCTCCAATTGAATCACTTTAGATTCCCCCTTCTGTTGCGAAAAAATACTCGACATGGACAATTTACCGAACTGCAGGTCCGTCCGGAATCCCCAAAGATTCTGTCCACCCGAAATCAGCGTTCCGGTTAAAGGTAAAGAGACATTTCCCGCCTCCACCTTTTTCACGATATCGTCTTCCTTCCCTTCGTAGTTCAGTTTCAGGATATTGTCATAATCGAAAGTAGCCTCTGTATTGTACGACCAATCGAGATTGACCAAATCACCGATATTACCGCCGATATTGAATTGTATCTTCTCGTCGAAATCCAGCGAAGTCGTTTTGCGCATATCGATAGGCAAAAGTCGGATTATCGACTTTATTCGTTTTGACCCCCAAGGTCAGTTCTGCCGATCCCTGTACCTCGATCCGGATTTTGTTGATACCGAAAATCGGACTCAGAATTTTGTCTAAAAATTGTATATCGGAAACCAGACTCTTGAAATCGTACTTATTCCCTTCCTGAATCTGCCTCCGGTTGTATTCGTACAACGACATTTTCGAACGGGCTTTCAGCAGATCCTGCAAGGTTTCCATAAAAAGGGCGGTTGTAATAATACTTTCCGCCGATCAGGCTGGCTACGACATAACGCTTGGTCAGCGGATCATAGATAATGGTATCTTTTTATATTGGACGGTTGCCTGAGAAACAATGCCGACGATGGAATAGTCTGCCGGATTTCATTGTCCCGGATCTCCCGGATCGGAAATTGCAGGGTATCGGAAACGGTCCCGGCAACCCGCCCGGAAAAAATAGGCTCCTCCGATTCTCCCGCAGGATAACCGAAAACAAAAACCATCTGAGTTATTATCAAAAATAATAACAAGATATACCGCATACACACACACATTGTTTGCAAAACCGATTCACACTAATGATTTGCAACACATTTATTTATAATTGCTTCAGTGCTTGTTTAATCAGTTCCTCGACGCTGGTGACACCTCCACGGGCCATAATTTTATCCAATACTTTATTGGCCTGAGCCTTCACAAACCCAAGCATCACCAAAGCAGCCAAAGCTTCTTCTTTTATGGCCACCGAAGCGCCGAAGTTCATCTCTTCGGCACTACCTGTCACCGCTATTTTATCTTTCAATTCGATAATCACCCGCTGGGCCGTCTTCAGCCCCGATTCCCTTCACACTCTTGATTGCATTTACATTCTCTGTCAGGATGGCTCCGGCAATTTCTTTTACCGTCATCGAACTCAACATAACACTAGCCGTATTCGCTCCGATCCCGGAAACCGAAATCAGCTGCCGGAAAACCGTTCTTTCCTCTTTATTGAAAAAAGCCGTATAACAAGAGTGCATCTTCCCGGACAATCTGATGAATATATAAGGAAACCTGCTGCAAAGCTACAATCTGAGAGTAGGTATTCACCGAAATATTAATATAATACCCCACTCCGCCGCATTCGATCACTGCGTAAGCAGGCGTCGCCTCCACCAGAAGGCCTTTTATATATTCATACATTTTTTAAGTCTTTAATTAAAACCTATGATTTTCCGCACCTCACGGATAGTCTTATCGGCACTGGCACGCGCTTTTTTCCGCCCCTTCCCGGGCCACTTTATCCATATATTCCGTATCGGCGGCATAGGCCAGGATTCTCTCCCGGATAGGAGACGTCAAAATTCACAATATCCTCGGCTAACTGTTTCTTCAAATCACCATAGCGAATTTCACAGGCATTGTATTTCTCATTGAAATAATCGTAAAGTATCTGCAGAAGATACAATCTTCAGCATGGTAAACAGATTAGCGATAGCTTCGGGCTTTTCGCTATTGGGCTGCGTAAGGACCGCTATCGGTCACCGCTTTTTTCGCATCACTTTCTTACGGATAGTAGCGGCATCGTCGATCAGATAAATAGCATTTCCTTCGGATTTTCCCATCTTTCCGGATCCATCCAACCCCGGCACTTTAATCGCATCTCCCCCCGAAGGAATAGGACTGTGGCTCGGGGAAAATTCTACCCCATAGATGGTATTGAAACGCCGTGCAAATTTCCGAGGCCATCTCCATATTCTGCTCCCTGGTCCTTTCCTACCGGTACTTTATCAGCCCGGTGAATCAGAATATCGGCAGCCATCAAAGTCGGATAAGTCAACAGTCCGGCATTCACATTCTCCGGTTGTTTCCGGGCTTTTTCCTTGAAAGAAGTCACCCGCTGCAATTCTCCCAAATAAGCGTTCATGTTCAGGTAGAGGTATAGTTCCAGTACTTCTTTTTTACATCACTCTGTACATAGATCGCTGCCTTTTAGGGATCGATCCCACATGCCAAATACTCGGATAAAATCTTCCGTACATTGGCAGTCACGAATCGCCCGGATGGGGATGAGTCGTCAAAGAATGCCAATCGGCAATGAAAAAAGCATTTATATTCATCCTGTAAACGCAGAAAATTTTTTACCGCTCCGAAATAGTTCCCTAAATGTAAATTTCCCGTGGGTCTGATCCCGCTAACAACAATCTCCATTTGAATCACTTATTAAAAAATAGACAAAACGAACTTATCTCTCTACCCCCTACAATCAACGGATTTTATAAGTTCCATCCTGCAAAGATAAGCTTTTTTATTCAAAATCGCTGAAACGGTTTTTCATGAAAATTAGAATTTAACAATTATCATACTTCCGAAAGCAAAAAAGGAGGTGATTAAAAAAAAATTAAAAAAGTTACTTTTATAAGCTTTTTTTTATTACATTTGAAAACGCAAAATTGCAACTATTTTATAAAACTAAAATTTTTCTACAAACAATGGAAGGATACGAAAGAAAGAAGGAATGGACAATGATCGGGAAGAGATTTATTCAAGGCAGTGAGAGCAGGGAAAAGAACCTATTATTTTTTTCGACGTGAAATCAACTCGTAACAATGATTATTACCTGACAATCACAGAAAGTAAGAAGAGATTCGATAACGACGGGGAATCAAAATTTCGAGAAGCATAAAATCTTTTTCTGTACAAAGAAGATTTTGAAAAAGTTTGCTGAAGGTTTAGATGAAGTCGTTGCTTATATCCAGGCCGCCATCGGCGAGCTCCCAAAGCAGCCTACACCGACCCAAAAAAGAAGAATTCGACGTCGATTTCGATCAGATTTAAAAAATATCACTTTTATAAAAAACCGCTTGTCGTAACAGGCGGTTTTAAATTCCCAATGGATCGCGGACCCACTACCGAAGCGATAAAGCACCCGAATGGCGGCATATAGAGATGAGATTCATTGGACTTCTTATTCCGACTCTCTGCAGGGACGATAGCCTCCGGATCGGTAAATTCCGACGAAAAAACCACCTTTCACCCCTGGCCAAACCCCAGTTTATGCAAGCGTTTGCGCAACATACGCGCCAGATTTGCAGTGTATAACTTTTTCGATGTCGCCACATTTTCGAAGGATCCAGTTTTCAGGACCCATCGAACGACGACGAGCGAAGCCCAATTGCGAACTGTGATAAATCAGGAATGTCTTCGGCGCCAAAGGTAATCGATAGCGATCCACGATACGTCATCGGGCGATTTTCACACCTCGATCGTCCGGTCATCCCGGATCGAAATCGTTAATCACGCAATTTAATCTCCGGATTGATATTCGAATCGCCTGGCCATAATTCGCTTGGTTTTCCCAGATTAAAGCTGGCAGTTGATCCCATGGGAGTAATCAATGTTTCGCCCTTTGTTCGTCAGCTTGCTCATACTGGTCTGGCGACTAATAAGAAACATAGCCTGAGTTTTCTCCAACCTTTCTTTTCCTGGTAATAATTCCGACTCAACTATTCTGAGCATATTGAGAATTTCAAGAGTATAATATTACAAAGCAACCGATCGAAGTGTCGGTTTTTACGGTCTCCGCGGTCGACTTGCCCATGACCTCCCCGATCGTAAAATGGTGTTATCCGTTTCGATAACCGGTCTGCTTGAATTTCGGAAGCCGATACACCTGGACTTTCGTTCTGGCGGCAAGATTTCGCCGGTTGTTGATCCGTGCTAATCGTTTTCTTAATCGGGATCGCCTGCCATGAATAATCGCAGCAACCTTACCGTCTCCAATTTCGCCTGTTGTTCAAACAGCTTCAACTGCGCTACGGAGCATTCCGGTCACCCGCTTCCCCGGAATCTTCCTCTGCTGCCGCCAGTTCTGTCTTCTGCTGCTTAACTGCTCATTGGATGAATTCAAAAAAGTAAACGCTTCTGCTGGGCATTAATCATTTCCAGACAAGGATCGACAATATTCACCTCTCCCGGCCGATGGCGGCGTGTAAGTTAATCAAATCTTGTGGCATGCATCGCTTACAACCACAAATATACACCATTCCTCGGATTATCCCCTGCTTTGTCAAGCCACACCTCCCACACGCCCCCTGAGGAATCTCTACACAGGATCCGTCTAAATTCGCCCCTAAGTCAATTCAAAATGAACCATCATAATTCTTCTTCCCCCTTCCACCATCTTCCTCAACTCCTCCAGCATCCTTCCGGCACGCTCCACACATTCCTCCTCCTCACGTTTTCACACTCTCCGCCGAAACGGCCAGGCGATCAAATTCCGACCAACCATCGGCACACTCACCGACATCCTGTCCGCGCGGCTCTCCCAGCGCAAAGCAATGCCGGATGGAAATATCAGTCTGCCTCGCGTTTTTACGCTCACAGGCATTTTCACCTCGGGCCTCGCCATCAGATTCCACACTACCACTTGCCCGGCATTCTCCGTACTCCCAGCAAAGCCATGAGAAATTTCTTTAGCTGTTTCATATTGATGATAAACATCATTATTATCGCGCGGAAATAACCTGATTGTGTATCAAGACTTTCACTGGCTTCCTGCACTCATGCACGGGCACTTTAAACTTGGCTCTCACCAAAATGTAAATATTCCTTACATGATCAGGATTTTTGCTGCTTTAATGAGTTTCAATTACTGTTCAGGCCAGCAGACGAAGCGAGAAATTCCTTCCATTCCGTCAGCAACAAAAGTGCATCTGCATCTACCACGGCATCATATATCCCTGGCGTATTCCGCCGGTCACCCACTCTGCGCCGGCACTCGGATCGCGCCCCGTACCGCTGCTCGGCGGGTCAAGCCAAACCGATCATCCCGCAAAGCCAGCGGCATCCGTCTCAGGCTGCGAGCCAGACCCAGATTGCTATGGTTTTCACGCCAGATCGGACCAATATTCATTAGCACTAAAAAATAAAAACCGTTTCTGGGTCTCGTTCACCTCTTCCACGGCCTCCAATACGTCGATAACCGTTCTTTTTCGACCGCCATACCCACGGCCCGCGATAAAGGAACTTGCATGATGGCTTTATCGCTGATCAATCCCCTTCAGAAGGCGCATATTCATCAGCACCGACCAGCTCACAGGTGGCGTTCGCCGAAGGCTTTGATCCGCGTTGCCGGCATCAATTGGCCGCATGCGGTCTCTGCCGACAGGATGTCAGAATAAATTAAATAAACAAAAGGCTTTTATGAAAACTGCTCCATCAGCCTACGTGCCTGTTCGACTCCCACACCGACCACCACACGGTCCGGTTTCATGAAACTCCAGTTCAGGCCATCAAAACCCACTACTCACGCTTATCCAGCTTTCCTGAATTACCTTTGCTGGACGATTGCCGTACGGTTGACAAATATTCGAAACCGATTGCTTTTATATTTCAGATCGACTTTTTCCAATCACTCGTCAGGGCGCAGCACTGAAGCCGCTACATCCAGCCTCTGCCAGATCGGTGGCAAAGCCTACAGGGCGACAAATTCCAGGAGGTACTGCCATATCCTCAGGCCTTCCCAGCTCATAAATCGGAATGATCCTTTTGCTGAGCTCTAACTTCATCACATCCACACAAGTCACGTTCACCCCATCTCAACAAAACAGGTGCCTGTCACCAGACCGACATAATAACAGTGCCTACTGACCCCGCTTTATATATTCATAACACGATTGATTTAAATGAAAAATCCCTTACCGGAAAAACAGTAAGGGAAAAGAGCTGGTATATAAACAAAACTATTCAGATCAAAAATTGAAGCAACTACCAAATGATCGACTTTAAGCCGGGCTTTTTGATGCTCCTGATGCCTTCCGGATGTCTTTCAGTTTATACCCCCATCGCTTTAACCGGCATTCGTCACGATACCACATCTCGGCTGCGCAGAGCGGATATTCTTTCCCAGCTTCGCTTTTCGCGGAAGCGCTCTACCGCCGCGAAAATCATCAAACGTACCATCCAGAATTGCCGATGTTGAATCGATGAGTGCCGAAACTTGGAATTGAATCGGAACATTCCAGGCCGGATCGGGTTCGGCCGGTCAATAACAGATTACTCCCTTCGTCGATATACGTAAATCAAGCATACCTGATTGAGAACACTGGCAGCCGGTCATTGCAAAACAACATCCGCAAACAGGGAACTGTATCAGACGCCCCAAGGAGACCGTAAAACTGGCAAAGCGCAAACTTCATCCGCGGAATTCCCATACAGGTAACTGAAGCATGCGCCATCAACTCATTACTCTTTGCTGACTGCATACAGACTTACTGCGGATACGATAAACGGAACCTTCCAGCGTACTGTCGGGCTTTGGTGTTCCCACGGTTCCCGGCAACTTGCTCCAGCACGTTGAAATCGTCGATGGTACTCTGTTAAGCCCGAGTTCGTAATGAATACCGCACGCCCAACGCGCGGTGGCGACCCGGCCGAACCGCTCATTCTGCGGCACATCATCCATAGCCTGACCGTCTCCAGATTCATGCAGGATAAACGATGCGACTCTGCACCGTTCTTCTCTTCACAATACTGCACTCTGCAAGCCTACTCCGCATGACAGAGATATCAGATGTTTCACTGTTGTTCAGTTTTTCAGCCAATTCATTGCTCAAGAATGACCCAGGGTCAACTCCATCTAGAATATATGTATGACATCAAAATGACGCAATGCGATAAAAAATGAACAGATTCCTTTTCAGGCTTTTAACTGTTCAGCTTATCATTACCTTTGAGTCAAAACCTAAGGAAATACAGAAAAAACATCATCAGGATATGCCCCAACTTACCTAGGTATCTAACAATTGGGGAAATGGTAATGTCGAGCTAAACGGTCATGCTTTATTTCCTCAGTTGGTAACAACTTTCCGTTCTACATCTACAAATTGTGACTTTTCGTTTCAGAACAATTTGCTCTGATCTCATATTTTTCAATAATGAACCAAACATATTCAGGGGATAAGAAGTAAAAAAATGGTTATACAAATTGTCTCATGAGACGAAATATAATATCTTTATTATCAGCCTTGGGAAAAAAAGCGTCCCGCTGGCAGGCATAAGTTAAGGAATGAGGCACTGCAATATAGATTACCGATTGGCATAGACCATCTCTTTAAAAGTAGAACAAACTATGTTTCCCGGCGACCAACAAATCGCAGGAACATTCCAATCAATTCTCTTTTAGGTGATGAATAACTTTTTGAAAAAATCGCGATAATATCTGAAGTGTATTTCTCTACCGATAGAACTTGCAATATTACAAAACTCAGGAAAAAGCCAGAAAAAAATGTTACACGGAATAATCCCAAACAAATCCATTCAACATTTGTTTTAATGCCTCTGGTTCTTTCTTTATAAAAAAGTCGTTTTCTATAAAATTGACATAACTTGGGAGGACCAAATCCCACAACTACTATAATCAAATTGTCATAACAAATACAACCATACAATGCATAAAATAATAAATGCTTCTCAAACAACCTAACTATCAATAAATAAAATTGACTTCACTTTTCTTCTTTTTCTTGTGATACTTGATTTGAAATAATATCGGTTCCATAAATCGATCTTTCCAACAGGAGTCGGCAAAAAAGCAGAAATATCACGCATATGTTGTTTTAAATACGAAATAAACTTCTCCGGTTTTTATCAAAACATGAAATAAACAAGTTTTCAGCGGTCCCTTATAATTTTACTTTCGGTACAATAAAGGTTTAACCTCATTAATACGTCTGTATGAAGCATATACTATACCAGCATCTTTTTCGTAAAAAACGATTTGTTTTCTGGTAAACAATACATCATCGCATCCAGAAAACAGTAACAGCCGCTTGAAGTGACGTAACCCATTATTACGAGCTGCAGCCGATCCCTGCATTAACACTGCCGATATGACTTAATCGCCCATCTTTTTGACTATGTTCTTCAACAATTGGCGGACGCATGGTCAGCTGAATAAATACGGTATCATCGCAATCGTATAAGTCCTGCCCAATCACAAGGTTATCGTTCGGACGATATTAAGGAATATAAATGGATATTAAATCTTTTACAACCATCAAATAAGAAAATAAAGAAACTTCGTAAGGATAATTGTCTGACATTTGATATTAAGAATATCTTTTTACCAACCATGAGCAAGTAGCTGTTAACATGGCAATAGTAATGAAATATAACACTCAGTATTCTGATTCCATATGCAAATGCCTGTCACTATTCCATATTAATCAAACTTTTATCATTTTCGCATCCCCATGATTTTTGAAAAATTCCTCTTCTAACCATCAATTCATTTCGCTGTTCAAGCGGTGTTTTGTAAAATACCCAAAAATTCTTTTTGTTCAGGAGTTATCAACCGTATATCCAGAATCAAAATAACTTCATAACCTCCAACTCAACATGTATTTCATTATCTTCTGTACAAAGAGGATAATACATGGTTTTCTTCATTTTTGACTAACAGACTCTTTCTGTCTAAAAATATAATGTGGTTTACCTAAAATAAATACAATATCCAACATGGTACCCAGATTGATGATGAAATCATAAATCTTAATTCGATTATATACCGCCCAATGGACAAAGATTCAAATCAAAACGACCGCGACCGGAAGTTACAATTTTATACTTTTTCAATATAGTTGGCTACCAATGTTGTATTTAATGCATCGGTCAATACAAAGAAATCAATACTATCATAATCAACTTTTATTCTTTCGACAAATGTTTTATTATGAATCAGCTCAATGTCCATGTGAGGAATACAATAAACTTGCTCTTCAATTTCCGGGACTGTTCATGATCCGGTAATGTGGACTAGCCAATGAATATAAAGGACCAATGATGACTTCTTTGTTTCGCTGCTTTCGATAACTTGGTGCGCTTTAGGACCATAAGATTCGATCAGATTTACCAGGATAAATCCGATCATCTTTTCTAACTAAATTCCCAAAAATACTCCATGTTCAATAGAAGCAATTCTTTTCTGCTTACAATTGTCCTACTGCATATTTTTAGGTATAAAGACAATCCATAAAGATTATTATCATAATAAATCAGTAAGAGCATAAGGAGAATTAATCAAAATAATTAGGTTGCCCTGTTGAAATAAACTCATTTATCAACGGCAAGAACAAATCATTTTTTTATTGCTTGTCTTCTGAGGTGATTCATGATAAAATACTGGTTTAAATTTCATTGGAAATAATATTCGGAAGGAGGAGGATCTTAAATCTTTAATTAAGGGGCTTGTTCTGCTGGGACACCATGAACAGATGAGCCACCTGAATTCTTTCAACAAATAACAATGGAGACAGATGCCTCAACTGGATCTGGATGGATCACCCAAGAGGGTGCAGCTTGTCCTGCTGGCTTTTTGAGCTTTTTCAGGCTGCACGCGGCGCTCTGCGGTGCGCCACGCGCACGCCAATTAAATCTGGCGCGCCGAACGTCGGGGACCGAGCGCGCTTTGAAAGTCGATCGTCGGCGGGGCGGATCGCGACGCTTTCGCCTACGTGCGCAGAGGTTATGCGCAGAAAGCAGAATAATCGCTCAACAACAATTTTGCGTCTGCGAAAACTAAA
>VOFJ01001893.1_pt1 | contig 18025 bp, 15 predicted proteins | sample 5384081 | NCBI WGS metagenome assembly VOFJ01 (sample SAMN12384729, study PRJNA508395) | human gut metagenome | isolation source: healthy gut I | host: Homo sapiens
TCGATACAGCCCAGCACCGTTCAGTTACGTGCCCCAAGAACTTTCGTTGAAAACCACCAAGCACCGCGAGGCGGTCATCTCCATGCCTCCGGCGTGTTCAAGCCACCCGGGCGATGTCCCACACGGCGGTGCTGGTGAACACCAAGACCGGCGCGGGCGGCTCGGCTAAGGTGTGGTTCTGGCAGCGAAAGCCGACGGCCTCTCGCTGCTGGAACAAACAAGCGCACCGAGGTGAAGGAAAACGACCATCGACATCATCGCCGGTTCCGAACTTCTCAACGCCGAGCCCGACCGCAAGCGCACCGAGAGCAGGCTTCTTTGTGCTGAAAGCGGAAACACAGCCACGATTAACGGCGCTCCGGTGCTTTCAGGGCTGACCTTGGGGTTCATCGCCATCGTGTAGCCGGCGCGGTAGGCGTACCAGCCCACGGGGTCGCCGGGGTTGTCCGCACTGCTGTGGTGCGCGGTCACGATGATCTGATAGTCCCCATTTTGTGTATAGGTATAGGTATTGCAGTCGGCCAGTGCGCCGGTCCAGACCGTGCCGTCGGGCGCGGTGATCTGAAGCTCGGCAGCGGTGACCCAGTCGGGCAGGACGAGCTGCGGCACGGTATCGGTGAAGGTGCCCAGCTTCTGCACGGTCAGGTTCGTCGGGCTTTCGTAGGTCTTGTTGACCTTATCGCCCAGCACCGGGATGACCCAGCTCCAGCCGTTGGGCTCGAGGGTCTGCTCACCGAAGGTGACGGCCTCCTGCGGCAGGGCGTCCGTCCCAGTGCGGCTGTAAAGAAAAGCCGCCGTTCCGCCCAGGATGGCGGCAATCATAACGGCGACCATCACAAGCCAAAGCAGCAGTTTACGCATATTGTGTTTTCTCCGTGGCAGTATGGCATTGCCAAAAAGCCGGACGCCGTCAGGTCGGTGCCCAGCCGGGTTGTGGTGGCAGAAAGGCTTCCCCCGCGGGGGAAACCTTGAGGATCAGTTACTCCTTCTCCTCTGCGGGGGCGGAGGGGATGTTCTCGTAGGTGGTGGAATCCTCGTCGTCGTAATCGTCATCCTCGTAGTCGTCGCTGAACAGCAGGCGCTCGTACTCGTCCAGCTCCTTTTCACGGTGGTAGAGATAGAGAGCGGCGGCGGTCAGGGCACCGGCAGCGGCAAACAGGAATGCCAGAACGGCGCCGAAGGTGGTTTTCTTCATCATAGTAGTTCTCCTTTTGCAAATGCTGCGCTGCAACGCAGCTTTCGTGAAAAACGCCGCAGCGGGCGTGCATACAAAGCAATAACGCTAACCTTATTATACCCGACGCAGAGGGCAATTACAACCCGAACATTTGTAAAATATTAAAGGAAAGATAATAGACCACAGCTTTAAAGCAGAAAAGAGGAAGGCCGCGGGCCGGTGCTGCCGGCGGCGTGAGGAACGGACGACCCGTAGGGGCCGGGCATGCCCGGCCCGGTACCTTCTCGCAAACGCCCGTTTATGGGTAACCTCCGGGCCGCATATATGCGGCCCCTACCGCGCGGCAAATAAAAAAGTCCCCGGCAGCATGACACTGCCAGGGATATTCTTATGCTGGAATCAGAACAGCCTATCCACCGGGTACAGCCCATCCTCGCTCATCTTTTTCAGGGCTTCGACCAGCTCGGGCTTGTCCTCGCGGTAGGTGATGCCGTGCCATTTGTCGGCACTGGTCAGCACATGGACGTCCGCTTTGCCGGCCTCCAGCGCGTTCGTCACGACGGTGGGCAGGTAATATTCGCACTTCATCGGGTTGACGGGCAGGCTGGCCTGCAGGAACGCGGCAAAACCGGCCTTGGCCTCCTGCACGTAGGCGGGGGTGAAGCCCCACAGGTTCATCGAGACAACACAGTCGGCGGGCAGGTCGGCCCAGCTCTTGCCGCCGTCCTCGCTGTAATGGATGCCGTCGGCGTAGGGCTCGATGCAGGTGCGCTCGGTCACGCTGACGAGGTTGCGGCTCTCGTCGGTCACGCAGACGCCGCGGCTGACACTGCCGTTGGCGCTGACCGTGTTGCCCAGCAGGAAGCCGACCATGGCCCAGGCGTAGCGGTCCCCGTCGGCGTGGGTGCTCAGGTAGTCGTAGATGAGCTTGAAGCCCTGCGGGCCGTAGTAGTCGTCGGCGTTGATGACCGCAAACGGCGCGTCGCCGATGGCCTCCTCGGCCACGAGGATGGCATGGGCGGTGCCCCAAGGCTTGACGCGGCCCTCCGGCACGGTGAAGCCCTCGGGCAGCTTTTCCAGCTGCTGGTAGGCGTAGCGGACCTCGAACCCGGCGCGCACGGCACGGGCACCGACGGCCTCTTTAAACGCCTGCTCGATCTCGTGCTTGATGATAAAGACGACGGTCTTGAACCCGGCGCGGCGGGCATCGTACAGGCTGTAGTCGAGGATGGCCTCGCCGGACGGGCCGACGGGGTCGATCTGTTTGAGTCCGCCGTAGCGGCTGCCCATACCGGCGGCCATGACAACGAGGATCGGTTTGGTAGACATAGGCTTTTGCTCCTTCTTCTAAGAGTGACTGCGCTGTAGGGGCCGGGCATGCCCGGCCCGCGCGTGTATGGCAGACGAACGCCCGCCGTAAAGCTGCGGGCCGCACATGTGCGGCCCCTACCGGGCGTCGCCACATTGATTTTTATCTTACTCTTTTTTTCAGCCACATGCAAGCACCTTATAAAATTAGAAAAAACTGCGCAATTTCCGCAGATTGTGACCCGGTTTGCTATGGCAACTTAAAACAGAAAATGCTATAATGAATAAAACTACAAAACAGGAGGGCTTTTTCCGATGGAACATACCGGAAAACGTGCGCTGGTGCTGGCTGGCGGCGGGGCCAAGGGCAGCTATCAGATCGGCGTCTGGCGCGCTCTGCAGGAGCTGGACTGGACGCCTGACATCATCACGGGCGCAAGCGTCGGCACGCTGAACGGCTGCCTGTTCACGATGGGCAAGATCCAGGAGGCCGAGGACCTGTGGCGCAGCCTGGAAATTCACGATGTTCTCGAAGTCCCCGCAACGCTCAAGCCCGAGGAGCTGCGCACGTTCTTCCTCGACATCATCCGCAGCGGCGGACTGAACGTTGAACCGCTGGCCGAGATGATCGACCGCCTGATCGACGAGGAGGCCGTGCGCACATCGCCTATCCACTTCGGCCTTGTCATGACCGAGCTGGGCAGCCTGCGCAGCGTGCAGTGCCCCATCGAGGACATCCCCGAAGGGCAGTTAAAGGACTATATGCTGGCGTCCAGTGCCTGCTTCCCGGCCCTGCGCCCGCGGGAAATTGACGGTGTAAAGTACATTGACGGCGGCTGGCGCGACAATATGCCGCTGGATCTGGCCGCAAAAATGGGCGCAGCGGAGCTGCTCGGCGTCGATGTAGACGGCATCGGCATTGTACGCCCCAACACCACCGGCCTGCCGACGCGCATCGTGCGCAGCCATTGGGATCTGGGCCCGACGCTGGACTTTGACCCCGCCCGCGCCGGGCGCAACATCGCGCTGGGCTACTTTGACACGCTGCGGCTGTTTGGCCGCTGCGGCGGCACGGCCTACGCCATGCTGCCCGACAATGAGGAATTTCTGGCTCGCTTTGCCGAGCAATACCAAAAACTGCTGGCCGAGGTCTGCGCCCGCGCACCGGAAATTGACCTTGTGGAGAAAAACGCGCGGCAGCGCGCAAACTACCCGGCACCCTACGCACCGAACCCGAGTGCGCCCACCCGTGGCGCACTGGCCCCGCTGGAGCTGGCCGCCGAGCACGTCGGCGTGCCCGAGGACGTGCCCTACACGCCGAAGCTGCTGGCCGCGACCTTCATGGGCAGCTTTGACAAGGACCCGGCAGACCGCTTCCCCGCCCTGCTGGACGGCAGAGACAACACCCTCGTGACCGAGCGTGCCATCGCCGCCGCCGTGCCCGAGGAATTCGTGACCGCCCTGGTCAGCAAGACCCTGGGCGAGCTGCCGATTTTGTAAAAAGGCTTCCCCCTTGGAGCCCCGCCCGCGTTTGCCAAAGTATCGCGCTGTAGGGGCCGGGCGGTAAGCTTTTAACGGGTGTCTGCGGCGAACCCGCCCCTCATCCGACCCTGCGGGAACCCCCTCCCGGAGGGGGCCAAGAAGAAAAAAGGAGGCATCCTATGCACACCTATACCGGCGTACCGGCGTCCACCGGCATTGTGGTCGGCCCGGTTGAGCAGATCGACCACGGCACCACCGGCCTGCACCGCATCGTCTGCGACCCGTTCCGGGAGCGTGCCCTCTACGACGTCGCCGTCGTGCTGGCCAAGGATGAGCTGCGCCGTTTGAGCCAGCGCGCCAAGGGGCCGGACGCGGATATTCTGCTGTTCCAGATCGCCCTGCTGGAGGACGAGTCCTTCACGAACGAGATCGGTGACTATATCGCCGCCGGTGCGGGTGGGGCTGCCGCCGTCGAGCGCGCCGAGCAGATTTTTGCGGGCCGCCTGAAAAACGTCGATGATGAGTACATCCGGGAGCGCAGCGTGGATGTGTGCGATGTCTGCCGCCGCGTGGTGGATATTTTGGATGGCCGCCCCAGCCGCCGTCTGCACCTGACGGAGCCCAGCATCCTGGCGGCAGAGCTGTTTTACCCCAGCGATCTGTTTGGTCAGGCACCGGGCATGATCCTGGGGCTTGCCTCGGAAACGGACAGTGAAACCAGCCACGCCGCCATTATGGCGCGCAGCATGGGCATCCCGGCGGTATTCCAGCTGGGCAAGGGGGTAGCCGCTGCTGCGGCGGGCTGCCGCGCAGTGGTGGATGCTGAACACGCCCAGCTGATCATTGACCCCACCGCCGCCCAGCTGCGGCAGGTGAAAGCACGGCGGCAGGAGCTGCAAAACAGCAACGCCCTGCCCGACCCGTTGGCTGCGGCCCCCTGCCGCACGCGGGACGGCACGCCGTTTGTTCTGCTGGCCAGCGCAGCCTGCGCCGCACCGGAGGCCATCCAGAAAGCCATTCAGGCGGGGGCTTCCGGCATTGGACTGCTGCGCACGGAATCCGTTGTAATCAAGGAGCTGACTGAAGCCCAGCAGGTGGAAGCCTATAAAACATGCATCAAGAACAGCGGCGGCAAACCCATTACCGTGCGCACCTGCGATTGGGCTGCGGACGACTGCGGCCAATGGATGGATGGCATGCAGACACGGATGGAGGAAGAGACCACGGCGCTTACCCAGCTTTCCGCCCTGATGCAGGCTGCAGTGGAGGCACCGGAAGGTGCCTTGCAGGTGCTGTTCCCCATGATCCCCGATGTGGATGCCTGGCGCACCCGCATGGACCAGATGAAGCGCTGCAATGAGAGCCTGAAAGAAAAAGGTTTGCCGTTCTGCGGGAATCTGCCCGTTGGCTGCTTGATCGAAATCCCCGCCGCTGCGTTGATGGCAGGGGAGATCATTGACGCCGGGGCTGACTTTTTGGCCGTGGACCTGGACGATTTGGTGCAGTATACCTGTGGTGTTTCCCGGCGGGAAAAGCCCACCCCCGCCGATAACCCTGCCGTGCTGCGTTTGGTGCAGGATATGATGCACGCAGCCCAGACGCGCGGCGTACCGCTGTACCTGTGCGGCATTATGCAGAAAGACCTGGAAACCATGCCCGCTTTCATGCGCATTGGTGTGCGCAATTTCTGCGTGGAATCTGTTCACATCAACACCCTCAAAAGCATTCTGATGCAAACCGAACTATAAAAGTCTCCCCGCACCCTTTGCCGCCTACGGCATATGATAAGGGTGCGGGGAGAATTTTTAATGAATAGAGAATAATGAATAAAGAATAATGTAGGTGGACCGCCTCGCGCTGCTCGGCTCAAAAAAGAAGGTACAAAGCTATTTTAATGTGCGTGCGCGGCACGCACACCAGCATTATTCTTTATTCTTTTTTAATTTTTATTTCGTATTATTCCAGGTTCCCCGTCAATGTCATGACGGCGGAGAGGACGGCGAGGGGAGCGGTTTCACAGCGGAGGATGCGGGGGCCGAGGCCAACGGTAACGGCGCCGCATTCGGCAGCGCGGGCAGCTTCCTCGGCGGCAAAACCGCCCTCACTGCCGGTCACCACGGCGATCCGTTTTGCACGGTTTCCCGGTTCTTTGTTGAAAACTTCCCGCAGCGAAACACCGCCGCACTCGTAGAAGAGCACGAGGTCATAGTCCTTGAAGCGGTCGCACACGGCGTTAAAATCCGGTAGGGGAAGCTCCACCGTGGGTAGAATGCCGCGGCCGCACTGCTTGGCGGCTTCCACAGCCACGCGGCAGTAGCGCTCGTTTTTTGCTTCCTCTTTTTTGGGGGCAGCTACACAGTAGCGGCTGAAAAAAGGCACAACATTGGTCACGCCCAGCTCCACGCTGTGGCGGATGGTATCTTCCAGCTTGCCCAGCTTGGGGTACCCGGCAAACAGTGTTACTTCAACACTGGGCTCTGCGGCGCTGGGGTAGCCCTCGGTCACGGTAAACTCCACCCGGCCTGGCTGGATGGAGGTAATGGTGCCCACATACTCCACAGCGTGGGCGTCACACAAAATCACGTTCTCACCAATTTTGGCGCGCATAACGTCAGCCAGGTGGTGGGCGTCGGTGCCGTTCAGGGCAGCGCGGCCATTGCCAACTTCGGCGGTAAAATAGCGGTGCGGCATAGCGTTTATACCTCCGCGGCGTTTTTGCAGATCACGCAAACCCAGCCGCGCTTTTCTTTGATCTCAACCGGCTCCAGCCCGGCGGCACGCAGCCCGGCCAGCACTTCGTCCTTGCGGGTATCGATAATGCCGGAAGCAATGAACCGTGCACCCGGCGCCATCAATACCGGCACATGCGGCGCAAGGGACAAGATAGCCGCCGCCACAATGTTTGCGGTGATGATGTTGTATTTGCCGCTGGCTTTGTCAGAAAGATCGCCCACCAGCACGGTAAAGTGCTCGGCCACGCCGTTTCGCTCGGCATTCTCGCCGGCGGTGCGCACGCACATGGGGTCAATATCCACGCCCTCGGCTTCGGCAGCGCCCAGCTTCAACGCAGCAATGGCCAGAATGCCGGAGCCGGTGCCGATATCCAGCACACGCTCGCCGCCCTTTACCATGCTGTCCAGCGTTTCCAGGCACAGGCTGGTGGTTTCGTGGGTGCCGGTGCCAAAGGCCATGCCGGGGTCCATCGTGATCACAATTCGGTCAGTATCATAGGTTTCCCAGCCGGGTACAATGGCTAGGCGCTGGCCAATGTCCATGGCGTGGTAATATTTCTTCCAGGCGTTCTGCCAGTCTTCCTGTTCAATGCCGCTGGTTTCCAGCTTGTACTCCACGCCGCTGGCTTCCAGCCGCTCTTTGAACAGGGGCAGGATCTCGGCCGGGTTTTCGTCCGGGGCCAGGTACATGTGCACCTTTACAATATCGCGCGGTTGATCCAGCAGGTCCTGCTCGATCAGGTCCACATGGGCGATCTCCCATGCCTGCTGTTCCAGGTCGCGGTAGTCCTCAATATAAATGCCGCCGTTGGATACCATGGTAGCAATCGCTTCGGCGGTTTCGGCATACTGCTGCGGTACGGTAATTTGGATATCGGTCCATTCCATAGGAAAAATCCTCCTGCTTGCGTTGTTGGGTCTTTTTCTATTATACTAAATTTTGTCACAAATGGAAAGGGGCGTTTGCCATGAAGATCGTGCTGCTGAACGTGGAGCAGGCACAAAGCATTTACCGCAGCCAGATGGTGCGGGATTTCCCGGAATCGGAGCTGAAACCCTTTGCTTCGGTGCAGGGCATGATGACGCGCGGCCTGTATGAGCCGCTGGCGTTTTATGACGAGGCCGGTGCCCTGATGGCATATGCCTGGCAGGCGGTTCTGCCCCAGTGCCGCAATGTGCTGCTGGATTATTTTGCTGTTTTACCGCAGTACCGCGGCAGCGGTGTGGGCACGGCGGTGCTGAAAGAGCTTGCCGCCTATTACGCCCCGTGCAAGCAGAGCCTGATCATTGAATGCGAACACCCCGCCGAAGCGCCAGAACCGGCAGTGGCAAGGCGGCGCATTGGCTTCTACCTGCGGGCCGGTGCCCACGCCGCTGCTATGGAAAGCCGCCTGTTTGGCGTGCGGTACCAGATCTACAGCCTGCCCGCGGGCGGGCTTGCCAAAGATGAAGAAATCCACCGCGATTTGCAGGAATTGTACCGCACCATGGTGCCGGAACCCTATTACCGCGGCAACGTGAACTTTTTTGGCGCATAACCGGCACGGCAGGCGGGAAAGCTAACGGCAGACTGAAATAAAAGGAAGTGTGCCGTATGCAGCTGCCCCCAAAAAATTATGACGCCATGGTCAAGCGGGCCAACCCGCCCAGCCCGGTCGTCAAGGACTGCCTGTGGGCCTTTTTTGTGGGCGGGGCCATCTGCCTGTTGGGCGAAGCCCTGCGCCAGTTCTACCTGAGCTGGTACGATAAAGACCTTGCCGGAACATTGACCAGCATCACACTGGTGATGCTTTCCGCCATCACTACGGTGCCGGGCTGGTACCAAAAGCTGGCCGCCAAGGCCGGGGCCGGGACGCTGGTACCTATTACCGGGTTTGCCAACTCAGTGGTCAGCCCGGCGGTGGAGTTCAAGGCCGAAGGCTGGATAACGGGCGTTGGCGCTAAAATTTTTACCATCGCGGGCCCGGTGCTGGCGTTCGGCACACTGGCTTCCTGGGTGTGGGGGCTGGTGTATTGGGCGATGAATAAGTTTTGACCCCAAAATCATCGCGCAGGGCGCTGCTTTGGCTGCCCTGCGCATATTTTTTGCCCCGCTGCGGCACACTAAGCCCAAACAAACCGGAAAGGGGATTGCCTGTTATGCCGATACGAAGGGGCGATACCGTAATATTCCCGCACCCGCCGGTGCTGGCGGCCTGGGCCGCCGTGGGCGGCAAAAAAGAGAGCGAAGGCCCGCTGGCACAGGGCTTTGATGAGCTGGTGCAGGATGCGGGCTTTGATGCCGAGGGCTGCACCGGCTGGGAGCAGGCCGAAAGCATGCTGCAGCAGCGCTGCGCCCGCCATTGCCTGCGCAAAGCGGGCATTGCCAAACAGCAGGTGGAGCTTGCCTTCGCGGGGGACCTGCAGGCCCAATGCACCGCCAGTAATTACACCATGCGCCAGCTGGGGGTGCCCTTTGCCGGGCTGTATGGTGCCTGCTCCACCATGGCGGAAGCGCTGTGCCTGGCGGCCCTCTGCGCGGCAGCTGGCTATGCGCATGAAATACTCGCCATGAGCAGCAGCCACTTTTGCGCGGCGGAGCGGCAGTTCCGCACCCCGCTGGAATATGGCGGCAAACGCACCCCGACCGCCCAGTGGACTGCTACCGCTGCCGGGGCCTGCCTGGTGCGGGGCAGTGGGGCCGCGGGCGTGCCGGTACTTTCAGCTACCATTGGGCGGGTGTGTGATGCAGGGGTCAAGGATATCAACAACATGGGGGCCGCGATGGCCCCCGCGGCGGCCCAAACGCTGCTGCACTACTTTGCGGACACCGGCACCACCCAGCAGGACTTTGACGCCATTTTTACCGGTGATCTGGGTGAAGTTGGCAGCACCCTGCTGCATGAGCTGATGCGCAAAGCTGATTGTCCGGTGGAGAACCATCAGGACTGCGGATGCCTGCTGTATGATGTTGCCGCCCAGAACGTGCAGGCGGGCGGCAGCGGGGCCGGGTGCAGTGCTGCAGTGCTGGCAGCGCATGTTCTGCCGGGGCTGGTGGAACGGCGCTGGCGGCGGGTGCTCTTTCTTTCCACCGGGGCGCTGATGAGCCAGACAACCTTTTTGCAGGGGGAAAGCATCCCCGGCATTGCGCATTGCGTGGAGCTTGGCTGCCCGGAAGAGGAGGGGAACACATGAATTATCTGTGGGCATTTGTGGTGGGCGGCGCCATCTGCGTGGTGGGGCAGCTGCTGATTGATTACACCAAGCTGAGCCCCGCCCGCATCCTGACCGGTTATGTGGTGGCCGGTGTTATCCTGAGCGCCGTTGGCCTGTATGACCCGCTGGTAAAGCTGGCCGGGGCCGGGGCCAGTGTGCCGCTGCTGGGGTTCGGGCATCTGTTGGCCCAGGGTGTGGTGAAGGCCGTGGATGAAATTGGGTTGCCCGGTGTGTTCACCGGCGGCATTGGCGCAGCGGCGGGTGGAATTACCGCCAGCTTGGTGTTTGCCCTGCTGGCCGCGCTGGTGGGCAAAAGCAAGGACCAGAATTAAACCGGCGAATATGTGCCAAGAACCAATATACAAATGAAAATGCCCGCCGATAAAAACCGGCGGGCATTGTTCATGCAATCTTATTCTGCAGCAGCGGCCTTGTTGTTGCGCTTAGCCATGCGGCTGATCTTGCGGGCGGCAGTGTTCTTGTGAATGACACCCTTGTTTTTGGCAGCGTCCAGAGCAGAAACAGCGACCTTGATGGCGGCGTCCTTGTTCTCGGCATTGCTGTCGATGGCAGCGTCTGCCTTCTTGACAACTGTTTTCAGGTTGGACTTGATGGCCTTGTTGTGTGCAGCCTCTTTCTTGGACTGAGCAACGCGGTCTTTCTGAGATTTAATATTAGGCATTCGTTCCACCTCCTTGGTTTACCCATAACAGTACAAATTATACTAGCATATATTTTGGCCGGTTGCAAGTGTTTTTATAAATTTTTTTCGTGTTTGGCGCTAATATTGCAATGTTTGCGGGGCGGGCAGGCATGGCTGGGGGCATATTGCCCGGCGGTGGGGGCATATCTATTCCGCAAGGGGGTGTTTGCCATGCGCAATGCGGGCCGTGTGCTGGGTGCGCTGCTGTGCACCGCGGCGTTAGCGGGCAGCGCCCTGGCGTTGCGTGTGGTGCCCGGCGGCAGGGTTCTGGCCCTGCTGTTTTGTTCGCCCGGCGCGGCGTTCACGCTCTGGCAGCAGGCAGGGGTGGAACCTCCGCAGGCCCAGCCAGCTGCCGCCCTGGCAGAATCATCGGAATCACCGCCGCAGCCCACCCCGGAACCATCCGTCCAGCCAACCCCCAGCCCCACACCGCAGCCCACGGCGGAACCGGAAGCCACCCCGGCCCCAACCATTACCATACCGCCGGGGGTGCAGACGACAGCGCCCATCCTTGACCGGACTTTCGGCCAGGGCAGCGGGCAGGGATATATTGCCCTTGCGGCGGGCAGTATCAAAAATGCAACGGATGAACCAGATTCAACCATTGCCTCCGCGGCGCAGGGAGCGCTGTCCTTTACCGTTACCCCCGGCAGCCCGGACCCGCAGGTGCTGATCCTGCACACCCACGCAACGGAAACCTACCAGACCTGGGACACCCCGGTGTATGACCCCAACTTTACCGCCCGCACCAAAGATACCACCCTGAACATGTGCGCGGTGGGGGAGGCAATGACCAAAGTGCTAAACGATGCCGGGATCACCACCCTGCACGATACCACCCTGCATGATTCCCCCAGCTACACTGAAAGTTACGCCCGCAGCGCCCAGACAGCGCGGCGCTACCTGGAAGAATACCCCAGCATCAAAGTGGTGCTGGATGTACACCGCGACGCGATGGAAAGCGGCGATGCCCGTGTGCGCCCCCTGACAACGCTGGACGGCCAGCCGACTGCACAGGTCATGATCATTGCCGGGTGCAATAACGGCGGCACCGTCCAGCTGCCCAACTGGCGGCTGAACCTCTGCTTTGCCGCCAAGTGGGAGGAACGCATGGAAATGCTGTACCCCGGCCTGACCCGGCCGGTCCTGTGCGGGTACCGGTTCTATAATCAGGATGTCAGCCCCGGTGCGCTGCTGATCGAAATAGGCGGCCACGCCAACACAGTGCAGCAGGCAGTACGGGCCGGGCAGTACGCGGCAAAGGCACTGGCAGCCCTGTTTGACGGCAGCGTGTAACCGCGGCAAAACGCCCTTGCAACGCAAAACAAAATAGAATATACTGGACAAAGATAAGGCGGCACCGCATGATTCCCGACGGACGGCATCTGGAACGATGCGGGACTGCCATAAAAACCGGGGTGAAACACCACCCGCCCGCAGGAGGATACCATGCAGAACACCATCCTGATCCACGAACCGGGCCGCAGGCAGGGCCGCGGGGCGCTGGTGCTGGCTTATACGACGCTGTTTGCCCTGTTGATGGGCATCTGGGCTGCTATTTTTGCGCTGAACGGGCAGAGCTTTATCCAATATGGCGATACCCTCAAGCAGCATTACCCGTTTCTGGTCTATTATGGCCGCTGGCTGCGGCAGGCCGCGCGCTGTGTGCTGACCGGCGCGGCGGTGCCCACCTGGGATTTTTCCATCGGTTACGGTGCGGATATCATTACCACGCTGAGCTATTACGGCCTGGGTGACCCGCTGGACCTGCTGGCAGCCTTTGTGCCCGGCCGGTGGACCGAGCAGCTGCTGGAGGGCCTGATCGTGCTGCGGCTCTACCTGGCGGGGCTGGCCTTTATGGCGTTCAGTCGCCGCCATGGCAACAGCCGCTTTGGCACCCTGCTGGGTGCGCTGGCCTATGTGTTCAGTGCGTGGCCCATCCAGGCAGGGCTGATCGAACCGGTGTTCCTGGTGCCGATGTATTGCTTCCCCCTGATGCTGCTGGGAGCGGATGATCTGTTTGAGGGCCGCAGCCCGGTTTTGTACATTGCCGCCATTGCGCTGACGGCACTCTCCAACTTTTTGTTCTTTTATATGGCTGCGATGCTACTGGTGCTGTACGCCATTGCGGTGTATAGCAAGCGGTACGGGGCCAAAAACCTGCGCACCCTGCCGCCGCTGCTGGCAAAGTTCATCGGGTTTGCGCTGGTGGGCATTGCAATTTCAGCCGTTACCCTGCTGCCCACCGCGCAGGAGCTGTTCGGCAGCGCTCGCTTTGGCTTAACGCGGGAAACCGCGCCTTACCCGTTCTACCGCTTTTTTGAGCTGCTGGCCAACATGACCACCGGCATGGGGTATGATGCTTACTCTACCTATGCGGGGGTGACCTCGGCGGCGTTTTTGGGTGTGCTGGTGCTGTTTGCCAAGCCGCGGCAGAACACCGTGCTCAAGTGCGCGTGGCTGGGTCTGCTGGCCCTGCTGCTGGTGCCGCAGGCGGGCAGTGTGTTGAACGGGATTTCTTACGTTTCCAACCGCTGGGTGTGGGCGTTCACCATGCTGGAAGCCTTTATCCTGGCGCGGGTCTGCCCCGGCATAACGGCGTTTGAGCCGAAAGAAAAGCGCAACCTGTTTGCGTTGCTGGCGGTTTACTGCGTGGTGGCGTTCTGCGTCAAGCAGGGCCGCACGGAGACCGCCCTGCTGGGCGCACTGCTGCTGGTGCTGCTGGCCGTGTTTGTGCTGGCGGCAGATGGTGTCAGCCGCCGCGGTGTGCAGGCTGTTTTACTGGCGGGCTGCTGCCTTGGCGTGGTGATGAACCTTGGCGGCTACTATGGCATTGAGGAAGCCGATGCCGTGAACGAGTACCGCCCCGCCGGTTACGCCTGGAGCACCACCGTGCAGGACAACCCCGCCGTGACCCTGCATCTGATGGAGGACCAAAGCTACTGGCGGTATGACTCGCTGGTGAACGAGCCGATCAACAGCCCCATGCTGCTGGATGTGTATGGCACCGGGTACTTTTTCAGCCTGAACAACAGCTACCTTTCCAGCCTGTTCCGGGAACTGGGGCAGAACACCCCGGTGGAATATGATTACCGCGGGCTGCAGAACCGCACCCCGCTGGAAACGTTGTTCGGCGTGAAATACGCCCTCTGCGCACCGGATTCCACCGGGGCGCTGCCCGCCTTATTTGACAGCCAGGCCGTGCAGGCAGCGGAAATCGGCGGCAGCACGGTTGCGGTTTACCCCAATACGGCGGCGCTGCCCATCGGCTATACGGCGCAAAACCAGATCAGCCGCGAAACCTATGACGCCCTGACCCCGCTGCAAAAGCAGGATGCCCTGCTGGACGGCGTAGTGCTGGAAGAAACCGGCCTGCTGCCCGAAGCGGAATTGACCGGCGATACGGTAAGCCCTGCAGCCGAAATGGAGCTGGACGGCGTGCAGCAGCTGGATGAAACCACCTACTATGCCCCGCAGGACGGCGGGCGCATTACCCTGACCATTGCCCAGCCGGTGGCGGATTGTGAGACCGCCTTTGTGGTGCAGGGCATGCAGTACACGGCCACCAGCCCGCTGGATGCGATGAGCGAAGAAGAACTGAGCGCCATGAGCGCCCATGACCGCCGCAGCCTGCAAAAGCAGTATGCGCATTTCTGGCGCAAGGACAGTGTCTATCTGCGCCTGCTCAGCAACATTGGTGAGGGCCGCATTGAGTATAACCGCCCCAACAGCCAGTATTACTGCGGCCGGCATGACTTTGTGTATAACTTTGGCACCAGTGATGAACCCTTGCAGCAGATCACGATTGTACTGCCCTTTGCGGGCTATTACCAGTTTGACCGCCTGGCGGTGGAATGCCAGAAGCTGGATACCGTTGCGGCCCGTGCGGAGAACCTTGGGGCCGAAAACCTGCAGAATGTGACCCTTGGCACCAACAGCCTGGGTGGAAAAATCACCACCACCCGCAGCAGCGTGCTGGTGGTGCAGCTGCCGTATTCTACTGGTTGGAGCGTGACGGTGGACGGTACCCCGGCCCAAGTGCTGCGGGCAGATACGGCTTTCCTCGGCGTGGCGCTGGAACCCGGCAGCCATACGGTGGCGTTTACCTACAAAACGCCCGGTCTTACCGCGGGGGCAGCGCTCAGTGCGGCAGGAGTGGTGCTGCTGGCGGCCATCTGGGCCGTGCCGGCCCTGCGCAAAAAGAGCAAAAAGCGCCGCAAATAACAAGCGCTTTACTTTTTGAGCATCACACGTTATAATACATGTTATCTAGGTGTAACTGAAAAGTCGAAAATTTAGCCTAAGGCAACACCGCACAATTCCCGCCTTGCGGCTTAAGCACCGCTCCGGCAGCTGCGGCACGGCATCTGCGTTGCCAAAATGCTCGATAATGTCGGGTTGCGGTACCCGCATCGTGCTTCGTGGGGCCAAAAGCCCCTCGCACTCTGCGACCGCTGCCCCTGCTTCGGTTCGCTGTTTCCGCCACTGGCGGCGCTCACCTTTGCAGCATCCAGTATTATCTGCGCTTTTGGCTTAGCAGCTGCCGCACCTCGCTCGCCGTATCGGCACTTAGAATTATGCGGTATTGCCCTATTTCTACAATCGCAGCCGGATTCCGCGTTAAAAAGCCTTGGAATCCACAAAGGATTCCTGCGGCCTTTTGCCTTGAATCCGGCATGCGCTTGCGAAATAGTCGTCATTTTCTTTGTTTTCAGATACACCCCCTACATTTGCATTTTAGGAGTGGGAACACATGGAACGAGTTGAAATTGCATCGCTCTATAAGGCTACCCCGGCGGATGGCAGCAAAGTTACTGTCTGCGGCTGGGCAAAAACCGTGCGCGATTCTAAAAAGATCGGTTTTATCTCTCTGGCAGACGGCAGCTGCTATAAGCCCGTGCAGATCGTTTTCCAGGCGGACAAGCTGGAAAACTATGCCGAGGTTGCAAAATCCGGCCTGTACACCAGCTTTGAAGTGACCGGCACCCTGGTGCTGACCCCCAACGCTAAGCAGCCGTTTGAGATCAACGCCGATACCGTTACGGTGCTGGGCACCTGCGGCAGCGATTACCCGCTGCAGAAAAACAAGATGGGCATGGATTATCTGCGCACCCTGACCCACCTGCGCCCCCGCACCAACACCTTTAACGCCGCGTTCCGTGTGCGCGGCCAGGCCGCTTATGCCCTGCATGAGTTCTTCCACAAGAACGGCTTTACCTATGTACACACCCCCATCTTTACCGGTTCTGACTGCGAAGGCGCAGGCGAGATGTTCCAGGTTACTACCCTGGACCTGAACGATGTGCCCAAGACCGAGGACGGCAAGGTGGATTACAGCAAGGACTTCTTCAAGCGCCCGGTCAACCTGACGGTTTCCGGCCAGCTGGAAGCCGAGGCCATGGCAATGGCCCTGGGCAAGGTTTACACCTTTGGCCCCACCTTCCGCGCAGAGAAGAGCTATGATACCCGCCATGCCGCAGAGTTCTGGATGATTGAGCCGGAAATGGCATTTGCTGACCTGAATACCTACATGGACACCGCCGAGGCCATGACCAAGTATGTCATCCGCTACCTGCTGGATAACTGCCCGGACGAGCTGGCGTTCTTCAACCAGTTCTTTGATAAGGGCCTGATCGAGCGTCTGGAGCTGGTTGCCAACAGCGATTTTGCCCGCGTGAGCTACACCGATGCCATCGAACTGCTGAAAAAGAACGATGACAACTTCCAGTATAAAGTAAGCTGGGGCATTGACCTGCAGACCGAGCACGAGCGCTACCTGACCGAGCAGGTGTTCAAAAAGCCTGTGTTTGTTACCGATTACCCCAAAGAGATCAAGGCATTCTATATGCGCATGAACGAGGACGGCAAGACGGTTGCCGCTGCCGATATGCTGGTGCCCGGCATTGGCGAGCTGATCGGCGGTTCCCAGCGTGAGGAGCGCCTGGATGTGCTGCTGGCCCGCCTGGATGAACTGGGCCTGAAGCGCGAAGATTATGACTGGTACCTGGACCTGCGCCGTTTTGGCAGCGTAAAGCATGCCGGTTACGGCCTGGGCTTTGAGCGCCTGCTGATGTATGTCACCGGCATCCCCAACATCCGTGACGTCATTGCCTTCCCGCGCACCTGCGGCGGTTTTTAATGGGGGCGGTCAGCGAACCGCTGATCCAATGGTTTGAACTGAATCGAAGGCTCCTGCCTTTCCGGCAGGAGCCTTCGGCATATCATATCTGGGTCAGCGAGATTATGCTCCAGCAGACCCGCGTCTCGGCGGCGCTGCCCTATTACGAGCGTTTTGTGGCCGAACTGCCGGACCCCGCCGCCCTTGCCGCCTGCGACCCGGACAAGCTGCGCAAGCTGTGGCAGGGGCTGGGGTATTACAGCCGGGTGGCCAACATGCAAAAGGCGGCGCAGATCGTCTGCCGGCAGTACGGCGGCCAGCTTCCCGCAGATTATGCCGCCCTGCGCGCTCTGCCCGGCATTGGGGATTACACGGCTGGGGCTATTGCCTCCATTGCATTTGGCATCCCAGCCCCGGCGGTGGACGGCAACGTGCTGCGGGTATTTGCCCGGCTGGATAATAGCTCTGCCGATATTACCAAACCTGCCGCCAAGCGCGAGTTCACAGCCCGTGTGCTGGAAGAAATGCCCAAGGAACGCCCCGGCCCTTATAACGAGGCGTTGATGGAACTGGGGGCGCTGGTCTGCCTGCCCAACGGTGCGCCAAAGTGCGAGGTCTGCCCGCTGGCTGCTCAGTGCAAGGGCCGCGCTGCAGGCCGGGCCGAACAGCTGCCGGTCAAAACGGCTAAGCCGGAAAAAACGCTGGTGCCGGTCACGGCCGCGTTGATCACCGGGCCGCAGGGCGTGCTTTTGCAGCGCCGCCCGTCCAAAGGGCTGCTGGCCGGGCTGTGGCAGCCCCTTGCCTTTGAGGGTACCGCCATGACCCAACCGGAACTGGACGCCGCGTTGCGCGCCATTGGCCTTTGTGTGCAGTGGCAGGCCCCACTGCAAAGCACCCGCCATGTGTTCACCCATCGCATCTGGCAGATCAGCGGGTTTTGCGGCACAGCCGCAGGCCCGGCGCCGGAGGGCTGCGTCTGGGCCAGCCGCGCGGAGCTGAACGGGGAATACGCGGTACCAAGCGCATTTGCGGGCATTATGCGCCAGTGGCAGCCGGAATAAAAAGCAAGCAGAGTGGCATGGCTTTTGGCAGGTGAAGAAATTTTCCGGAGACCATGCTGCGGAGAATGGCGCGGTATCACCTTGATACCTGAACCTTTTTGTGTGAAAAATTTACAAGGGAAAGATTGTATTCACCCGGTTAATCGGGTATAATATTTTACAGACCCATCCCTTTTAGAATACGCGGAGGAAAAGTATTATGATGAAGAAATCCACTTTTGGCGCCATTCTGGCGTTTTTTTGTTTGCT
>VOFJ01003554.1_pt1 | contig 18009 bp, 23 predicted proteins | sample 5384081 | NCBI WGS metagenome assembly VOFJ01 (sample SAMN12384729, study PRJNA508395) | human gut metagenome | isolation source: healthy gut I | host: Homo sapiens
CGCTGAACCGGCTGGACTGGGAGCGGGCCGAAAAATATCATGCACTGGTGGATTATTACCGGGGCCTCGTCTGGGCTGCGGCAAGGTTTCCCCGGCTCCAGCGCCTGGACACCGCCGCGCCGGATGCCCTGTACTTTTTCTCACTGGAGCAGCCGCTGGTGGGCTGGCAGATGCCCGCCCAGTGGGGCGACGGCGCAGCATGGCAGGCGCTGTGCGTGTTCTATAACCCCACCGAGATCAGCAAGGTCGTGCCGCTGCCGGTTGGGCGCTGGCAGATGCTGAGCGACGGCATCTCGTCCAGCCTGTGGCGCGGTCCGGCAAGAGTGTATGAGCACGAGGCCGTGCTGATGCCTTACAGTGCCACCATCTTTGGACAGATATAAAAACAGGAGCGGATGGAAAACTCTCATCCGCTCCTGTTTTCTATTTTGCTCAGCTGTTGGAAGCCGTCTTTTCGCCCAGTGTCACATTGACCGTCTGCATCTGGCCGTCGCGTGCAATGGTGATGGAAAGCGTATCGCCTGCTGCGTGCTTCTGCATCAGGGGTGCCAAGGTCGTCCTTGGAGGCGATCTCGGTGCCGTCCACGCTCACGATGCGGTCACCGGCCTGCAGGCCTGCCTTTTCGGCAGGGCCGCCCCTTGACCACCTCCACAACGTAAACGCCGTAGGCATTCACGCCCAGTTGAGAAGCAGTCTGTGCGTCGGTCACGGCCAGATAGGTGATGCCACAAATAAGGCCGTCCGGTCACATAGCCGTTCTCCAGCAGTTCCTGTGCCACCTTGATGGCATCGTTGATGGGGATGGCAAAGCCCAGACCCTCTGCATCGCTGGAAGAGGATTTTGCATTCACAATGCCGACCAGCTCACCGTTCATATTGAACAGGCCGCCGCCGGAGTTGCCGGGGCTGACCGAAGCATCCATCTGGATCAGGGACATGGTGTTCACAGAGCTGCTGCCCTGAATGGTGACGCTGCGGTTCAAAGCGCTGATCATGCCGCCGGTCACGGTGCCGCCCAGCTCACCCAGCGGGTTGCCCACAGCCATCACGCTCTGGCCCACCTTCAGGCTGTCGCTGTCGCCCACGATGGCGGGGGTCAGGCCGTCGGCATCGATCTTGATGACGGCGATGTCGCTGGTGGAATCCTCGCCCACGACGGTGGCGGTGTAGTCCTTGTCGCCGATGGTGACGGTGATGTTGGACGCGCCGCCCACCACATGTGCACAGGTGAGGATGTAGCCGTCCGAGCTGATGATCACGCCGCTGCCGGCGCCGCTCTCCACCTGATTCTGGCCGTACCACGACCACGTGAGAGTAGACCACCTGCTCCGTAGTGATGACCACCACGCTGGGGCTGACCAGATCAGCCACCTGTTCAGTGGTCAGGCTGCTGCCGCTGCTGGATGCTGCGGTGATGGAACTATCCGAACCGGATGCACTGTCGGCCGTAGAGGAAGGTGCCACCTGCTGAATGACCACCTTGCCGCTGCCGCCAAACTTTGCCCCCACAAAGCCGCCCGCAAAGCCCATGGCTGCGGCCAGCACCAGCGCCACGGCGCTGCGTGCAACGCGCTTGCCGTTGAACTTTTTCTTCTTTTTAGGGGGCTGCGCGTCCTGCGGCTGTACCGGATGTACCGGCGGCGTTGCACCGCCTGCGCCGTTGTCTGTCTGCGGGGCGGTGTAAGCGGGTCTCCGGTTCCGGCTGCGGGTCGTTGTACTGGTTGGCAGTGTTCATGCCGCTGCTGCCCACATTGGGGTAACCGGTATCTCCGCTTTCGTTTTTATCCTGAGAGGAATAATCATATTCCCATTTGTTCTCATTGTCCATGCTGATACTTCCTTTCCGTAAAAGGGATACGTCCACAGGAGCCCTGTTCCTTTGAACTGTCCCTATTGTAACCGTCAATTGTGAAAATCAATCGCGCGCGCCGTGAAGAAACTGTGAAATAAAGACGCACTTTCCGCCCTTTGACAGCGGCCTTTGCGCTTGCTATTGTAAAAGCGTAAATTCAGCTCAGGAGGAACACACCATGGAACTGCACCGCACAGACGAGGGCTTTGCCCTCTATAAGGAAAAAACACAGATCGGCTTCTGCGCGCTCACGCCCGCCGCAAAGGGGCTGCCATCACCGCGTTTGGCATCGAACCGCAGTGGCGGCGGAAAGGCTACGGCTCCTATCTCTTAAAAGAAGCCTTTGCGCGCCTACGCCGGATACGACCGCGAAAAGGCTACCGTATTTACCGCCCCGCTGCCCGCCGATGCCGCAGAGCTTGCGTTCTGGGCAAAGTTCGGCTTTGCGGCAGAAGGCAGGCAGCTGGTGCGCCGCCGCACGCCGGACCTGACCGCCGTCAAATTCGTGCAGGACTTTCTGGCCGCACGGCTGGCACAGCCGCGCCTTTGCATCGATGCTACCTGCGGCAACGGCGGCGACACGGCCTTCCTGTGCGGCATCACCGCGCCGGAAGGAAAGGTAGTCGGCTTTGACGTGCAGGAAGCTGCCATTGCATCCACCCGGAAGCACCTGGAGCAGCTGGGCGTGCCTGCCGCCCGGTATGAGCTGCACTGCCAAAGCCACGCAGACCTTTTTACAGATTGTGCAGCCCGGCACGGCAGATGCGGTGATGTTCAACTTTGGCTGGCTGCCCGGGGCCGACCACGCAGTGTTCTCCACCGCGCAGAGCAGCATCCCGCCCTGCAGGCGGCTTTGGAAGCCGTGCGCCCCGGCGGCGTGGTGAGCGCCATCCTCTACAGCGGGCAGGTCATCGGCACGGATGAAAAGCAGACGGTGCTGGAATATCTCCGGGCACTTCCGCTCAAAAGTTTTACCGTTCTGGTGTGTGATTTTGCCAACTGGGCCGAAACCGCCCCTCTGCCCTGCATCATCCTGAAAAAATAACGAAAACACTTGCATTATGGAGCGTTTTCGGATAAAATAGGGTACGTATGTGTAAAAAAACTCCTTCCAGTCATCGCTGCGCGACAGCCACCTCTGGGAGGGAGGCTTTGGCAGGAAAAAAAAAAGCTTTTCCCTCCATTTTCCCCAGGGGGAAGATGTCCGCACAAGCTGTCAGGGGGCATCATCGCGGAACGATGACGGAAGGAGTTTTTATCCATATAGGAGAAATACTAGTTTATGACAAATCGTGAAGAAATCGAGCGCCGCCGGACATTTGCTATCATCTCGCACCCGGACGCCGGCAAACGACGCTCACGGAAAAACTGCTGCTGTACGGCGGAGCCATCAATCAGGCAGGCTCTGTCAAGGGCAAGCAGAGCGCAAAGCACGCCGTGTCCGACTGGATGGACATCGAGAAGCAACGCGGCATCTCCGTCACTTCTTCTGTGCTGCAGTTCAACTACGCGGGCAAGTGCATCAACATTCTGGATACCCCCGGCCACCAGGATTTCTCCGAGGACACCTACCGGACCTTGATGGCCGCGGATTCCGCCGTCATGGTCATCGACGCGCTGCAAAGGAGGGCGTTGAGGCCCAGACCATCAAGCTGTTCAAGGTCTGCACCCTGCGCCATATCCCCCATTTTCACCTTCATCAACAAGATGGACCGCGAAGCTCGCGACCCGTTTGAACTGATGGAAAACATTGAGACGATCCTGGGCATCAAAACCTACCCGATGAACTGGCCCATCGGCTGCGGCAAAGAGTTCAAGGGCGTGTTTGACCGCGACACCCGCAAAGTGCTTGCTTTTGAAAGCGATGGCCGCGCCAACGGCGTGAAGAAGGTCAACGAGACCGAGGCCGAGCTGGGCGATGCCGCACTGGACCAGCTGCTGACCCCCTACCTGCACCAGCAGCTCGTGGACGAAATTGAGCTTCTGGACGGTGCTGCCGAGGAATTTGACCTCGACCGCGTGCTGCGCGGCGAGCTGAGCCCCGTGTTCTTCGGCTCTGCATTGACCAACTTCGGCGTCGAGCCGTTTCTCGAAAACTTCCTCCGCCTCACCCCCACCCCGCTGGCCCGCGTGGACAGCCTGACCGGCGAGGCCGTTGACCCCTGTCGGGACGAGTTCTCGGCTTTCGTCTTCAAGATCCAGGCCAATATGAACAAGGCCCACCGTGACCGCCTCGCGTTCATGCGCATCTGTTCGGGCAAATTCGTGCGCGGCATGGAGGCTTACCACCATGTGCAGGAGGGCAAGAACATCAAGCTTGCTACCGGCACCAGCCTGATGGCTGACGACCGTGCCATCGTGGATGAAGCGTATGCCGGCGATATCGTCGGTCTGTTTGATCCGGGCATCTTCTCCATTGGCGATACGCTGTGCACCGGCAAAAGAAGAAGGTCGAGTTCGCCGGCATCCCCACCTTCTCCCCCGAGCACTTTGCCCGCATCGAGCAGAAGGACACCATGAAGCGCAAGCAGTTCGTGAAGGGCATGGAGCAGATCGCCCAGGAGGGCGCTATCCAGATCTTCCGCGACCTTGGCTCCGGCATGGAGGAGGTCGTTGTCGGCGTGGTGGGCGTGCTGCAGCTCGAAGTGCTGGAATACCGCCTGAACACCGAGTACAACGTGGAGATCCGGATGCAGCAGCTGCCCTTTGAGCAGCTGCGCTGGGTGAAGAACGACCCCGACACCTACAACCTGCGGGATCTGGATCTGACCAGCGATACCAAGGCTGTGGAGGATATGAAGGGCAACCGCCTGCTGCTGTTCACCTCTGATTGGGCCGTCCGCTGGGCCGAGACCCACAACGACACGCTGGAATTGAGCGAGTTCGGCAATATCTGATTGGAAAAAAAGAGCTGCTGTGCGGAGCTGACACCGCACCGCAGTTCTCTTTTTTATAAAAAGCAAAAAAAATACAACAAAAGATGCCAGCCTCTGTATGAATGGTTCCCATTGCGGGGAACACTGCTGGCATGGAGGGAAACGTATATGGAAAACCTGAACATTGGCCGCAGCGGCATCGAAGTGCCTTTTCTGGGCATGGGCACCTGGGCCATCGGCGGCGGCAGCCTGGTGGGGGGCGACAACGATGATGCCCTTTCGGTCAAAGCCATCCAGACTGCTGTGGAGCAGGGCATCCGGTGGATCGACACCGCGCCCATCTACGGCCTGTACCACAGCGAGACCGTGGTGGGCGAGGCCCTGAAGCACATCGACCGGGACAAGGTGGTGCTCTCCACCAAATGCGGCCTGGAGTGGCGGCATGAAACGCCGGTGCTCCACAAGGTCGTGGACGGCACCGCCGTCTACCGGGACCTCTCGGCGCAGAGCATCATTGAGGACGTGGAGGACAGCCTGCGCCGCCTGGGCACCGACCACCTGGATGTGCTGTACACCCACTGGCAGAGCCCGGACCTCGGCCTCTATCCGCTGGAGGAGACCGTGGAGGCCATGATGAAGCTGAAGGAGCAGGGCAAGATCCGCGCCATTGGTGCGTCCAACGTGACGGCGGATCTCATCCGGGGCTACTGCCGGTACGGCCAGCTGGATGTCATTCAGGAAAAGTACAGGCCTGCTGACCCGCCGCATCGAAAAAGCAGCTCCTGCCCACCTGCAGGGGAGCTGGGCGTTTCGGTGCAGGCCTACTCCCCGCTGGAGCAGGGTCTGCTCACCGGCAAGGTCACCATGGAGACCACCTTCCCGAGGGCAGCACCCGGAACAGCAACCCCAGCTTCCAGCCTGCCCGCCGGAAGCAGGCGCTGGACCTGCTGGCACAAGTGGGACGACCTGACCGGGAAATACGACTGCACCATGGCCCAGCTGGTCATTGCCCTGACCGCCCGCATGATCCCCGGCCTGCATGTGCTGTGCGGTGCCCGTACCCCGGAGCAGGTGCTGGACAATGCCGGTGCACTGAGTATCAAACTGGATGGCGCGGATGCCGTCCGCATGAAGTGGGACGTGGATGCCATTTCCTGAGTTTTTGATTTAAGACGCAAAAAGCCTCTGACCGCAATGGTCTTTTTTTTTTGCATCTCAGCCGTTCTCCTTCCAGAACAAACCGGCCGGAGGTCTGGAACAGCGGCCATGGGTTCACGCTCTTGCTGCCAAGCTTGAAGTCCATGGTCAGCTCCTCGCCCAGCACGCCCACGGTCTGCCCCTTTTCCACCGTTTGCCCGGCAGAGACAGAAAGTGCCTGCAGCCCATACAGGTAGCTGCGCATCCCGCAGCCGTGGTCAATGACCACCGTGTTGCCGGTGAGGGCCAGCTCTGCGGCCAGCACCACCACGCCGTTTGCCGGGGCGCGGCAGGGCTCGCCGGGAATGGTGTAGAGCTTTATGGAGTTGGAGCGGCTGCCCTGCCGGCCGTTGACCACCTTGACCTGACCGTAATCCACCAGCGTGGTGTAGCTTTCCACAGGGTTCACAAAACCGCCCTGCCAGAGCTTTTTCCCGGGCGGGTGCTTCGTACAGGCCCCAGACCGCATTGCGGAACTGGGTGTTCGCCGCTTCCGATGCATCCGGCTCCGGCTCCGCATCCACCGTGCCGAAATCTCTGGGCAGCACGATGATGCTGCTGCGGCTGACCGTCTCGCCGTTCACCGTGATGTTCACCTCATGCCCGCCGGAGGAAGCGTTGTAAGCCGCCGGGATATAGGCCCGCCAGCCATCCGGTGCACGCACGCACTGCACATTGCCAAGGTCCGTTTCCACCGTGGGGGCCGCATCGCCGGTCATGCCGGAAATGCGCAGGCCCACCACGCCGCCCTGCTCTACCCGCTCGGCCGAAAGCTCTGCCTCTGCGCTGGCCTGCAGAGTGAACCGGAAGGCATAACGGTACCAGCCGGTGGGCTTTGCGGGCTTTTCCAGCCTCAGATTCCTGCGCACAGCTCCGGTGCTGCCGCCCTCGAACTGCATCACGGTGCCGCCCTCCGGCACCCGCCAGACGGTCAATTCGGCCTTGTACTCGCCATTGGCCGGGAACAGAAAGCTCTCGTATTCACTGGCTGTGCCCGTGAACACCGTCTCGCCGGAAGCCGTCCGGATGGTCAGGGTGGTGTAGACGGACCAGTCCGGCAGGGTGAGGGCCGGGTGGGCCGTGTACAGGATGCCCAGCTTCTGCACCGTGAGGGTCGCCGGGCTGGCGAACACCTTATCCAGCTGTCCGCCGATCAGCGGCACCTGCCAGCAGGCTCCGTTGCTCTCCAGCGCTTCGGTGCCGAACTGCGCCGCACTGTCCGGGCAGCTGCCCTCGGTGGTAAAGGCATAGCTCACCCCCATCACCGCCCCCAGAAACACCCCGACGCCCAGCACCACACCCACGAGCCAGAGCAGAAAACGCTTCATGATGTACTCCTTCCGCAACGCTGTTTTTCTGCATCCTGCCGATAAAAACAGCTCCTATGTAACAAAAAAGGGCGCACCGAAACAGTCTTGTGCAGACTGCCGGTGCGCCCGAAAGGTCTTTTTGCAGTTCAGGGATTATTCTGTGGCGTCCTCGGCAGGGGCAGAATCCTCAGCGGGAGCAGCGGGCTCAACGGTCTCAGCATCGTCCTCGCCCGAACAGCAGACGCTCGTACTCGAACAGCAGAGTTCGTCCAGTTCCTTCACGGCGGTGCAGATAAACAGCAACAGCGGCAAGGGCACCGGCAACAGCAGCCAGAACAGTGATCACAGCGACCAGGCAAGATTTCTTCATAGGTTCGTACACTCCTTTTTTTGATTGAAACGGTGTTTCAGCTTTTATCCAGTGCTTGTTGGCTTTTATTATACCCGTTCCTGTCAAAAATTACAACCATTCAGGTCAAAAAAGGCCGAAATTTCATACCATAAGCTTTTCTTATATGACTTAAATGCACCGGGCAGGGTATACTCCGCCTGCAAAGCTTCCCGGCTGGCCCAGACGCAGCCCGCCGGGGCATCTTGGGCAGGCAGATGCAGCAGGATGCCGCTCATGTGCCACTCGATATGGCTGAAGATATGCTTTGCGGCGGGCAGGGCGTCCGGCGCAGCGCAGCCCGTGTCCAGCCCCATGGCCCGCAGACGGGCAAGGACCTCTCCGGCAGCAAGGGCCTTCGCCCTCCCACAGCACCGGCTGCCACAGCCCGGCCAGCAGGCCTTTTGCGGGGCGCTGCTGCAAAAAGAAAGCCTGCCGGACTTTCCAGCAGGGCCAGCGTCACCGGCTCCATGCGCCGGGGCTTTGGCGCAGCTTTATGGGGCAGCTCCGGCGCGGTGCCCGCCGCCGCCCGGGCGCGGCAGACTGCCGCCAGCGGGCATTTTTCGCACAAGGGCGCACCGTTCGGCACACAGACCAGCGCCCCCAGCTCCATGAGGGCCTGATTGTAGTCGCCCGCAGCGTCCGGCGGCTGATGCTCCATGACCCGGGCCGTAAAGGCCTTTTTCACCGCTGGTTCTGTAATGATACCGGGATCATTATACAGGCGGGAAAACACCCGCAGCACGTTGCCATCCACCGCCGGCACCGGGATGCCGAAGCTGATGGAGGCAATGGCCCCCCCGCCGTGTAGTCCCCGATGCCAGGCAGGGCCCGCGCAGGGCATCGTAGTCGGCGGGCCAGCTGTCCGCCGTACTGCTCGCAGACGATGCGTGCAGCCTTTTGCAGGTTGCGCACCCGGCTGTAATAGCCTAGGCCCTCCCACAGCTTGTGCAGCTTTTCCTCCCCGCAGGCGGCAAGGGCCGGAATGTCCGGCAGGGCGGCGAGGAAGCGTTCGTAGTAGGGCAGTGCCGCCGAGACGCGGGTCTGCTGCAGCATGATCTCGCTGAGCCACACGTGGTAGGGGCTGGGGTCGGTGCGGAAGGGCAGGATGCGGTGGTTCTTGTAAAATCATTCCAGCAGGACAGAGGAAATGTTTTCCACTTCTTTTTGTGCTCCTTGTTGAAAAGTCGGAATCTTTGTGATCTAAAATAATGTGCGCCGCATAAAAGCGGCCTTGCCCTCTCAGTCACCTTCGGTGACAGCTCTCCCAAAGGGAGAGCCTCTGGCGAAACCGGAAACTTTGCAATTCACCCGGTAACTTTGCCGCCATGCCAAGGGCTCCCCCTTTGGGGGAGCTGGCTTTATTTTGCGAAGCAAAGACTGAGAGGGCGAGGACATTCACCAAAAAACGGGCCGCTGCGGAATGCAGCAGCCCGGTAAAAAGTATGCGCGCTTATCAGAATCCGTATGCAGTGCGGGGGAAGGGCAGCACGTCACGGATGTTCTGGATGCCCGTGAGGTACATGATCATGCGCTCGAAGCCGAGGCCGTAACCGGCGTGCTCCACGCCGCCGAACTTGCGCAGGTTGAGGTACCAGTCGTAGCTGGACTTGTCCAGACCCAGCTCGTCCATGCGGGCTACCAGCTTGTCGTAGTCCTCTTCACGCTGGCTGCCGCCGATCAGTTCGCCGATGCCGGGCACCAGCATATCGGCTGCGGCCACGGTCTTGCCGTCCGCGTTCTGCTTCATGTAGAAGCTCTTGATCTCCTTCGGATAGTCGGTGACGAAGACAGGCTTCTTGAACACTACCTCGGTCAGGTAGCGCTCGTGCTCGGTCTGGATATCCACGCCCCACTCCACAGGGGAACTGGAACTTCTTGTTGTTCTTCTTCAGGATCTCGACGGCCTCGGTGTAGCTGATGCGGCCAAACTCGCTGTTTGCCACCAGCTCCAGACGCTCGATGAGGCCCTTGTCGATGAACTGATTGAAGAAGGCCATTTCATCCGGGCAGTTGTCCAGCACGTAGCGGATGACGTACTTGGTCATGGCCTCGGCGGTGTCCATGTAGCCGTTCAGGTCGCAGAAGGCCATCTCCGGCTCGATCATCCAGAACTCGGCGGCGTGGCGGGTCGTGAAGCTCTTCTCGGCCCGGAAGGTGGGGCCGAAGGTGTACACCTTGCCGAAGGCCATGGCCATGGCCTCGGCCTCCAGCTGGCCGGAAACGGTCAGGTTGACCGGCTTCTCGAAGAAGTCCTGGGTGTAATCCACAGTGCCGTCCTCGTTCTTGGGCACGTTCTCCAGATCCAGCGTGGTGACGCGGAACATTTCACCGGCGCCCTCACAGTCGGAGGCGGTCAGCAGCGGAGAGTGTGCGTAGACGAAGCCGTTCTCCTGGAAGAACTTGTGGATCGCATAAGCGGCGACGCTGCGCACCCGGAATGCAGCGTTGAAGGTGTTGGTGCGGGGGCGCAGGGTGGGCATGGTGCGCAGATACTCCATGCTCATCTTCTTTTTTCTGCAGCGGATACTCGTCTGCCGGGCAGTCGCCGAGGATCTCGACGGAGTCGGCGTTCAGCTCAAAGGGCTGCTTGGCCTGCGGGGTGAGCACCAGCTTGCCCTTGACGCGCAGGCTGCTGTACAGACCGGTGTGGATGACTTCGTCGTAGTTGGCCAGCTTGCCGGCTTCCAGCACCACCTGCAGGGTCTTGAAGCAGCCGCCGTCCGACAGGGCGATGAAGCCGATGTTCTTGGAGTCTCGGATGTTCTTTGCCCAGCCGCAGACGGTGATCTCGGTGCCGTCGGCGGGGGTGTTTTTGAACAGCGAAACGATCTCGGTACGTTCCATGATAGTTCTCCTTTATAACACAAAAGACAGCTTTTTCTCCCTGAAAGTTCAGGGCGAACAAGCTGTCTTGTAATGTCCGCGGTGCCACCTGAATTACCGGAAGTGTCCGGTCGCTCACGCGCTCAAAAAAGCGCTGTCCCCCTAACGCAGGACCTGCGGCGCACCTACTGGCGGCCCGTTCCAAAGGCCGTGTTCAGCTTGCTGCTCCCGGGTGTTCGTTCGCGCGGCGCACGGGCGCGGCTCTCAGCTGTGCCGCACTCTCTGGGCCGGACGGCCCGCGCTACTTTTTCCCGATCAAGGCATTTGACCTTTAAAAAATAGCACTTTGGCGGCGTTTTGTCAAGCACCACCCAGCAGTGCGGCGGCAAGGCCCTTTGCCGCCAGCTGCCCGGCATAGAGGGCCTCGTTCAGGTTGTTGCCGTGCCCGCCGATCTCAATGAGCAGGCTGCCGGTGGTCAGGTCCTGATTATAAAACCGGTAGCTGAACAGCACCGGCCGGGTGAACCCGGGGTACATCTCCTCCATGCTGCGCTCCCACGCGGCAGCAAAGCGGAGGTTCTGCCGCCAGTTGGGCAGCCGGACGGTGGTGCCGTTGTCGCACCCGCAGATGATCATGACCTGCGCGGCCTGCCGCCCGTCCACCGTGCACACCGGGGCATAGCGGGAGCCGCTTTCGGTCTCGATGGCGTCCCGGTGGACGTCCAGCACCACCTTGATGCTGGGGTACCGGGCCAGATACTGCTGCACGACGGCCCGGCTGTTGGCATAGCTGCCGGTGTAGCTGGGGTAGTCGTTCAGGGGTCTCGTCGTGCAGGGTGTTGATGCCCGCCGCATTGAGGGTGTCGGCCACCACGCGTCCCACCGCACACATATTCACGCTGCAGTCGGTGCTGCGGGCACCGTCGCCCGGGGCGAACCACAGCCCTGCCGAAAGACGGTAGTCCTCAGTCGCGTGGGTGTGCATCACCAGCACCTGCGGGTCGGGGCTGTCCGGCTCGATGGCAAAGGGCAGCGGGGATTCTTGATCTCTGCCGCAATGTCCGCTGCGCTCTGCCGGGTGTTGTTCTTGATGCTGCCCGCCCCGCAGGCAACGTACTTTTCGCCGCTGCCCTGCGGATATTGCTTTTCAATGATCTTCCCCCGCGTCTGCCGGGCGGGCATCCTCCCCAGCAGGGGTACAAGATAGTCTTCAATGCTGCCCGGCAGCACCTGCACGGCCTGCGGCAGGGAAGAAGCGGGCCCTTGCGGTACGGACTCCGGCTCTGCCTGCTCCTGCACCGAGGATGCCGTTTCTCCTGCGGCCTGCCGGCCCAACCAGAGAAGGGTCTCGGCCATGGGCAGCGGTGCCGTGATGGCCGCTGCCAGCACCAGCGCCGCGCTGCGGGCAAAGATGCATAGTGCGGCAAACAGCACTGCCGCTTCCAGAAATGGCCTGACCTGCCCCTGTCCCCGGGCGGGCAGCGGGGTCCTGCTGCGCATGGCGGCACCTCCTTCCGGCTGTTTTTATCATTGTATGCCGGGCCGGGTGCAAAAATAGCGCAGAATCCCAAAGGGGCTGTGCACTTTTGGGCTGCAGCTGCCACGCTCTGCAAAAAACGTTTTCAGCCCGTCAGCCAGCACAGCTGCGCGATGCTCAGCCGAGGCTGCAGGGCCCGGTTGATGGCTGCTGCCAGCAGGGCCGCCCCGTGGGCGATGACGCTGTCCAGCTCCCGGGGCGTGACCACAAGATCCGCCCCCTCCTCCGCTTCCATCAGGGTGGGGATGCCCGCCGCGACCACCGGCACGCCCAGCATCCCGGCGTCCAGATGCCTTGTGTGGTCTGCCTGCGCCGGGTGCAGCCCGGTGTCCGAAAACTGGATGCTGCGGCCCAGACGCGCTCCCTCGGTGCTGCAAAGGCTGTCCACACAGATGAGGGCGGCAGGCCGCACCGCTTCCACCATTGCTCCGGCCAGCTGGCACAGGGTGAGCCCGGTGCTGCCCGACACCCCCGGCGCAATGGCGGCCACGGGCCGGATGCCGCGCACCGGCAGCGCATGCTGCGGCCCCATCGTGACCAGAACTTTCTGCACGGTGCGGGGGCCCAGCGCATCTGCCGTGATGCGGCGGCTGCCCACCCCCAGCACCAGCACCGGCCCCTCCGGCGGCAGCAGGGCCCGCAGCTCTGCCGCGCAGGTCTCGATGACGTCGGCGTCCCGCTCGTCCAGCACGCTAACGCTGGGCATCTCCAGTATCACATACCGTCCCCGAGGCCGGCTGAGCCCCTCCCGCGCGATCTCTACCCGTGTAACGGTGACGCCGCCGCGTTTTTGCCGTTGCCAGCCGCACCCCCGCGGGCAGGGCCCCTCTGCCGTGCCAAACAGCTCATCGGCCATATCCGTAAAGCGCATTTTCTCGCTCCTCCTGCCTGTTTTGGGGCCAAATGCCCCCCTCTGTACGCAGAAAGTATGGCAAAAATCAAACTTTTCTAAACAAAAATCAAAAAAAACGCTTGCGTTAATACGACAAATATGGTATCATAAGGTGCGCTGTTATAGGTAGCCAAGGAGGTGGAACGAATGCCTAACATCAAATCTCAGAAGGACCGTGTCGTGCAGGCTGTTGCAGAGCAGGCTCACAACAAGGCCATTAAGACCAACCTGAAAACAGTCGTCAAGAAGGCAGACGCTGCCATCGATGCGAATGCCGCTGACAAGGACGCAACCGTCCTGGCTGCTGTTTCCGCGATCGACAAGGCTCGCGCTAAGGGTGTCATCAAGAAGAACACCGCCAGCCGCAAGATCAGCCGTATGGCAAAGCGTGCTAACAAGAACGCTTGATTGCTTTCTGATTGACGAACAAAACCCCTGTACCGGATCTCCGGCACAGGGGTTTTTTTTGTTTTGCCCGCTTTATGGCACGGCGGCAGGCTGTTCCAGATCACACAGGGCGGCAAGGTCGAACTCCGACACCGGCCCCAGAAGCCGCTCCGGCGGCGGCAGGGGATCGGGCGGCTCGGCAAACAGCGCCCACGCAGCCCATGCCCGTGGGCACCGCCGCCGCGCCAAGGGCAAGCCCCGGCAGCACCAGAGCCGGGCATGTATGGAACCCGCCGCCCGGCGGCAGTGCTGCCGCCGCACAGACAGCCTGCGCGGCCCACAGCTCCCACAAAAGGGTGGTCCAGCGGTGCTTCATGCACATCACCTCCTGTTTTCCACAGTTTACCGCAGTGCGGTGGAAAAACGGGGCGAAGAGTGGCGGACAAAATGACGATGTTCTGGTGTATTTCTTCAGTTCTGGTCATGGCTTTTTCCCTGCCCAGCTGCACACCACGCCGCACACCAGGCTGGTGGTGATGCCCGCCGCAGCGGCCGTCAGCCCGCCGGTGAGGATGCCCACGGCCCCCTCCTCGGCAAGAGCAGTGCGGACTCCCTTTGCCAGCAGGTGCCCGAAGCCCAGCAGGGGCACGGTGGCCCCGCAGCCCGCAAACTCGGCCAGCGGCGCGTACCACCCGACGGCGGAAAGGACGACGCCCGCCACCACGGTAGCCTGTCAGGATGCGGGCCGGGGTCAGGCCGGTGAGGTCGATGAGGAGCTGCCCCGCCGCGCAGATGGCCCCGCCCACGCAGAACGCCCAGAAATAATTCATGTCCTGTCTCCTTTCTGCGGGGCGCGCAGCTCCACGAGATGGGCGATGGCCGGGATGCTCTCCTTCTGCAAAAAGGTCGTCTGGCTCATCAGCGCGCCGGTGGCTACGAACAGCACTCGTTTCTGACTGCCCCGGCGCAGGCGCGGCAGGATATGCCCGCAGAGGACGGAGGCGCAGCAGCCCGGGCCGGAGCCGCCGCTCTTCACCCTCTGCTCGTTCGGGTCAAACAGGATGCATCCGCAGTCCACATGGTTCCGGACGAGCAGGCCCCTCGGCGGCCAGCAGCTCCCGCAGCAGCTGACTGCCGGTCTGTCCAAGGTCGCCGGTGTAGATGCAGTCGAATTCCTGCGGCTCGGTGTGGGTGTCGGCAAAATAATGCAGCAGGGTGGACGCGGCTCGCCGGGGCCATGGCCGCGCCCATGTTGTTGATGTCCCTGACCTGATAATCCTGCACCCGGCCAAAGGCGGCGGCTGCAATGCCCACGCCCGCACCCTGCGGCTGCAGAAGGCAGCACCCGGCAGCGGTGGCCGTCCACTGGGCCGTAGGCGTGCGGACAGCACCATAGCTCAACGGCGTGCGGAACTGCCGCTCCGCCGCGCAGAAATGGCTGGACGTCATGGCCAGCAGCGCCCGGGCCGCACCGCTCTCGCACAAGGCAGCCCCCAGCGCCAGCCCCTCGGCCATGGTGCTGCAGGCCCCGAACAGCCCGGCAAAGGGCACGCCCAGCTCCCGCATGGCGTAGCTGGACGCCGTGCACTGGGCCTGCAGGTCCCCTGCAAGGGCAAGCTGCACCTTTTCCTGCGGGAGCGCCGCTTTTTGCAGGCAGAGCCGTGCGGCACGCAGCTGCAGGTATGTTTCCGCAGCTTCCCAGCTGGACTGGCCAAAGCGGTTGTCTGCGCTCAGTTCATCGAACTCTGCAGCCAACGGGCCTTCGCCCTCTTTTTTGCCGCCCACCGCCGCCCCTGCAGCAATGACCGGCGGCGTCTGGAACAGCAGGGTGTCCCCGCACCGGATCGACATAGGCAAAATTTCTCCTTCGTGGAAAATAGATGGAAAAAGTTCCATAAAATGTTGTATAATAACAGCATGCTGCAATCTTACGGCACACTTGCCCGTTTTTATAAAAAGGACGGGCATCCCCAGCGTGTTCAGCACCCACAGCACCGCGCCGTACACTACCGCCGCCAGCGTACCATATACGATGACCGGCCCGGCGATGGTGAACATCTTGGCCCCGGTGCCCAGCACCCGGCCCTCGGCCTTGAACTCGATGGCCGCGCTGACCACTGCATTGGCAAAGCCCGTGATGGGCACCAGCGACCCGGCCCCCGCCTTTGCCGCCAGCTTCTGATACCACCCCAGCGTGGTAAGCACCGCCGAGAGGGCAATGAGCGTGCAGCCTGGTCAGGGTACCGGCAAGGTCGGCTTCCATCCCCATGGCAAGATACCGCTGGCGCAGTATCTCGCCCAGCAGGCAGATGCCGCCGCCCACAAAAAAGGCCCACAGGCAGTCTGTCCCCAGAGGTGAGTGTGGCCCCCCGCGCCGCACCCGGCGCGCATATTCCTGTGCAGTCATCTTCATATCCTGCTCCCTCCGGGCATAGTCTGCCCATGGGATGCCCATTCTATACACAATGGTACAACCCCGCCGGAAAGGAGGCTTTCCATGCATCCGACACCCCATCACCGCCATTCTCTGCGCCCGGCTGCGCGCCGTTTGCTTGCTTTCACCCTTGCAGCCTGCGCGGCTGCGGGCGGAGTCTCTTTCCTGCTCAGCCGTCATGCCGCCGTTTCCAGTGCATCGGCAGCTTCTGTCAGCAGTACAGCAGCCGCCGCTCCTGCTTCCGGTGCAGCTTCGGCCGTGGAGGAAGAGCCCGGCCTGCTCTCCGCTCAGCAGGCGCAGGGCCATGCTGGACGACCCCCCGCATGGTGCTGGTGAACCATACCAACAAGATGCCGGAGGACTACACCTTTACCACCAGAGAATGCGGTTCGGCCACCGCCGTCAATAAGACCCTGCAGACCGAAGCCGCCGACGCCTTTCTTGCCATGCAGGCCGCTGCCGCCAGAGAGGGCGTGACCATCTGGATGCAGAGCGGCTACCGCAGCGTGAAGTATCAGGAAGGGCTCTACAACAAAAAGACCCAGTATTATCTGGACAAGGGGCTGAGCCGGGCCGAGGCCCTGCAGAAGGCCGCTTCCATCGTGAACCCTCCGGGCTACTCCGAGCACAACTGCGGCCTGGCCGCCGACCTGAACAGCCCGGAGCACACCGGTCTGGACGAGGGTTTCGAGAACACCGCCGCGTTCCGCTGGCTGAAGGCCCACGCCGTGGAGTACGGCTTCATCCTGCGGTATCCCAAGGACGCCGAAGCCGTCACCGAGATCACCTATGAGCCGTGGCACTGGCGCTATGTAGGGGCCGGAGAATGCGGCTCTCATCCAGCAGGGCGGCCTGTGCCTTGAGGGACGCCGTTGCCCTGCTGCAGAAGCTGGCCGCAGGGGGGAAAACACGGCCGGTTAAAAATCCGTAAAACCGGCGGTCTGCGCGTTGCATTTTGCACGCGGTTATGGTAAGATAACAATAGTCTGCCCTGATGCAGGACCGCTTTGGGCAGCTGCGAGAATGTTTTGAACAAAAGAAGGAATATTTTATGATAAATCGCACAAAAATTATTGCAATCACCCTCACCGGTGCGCTGGCTGCAGCTGCACTGACCGGCTGCGGCGGCAGCAGCTCTTCCGCTGCGCCGTCCTCCGTTTCCACCGCTGCGGCGGAATCTTCCGCTTCCAGCGCCGCTGTGTCCTCTGTGGTGGACAATGCAGAAAACGGCACCGACACACTGGACGGCATCTACAGCACCCTGCTGGAGCAGGACCCCATCTCCAACCAGTTCGAGATCGCAGCCATGAACATCGAGTACGACTTCGGCCTGAAGGCTGAGGACGTGGTGAGCTACAAGGGCGTCAAGAGCAACGACAACGGCGACGCCGGTCTGGTGCTGGTGATGGAAGCCGCCGACGGCAAGGCCGAGGATGTGGCAAACCAGCTGGCTGCCTACCAGCAGGATCAGGTGGCCTTCTACGGCAACTATGCCGAGCCAGCTTCGACCATCCGGCTACAACGAGTACCAGTACCACCTTGACCCCATCGAGCACGACCCATGGCAGCTCACCTCTTTTCTCACGACTTTGTATGACGATTACACCCGGTCGGAGGTGCAGGGGTAAGCTGAAGGAGACCTTCAAAAAGCAGTACAAGCTGACCACATGGGTAGAGGTGCAGACCCGGTATATGACGGTCTGGGTCATGACTCCGGCAGGAATCCCAATTCCTACGCAGGTGCCCTATGAGTATCGCATCTTCCACACCAAGCTGGTGAACCGTGGCTTGGAGGTGGTCATCCGGGAGGAGCTGAACAACGACCAATGGAAACGGTACGAGATTTTCCAAGATACCTTGGGTGGCAGACCCTACCTTTTTAATGGAGGTTTGCCGCCCGGTGGCTCCGATGGCTCCGGCGCACCCGGTATTGATTATCAGGTTCCGGCAGAAGCCATGACGGACGAAGAATTTTCCAAAATCTACGCCGAAGCAAAGAAATATGTCGGCACGCCCTATGTCTGGGGCGGCTCTACCCCGGAGACCGGCTTTGATTGCAGCGGCTACGTCTGCTGGGTGTACAACCAGAACGGTTATGATGTGGGACGCACTACCGCCAACGGATTATGGCAGAAAAGCCAGCACATCTCCGAAGCCGAAGCAAAGCCCGGTGATCTGGTCTTTTTCAAAGGCACCTATGACACCCCCGGCATGAGCCATACTGGAATCTATCTCGGCAACGGCATGATGGTCAGTGCCGGAGACCCCATCAAGTACGCAAACATTCACTCGTCCTACTGGGAGAAGCA
>VOFJ01000593.1_pt1 | contig 18002 bp, 23 predicted proteins | sample 5384081 | NCBI WGS metagenome assembly VOFJ01 (sample SAMN12384729, study PRJNA508395) | human gut metagenome | isolation source: healthy gut I | host: Homo sapiens
ATTACGTATTGCTTATTGAGGTGAAGTATGCGAAAGCAGGAGTGTCGGAGAGAAAGAGGTGATACGCGCGCTTGCCGATGATGCAAGTGGGAACAGTTGATTCGCTATAGCAAGGATGAATGTAGCAGCCTCGTGAGAAAGGAGGACTGAATTGACTACGATCGTGTGGCGCAGTTGGGAACTGGCGCTGATGGATGCTCGCCGAGCCCGAGATCATCAGCCGCGGCTTCATCTATGTGAAGGAGTCCGAGGAGCTGATGAACGAGCGGAAAACGGTGGTCATGTCCGCCGCCGAGGGCGTGCTGGGTCGCCGCAGCCGTGACATCGGCGAGCCAAGGGCGGGCGCGATCAAATCGGGCGTGAGCAACTACCTGTTCAAAACGACCAAGCGCAGCCCGATGGTCATTCCCGTCATCACAAAGCTGTAAAGAAGTCAAGCAAAAAGCAGAGCGTTCCGCGGAACGCTCTGCTTTTTCAAAAGGCGGCGGAATGGCTTGCGTTTTGCGCCCCAGCGTGATAGAATGTTTTGCTGAAAAATAAAAGGAGGCTTTCCTTTATGAAATTAGGTATCGTGGGGCTGCCCAACGTGGGCAAGAGTACCCTGTTCAACGCCATCACCAATGCCGGCGCCGAAAGCGCCAACTATCCCTTCTGCACCATTGAGCCCAACGTGGGCGTGGTGGCCGTGCCGGACGCGCGGCTGGACAAGCTGGCAGAGATGTACCACCCGGACAAAAGAAGACGCCCGCCGTCATTGAGTTCGTGGACATCGCGGGCCTGGTGAAGGGCGCCAGTCAGGGCGCGGGCCTGGGCAACAAGTTCCTGGAGAACATCCGCCGCACCGACGCCATCGTTCATGTAGTGCGCTGCTTCGATGACGAGAACATCATGCACGTGGTGGCGGACGCCAGCCAGAACGTGCCCGTCGATCCCATCGGCGACATTGAAACGATCGACCTCGAACTCATCATGGCCGACCTGGAGATGGTGAACCGCCGCGTGGAAAAGGCCGCGAAGATGGGCAAGGGCGACAAGAAGTTCCTGCACGAGGCGGACGTATTCAAGGCACTCGCCGCGCACCTTGACGCCGGTAAGAGCGCGCGCACCTTTGAAGCCGACAGTAAGGAGGACGCCGAGCTGATCGCCACCGCCGACCTGCTCAGCCTCAAGCCCATCATCTACGCCGCAAACATGGACGAGGACGGCTTTGCCGACAAGGACTCCAACAAATATTATAAGCTCGTCGCCGATTTGGCGGCAAAGGAGGGCGCGGAGGTGCTGCCCATCTGCGCCAAGCTCGAGCAGGACATTGCTGAGCTGGACGGCGACGACCGCGCCATGTTCCTCGAGGAGCTGGGCATCGAAAAGTCCGGCCTGGACCGGCTCATTCAGTGTTCCTATACGCTGCTGGGACTGATCTCCTTCCTCACCTACGGCGAGGACGAGTGCCGCGCGTGGACCATCGTCAAGGGTACGAAGGCCCCGCAGGCCGCCGGCAAGATCCACTCCGACATCGAGCGCGGCTTCATCCGCGCCGAGACCATCAACTTCTCCGAGATGATCGCCTGCGGCTCCGTGGCCGCCGCCAAGGAGAAGGGGCTGCTGCGCAGCGAGGGCAAGGACTATGTGGTGAAGGACGGCGACATGATCTACTTCCGCTTCAATGTCTGAGCTCACAAAACGGGGAGATGCCATCTCCCCGTTTCGGTTATCCTTCTTGTAAACCTATATAAAATTTCAGGTTGACAGAGACGCCGTGCTGTGCTACACTGGCCCCATCCTGTTGAGAAAAAGAAAGGCAGCCTCATGAAAACAAGAGACCTCATTTACTGCGCCCTGTTTGCCGCCCTGACCGCCATCGGCGCGTTCCTCCACTTCCAATTCATGCACGCGACCATCACGCTGCAATGCTTCTTCACCGCCATGGCCGGACTGCTGCTCGGTGCCAGGCTCGGCGCGCTCTCGCAGGCGCTCTACGTCGGTCTCGGTCTGGTGGGGCTTCCCATCTTCGCTGCCGGCGGAGGCTTCAGCTATGTGTTCAATCCCACCTTTGGCTTTCTGCTCGGTCTGATCCCCGCCGCGTGGGTCATCGGCAGGCTCGCGGAGAAAAACCGCACGCCGCTGCGTCTCGCGCTTGCCTGTGCCGCCGGCTTCGCTGTGCTTTACGCCATCGGCCTGCCCTACATCGCGCTCATCGTAAACGTCTACAACGGCGGAGCCGTCAGCGCGGCAAAGCTCGCCACGGCCTATATGCTGCCCTATCTCCCCGGCGACTGCCTGAAGATCGTCGTCAGTGTGCTCCTTGCCCCGCGTATTCTCAGGGCAATGGCAAGAAATTCATAAAAATTTTACCGCAAAGTTGCAAATGCAACTTTGCAAAACTGCAAATACTATGCTACACTAAGCTCACAAAGGCAAGCAACCTAAAAATTCCAACAAAAATCAAATGGAGGATACGAATATGAAAAAGTGGGTCTGCAAGGTTTGCGGTTATATCTATGAAGGTCCCGAGGCGCCCGCGGAGTGCCCCGTGTGCCACGCCAAGAGCAATATGTTCGAGGAAGTCAAGGGCGAGATGAACGCTGGCCGCCGAGCATGAGTACGGCGTCTATGCCAAGACCGTCAAGAATAACGACCCGACGTCTCCGAGGCCGACAAGCAGTATATCTTCGACCAGCTCAAGGCCAACTTCAACGGCGAATGCTCTGAGGTCGGTATGTATCTCTGCATGGCCCGCATCGCCCACCGCGAGGGCTATCCCGAGATCGGCCTGTACTGGGAAAAGGCCGCTTACGAAGAGGCGGAGCACGCCGCCAAGTTCGCCGAGATGCTCGGCGAGGAGCTTGAGCCCAACATGAAGGCCACCACGAAGGACAACCTCAAGTGGCGCGTCGACTGCGAATTCGGCGCAACCCAGGGCAAGTTCGACCTCGCCAAGTGCGCCAAGAAGAACAACCTCGACGCCATCCACGACACCGTCCATGAAATGGCCAAGGACGAGGCCAGACACGGCCGCGCGCTCAAGGGCCTGCTGGAGCGCTACTTCAAGTAAGCCGAAGGCACTGAAAAATCAAGAGATTTTTAAGGGGAAGCTGAGAGATCGGCTTCCCCTTTTTTGCTCCGCGGGAGAGCGGGGAGTGGATAAAAAGGTGGATGTGCGTTCCTGCTTTCGCCAATAAAATCATCAAAAGTGGCAATTCAAAAAGTGGATGTTGCTATGATATACCTTTGGATGTTCAGGAAACAATATCTTTCAAGCAGCATGATTGCCGGCTTAATGCGAATGTTTGCCGAAGGTCTGGATATACACGCTATGTCCTTGATCCGCTTCATTTCTGTCTCTCCATATCATATAGCACCGTTGTTCTTCATTTTCGATTTCTCCCCTCCTTGTTCTTATCCCATTATACAAATACAGAGAGCGATGTCACCCGCTCTCCGTATTTGCTGAAAAAGTTCCGATTCTCTTAGAATATCGAAATCACTGAGATTATTTTTTCTTCAAATCCTTCAGCACTCTCCAGCCAGAGGTGGAAAAGCCAATCTCAAAGTAATAGGCATCTACGATCTCATAATCCCAATCGGCCATAGCAAACCATATATTTGTCCTGAGGATAAACAACTTTCTCCGTCAATTCGATCCAGCCGGAAATCGGATCGTCTCCGTTCTGGCGTACCACGCCCTTGATCTTGCTGCCGACGTGGGGTGCGTACAGCTTGCGCAGGCGTCCGGGGAAGCGATTGATATGCACCTCCGTCAGTTCGGTATTGTAGCCAAGCGTCGGGCCCCTCTCTACCCCCCCCAGTCGCGGTCCTGCCATATCTTCGCCAGATAGTTGCCGGGCTTTCCCTCAAATTTACACGGAATACTGATGAGGCCCTCCTGCATGGTGGTATAGTCAGCAGACGTCCCTGTCACCCCGCACCATACCGCTTGCGGTATTGAAGCGGTGAGGCGCCATATCCCTTTTTTTCCGCCCATTTGCAATAATCCTTCCGAAAGCGCGTTTCTCCCATTTCGAGGATGTGAGTGGTGTGACGATACCGCAGGACAAAGTCCGAAAGCTTGTGCCGTCCGGCATGGTCGTTCATGAGCTCCTGCATACCGGGCAAAACCTGATCACAGATGGCGTTAAAATCGACCTTTGCTTTGATCAGAAGGGAGGTCATCTGGTAATACTGCCGCGCCAGAAGCTGAAGCTCCCGATATGTATCCTCCGGCAGTTTGGTCGGTTGAAGCTCCTGCCAATAGGCCAGGCCGTACAAAGCGATCTGCATAGCGTCGATCCGATCGGTCTTCACCTTGCGGATACTTTGTGAGCAAAACCGCTTCATCCGCAGCGAATTGACGACGGAGACGAATATTCCGTTCTCCAACAAAGCAGCCACCACCGGGCAATGGTAGCTGCCGGTGCTTTCCAAAACGGCACGAACCTCTTCGCCGCTGCCGCGCAGCAGCGAAACCAGATCCGACATCCCTTCCCTCGTGCTGAACTTCAAACGGAGCGTACACGATCTCTCCCTCTGGCTTCATTCCGCACACGGTGCTTTTTCCTTTGGACACATCGATCCCGATACTGAGCATGGGCATTCCTTCTTTCCTGATAAAATAATGGGCTCCTTGGCATCCGGGGCCTTTCCATCGCTTCGGGACACTTTGTCTCGTTTGGACGGCTTGGGCTTGTCAGGGGCCGCCTTATCCGCCTTGGGTGGGCGGCCCTTGCGAGCCCCAGCCGATTTCTCCGCTTTCTGATTTTCAGTCGCAGCCTTTTCCGCTTTCGGCGGACGGCCACGGCGCGGCTTTTTCGGTTCCTCCGTATTGGCGGGCTGCGGTGTTTCTCCGGGGGCTGCCGCCTCTGGCGTTTCGGGGGGTTCCGACTTTTCGACTTCGGCGCGGGCGTTCTGCCTCTTTTCCGCCATAAGTTCATTGATTTTGTCAAAGGACACAACCACATCGCCGGACTCAGGTATGGCAGGCCCGGTCTGTTCCTGCTGGGGCTCAGACGCTGCGGCCTGTTCGGGTGTGGCGATAGGCTCGGCGGCCTCCGGGGAAATATTCTCCGCAGGGCCAGTATTCAATTTTTATCGGCCATTTACGATCCTCCTTTTCGTTAAAGTTGCACAAATTTGAACGCTAAAATTTTGTAGTTATTTTTGTGCCTCCTTTCCGTCTATCCACGCAAAAAAGCCGCCCGTTTCTCATGCCGGGCGGCTTTTTGCGTAATGTGATAGATCAAATATTATTTTTTCTGGTTTGTAGGCTCCGAAAAGCCTTGTATTTACAGTGTTCCTAATAGGAAGTAATCATAAGATTCATGATTTTTATAAAAGCTTGTCGGCTGTTGCCTGACAGGCGGCAAACCTCTCAGCTGCGGCGCTTTTCCCCTCGCGCAGCTCACAGTGCGCAAACTCCGTCGTCTGCGGCAGCAGTAGATCAAAACGCCCGATCCGGTTGATCTTCAGATGCAGCCGCTCCGCCGATAGGTCGAGGATATGCCCGCCCTGCGTTTTGTCGCTGCTCAGATAATGAAAATGCCAATCCGGTATGCAAATGCCGTCCACATACCGCGGGCACCAGACGGCGATCACATTGCCGCGGGTGTTTTCAAAGCAAAATTCGTTCCGGCTTTTCGCCGCCTCAGAAAGCACCGGGTAGGGCTTCCGGCAGCTGTTCCAGCTTTGCGTATGCATAGTCTTGAAAACGCCGCCGGCCTTGATCATATAAAAGAGATTGGGATTTCCCTGCACAAACGGCGCAAGCATCTGCTTGAGCGAGGTAAGATCATCGATGCCGTTCAGCGCTATCTCCGGGGCGTTTTCGTCAAACACCATGGCTGCGGCAAACGCCATGCTGTCCTCCGGCCTCATAACGGTGACCTCGCCGTCCGGCGCTGTCTTGTAGGCTGCGCCGTTTTCAAAAGTTATCACGCCGTCCAACGCTGTGCCGATGCCGACCCCGGTATCGGCACAGCGCAGAAGCTCCCGCACACTGATGACCGTATCGAAATTCCCAAGCGCCAGCGCGTTCCATGTAGACGCCTGAAACAGTGTTTTCACCATACTGCCATATCCTCCTCGCGAAAGGAAAAGGCGGCCTGCCTTTCCTGTTGCGGAAGGCAGGCCGCCTTTTCTATTGACTTACTCGATGGCGATCTTGCTGGAGGAGGTAAGCTTCTTCGGCTCCTCCTTCGGGATAAGCACGGTCAGCACGCCGGACTCGTACTTGGCCTTCACGTCCTCGGGCTTCACGTCGCCGACGTAGAAGCTGCGGGAGCAGGCACCGGAGTAGCGCTCCTGACGCAGCACGCGGCCCTTCTTGTTCTCTTCGTCCTTGTCGAGGCCCTTCTCCGCGCTGACGGTCAGGTAACCGTCCTGCACGTCCACATGGATCTCGTCCTTTTCAAAGCCGGGCAGCTCCACCGCAAAGCGGTAAGCCTTGGCGTCGTCCGTCTCGCGGATGTCGGTCTTCATCAGGTTTCTGGCGTGCTTGCCAAACAGCGGGCTGTGACCGCCAAAGAAGCTGCCATCAAAGAAATCATCAAACATGTTTTCACCATAGATGCTGGGTACCATAACAATTCCTCCATTCAAGATGAAATATGGGATTCCAATTTATGTGAAGCACGGCGGCGTGGTATCAGCCGCGCCGCAGCAGTGCCTGCCGATCAAATGTCCTTTGTTCTGGAAATGCAGGCGTAGACAATGGAACTGACGCCCTCCAGCAGAAATACGATGCCGACCGTCATGCCCATGGCCGCCACGCTGACCCACGGATCCATCAGGCAAATGAAACCGGCAAGCGTCAAAAGAATGCCGACTGCAAGGATCCATCCCCACGCGCGGACACCGAGGGCGCGCAGATCAAACGAACTGACGCACTGCGACACGCCGGAAAACAGCAGCCACAGCGTGAACAGGAACGGCAGCGACAGCATCGTGAACCACTGGTTGAAAAGCAGGAACAGCGACATGATCACCGTCAGAATACCATCGAGCAACAGCCAGCCGGAGCCGAGCATCACGCCGCTTGTCGCGGCAAACACCACGATCTCCGCAACACCGGACAGCAACAGGAATATACCAAGCAGCAGCCCCGCCGAGAGCAGCGCCACGTCCTGATTGCACAAGCAATAGATGCCCGCGGCGATCAGCAGCACACCAGCTGCAACATTCAGGATACGCATGGACTTTGTACTCATAACGCCATCTTCTTTCTTTTTTCTCTTTCTGCTGTATAGTTTAGCTTTTTCTGCGGCAAAGACAATACGCCGCCGGTACAAGAAAAGAAATAGAGCTTGTGCCAAAAGCACAAGCAAGAACGAGAAAGTATGGACAGGGAAACCATTCGGACTTTAATATGTTTTACAAAGCTTCGATAGCATTGTTCATAAATTATGTGGTATAATTTTATGAATTAGAATATAAAGATTGAAATTGCAGGAGGCTAATTATGAAAAACAAAGGTTGGAAAATTCTTCAAATCATTCAACTTATTATTTTCTTATGCTTTAGTGCGTTCTTATTCGCAAGAACAGTAGATGGGCATGGAACTGTACAGACATTAGAAGTAAAGCTGATTAGTTTTGCTATATGGGCGGCTTTTTATCTTGGCGTCTTAGCCATAGAGTGGTTGATCTACGTTATTGTTCGACGCTCTAAAAAGCAAAATTAACATATGCCGATTTTTCTGTCAGAAGTCCGGCAAGTTCTTCACCACACAGCGATTCCCCACATCAGTCAAGCTATGCTTTTTGACAGCAATATCCCCGGATGGTGCATAGCCATCCGGGGATCTTTTTCAGGTATGTATCAGGAACTTCCACGGGATGATCACTTGGTGACAACCAGCTTGTCGTCCTCCACGGCCACGGCGTCCTCCACCTTGCTCTGGATGGCGCGGCGCAGGGGACGCGCACCGTATCTGGGGTCAAAGCCCTCCTTAGCAAGCTCCTTTACCGCCTCGTCGGAAGCATCCAGATGGATGTCCATGGCCTCCATGCGTCCGGCCACGGTCTTGAGCATCCGGCGGGCGACCTCCTCGATATCCTGCTCCGTCAGGGCGCGGAACACGATGATGTCGTCGATACGGTTCAGGAACTCAGGGCGGAAAGTCTGGCGCAGCTCCGCCATCACGGTCTCCTTGGCCTGAGCGTATGCTCCTCCGTTCTGCCGTTGATGCTGCTGCGATAGATGAAGCTGGCTCCTCATTTCTGCCGCAATTTTCACATTTCATAATCATCCCTCCGTGAATCTGTATATAAATCGTTCAAACTTTCCTTTCTGACACACAGTTTAGCTTTTCCTCTTGCAACAAGAAGCTGCCGATACAATAAAGAAAAAACGACTTGTACCGAATGCACAAGCCGAAGAAGGAGGCAGACCATGGAGGAAAAACGCTGGGAGTCGTGCAATGCAGAGGCGCTACTGGAGGAGTTCTTTTCGCAGGATGATCTCCGGCAGTTAGCGCTGAGCACAGGGGAACTGCTGGGCTGCCCACTTCTGGTGCTGGACGACACCTTTCATATTGCGGCGCACCACCTGCCGCTCGGCTTTTCCGATGCGCTCTTTGAAACCGCCGTGCGCCGCGGCGAGATCTCCTATGAGGCCGGCGCAATCATCAGCAGAAACCCAATGCTCACAGCCGGTTGGGCGGACTATGTCCAGCTGGCGGACAGCCCCTATCGGCGGCGTTTTGCGCCGCTCGTCAGCGCGGGCGTGCGCCTCGGCTGCCTGATCTGCGTGGATACGGACGGACATTTGGAAAAGATTCCGCCGCAAACCTGGGAGCTGGTGGAGCGCATTCTCGCCAAGCAGCTGTTTGTGGAGGCGAGCCATCAGGACAAGCCCTTTGAAACGGCGGAGGACATCCTCATGCACCTGCTGGACGGCGGATTTTCTTCCGCCGCGCACTTCCAGCTACAGGCGTCCGGCACTTACCTGGCGGATTTCCACCCGCTGACCTTCGCCTCATCGATCTTGAGGCCTACCATAATGCGTACATGGGGAAGCGGCATCTGAGGGAGGAACTGGAGACGCAGATCCCAGACGCTCATCCGTTTCTGTACAAAGGCGATATTTTCCTCTTTCTGCACAGAGAGGGGGATGCGGACACGCTTTCCACGCTGGCAAAGGAGTTTCAGCTCAAGATCCTCGTGTCCGAGCCGCTGGATGAGCTGTTTGATCTCCCGGGGCTCTACCGCACGGCGCGCGAGGCGCTGGAGCTGATGACGGACGAGCGCTTTCACGGGGAGCCGGTCTGCTCCGTGGCGCAGCTGCGCACGCCGCTGCTGCTGAAAAATCTGGAGGGGCGCGGCGACCTAATCCCGATTGCGCTGCACCGCCTTGCCGCCCGCGACCGTGAAAAGGATACACAGTACTGTGAAACGCTCTACCATTACCTCACCTGCTGCCACTCGCTGAAAAAGACCAGCGACGCGCTCTATACCCACCGCAACACCGTGCTCTACCGCATCCGCAGATTGCAGGAGGATTTCGCGATCCCGCTGGAGGAGCCGTCCCAGCACGCCGACCTGCTGCTGGGCGTGTCGCTCATTTTGTTTGAGATCAAGGGGCCGGACTTTTTTCTGCGCGCGCCGAAAAATGAAGCATAAAACCGGCGCGATCACGCGCCGGTCAGATAAAAAAGGATGATATTATGAAGGAAAACAGAAAGCTTTTGAGAGAAGTCCTCAAGGACATCCGCCACGATATGACGGACGAGGAAGTGCTGAACCTGCTGGCAGACAGCAAAATTTCCGAAAATCCCGCGGGTGAGAAGGAAAAATACACCCTCGGCCAGCGGGCGGCGGACGCCATCGCCAAATTTGCGGGCAGCTGGGCGTTCATCTTTTCCTTCACCGGCGTGCTGATTTTGTGGATGCTTGTCAACACGCTGCTGGCGGCAAAGGCGTTTGACCCGTACCCCTTCATCCTGCTCGAGCTGGTGCTCTCTTGCGTGGCGGCCATTCAGGCACTGCTCATCATGATGAGCCAGAACCGGCAGGAGGAAAAGGACCGCCGCCGTGCAGAGAACGATTATAAGGTCAACCTCAAGACAGAGATCATGATCGAGGATCTTTACGACAAGGTCAATGCCATCCTGGCCAGACAGACCGCACTGGAAAAACAGCTGACGGAGAAGGGCGAAAGCGCAGGGCAAAAATGAGGGAGGACAGAGCCGTCCTCCCTCATTTTTTTGCTGTTTTTGCGCAACGCGGAATCCTCCTCCGCAAACCTGCGCGCTTTTGTTGAGATGCCTCTCCGGCGCGTAAAGCCCTTATACGTGCAAGACTCTATGCTGCTTTACAGCCGGAAGTGCTTCTTAAGTTCTTGGTTTTCCCCCAGCACGAGCAGTGTCATATCAGCGTCCAGCACCGTTTCGGGCGAGATGTTCACGTCGGTTTTGTTCTCCCGCTTCACACCGAGGATGTTGACGCCGTATTTTCTGCGGATGTCCAGCTCGCCGATGCTGCGGCCCTGCCAATCCTCCGGCACGGCAACCTCGATAATGGCGTGCTGCTCGTCCAGCTCAATGTAGCTGAAAATATGGTTGGCGGTATAGCGGATGGCCGCCCACTTCGCCAGCTGCTTTTCCGGGTAGGCGACCGCGTCCGCGCCGTTGCGCAGCAGAAATTTCGCCTGCACATCCCGCTCGGCGCGGGACACTACATACTTTGCCCCCAGTTCCTTGAGCAGCGACGTCGTCTCCAGCGAATTCTGAAAATTCCCGCTGATGGTGACATAGCAGACATCGTAATTGCTCACGCCCAGCGAGCGCAGAAAGTCCACACGGGTGCTGTCGCCGATCTGCGCGTTGGTGACAAAGGGCATGCACTCGTTGACGCGCTCCTCGTCCCTGTCTACTGCCATCACCTGATGGCCCAGCTCGTTGAGCTGCATTGCAAGATGCCGCCCGAAGCGGCCCAGTCCGATCAATAATACCGTTTTCATCGTGTGCTCCTTTCAGCCTACGGTAATTTTCTCCTGCGGATAGCGGGCGTAAGTCAGGTCATGCCCGGAAAACGCGGCGTAGATCAAGGTCAGTCCGCCGACGCGCCCGAAGAACATCAGCAGAATGAGAATGCTCTGCGACAGGACTCCCAGCTGCGGCGTCAGCCCCAGCGTCAGGCCCACCGTACCGGCGGCGGACGCTGTTTCATAGAGACAGGCGCCGAGGGGAAGCTCCTCCGCTGTGCTGATGGCCGCCGCGCCCGCAAAGGTCAGCCCCAGATACAGCAGCAGAATGGCGGCGGCGTTGCGGACGGCGGAGTGTTCCAATCTGCGGTGGAAGAGCTGCGGTTCCTCCCGCCTGCGGAAAGCGGCGACCGCGTTGGCGGCCAGGACGGCCAGCGTCGTGACCTTCATGCCGCCCGCCGTGGAGCCGGGGCGGCTCCGCCGGTGAGCATCAGCAAAATGGTGACCGCCTGAGAGGCATCCGTCATCTCCGTCAGATCCACTGTGTTATAGCCGGCCGTCCGCGGCGTGACCGACTGAAAAAGGGAGGCCAATATCCGCTCTCCTATCGGCAGGTCCGCAAAATCCGTCAGGAAAAAGAGGACTGCCGGGAGCGCGATCAGCAGCGCCGTCATGCTCAGAATGACCTTGCTCTGCATCCGGTAACGCCGCAGGTGCAGACCGTGCGTACAGACATCGTCCCACGTTAGAAAGCCGATGCCGCCCACGATGATCAGCAGCATGATAACGATGTTGACCAGCGGGTCTGCGGCATAGGCCGTCAGCGAGGGGTAGGAGGAATCCGTCCGCCCCAGAATATCGAAGCCCGCATTACAGAAAGCGGAAACGGAATGGAAAACGGACATCCATACGCCCCGCAGTCCATAATCCCGGCAGAAGATTGGCAGCAGCGCCAGCGCGCCCAGCAGCTCGACCAGAAAGGTCCCCTTGAGGATAAATCTCGTCAGGCGCACGATGCCGCCCACCGCGGGAGCGGAGATGGCGTCCTGCATGGCGCTGCGCTCCTTGAGCGTGATATTCCTGCCTGAGAGCATCAGAAAGGTCACCGCACCGGTGATCACGCCCAGCCCGCCGATCTGGATCAGCAGCAAAATGACCGTCTGACCAAAGGCAGACCAGTAGCTGCCGGTATCCTGCACCACCAGTCCCGTCACGCAGACAGCGGAGGTGGAGGTGAACAGTGCCTCATGAAACGGCGTCCAGACCCGCTGTACTGTGGCGATAGGCAGCATCAGCACCAGCGCCCCCAACAGGATCACACCCGCAAAGCCGAGGATCATGATTTGAAAAGAAGTCAGATGCCGCTTTAAGCGAAACACGGTCTCCGTCACATCACACACCTCCTTGAAACGATGGTACTCTCAATTTTCCGTACAGTATAACACAGCTTTTGCAATGTGTCTGTATGTATCTTGTAAAATTTTCAGGTGTGAAGTCCAGCTTTGCAGCCCAGAGGTGGGCTGCAAAGCTGCGGTTGACAGACTTTGGTGCATAGAATTCTCCGCGTGACCTGTGAATTTCTCCTAAATTTTTAGTGAACTCCACATTTATTGCATGGAACAATGCGGACCGAACACGTTCTGGATATGATTTTCTGTTCACTTGGAAGGCCGCCTTAAAAAATGTCATCATTTTCAAGGCGAAGCCTTTGATTTTTATTGATTTGTCAAGTGTTTTTTGAGAAATATTGTTTTTATATGTCTCCCTGCGCTGAAATAAAAACGCTCAATCACCATCATAAGTGATTGAGCGTTTTGTGCGCAAACTTAATGACATTGCTCATAGAGGGAGCATATCAATCGCCGTGCAGGGCTTTTTTATGTTCCTTTTCGATGTGGCTACTCTTTGGTGCAATTACAATACTCAGCGTACAGCCGATTCTTTTCTTCGGACAGTCTGGAATATTCCTCGCGCAGCTTGGCAAGGTCAGGGAGCTTGTCACCGACGCCCGCCGCTTTCAGCGCCCGCGCCGACGCTTCAAAGAGAATGATTTCGCGCTCACGTCCGCGCAGATACTTTTCCTTGTCATGGGATTTCTTGTATTCGCTATACAACGGCTTTAGCTCTTTGTAGGTGGCGGTATGCTTTATCAGCAGCGCCAGATCAGGCAGTCGGTGTTCCGCCGTTTTCAGCGCAGCGGCAGTTTGCTCGTTGCTGTCCTGAAGCTCCGTGATCTTCTGCTCCAAATCGGTATAGTGGGAAATGCCGTGCTGGTCGAGAAATACCATTGTGCGGGCGGCGCGTTTCAGGTTTTCAATTTTTGCCCAGCGTTCATAGCCTGCGGATTGCTGCGCCTTGATGCAGTTTTCAATGTCAATCAGCAGCGACACGCCGCTGCGCTCCGGCTTCGGCGTTTTCAGAATGACCTTGCCCTTGATGCGTTCGGCTATGGCTTCCTCGGTGTAGGCTTCACCCAACGTCTTTGCACGGGTGAATCGCTCCTGACCGGGAGCGCGGAATGAGATATACTTTCCACGCTTGATTTCATACCCCTCGGCTTCCAGCCGACGCAGGAGGTCATCAAGGTCTTTGGAAATGGGAATGAGCCTGTCAATAGCAATTTTCAGCTTTTGCTTATAGCTTGTCCCTTTCCGCTGCGCGTCCCATTCAGCGTACTGCTTGCTGCGCTCCGCGCCGGGCGTAACAACGGACAGCCCATTTTCTCGGCACAGCCTGTCGCTGACATGGCGGATCTGCGCATAGCTTTTGCGGTTGGAAATGTACTTCTTGTGTTCCGCAAAATCCACAGCACAGAAAATAATATGGTTATGGCAATGCTCCTTGTTGATGTGGGTAGCAATGACATACTCATACTTGCCGCCGAGGATTTCATCGGCAAGCTGCCGCCCGATCTCGTGGGCTTGCGCATAGCTGACTTCGCCCGGCTCAAAGGCCTGTATCAGATGGTGAGCGAGATTGTTGCCTTTCTGCATAGCAAGCAGCCGTGTCTTTTCAAACTCAAGGTCTGCGGTTTCCACGGCGCAGCCGAACGAGGACACCAGCAGCTTATCGTCGGTCTTTGCCGGATCAACGATATAGTCAATGGCTTTTTTTCAAGGTGCTTTTGATAGGATGGATCTTTGTAATTGCCATATCTCCGCCATCGCCCCCTTGATGTCCTCAATGTCCTGCGCATAGAGCGTTCCCGTAGCGTTCACGCGCTTCGCAATCTGATTGATGTTTGTGCCGATTTTTTGCAGCTCGGCGGTCATTGCTTTCACGTCGCTGTAATCCAGCCGGATTACATAGCCGTCTATGAGCATTTTCCGCGCATAAACGGAGAAACAGCCCGTTCCCATCTGCTGCATTTTACGCTCGATCATTGCCCGTTCCTCGGCAGTCACAGGAACGCGCAGCACGATATTCCGCGTTCGGTTTGCCATTTGTTCACCGTCCTTTCCGCTCCGAATAAGGGTTTGGGATTATCCCAACAAGCAAAGCACAAACAGGTGCTTTTTCGGGAGTGTGGCTACACTCCCTATGCTTGCTACGGTATCTCCCTCACTACTACAACGGCGGCACAGCCGCAATTTGGCAAACCGCAGGCAAACTTTTTCAAAAGAAAAACGCCATGAACCACCTGTTCATAGCGTTCCTTATACCGTATTCAATTTTCTCCCTCGTTGTCCGTCCTTGCGTCCAGCAACGCTTGCGCGGTTGCTGTGAGGATTTTGATTTCAGCGTCCGTCAGCTCATCCAACAGCGTTTCAAACTGCATCCGCTCCGTGGACTTGCCCTCCATAGTTTCACCATGAAGAATCTGATCCACAGAGATATGATAGCGGGACATCAGTTCTAAGAATACCTGTACGCTGGGATGCTGCCCCTTATTTTCGATGTTGGCAAGATAGCGCGGCGAAATAAACAGCGCGTCGGCCGCCTTATTCCGGGATTCTTTCTGCTTTGTGCGCCCAGCTTTGATTGCTGCACCATACGGCTTGAAGTCGATTTTCGCAACAGGGCGCTTTTCTTTTTTGCTCTTTTAGACATTTTCAATCACCCTATTACATTCTACTGGATAGCTTAAATAAAAATAAGGTAAAATAACTTGCGCAAATTGAAAATCGCATAAAAGGAGACATAGCTTGCAGGCTCTGGTAGAATGAAGTCACGACACACCATTCTGAAAGGAGACAGCAAACTATGTCCGAGAAAATTGTACAGCTAAACGAGGAAGTAATCAAGGGCCAAATCAAGGAATTGGTTCGCGGCAGCGTGGAGGAAACCCTGAACGAGCTGCTGGAGAAGGAGGCGGAGTCGCTGACGCAAGCCGCCCGCTATGAGCGCAGCGCAACGAGACCCGTCAGGGCTACCGCAGCGGTCACTACGACCACAGCCTCACCACGACCTCCGGCGACGTCACGCTCCATGTCCCCCGGCTCAAAGGCGTGTCCTTCGAAACCGCCATCATCGAGCGGTATCGCCGCCGCGAAAGCAGCGTGGAGGAGGCCCTCATCGAGATGTACCTGGCAGGCGTTTCCGTGCGCCGGGTGGAGGACATCACCGAGGCACTGTGGGGCAGCAAGGTCTCGCCCGCCACCATCAGCGAGCTGAACAAGAAAGCCTACGTTCACATCGAGGACTGGCGGAACCGCCCCTTGCAGGGCGGCCACTATCCGTATGTCTACGTGGACGGTATCTATCTGCGCCGCAACTGGGGCGGAGAGTACGAAAATGTTGCTGTTTTGGTGGCGATCGCCGTGAATGAGGACGGTTTTCGTGAGGTTTTAGGCGCCGCCGAGGGCATGAAAGAGGACAAGGCCAGCTGGGTCAATTTCTTCCAGTGGCTTCGCGGACGCGGCTTGGACGGCGTGAAGCTCATCGTCGGCGACAAGTGCATGGGGATGCTGGAGGCCGTGGGCGAGGTGTTTCCAGACGCCAAATATCAGCGCTGCACGGTGCATTTCTACCGCAATGTTTTCTCTGTTGTGCCTAAATCCAAGGTCAAAATTGTGGCAAAAATGCTCAAGGCGATCCACGCGCAGGAAAGCAAAAAGGCATCCCGCGAGAAGGCAAAGACCGTGGTTGCCGAGCTGCGCGCCATGAAACTGAAGGAGGCTGCCAAGAAGGTCGAGGACGGCATTGAGGAGACGCTGACCTACTGCGATTTTCCCAGCGAACACTGGACCCGCATCCGCACCAACAACGTGATCGAGCGGCTGAACCGGGAGATCCGCCGCAGAACCCGCGTGGTGGGGACATTCCCGGACGGAAACTCTGCCCTGATGCTGGTCTGCGCCCGACTTCGCCATGTGGCCGGTACCCAGTGGGGCTGCAAGAAAGTACATGAATATGAAGCATCTTGGAGGCGGCCATGGACGACACCTCTATTGCCGGCTGACTTCACTCAGCCGGAGCCTGCAAATAAATTTGCGCATAAATCTTGACGGGACCTTCTACTGTTCCCCTTTCTTTTGAAATATGTCTTGATTATTCAATGCAGTAGCTTAAATAATTCATATTACAGGAAGCGCTAAGCGGCGTGACCTCTTGCAAATATCTGAATAATGCAAAAACGCCATCTCGTGAAATTACGAGATGGCGTTTTTTGACGAAGCATGTATCGTATGTGAATACATGAAATGCGCACTTTATAGAACATATCGAAACGGGCGTACAATAATACGCAACAGCGATTGAAGGACTTGTTTGGTAGCTGAAACTTTTGGTGTTATATACAATTCTCCCGTAACTGTCACTCCGTCTGGTGATATGGTTTTGCCCTCGTACATCATCTGCTGTGCTTCATCCCGAAGTATAGCATTTAGTGCAGGACAGTCTATCAACAGCATCATTTCCGTATCCAGATAGGCACTACGCATATCCCAGTTAAATGATCCGATGATGCTAATTCGATCATCAATCAGAATCGTTTTAGTGTGCATGGAGAAGCTGCCGTTCCACTCACATATATCAACACCCGTTTCTAAAATATCATCCCTATGATTGAGATAATCAGCGCAGCCCCACGGATTTGCTCCACTCTGCGGCGCGTTGGTAATGACCTGTACCTGTACATTGTCGGTGACCTTTTTGAGTGCATTATACATAGCTTGGTTGCAGATCATGTATGGGGTTTGCAACACAATATTTTGTTCACCCTTCTGCATCAGCGTTGTCAAGGTATTCAGAAGTATCGGCTCCTTATTCCACGCAGTGCAATCACCACTTAAAAGTGCGACTTCATTTGTCTGGAGCGTTTCTGTCTCCCAGTTAATCGCTGTTAACTGTTTTGCGTCATTGATCTCAGTCCAACGTCTTGCAAGAATGGCAGTAGCTTTTTTAACCCTGTGATTCTCAGCCTCTGCGTGGAATGCACGGTTGGTATCAAGTAACCATATCCTATCAAAATATTCTAACAAGGTATTAGCGGACGCTGTTGTGAAACCGCCGTTGTATACGACTATATCACGATCTATGTTCTGACGTGACGTACCCCCACTCCCAAGGAATAAGTCGCTGGTGTTCCGCCCACCCATAAGATATGTAGATCGGTCGATAATCAAGTATTTATCGTGGCAGCGATAATTGACCGTCCAAAGTTGCGTCAGCCGAATAGGGTTGTAGAATTTGACCTCCACATTGTCGTGCGCTGCCAATGCCTGAAACACATCACTGCCGCTTAAATGCAGTTGCGCATTGATTCCGTCAATAATGAGCCGTACTTGTACGCCGCGCTCTGCCGCGCCCCAAAGCGCCGCGATCACATCTGTTCCACTGCTGTCGGCGCGGAAGTCAAAGGTTGAGAGAATGATTTCTTCCTGTGCCGAACGAATGAGCCTCAGCCTCCAAAGAAGTGCATCCTCGTTATTGTCAATCAAGCAAACTCGTTCAGACGTTGTTATGGATACTTCTGCCTGCGTATCACTCTTTTCATGTGTTCCAATCAGCGGAGGAATAATTAAAGAAACAAGTAGATATATCAAAAAGCATAATGACACACCTAAAACTAGTTTGAAGCATTTTTATGCGAAAGGTTTTTTTCATGTTTACCTGATTTCACACCAGTTTTTGAAAGGCCTCAAAGC
>VOFJ01000181.1_pt1 | contig 18001 bp, 14 predicted proteins | sample 5384081 | NCBI WGS metagenome assembly VOFJ01 (sample SAMN12384729, study PRJNA508395) | human gut metagenome | isolation source: healthy gut I | host: Homo sapiens
TTGTTTGCGGTTCGATTCGTTAAAATCCGAAGGGTTTCAAGGAGAATAAGTTGGAGAAAATTATCGTAATGGCACCCGGCCATGAACTGTGGGATGGGACCATCGCTTTTTGCAGCAGGCTGCCCATGGAAAGCAGCAGCATTTTTGGGGCAGAGAAGATGGAGCCAAACGATTTTGAAAATAACGAAAAGAGCTCTTGTGGCCTTGCGCGATGATGACGCGGCGGCTTTCTGCACATTTACCAATCGGGATGAAATGCCAAGAGAATATGGTTGTGGGCCTTTGATAGTTTTTTTTGTTTGTTGCCGAAAAAATACAGGGGAACCGGCTGTCTGAACAAATGGTGAACGCGGCCTGCAACGTGGCGAAGGAACAGGGCTTTTCAGCGAATTATCTCATGAGCGGGGAAGTGGGGCTGTATGAAAAATATAGCTTTACCAAAGTCGGAGATTATAAAACGATTTACGGCTCTGTTGACCAGCTTTTTTTCCAAAACGCTGTAACAAAAAATGTTGTAGTCGGGAAAGAGCAACTGCAATTAACGCTGCGGCATGGCCGTGGTCAGCAGAGGAAAGCACAAGAGCACCCGCCCAAAAACTTTATTGACGCTGATGCGCGAAACACAAGAAAAATGGCAAAAAAATCAAAAAAAGTGTGCTTGACAGTTGGGGTATAATCCAGTATAATCAATCATGTTGCAGCGGTCAGGTAACGCCTGATGCAAAGCGCGAGAGGGCTTGGCCCGGTAGTTCAGTTGGTTAGAACGCTAGCCTGTCACGCTAGAGGTCGTCAGTTCGAGCCTGATCCGGGTCGCCACATGCTGTTATAGCTCAGTCGGTAGAGCGCATCCTTGGTAAGGATGAGGTCGGCAGTTCGAATCTGCCTAACAGCTCCATAGCAAAAGCCCACAGCACGTTAGCTACTGTGGGCTTTTTACATAGGGGCATAGCTCAGTTGGTAGAGCAGCGGTCTCCAAAACCGCGTGCCGAGGGGTTCGAATCCTTCTACCCCTGCCAAGGTAAGCCGTACACCTTCGGGTGTGCGGCTTTTCTTGTTGGCTGTTCGGCGTGAGCTACAGTGGCGCTGTAAAAGCATACAATTCAGCCGCTGCTTTGGGGGAATATATTTTTTCTTTGCAGCCCACTTGATTTTTTTTCTTTTGTTATAGTATAATTAACTCCGCGCTTGAGCAAAACAGGGTGCCAACCACCCTCTTTTTTACTTTTGCGCGTTGTTTTGTGTGGAAAAATGATCTTGTTGAGGGAACGCATATGACCAAAGATTTAACGAGCGGAAATCCGTTCAAAATCATCCTGTTGTTCACCCTGCCGCTGATGCTGGGCAACCTGTTCCAGCAGTTTTACAGCCTGGCAGATACCATCATTGTGGGCCGTTTTGTCGGTGTCAATGCGCTGGCGGCAGTTGGCGCTACCGGCTCGGTCAACTATCTGATCCTGGGTTTTGTTATTGGCATGTGCAACGGCTTTGCTATCCCCATCGCACAGCTGTTTGGTGCCCATGATGACAGCGACCTGCGCCGCCACGTGGCCAATGCAACCTGGCTGTGCATTGCCTGGGGTGTTGTGCTTACCGTTGTCACGGTGGCGCTGACCCGCCCCATTATGGAGCTGATGCAGACCCCGGCGGACATTATTGATGGTGCCAGCACCTACATTGGCTGGATCTTTGCGGGAATTCCCTTTGTTTTTCTCTATAATATGGTTTCGGCCATCATGCGCGCTTTGGGCGACAGCAAAACCCCGCTTTACTTCCTGGTGCTGACCAGCGCTGTCAACATTGTGCTGGATCTGGTGCTCATCATCAACTTTAATATGGGTGTTTTGGGTGCCGCTGTGGCAACCGATGTTTCGCAGGCAATCTCCGGCGTGATCAGCCTGATCTATTTGATCAAAAAGTTCAAGATCCTGCATATGACGCGGGATGAATGGAAATACAGCCGCTCTACCTGCCGCCGCCTGTCTGCTATGGGCCTGCCCATGGGCCTGCAGTGTACCATCACGGCCGTGGGCAGCGTTATAATGCAGTGGGCCGTCAACGGGCTGGGCAGCTCTGTGGTTGCCGCCATTACGGCTGCGGGCAAAACCCAAAACCTGCTCTCCTGTGCGTTGGAAAGCATCGGCACCGCTATGGCAACCTATGCGGGCCAGAACCTTGGCGCGGCCCGGCTGGACCGTGTGCGCAGCGGTGTAAAAAAAGCTCCTACATTATGGTGGTTGCTTATTCTGTCCTTGCTTTTATTGCCCTGCACTTTGGCGATGTCGTGATCATCGGTCTCTTCCTGGATACCAAGACCGAGGTTGAGATCGTGGCGATGGCGCGGGATTATATGTTCTGGAACAGTCTGTTCTTTATCCCGCTCGGCGCGCTCATCGTATGGCGCTATACCATTCAGGGGCTGGGCTATTCCACACTTGCCATGATGGCCGGTGTGGCCGAAATGGTGGCGCGTACCGTTATCGCCCTGGTGCTGATTCCGGTGCTAGGCTATTTTGGCGCAGAGCTGTCCAACCCGGTAGCCTGGGTGGCGGCCTGCCTGTTCCTATACCCTGCTTACCTGTGGACGGTCAAACACCTGGAAAACCGCCTGCTTGCCGGCCACCTTGCCATGCAGCACAGCGCGGTAGGGGACTGACCCCCTGAACTTTTATCACGATCCATGCTTTTGCCCTGCATGCCCTGCGGTATGCGGGGCATTTTTGCACCATTCCGGCATTTTTTCAAAAAGCTCTTGCCCTGCGGCGGCAAAAGCAATATAATAACTGTATATTTATTCATAGAGGGTCAGAGCGTATCGAATAAGCAAACAAGCGGGTGGAATATTTTCACCATGTTTGCTTTACGGTACGCCCCAGCGGGCCGCATACGCCCTGTATGTGCAAAAAAGGGCAGGGGAAGTGCCGCGCCGCGCAACAAGAGGGAAGGAAGTATTATTATGCCGGAAAAGAAACCGTTCATCACCCTTGAGCAGGCACAGGAAATTATTGCCGATGTGCCTACCCCGTTCCATCTTTATGACGAAAAAGGCATCCGCGCCAATGCACGCCTTGTCAACAAAGCTTTTGCATGGAACAAAGGTTTTAAGGAGTATTTTGCCGTTAAGGCAACCCCAACCCGTACCTGCTGCGCATCCTGAAAGAGGAAGGCTGCGGCGTGGACTGCTCCAGCTACACCGAACTGCTGCTGAGCGAAGCCTGTGGCTTCAGCGGCAGCGATATCATGTTCTCCTCCAACGAAACGCCGGTGCAGGACATGAAGAAGGCGTATGACCTGGGCGCTTACATTAACCTGGACGACCTGACCCATGTGGATTTCCTCAAGAATGTGGCAGGTATCCCCGAAACGATCTGCTGCCGCTTTAACCCCGGCGGAACCTTTGACCTGGGCAACGGCATCATGGATAACCCCGGCGATTCCAAGTACGGCATGTCCGAAGAGCAGATGACCGAAGCTTATACCCGCCTGATGGCACTGGGTGCAAAGAACTTCGGCATCCATGCTTTCCTGGCCAGCAATACCGTTACCGATGATTATTACCCGGAACTGGCCGGTATCCTGTTCAACCTGGCTGTGCGTCTGCACCAAAAGACCGGTGCACACATCAAGTTCATCAACCTGTCCGGCGGCGTCGGCGTTGCCTACAAGCCGGAGCAGCGCTCCAATGATATCCTGGCCATTGGCGAGGGTGTCCGCAAAAAGTTTGAGGAGATCCTGGTGCCCGCCGGTATGGGCGACGTCGCCATCTTTACCGAGATGGGGCGCTTTATGCTGGCTCCGTATGGCTGCCTGGTTGCCACAGCCATCCACGAAAAGCACATTTATAAAGAGTATATCGGCCTGGATGCCTGCGCTGCCAACCTGATGCGCCCGGCCATGTACGGTTCCTACCACCACATCACCGTGTTGGGCAAAGAGAACGCCCCCTGCGACCATAAATACGATGTGGTCGGAGGTCTGTGCGAGAACAATGATAAGTTTGCCATTGACCGTATGCTGCCCAAGATCGATATGGGCGATGTGCTGGTCATCCACGATACCGGTGCCCATGGCTTCTCGATGGGATATAACTACAACGGCAAGCTGCGCAGCGCCGAAGTGTTGCTGTGCGAGGATGGCTCCCACCAACTGATCCGCCGCGCCGAGACCCCGGCAGACTATTTTGCCACCTTTGATTTTACCCCATTCTACAAAAAAATGGGCCTGTAATATACAGCCCAAAGTGAGGAAACGCTATGTTCCAGTTTATGCTTGTTGTCGGCCTTGTGCTGGCGTATTACGGCTATGCCGTTACCAAAAATCCCCGCATCTGGGGGGACCAGGGGCGGGATGCCATAAAAGAAGAAAACTGGAACCGCTATGTCCGCTATAATGGGCAGTTCGCCATGTGTGCCGGCTTTTTAATGGCGGCCCTTGACGCGCTGGATATGGCGGTCGATCTGTCCGCCGCCATCTACCTGCTGATTCTGCTGGGCGGTTTGGCCATCCTTTTGTATCCCTTCGCCCACTGGATGCACGAAAACGAGGGCACCTGGAACCCCTGGCCCCGCGTGGAAACCGAAAAGCAGAAGCGCAAGCGCCTGATCAAAGAGCAGGAGCGCCAGGAAAAGAAAAACAAAAAGAAATAAGATGACTTTGGGTCACTTGATTTCCGTTGCTTTTCTCAGACGCTCATCTCATAAAGAACAGAGAACAAAAGAATAGTAAAGGCAATACCGCATAATTCTAAGTGCCGATACGGCAAGCGAGGTGCGGCAGATGCTAAGCCAAAAGCGCAGATAATACTGGATGCTGCAAAGGTGAGCGCCGCCAGTGGCGGAAACAGCGAACCGAAGCAGGGGCAGCGGTCGCAGAGTGCGAGGGGCTTTTGCCCCCGAAGCACGATGCGGGTACCGCAACCCGACATTATCGAGCATTTTGGCAACGCAGATGCCGTGCCGCAGCTGCCGGAGCGGTGCTTAAGCCGCAAGGCGGGAATTGTGCGGTGTTGCCTAAAACAAAAAGGCATGTGCTATCATTCAAGCACATGCCTTTTTCATAATCTCTGAACCATTGGAATCCGCAGCTCTGCATTTCTATCCAAACATCTGCGTTCGTTTGCGGCAATTTATTCCGCGCAGCCGATATCCTGCGCAATTTCCTGCACGGATTCCTTGTCGAATTCACCCAGCGGCAGGATCAGCCGTGCCAGAATTTCCTGTGGCAGAACTTCCAGCAGGGCGGTCTGGTCGCACTCTGCGTGCTCTGGGGCGCACAGGCGGCACTCATCGGCGTCTTGCTCCACGCGGGCATAATGGCCGGTGGAGATAAAACGGCAGTCGAGCTTATCAGCCGTCTGCATCAGCAGCTGGAACTTCAGCAGTTCGTCCGCGGCAGTGTCCGCTGCTTCAATCACGTGCAGGGTTACATCCAGCGCCTTGGCGGCGTTCTGCGCGGTCTCCACGGCATCGTCGGCCATCCCGGCAAAATGCACCAGTGCGGCCTGTACGGCAAAGCCCTGCTCCTGCAAAATGCGCACAGTAACGGCAGCGTCCATGCCGCCGTTCAACCCAACTAGAACCTTATCCTGCTTTTCAAATGTATTAAAACCCAGTGCTCCGTCCATAATATCCTCCTGTATCAGCGGTGCGCAGTGCGTCAGGCCTGCTTTCCGCCGTATTTTTTGCTTTGCTCTACGGCCAAGCGGTCGCAACGCTCGTTTTCGGGGTGGCCTGCGTGGCCTTTCAGCCAGTGGTAGTGGATCACATGCTTCTCGCTTTCTTCCAGCAGCGGTGCCCAAAGGTCGGGGTTCAAGGCGGGGGATTTGTCTGCCTTTTTCCAGCCGCGCTTGCGCCAGCCCTTGGCCCAGCCCTTTTCCAGCCCGTTGATCACATACTGGCTGTCGCTGTACAGGTCAATGTCACAGGGCTCTTTCAGCTGGCGCAGGGCTTCCAGCAGGCCGGTCAGCTCCATGCGGTTGTTGGTGGTTCCGGCCTCGCCGCCGGAAATCTCTTTCTCATACACCTTTTCTCCGGTACGGAAGCGCAGGATCGCGCCCCAACCGCCGGGGCCGGGGTTGCCGCTGCAGGCACCGTCGGTATAAATTTCGATGTGTTTCATGTTACCCTCGTTTTGCTGCGGCAATACTGGAATCAGGGCGTGCCGGAAAATGGCATCCTTTTCTTTGCTTTTCGCTGTACCTTATCGGCCAGCCGCAATGCCCGGAACCCTGCCGCTTTACTATAAAAGTAATTATACGCGATTTTGCCCAGCCCTGCAAGCTTTTGTGTAATTTGTCCATAAATGCGTCCGGCATACTATTTGACAATGCCCCCGCTGCGCCTTATAATAGATTTAATTGCAATGTCGTAGTTTGATTCAGGACCCGGTTGCAGCCTTTCGGCTGAACTCTTCGCGTCCAACCTTGATTCAGTAAATCGGCACAGTGCCGTACAAATTTTACATGCGACAAAACATCACGTCCGGGGTACGGTGCTTACCGTGTGTGTAACCACCAACCCTGGCCGAATACAATATGGAGGTTATGCAATGGAAGATCACAACAACGAAAAACGCCCCCGCCAGCAGGGCCGCAGCAATTACACCCGCCGTGCCCCGCGCGCAAATAATAATAACCAGAACCGCAAACCCGGTGCGCCTGCCCCCGCGGCCAGCGCCCCGCAGGCAGCGGAGGAAAAACCACAGCCCCAGCACCGCAAGCCGCAGCGCCGCCGTGCCCCGCAGCCCCAGCAGGCTGCAGCGAGCAATGCGGTGAATGCAGCAGCTCCGGCCCCGGTGCAGCGCCCCCGCAGCCCGCAGCGCCGCAGCTATAAGCAGCATTATTATGATGCTTCCACCCCGGCTGTTCCCATGCACATCTGCCCGCTGGGCGGCCTGGGCGAAGTTGGCAAAAACATCACCCTGTATGAATGCCAGGGCGATATGATCCTGGTGGATTGCGGCCTGGTGTTCCCGGATTCCGATATGTTCGGCGTGGACCTTGTCATTCCGGATTTCACCTATGTATTGGAAAATAAGGACCGCATCAAGGGCCTGTTCATTACCCATGGCCACGAAGACCATATCGGCAGCCTGCCGTATCTGCTCAAAAAGTTCAACGTGCCCATTTACACTGCACGTTTGACCATTGGCCTGATCAAAAACAAGCTGGAGGAGCACGGTCTTGCCTCCAGTGCAGAGTTCCATGAGATCCGTCCCCGCCAGAAAGTGCGCCTTGGCTGCTTTACGGTGGAGCCCATCCATGTCAACCACTCCATCCCGGATTCTCTGGCGTTTGCCATTGACTGCCCGGCAGGCATCGTGCTGCATACCGGCGACTTCAAGATCGACTACACGCCGCTTTCCGGCGATGCCGTTACCGACCTTTCCACCATTGCGGAGTATGGCCGCCGCGGCGTGCTGGCTTTGCTGGCGGATTCTACCAACGCGGAGCGCCCCGGCTTTACGGCAACCGAGCAGACTGTGGCCGAAGGGGTGCGCAGCCTGTTTGCCCGCGCCAAAAACCGCCGCATTATCGTGGCAACCTTTGCTTCCAACATCTACCGCATCCAGCAGATCATTGACCTGGCCATTGAGTATGGCCGCAAGGTGGCCGTCAATGGCCGCAGCATGGTTTCCAACACCGAAATGGCGCGGGAGCTGGGGTATCTGCATGCGCCGGATAATGTGCTGATCGATATCGAGGAGATCAACAAATACCCGCCGGAAAAGGTTGTCCTTATCACCACCGGCAGCCAGGGCGAACCGCTGTCTGCTCTGTCCCGTATGGCGCAGGCCAGCCACCGTACCGTCAAGGTCGGCCCCACTGACTTTATCATTATCTCGGCCCGCCCCATCCCCGGCAACGAAAAGACCGTGACCAAGGTGGTCAACGGCCTTCTGGCCCTGGGCGCAGAGGTCATTTACGAAAACATGTACGATACCCATGTTTCCGGCCACGCCTGCCAGGAAGAGCAGAAGCTGATGCTGACCCTTGCCCACCCGCAGTATTTCCTGCCGGTTCACGGCGAGTTCAAGCAGCTCAAGCGCCACGCCGAAACGGCGGAGCACCTGGGCTATATCCCCAAGCAGAATATTTATATTGCTGAAAATGGCCAGAACATCCGCCTTTCCCGCGATGGCATGGCAGTGGAGGGCACTGTGCCCGCCGGTGCCGTGATGGTGGATGGCTATGGCGTGGGCGATGTGGGCAATGTGGTCCTGCGTGACCGCCACCACCTGTCGGAGGACGGTATCATCATCGTTACCGCAGCCGTGGATGGCAGCACCGGCCAGCTGCTTTCCGGCCCGGACCTGGTTTCCCGCGGCTTTGTCTATGTGCGGGAAAGCGAGGAGCTGATGGACGGTGCCCGCGTGCAGGTTGAAATGGCCCTTGACCGCAGTATGGCGGATAACATGCACGACTGGGCCAGCGTGAAATCCCGCGTGCGGGAGGCGCTTTCCAGCTATATCTACCGCAAAACCAAGCGCAGCCCCATGATTCTGCCCATTCTGATGGAAGTTTGATCCAAACCATATCTGACCGTGACCGCCTGCCCCACATTGCAGGCACCGAGGAACGATGATGAAAAACAAGCTGAGACGTGATATCTTTGTCATTATCTTTTTGCTGCTCGTTGCGTGCATCGCTCTGGCTGTGCCGCTGGCGTTCAGCAACCCGCGCTGGCTGCTGGCACCGGCGCTGCTTGTAGTGTTTGCGTTGGTGGTGGCGGTGCTTGGCATCCGCCGGCTGCGGCGCTTTGTGGCCGATATGCTGTGCGGGACCAACTTTGAGGGCAGCAAGACCCAGTATTCACTGGCGGATTTTTCCATCCCCACTGCCCTGATTACCGAAGGCTCCGTGGTGTGGTATAATCCGGCCTTCCGGGAGCAAATCCTGGCGGGGCAGGATGCCCTGCTGGCTGCACCGGACCGCCTGATGACCGGCATTGACCTTTCCGTCTGCGCCCGCGCCCACGGCCAGGACCTGACCATTGACGAAAACCGCTACACGGCCTATGCTACAACCAGCCGCAGCAGCAAAACGGGCACATTGCTGTTTTTGGTCAACGATACGTTCTACAAAAACACGCTGGATGAATACACTGCCAGCCGCCCGGCTTACCTGATCATTGGGGTGGACAGCTATGACGAGCTGTTCAACGATATGAAGGACTCCGAGCAGGCGCACGAGCTGGAGGCCATCAACACCCTGCTGGAAGAATACATCGGCCGCACGACCGGTTTCCTGCGCAAGGTGTCCAACAGCCGCTATATTGCGGTGGTGGAAGAGCGGGATATCCGCTGGATGATGGAAGAACGCTTTGATATTCTGGATAAAGTGCGTGCGTTGCACCCCGGCGGAATGCTCACCCTTTCCATCGGCGTAGGCCATGGCGGCGCTACTATGCAGGAATGCCAGGAGATGGCCCGCGAAAGCATTGATATTGCCTTGGGCCGCGGCGACCAGGCTGCTGTGAAAACAGTCGATGGCTTTGAGTTCTTCGGCGGCATTTCCCATGGTGTCGAAAAGCGCAGCCATGTGCGCAGCCGCATCATTGCCAACGCCCTGGCAGACCAGATCCGCCAGAGCGACAGCGTCATTATCATGGGCCACCGCCAGAGCGATTTGGATGCCATCGGCTCCGCCATCGGTTTGCTGCGCATGTGCAAAATGTGCGATGTGCCTTCGGTCATCGCAGTGCGCAGCAAGGCAACGCTGGCGGGCCAGCTGCTGGATGTGTTCAACAAGGCGGGGGAGGACCACAACTTTATTGAACCGGAAGAAACCTATAAGCTCATTACCCCAAAAACCCTGCTGATTGTAACCGATACATACCAAAAGCGCCTGCTGGAAGACCAAAAGATTTACGAAAAATGCAGCCGCGTGGTTGTTATCGACCATCACCGCATGGCGGTAGGGCATATTGATAACCCGATCCTTTTGTATCATGAACCCTTTGCTTCCAGCGCCAGCGAGCTGGTGTGTGAACTGCTGCAATTCATGCCCGCCCAAAACAACATCACTCAGTTGGAAGCCCAGGCGCTGCTGTCTGGCATCATGCTGGATACCCGCAGTTTTGCGCTGCATGTCGGCGTGCGTACCTTTGAGGCTGCCGCCTGGCTGCGCAGCCGCGGGGCCGAAACCGCCGCGACCAAGCGCCTGTTCAATATTTCCAAAGAAGAATACGAAGCCCGCGCCGCTATTGTGGAGGGCGCTTACCTCTACAAAGGCTGCGCTATCGCCACTTCGGATGAGCTTGACCCCGCCATGAGTGTGGTTCTGCCCATGGCAGCCAATGACCTGCTGACCATCAACGGCGTGGATGCCAGCTTTGTGGCAATCGCCAAAAACGGCGGTGTCAACATCTCCGCCCGCAGCATGGGTGCGCTGAACGTACAGGTCATTCTGGAGCCCTTGGGCGGCGGCGGCCACCTGACGATGGCCGGTGCCCAGCTGCGTGATTGTACCGTAAAGGAAGCCGAAGCCCGCATCCGCGCGCAGATCGACGAATACCGCGCCAACCAGGAATGCCAGGAAGAACTGGTGGGTGCAGTTTAACAAATTAAATTATCAGCGAATCCCTGCCAATGGCAGAAAATTATATCAATTACTACATAGAGAGGGGAACCACCACGATGAAAGTTATTCTCAAACAGGATGTCAAGAGCATTGGTAAAAAGGATGAAATCCATGAAGTGTCGGACGGTTACGCCCGCAACTTCCTGTTCCCGCGCGGTCTGGCTGCAGTGGCCGATGCTGACGCTGTGAACACCGCCCGCACCAAGAGCGAAGCCAAAGCCCACCATGAAGCCGAAGCTAAGGCTGCTGCTGAAGAACTGGCTGCCAAGATCAAGGGCCAGATCGTTTCTGTCAAGGTCAAGGGGGGCGCTTCCGGCAAGCTGCACGGCAAAGTGACCGCAAAGGAAGTTGCCGAACAGTTGTACAAGCTGACCGGCACCGAAATCGACAAGAAAAAAATCGAAATGCCCGCCAGCATCAAGGAGTTTGGCAGTTATGATGCCAAAGTCCGCCTGCATGTGGGTGTTGTGGCCGCGTTCAAGGTCAAGGTCGAGGAGGCCCCGCTGTAATTGGCAGGGGGTCTTGTAATTACATTCCAACAAAAACGGCAGGGAGGTGCCTGAATGGCAAACAATGAATTAAGCTTGTCCAGCCTGGGCATTCAGCTGCCGTATAACATGCAGGCGGAACAAAGCGTGCTTGGCGCAGCGCTGATGGATGAAACCATCCTGAACCGCCTGATCACCGAGATGGACCCCGATATGTTCTATTCGGAGCAGAACCGGGCCGTCTATGAGGAAATGCGCCGCCTGTTCAGCGAAAGCGAAGCGGTGGACGTTATCACTCTGGTGGACTCTCTGGCTCAGAACGGTGTGTTCAAGGGCGCAGATGATGCCAAAGTGTACATTACCCGCATTGCGGAAAACGTCCCGGCGATTTCCAACGTCGATTCTTACATCAAGATCGTCAAGGAAAAATATCAAACCCGCCGCCTGATCGAAGCAGCCCGCGATATCCTGCAGCAGTCCAGCGAGGAATCCGATTCTGACCTGCTGCTGGAAAGCGCCGAGCAAAAGCTGTACGATATCCGCAACGGCCAGGACCGCTCCGGCGTTAAAACCATTCAGGAGTCTATCCTGGAAGTTATTGATACCATGCAAAAGCTGTCCGGTGCGGACCGCGATAAATTTGCCGGTATCCCCACAGGCTTCAACTATCTGGATAATATCCTGACCGGCCTTGGCCGTTCGGACCTGATTATTCTGGCGGCCCGCCCCGGTATGGGCAAAACCAGTTTTGCGCTGAACATTGCTACCAATGTGGCCCGCCTGCAAAAGATACCAACCGTCATTTTCAGCTTGGAAATGACCTGCGAACAGCTGACCGACCGCATCCTTTCCAGCACCGCAGGCATTGACAGCCAGGCATTCCGCACCGGCCGCCTGAACAACTCCGACTGGAACGACTTTGCCAATGCAACGTCACTGTTGTATAACGTTCCCATTTACATGGATGATTCCTCCGGTATTTCGGTGCCGGAAATCAAGGCAAAAAATCCGCCAGATCAACCAGGACCCCAAACGGGATAAGATCGGTCTGGTCATCATCGACTATTTGCAGTTGATGCAGTCCGCCAAGCGCACCGAAAGCCGCGTGCAGGAAATCAGCGATATCACCCGGAGCCTGAAAATTATGGCCAAGGAGCTGAATGTACCGGTCATCACGCTGTCGCAGCTTTCCCGTGCTGCCGAAAAAACAGCGGGTCGCTCGGACCACCGCCCCCAGCTTTCAGACCTGCGTGATTCCGGCTCTATCGAACAGGATGCGGACGTGGTGCTCTTCCTGTACCGCGCTGCCTATTACAATTCCCAGAACGGCGAAACCGAACAGGCGAACGAAAACGAAGCCGAATGTATCGTGGCCAAAAACCGCCATGGCGAAACCAGTGTGGTTCGCCTTGGCTGGGATGGCGCCCATACCCGGTTCAGCAATCTGGACGAGATCCATGAACAGTACTGACGCAGACAATTCATTGCAAAACCCAGTAAACACGATGGAACAAACCTTGCTGGCCTATTGCCGCCGGCAGGGTTTGTTTCGGTTGGGGGACCGTGTCATCGTTGCCTGCTCCGGCGGGGCGGATTCGATGGCGCTGCTCTGTTTTCTGCTGCGCTGCAAAGCGGAACTTGGCATCACCGTCATGGCGGCCCATGTGGACCACGGAATCCGGGGCGAAGCTGCCCATGCGGATGCCCGCTTTGTGGCGGAGTTCTGCCGCACGCATCATGTGCCGTTCTTTTTGTACGATGCCGCTGCCAGCGGGGTGCAGATTCCCCAAAACCCCAGCGAGAACTGGGCGCGCAGCCTGCGCTATACCTGGTTTGATGCGCTGGCCGCACAGCAGCATGCCTGCATTGCCACAGCGCATACGTTATCTGACCAGGCGGAAACGGTGTTGTTCCGCATGGCGCGTGGTACCGGCCTGCACGGCATGGCGGGTATTCCGGCGGTACGGGGCGTGTACCGCCGTCCATTTTTGTGCCTGACAAGGAGCGATACCACGGCATACTGCGCCGCCCTTGGGCAACACTATGTTCAGGACGAAAGCAATTTCAGCGATGCCTATGCCCGCAACCGTATCCGCCATTATGCTGTTCCGGCGCTGCAAACCATTAATCCGGCGGCAGAGCGGGCCGTGGGGCGGCTGTGCAACCAGCTGCAGGAGCTGAACATCTGGCTGGAAAACCTGGCCGAAAAACTGCTGGCGCAGGCTGCCTGCGGGGGCGGGTACAGCATCCCGATTCTTGCCGCGGCGGATGCCCCGGTGCTGGCTGCTGCCCTGCGCATGCTGGCAGCCCGTGCGCGTGACCCTGAAGAAAAATATGTGCAGGCTCTTGCGGCCATTGTTCGGCAGGGCAGCGGTGCGGTACAGCTGACGCCGGATGCCTGCTGGACCGCGGCAAACGGCATTTTGTACTGCCGCTCAGTGCTAAAAATGCAGCCGGAAGCCATTCCCGCGCCGCACCAGCTGCTAAAAACCGGCGTTTACTGCTTGCCAGGGGGCTATGAGCTGGAGATTCAACAACTAAATTATGAAGTTTTTTTGAAAAATCCATCATTTTTGAAAAAAGACTACACCTATTGTGCAGATTATGCTAAAATAAATAAGAATATTTTTGTGAGAACCCGCCAACCCGGCGATACGTTCCGCCCGGCGGGACGTCACGTTGGCAAAACGCTCAAAAAATATCTGAATGAGGCAAAAGTTCCTGTGGCTGAACGGACGCTGATGCCGCTGCTGGCCTGCGGCAGCCAGGTGCTTTGGCTGTGGGGGGCAGGCTTTGCGGACGGTTTGTCCCCGGATGATGGGACAAAGCAGATCCTGTTGATTCGGCAAAGCCGCCAGCCTGCGGCCCCGGAGCAGGAACAAGATCATAATATTGGAGGAACAGATCATGCATGATATGAACAATGATATCGCCAAGGTTTTGATTTCGGAAGAGCAGTTGCAGGCCAAGGTGGCTGAATTGGGGGCACAGATCAGCCGCGATTACGAGGGCAAAGATTTGTTGCTGGTGTCTATCCTGAAAGGCTCCGTGGTGTTCATGGCCGATTTGATGCGCGCCATCACGGAACCCTGCAGCATTGACTTTATGGTGGTTTCCAGCTATGGCGGTGCCAACACCACTTCTACGGGCCTTGTCAAGATCGTCAAGGACCTGGATCAGGATCTTTCCGGCAAGGATGTTCTGATCGTGGAGGATATTCTGGATACTGGCGTCACGTTGTCTCACTTGGTGCCCATGCTGAAATTGCGCCGCCCCAACAGCGTGCGCCTGTGCACCATCCTCAGCAAGCCCAGCCGCCGCAAGGTGGATATTGAGCCGGACTACTGCGGTTTTGAAGTGCCCGATGAATTTGTTGTGGGCTATGGCCTTGACTATGACGAAAAGTACCGCAACCTGCCGTATGTCGGCGTGTTAAAACCGGAAGTATATTCCAAATAAAATTCTGTCTTGGCAGAATAACCAATCGCCCGCCGTTTTGGCGGATTTTGACAGGGAGTTGATTTTTTGCAGCACAAACCGCGTTTCAGCGGCATTATCATTGCCGCTGTCCTGATGGTGGCAGCACTCGTGATGATCTCCAGCTATTCCAGCCTGTTTGCCTCCAGCAAGAGCACCATGATGTTGTCCGAAGCCATGGGGTACTTTGAATCCAATCAGGTCACCTACTTTAACCTGGACCTGAACACCGGCGTTATCGAGATGAGCGTGAAAGAAGGTGAACATCCGCTGCCGGAATCCGGCACGTCCAGCGAAACATCCAACGGCCTGCTTGCAGAAATTTACGGCGATGACACCGATGCTTACGCCCCCAAGAACGGCGGGGCAGCGGTCATTACCTACAAGCTGCCATATCCTTCTTATTTCCTGCAATTCTACCTCAAGGATTATATCGACCAGTATAATGCAGCCAACCCGGATGCGCCCATGCAGTACGATATGGTCGCCGTTAAGACCAACGTGCCCTGGTTTGAGATTATCCTGTACGCCTTTATGATCGGCAGCGTGGTGCTGCTCTTCATGTCCATGTACCGCGGTGGTGCCGGTGGCGGCGGCCTGATGAATGTTGGCCGTGCCAAGGTCAAGGACCAGCAGGAAGGCCAGCGCAAGGCAACCTTTGCTGATGTTGCCGGTGCGGATGAAGAAAAGGCTGAACTCCAGGAAGTGGTTCAGTTCCTGAAAGCACCGGAAAAGTTCAACTCCCTGGGGGCGCGCATTCCCCACGGCGTTCTGCTTGTCGGCCCTCCGGGCACCGGCAAAACGCTGCTGGCCCGTGCCTGTGCAGGCGAGGCCGGCGTTCCGTTCTATGCCATCTCCGGTTCTGACTTTGTGGAAATGTATGTCGGCGTCGGCGCATCCCGTGTGCGCGATCTGTTTGAAAAAGCCAAAAAGACAATGCCCTCCATCATCTTTATTGATGAGATCGACGCCGTGGGCCGTCAGCGTGGCGCTGGCCTCGGCGGCGGGCATGACGAACGCGAACAGACCCTGAACCAGCTGCTTGTCGAAATGGACGGCTTCACCGCCAACGACGGCGTTATCGTGATCGCGGCCACCAACCGGGCCGATATTCTGGATAAGGCTCTGCTGCGTCCCGGCCGTTTTGACCGTCAGGTTTATGTTGGTCTGCCGGATGTGAAGGGCCGCGAGGAGATTCTGCGCGTTCACACCAAGAACAAGCCCCTTGGCCCCGATGTCAGCCTGAAAACCATCGCCAAGTCCACCGCGGGCTTCTCCGGTGCCGACCTGGAAAACCTTGTCAACGAAGCCGCCCTGCTGGCTGCGCGCAAGGGCAAAAAGGCCATCACCGAACCCGAAATCGAGGAAGCTTCCATCAAGGTTGTGGCTGGCCCCGAAAAGAAGAGCCGCGTTGTGACCGATGCCGAAAAGCGCCTGACCTCTTACCACGAGGCCGGCCATGCCATTACCGGCTATTTCTGCAAAACGCATGATCCCGTGCACCAGATCAGCATTATCCCGCGTGGTTCGGCAGGCGGCTTTACCATGTATCTGCCGGAAAAAGACCCCAGCTATGTGACCAAGACCGCCATGAACGAGAACATTGTCTGCCTGTTGGGCGGCCGTGTGGCGGAGCAGCTGGTGCTGGATGATATCTCCACCGGTGCTTCCAACGACCTGCAGCGTGCCACGGATACCGCCCGCGCCATGGTGACCCGCTATGGCTTCTCGGAGCGCATGGGCCCGGTGGTTTATGGCACCGACCCTGGCGAAACCTTCCTTGGCCGAGACTTTGGCCAGGGCAAGGGCTATTCCGAAAATACGGCGTCCGAAATTGATAATGAGATCCGTGATATCATGGATGAATCTTACGAGACGGCCCGCCGCATTTTGACCGAGCACATGACGGAGCTGCACCGTGTGGCCGGTGTGCTGATGGAACGCGAAAAGATCAGCGGCGAAGAGTTTGACGCCCTGATGAAAGGCGAAAACCTGGCACCCTTTGGGCTGGATACCCCCGCGCCTGCCGCAGCCCCTGCATCGGCAGAGCAGCCCGCCGCGCCGGAACAGCCCTCCGAACCGTCTGATGAAAATTGAGGCAAGGTGAAACACAATGGATCAAAATTTTTCCCTGATGGCGCAATCCCGTGCCAATTATTACACTGCCGGCAGCCCGGTCCAGTTTGTCCGTGTTGAGCTGCTGAAAGGGGATGTCACGGGTGAAGTTGCGGTCTGCCTGACCTTTAAGAATGTTGGCACAGAACCGCTGACCGGCTTTATCATCCACTTCAAGTGCAAAGATGCTTCTGGTCAGATCCTGTGCGAGGATGATTTCTATTATGAGCAGCTCAATGTGCAGCCCGGCGAACTGTTTGGTGCTGATGACGCTGTGTTTGTCAGCGATACGCCGGTTTCCAGCGTGGAAATTGAGCAGGACCGTGCTTTCCTGAACGGCCGCGGCGTGGATCTGCGTAATTATAAGCGTGTCCGCCTGCAGGCCCCCCGTGTGCTGCCTGGCTCTATTGCCCGCACACTTCAGACCCGCACCAACAATAAGATGCTGACCTGCGTCCCGCAGGATACCGAAAACGGATGGTTCTGCGCCTGTGGCGCGTTCCACCCCAACGAGGAAGCTGTTTCCGTCTGCAGCGAGTGCGGCGGCGACCGCGCTTACATCAAGGCAACCCTGACCCGCATCCTGGAGGAAGCCCGGCAGACCGCCGAACAGCAGCAGCGCGAAATCAACGCCGTGGCCAATGGCGTTGACCCCGCAGCAGCCCAGGCGGCCCAGGCAGCCCAGGCCGCTGCCACCGCCGCCGCGGCTCAGGCAGCCATCAGCCAGGAGCCCACCGCACAGTTCACCCCGCCCGCCCCGGCCCAGGAACCGGAAGAAGAGGACGAGGACGACGAAGCAACCAACGCCGAAATGGACCGCGTGCGCCGCTATGTCCCCAAAGGCCATCTGTTTGCCGATGAAGAGGATGAAGAGGACGAGCATACCCGCATGTTCGATGATGAGGAAGAGGAAAGCGACGATGACGAAGAACCCCGCCGTGGCCGTTATGCGGACGATGACGAGGAGAGCGAGGACGATGTAATGGCCGAGCGTATCATCCATTGGGCACCGCCCATCACCGCAGTGGTCTGTGCGCTCATCATTGCTGTGTCGCTGATCTACCACTTTGTCATCGCCTGATCGCCTGCTGTTTATCGGCAAAGGCGGGCTGACCCGCTGATATTTATCCGGGCAGGATAAAGCAAAATAAACCAAAACCAGCCGCCGGGCAGGGGAAAATCCCTGAAGCCGGCGGCTGGTTTTCTATTTGTTCTATTCCGTGTCTGTGCTTATTGCTGCCATCAGGAATATAGGGCAATACCGCATAATTCTAAGTACCGATACGGCGAGCGAGGTGCGGCAGCTGCCAAGCCAAAAGCGCAGATAATACTGGATGCTGCAAAG
>VOFJ01000265.1_pt1 | contig 18001 bp, 23 predicted proteins | sample 5384081 | NCBI WGS metagenome assembly VOFJ01 (sample SAMN12384729, study PRJNA508395) | human gut metagenome | isolation source: healthy gut I | host: Homo sapiens
CACAGTCGGCGGCGTCGCCGATTACGACACGAAAATTCGCGACCTCGCCGCGGCGGGCAAAATTCTTGCCCCGCGCGTGCTGGCGTCGAACATGGCGGTCTCCGTCCCCGGCGGGCACATGGCGGGTTCGCTCGCCTACGAGGCGCACTCCGCCGAAGAGGCCGCGGCGCTCGTCGAAAAGATCGCCGCCGAAAAGCCCGACCTCATCAAGCTGATGATCACCGGCGGCGTGCTGGACGCCGAAGTCGTGGGCGACCCGGGCGTGCTGCGCATGCAGCCCGAGCTTGTCAAGGCCGCGTGCGACAAGGCACATTCGCTCGGCATGATCGTCGCGGCGCACGTTGAGAGTCCCTGAGGGCGTGATGGCCGCGCTGCAAAACGGCGTCGACTCCATCGAGCATGGCGCGCAGCCAAGCGATGAAATGATCACGCTCTTCAAGCAGCGCAGGGCGTTCCAAATTTCGACCATTTCCCCGCCCTGCCCTACGCGCTCTTCGACCGCAGCATTTCGCACGCGACGTATGAGCAGCAGGAAAACGGCAAGATCGTCTTCGACGGCATCGTCGCGCTCGCAAAGGCAAACCTCGCCGCGGGCGTGCCAGTCGGTCTCGGCACGGACGTCGGCTGCCCGTACATCACACATTACGACATGTGGCGCGAGCTGCTACTTCGTGAAATACTGCGGCGTGACGCCCGCGTTCGCGCTCTACAGCGCGACGAAACCTCAATGCCCGGCTCGCGGGCATCGGTGATCTGACCGGCAGCATTGAGGCGGACAAGCAGGCCGACCTGATCGTCTGCTCCGGCAACCCTCTTCAGAATTTGAGCGCGCTGCGTGAGCTCGACATGGTCGTCAAGGGCGGCTATCGCATCGACAAGCCGCAGATCAAAAAAATGGATGAGGTCGAGCGAGAGCTCGACAAGTTCCTGTAAGCGCTATGAAATACTTGGTACTATCCGACTCGCACGGTAATGTCGACAACATGGTGCGCGCGGTAGAGCTCGTAAAGCCGCAGGGCATCATCCATCTTGGCGACGGCTGGCGCGATGTCGAGGAGTTGCATCAGCTCTACCCTCGCCTGCCGCTCGAGCAGGTCCCCGGCAACTGCGACTTCGGGCGCTTTGAAGCGCTTGAGCGCGTGCTGATTCTGAACGATCACCGCGTGCTCATCGCGCACGGGCACACGTTAGGGGTGAAGACCGGACTTCTCCGCGCGCAGTACCGCGCGCTCGAGATGAACGCCGACATTCTGCTCTTCGGCCACACGCACGTGCCGCTCGTGGACGCGGCGTCGCGGCCGATGATGATGAATCCCGGTTCGATCGGCGATCCCCGCCGCCCGACCTACGGCGTGCTGAGTTCAGGGACGGACAAATTTACCCGTCGGTCTTTCGGCTGGACGCATAACAAAAAAAGAGATGTACCTTGCGGTACATCTCTTTCCCTTTTCTCACCCGTTCCAAGCGCGCACCTGCTCGCGCAGCCAGTCGCACCAAGCGTCCACGCTCTCGCCGGTTTTGGCGGAGAGGGGGAATATCTTGAGCTTTGGGTTGCGCATGTGCGCGTATTCGACGACCTTTTCCATGTCGAAGTCAAAATACGGCAGCACGTCGATCTTGTTGATGATGAGCGCGTCGCACACAGTGAAGATGAGCGGGTACTTGAGCGGCTTGTCGTGTCCCTCCGGCACGGAGAGGATCATCGCGTTTTTGACCGCGCCCGTGTCGAACTCCGCCGGGGCAGACGAGGTTGCCGACGTTTTCGAGCACGACGAGGTCCAAGTCCTTCGTGCCGATCTCTTTGAGGCCCTGCTCCGTCATGCTTGCATCGAGGTGGCACATGCCGCCCGTGTGGAGCTGGATGGACTTGACGCCCGCGTCCGCGATAGTCTTCGCGTCCACGTCGGAGTCGATGTCTGCCTCCATCACGCCGATGCGCAGCTCATCCTTGAGCGCTTCAAGCGTGCGCAGCAGCGTCGTCGTCTTGCCGCTGCCCGGCGAGGACATCAGGTTCAGCAGAAACGTTCTGTCCTGCTTGAGCTGCGTGCGAAGGCGTGCGGCCTCGCGGTCGTTGTCGGCGAAGACGCTCTCTTTCACCTCGATGATCTTATAGGGTTCTGTCATATCGCCTCAATCTCCTTTAAGTTGATCTCGCTACCCTGCTTGAGCCACGTTTTTTCGCTGCCGCAGTGCGGGCAGGTGCGGCCAAACTGCACCGTGGGATAGTCGCGCCCGCAGCCCTCGCAGTACGTAACGGCGGGGATGGTCTCGATCTTGAGCGCGGCCTCCGGTAAAAGCTCGGTCCTCTTGACTGCCCAGTTCCAGCAGCTTTCGAGTTCGTGCGGGATCGCACCGGACACCTCGCCGAGCTCGAGCGTCACGGACGCGACGTTCGTCAGGCCGTTTTCCTCTCCGATCTTTTCCACGCTCTTGATGACGTGGAAGACAATGCCCAGCTCGTGCATTACTTGCTCTTTCTCGCCGCACGCTTGATCTTGAACTCACGCTTGATCATGTACGGCAGGATGGCCTTCATCTTGTCCTCACAGGCGTACATCTTGCTGCACTCCGGCCTCTCGCGGTGCAGGTGGATGGCGTCGAACGCGCACTTCGTCGTGCAGACGCCGCAGCCGATGCACTTGTTCGGGTCGACGATGCTCGCGCCGCAGCTAAGGCAGCGCGCGGTCTCCTTTTTGATCTGCTCTTCGGTAAACGCGACGCGCTCGTCGCTAAACGTCCTGCGCAGCGCCTCGTTATAGCCGATGCGCTGGCGCGGCGTTGTGTCGTAATTGACGGGGGATCAGAGCGTTCTCCTTGTCGAGCTCAATGAACTGGCGGCGGTTGCGGCCGACCGTCAACGTCGCGTGCTGGACAAAACGGTGCAGCGAGATCGCGCCCTCCTTGCCCGCGGCGATGGCGTCGATGGCAAATTTCTGACCCGTATAGGCGTCGCCGCCGACGAAGATATCCTTTTCCGCCGTCTGATACGTGACGGGGTCTGCCTTGACCGTGCCGTTGGGGTTGAACTCAACAGCGGTGCCGGTGAGCAGCTCACGCCAGTCGACCTTCTGGCCGATGCAGTAGAGAACCGTCGTGCACTCGGCCTGCTCGCTCACACTGTCGTCAAACTCAGGTGCGAAGCGGCCCTCGTCGTTCTTGACGCGCGTGCACTTGCGGAACCTGATGCCCGCGCACTTGCCGTCCTCCACCACGATCTCGGTCTGGCCCCAGCCGGCGTGGACGGTGATGCCGTCGCGCTCGCACTCGCTGCGGTCTTCCTCGCCCATCGGCATATCGTCGTAAGCCTCTAAGCAGTAGAGGTCAACGCTCTCCGCGCCGCAGCGCACCGCCGTGCGCGCAACGTCCGCGCCGATGTTGCCGCCGCCGATGACGACGACCTTACCGGAAAGCGTCTTCTTTTCATGCAGGTTGACCTGCCGCATAAAGTCGATACCCGCCATGACGCCGTCCGCGTCGCCGCCGGGGATATTCAGCTTGCCGCCGGACTGGAGGCCGACGGCCACATAGAAGCCCTGATAGCCCTGCTCGCGCAGCTGCGCGATGGTCACGTCTTTTCCGACCTCCACGCCGCAGCGGAACTCGACACCGAGTTCACGCAGGATGTCGATTTCTGCCTCCACCACGTCTTTTTCAAGGCGGAAGCTCGGAATGCCGTTCATCAGCATGCCGCCGGGACGCGCTTCCCTTTCAAACACCGTCGGGCGGTAGCCCTTTTCAGCGAGGTAGTATGCGCACGACAGGCCCGCGGGGCCGCCGCCGATGACGGCGATCTTCTCGGAAAATTCGCCGTCGACCTTCGGAATGACCTTTTCGGGCACAAAGCGCGTTTCCGCGTTCAGGTCCTGCTGGGCGATGAAGCGCTTGACCTCGTCAATGGCGACGGCCTGATCGACCGTACCGCGCGTGCAGGCATCCTCGCAGCGGCGGTTGCAGATGCGGCCGCAGACCGCGGGGAACGGATTTTCGCGCTTGATGAGCTGCAAGGCTTCGCGGTACTTGCCCTGCGCGGCGAGCTTCAGATAGCCCTGCACCGCGATGTGCGCTGGGCAGGCCGTCTTGCACGGCGAGGTGCCGGTATCGTAGCAGTTGATGCGGTTTTTGTCGCGATAATCGACGCTCCACTTTTCAGGCCCCCACTTGATCTCATCGGGCAGCTCCTGACGGGGATATTCGATGTAGCCGTCCTTCGTGCAGAGCTTCTGTCCCAGCTTGACCGCGCCCGCGGGGCAGTTTTCGACGCAGCGGCCGCAGGCGACACAGCTCTCGCTCTCGACGCTCGCAACATACGCGCTGCGCGACAGGTTCGGCGTGTTGAACAGCTGCGATGTGCGCAGCGCGTTGCAGACATTGACGTTGCAGTTGCAGATGCCGAAAATTTTCTGCTCACCGTCGATATTCGTGATCTGGTGGACAAAGCCGTTGTCCTCGGCCTTTTTGAAAATTTCGAGCGCTTCGTCCTTCGTGATGTATTCGCCGCGCTGTGTTTCGACGATGTAGTCGGCCATGTCGCCCACACCGATGCACCAGCTTTCGGCGTCGTCGCCGCAGCCCTCGCCGAGCTTGGCGCGGCTGGCGCGGCAGGAGCACATGCTCTTGGCGTACTTGCCCTCGTACTTGCTGAGCCAGTAAGAGATGTGCTCTAAGTCAACGGACTCGTTCTCCGTCTCGATGGCCTTTTCCACGGGGATGACGTGCATGCCGATGCCTGCGCCTCCCGGCGGCACCATGGGCGTGATCTTTTCGAGCGGGAGCATCGTCATGCGCTCAAAGAACGCCGCGACCTCGGGATGCTCGTCGATCTGGCTTTTGCGCATGTTCAGAAATTCCGCGCTGCCGGGGACGAACAGCGGCAGGATCCAGCGTTTTTCGTGGTTCGGGTTTTTGCCGTCCAGGTTCTCCCAGTTGTATTCCACTATGCCCAGCCACGCCATCTCGGTGAGGAGCTTTTCCAGCGGCTCGCGCTCCATTTTGGTGAGCTTCATCAACTGCTCGGTCGTCTTGGGCTTGCGCACGCCCATTTTGAGCGCGACGTCGACCATCTCGTCGGTCATCACGCCGGCAAGGCCCCAGTACTCGGGGTCGTCCGCCGTGGCCTTGAGGCCGATGCGGTTCGTGATCATACTGCCGAGCTTGAGGACGTTTTCGCGCGGGGCGTCCGTGCGGGGAATTTTGAAACCCAGTTTACTCTCGTCGAGAGGGAAATTCGTGGGCTTGCTGCCGTTGATATCGCTCATGTTCCTGCTCTCCCTTTTCGCGGCGTACCGCGTGCTTGCCGCCGCGCAGCAAAAATATCGCGCGGCGATCATCACCTATCTTATCCAAGCTCTATTTTACAGAAAAATGTTGGATTTTTCCATTGACTGATTCCATAAACCGCAGTCATATCGCTCAATTCCCCGCATTTTTGCGCAGATCGGCAGAATTGTCCAAATTTACAGATCAAGGAACCGCCGCGCAAGCGCGGGCACATTGGTGTTTTTGAGGCACACGACGTTCAGCTCGTGCACGCCCGTGAGCGGCGGGCAGGAAAAATGCCCGAACTGCGCATCATTCTTGACGACGGCCTCGTAGAGGAAGCTCACGCCGCAGCCCTCGCTCACCAGATGCCGGATGAGCTTGAAGCTGCTGATGCAGACATTCGCGCGAAACGCCTCGACCGTGTAGCCGCACTGCATGAGCTCTCGCTCTAAAATCTTTCGCGTACCGGAGCCAGACTCGCGCAGGATGAGCCGCTCGGAAAAGAGCTCATCCATCGGCACCTCACAGCCCGAAAACGGGTGATCTTTCGCACAGATGCCGATGTAGGGCTCGTTGCGCAGCAGAAAGCTCTCGTACCGGCTCTTGTCGAAAATGCCCTCGAGCACGACGAAGTCAAGCTCACCGCCCTCGAGCTGGGCGAGCAGGTGTGCCGTATTGTCGACGGTAAAAAAGAGCTCGTTGTCCGGTTCTTTCAAAAAGCGGATGATCTGCGGCAGCAGGATATAGTCGCCGATGGACTTCGTCGCGCCGATGCGAAGGCTCGTCTTCTCCTGCCGTTTGAGCGCACGGCGCAGCTCCTCGTCCTGATAGCGCTGGCTGATGGCGTAGATCTCAAGCGTTTCGCCCTGCGGCGTTTTTCTGAGCTTTCGGCTGTCGTAGGTAAAAAAGGCGCACGCCGTACAGCGCTTCAAGCGCCTGAATTTGTTTCGTCACGGCGGGCTGCGTCAAATGCAGCTGCTCCGCCGCCTTGCGTAGTTCATCGTGGCGCACACCACGGTCAAAAAGGTCTCAAGCCGCTGGTCCATGTTCTCTCTCCTTTGTCGATAACAAACAGGAATCGACATATTCTTATTTATAATTTTATTATATCATAGGTCGGTGATATAATACACCCGCAACACGCATTGGAGGAGAGAAAAAGCACATGAAATTTATCGAATCCGTAAAGAAAATGCTGCCCGGCTGCGCCATCGCGCTCGTCATCGCCGTGGTGGCCAAGTTTTTAGAGCAGCTGGAGGAATCCGTGGGGCTGCACCTGATCGGCGCGTCGGTCATCGCGATGTTCATCGGCATGATCGTGAACCGCTTTTACGCGCCGAATGACAAGACGAAGCCCGGCATCAAATTCACCTCAAAGAAAATTCTGAAATTCGCCATCATCCTGCTCGGCGCCAGCCTGAACATCACGACCGTGCTGACGGTCGGCAAGTTCTCGCTCACCGTCATGCTCTTCACACTGGCGACGTGCTTCGGCCTCGGCTATGTGATCGGCAAGGCGCTGGGGCTTGACTGGAAGACGAGCAGCCTCATCAACGCGGGCACGGGCATCTGCGGCGGCAGCGCCATCGCCGCCATCGCGCCGGTCATCGAGGCAACGGACATGGACATCGCCTACGGCATGTCGGCAACGTTCCTCTTTGACACGATCATGGTCGTCGTGTTCCCGCTGCTCGGCCGCGCGATGAGCCTTTCCGACGCGGCGTTCGGCCTGTGGGCCGGCACGGCGGTCAACGACACCTCGAGCGTCGTCGCCACGGGCTACGCCTTCAGCGAGGCCGCAGGCGACTTTGCCACGATGGTCAAGCTGACGCGCACACTCGCCATCATCCCGACGGTGCTGGTCTTCGCCGCCATCAGCGTGCACCTCAAGAAAAAGGCCGCCGCGCAAAGCGGCGACCATGGCGTCAAGGTCAATATGAAGTCGGTGTTCCCGTGGTTCATCCTCGGTTTCCTTGCAATGTCCATTCTGTGCAGCGTCGGCGTCATTCCCGCGGGCCTCGCTACGACGCTCAAGAGTATCAGCAAGTTCCTGATGGTCGCGGCGCTCGCCGCCATCGGCCTCAATACGAACTTCGCGGCGCTGTGCAAGTCTGGCGCAAAGCCGATGCTTCACGGCTTCATCATTTCGCTGCTGGTCGTTCTTGTGGCGATTGCGGTCGAATATGTGCTCGGCATCGCGCCGAGCGGCACGCTCATTTAATCGTCCGCCGAAAGGATGAGATCGCAGCGGTTCCGCACATCGAGCGCGTCGAAATAGCGCTGCTCGAAAGGGATCCAGCGGTCGAAAAAACTGCGCTTTTGCATGCGCGGGCGCATTCCGTTTGAGGATGCGCTCGCGTTTTTCTGCCGAAATCGGCAGAAAAACGGATAGATCGTAGTACAGCGCAAGGTCGGGGTGCATGGAGTACGCGCCCTCGACAATGTTGAGTGTTCCCGCCTTAATCCGCTGCGGCGGGGCGATGGTAAACGTCGCGCAGTCGAAGCGGCGGTAGTCGACGGGTCTTCCCTCGCGCAGAGGGATCAGCACCTCTTCCAAAAAGCGCTCGCGGTCGACGTTGCCGCCGGGCTGCGTGAAGCGCGCCTCCGTGCGCTGCTCGGGCCGGAGGAAAAAGTCGTCCATGTGGAAGACAGGGCAGCCGTAAACATTTTGCAGCAGCTCGCCGAGCGTCGTCTTGCCGCTGGCGCTGCCGCCCTCGATGGCGACGAGCACGCGGCTTCTTTCCGCCCCAGGGGTCGGATGCGCGCAAACAGCGGCAGCGCGCGGGCGAAGTCGCGCCGCAGGACGCGGTACGCGGGCGCGTAATTCTGCCGAAATATCTCGGAGTGGTGCAGCGGCGGAAAGCCGTCCTTGCGCCACCTCTCAACAGCTTCCGCCGTCTCCTGCGCAGAAAACGGCAGCTCGCCCGCGTCGGCCATTGTCTGCAAGGCGGTGAGCATCGCTTCGAGCTTTTCGCGCCCGCACTCCTCGTGCCGCGCAGAGAGGGCGAAGAGCCGCGCAAACGTCTCCGCGCTCAAGCCGTCCTGCAAAATGCCGAGGTGCACACGGCAGTAGTCGCCGCCGAGCAGCTCGACGAGCTCCGGAGATACGGTCACCGCTTCTGCGCCGCTTCGGCGCGGATGTAGTCTGCGGCGGCGGACGGGTCGGCGATCAGATGCTCACCAGCCAAAAGGCGCTCTGATAGAGCGCCTTGAAGACGTCCTGAAGCGCCAGTTTGATAGCGCGCGCAGTGGGCGCGCAGAAAGTCGCGAATATCGGTAAAATTCGTCATAGCGGCGGGATTCCTTTACCAAAAGTTTCGTTTATCATAGCGCTTTTTTCGCCCCTTTCGCAAGGGGCAAGGGATTGACAGCCCTGCGCTTTTTTTGATAAAAATTCCCCGCGTCGGCACAAGCCGGCAGCGTTGGCAATAAGCTGACTTTTCTTCCGCGCGTTCCCTGAAAGCAAACGAGGTATCACCAAGGTATCAATCTCCCCTGCAAGGGGAATATTGATGCCTTTTCTTTTGTCTTTTTCAAGGGTTTTCGCGCAGAAAACAAGACGCAAGAGAGGATGAGAACACCGTGACGATCCTTGTCATCGACGGCCAGGGCGGGAAGCTCGGCAAAACTTTGGTCGAGAACATCAAAAAGTCCTTCCCGCACCTCGAGATCATGGCGGTCGGTACGAACAGCGCCGCTTCCGACGTGATGCGCCGCGCGGGCGCTGACCGCGTGGCCACGGGCGAAAACCCCGTCATCGTGGCCTGCCGCAGCGCGCAGATCATCGTCGGCCCCATCGGCATCGCGATCGCCGATGCGCTGATGGGCGAGATCTCCCCCGCCATGGCAAACGCCGTCGCGTCAAGCAATGCCTACCGTGTGCTCATCCCGATGAATCTATGCAGCACGTATGTCGCGGGCGTAGACAAAAAGTCCTCCGCCATTCTGGACGACGCCATGGCGCACATCCGTTCGCTGCTCGAAGGAAGGGAGAACAAACCATGAACAACGCTGCCGCTGCAACTGCCCGTACCGCTTCCCCGGTGAGAAAACTCACCTATTCCGCGCTCTTCCTCGCCTTGGCGATGGTCCTGCCGTTTTTGACCGGTCAGATCCCCGAGATCGGCTCCATGCTCTGTCCCATGCACCTGCCCGCGCTGCTGTGCGGCTTCATGTGCGGCTGGCCGTGGGGACTCGCGGTCGGCTTTATCTCCCCGCTGCTGCGCTCGATGATCTTCGGCATGCCGCCCGTTTGGGTCGCCATCGCCATGGCGTTTGAAATGGCGACCTACGGCGCCATCGCCGGTCTTCTGTACCGCAAGCTGCCGAAAACAGGCTGGCGCGTCTATGCCTCGCTCATCTCCGCGATGGTCGCGGGCCGCCTTGTGTGGGGCCTTGTGAAGTTCCTGCTCGCGGGCCTTCAGGGCACGGAGTTCAGCCTCGCCCTCTTCCTCTCCGGCGCGGTGACGACGGCCATCCCCGGCATCATCTTGCAGCTCATCCTCATTCCCATCCTCGTGGTGGTGATGGAGCGCACAAATATGGCGCTCGACGTGTGAGCACTTGATAAAACAGAAAAGGACTTGGACGAAAGCGTCCAAGTCCTTTTCTTTATTCCGCTTTTTACTCAGCAGCTTCGGCGCGCTCGTGTCCATCAAACGCCCCGAGCGGCGCGCGGTGATGACGATGCCGAGCACCGCGACCGACAGCACGATGCTGCCGCAGGGCAGCCCCGCCGCAAGCGGCACCGAGCCGATGGCCGCCTGCACCGTCGCCTTGGGAAGATAGGCAAACACGCAGTAAAGCCTCTCTTTCGCCGTAAGCGGCGTTCTGACAAGGCAAAGGCACACACCCACGGCGCGGAAAATGAGCGCCGAGAAGATCATGCCGACCGCCGCAAGGCCCACGCCCGCCATATAGCGGATATCGACCGCCGCTCCGACAAGGACGAACAAAATGACCTCCGCCGCCAGCCAGAGCTTGCCGAATTTTTCAGAGAGCCGCTTGGCAACGAACGGCGTGCACTTCATCTTAAGTAAGCACGCCATGCTGACGACCGCGAGCAGTCCCGACACCGGCACGATGCCCTCGAGCCAGCCCTCCGCCGCGACGAGCAGCAGCGAGACCCCCAGCACGATGATGACCTTCATGCTGTTGCGGATGCAGTGCGCTCGGGCATAGGCAGTCTCGAAAAAGCGGCTGAGCAACCACCGACAAGCGCACCCAGCGCAACGCCGAGCACGATCGACGCAGGGATGCTCAAAAAGTCCGCAGCGTTGGCGCTGCCGCCCTGCGCCGTGTGCAGAAACGTTGTAAACAGCACAATGACGAAGATATCGTCGCACGATGCGCCGGCCAGGATCATCTGCGGGATGCTCTTGTCCGTTCCGCGGCCGCTTTCCATCAGCTGCACCATGCGCGGCACGACGACCGCGGGCGACACCGCCGCGAGCACCGAGCCCATGACCGCCGCCTCCACGCGCGTGACGCCGAGGAAGCACGGCGCGAGCAGCACATAGCCGATGATCTCGCACGTTGCGGGCAGGCACGACATCAAGATCGCCGGACGGCCGACCTTTTTGAGGTCGCCCAAATCGAGCGACAGTCCCGCCTTGAGCAGGATAATAACGAGCGCGAGCTTGCGCAGGTCGGCTGAGATCGACAAAATCGAGCCGTCCAGCACGTTGAGCACGCACGGCCCCAGCAGGATGCCCGTCGCCAGCATGCCGATGATGCGCGGCAGCTTCAGCTTCTGACACAGCGCGGCCAGCGCAAGGCCAACCAAAAAGACGAGTGCGAGTGAAGTTAACATAAATTTCCTCCTCCGGACACAAAAAAGCTGATGCCCCCTGTGACCGTTCAAAATCACAGAAGTCATCAGCTCAAAAAAGCGGTTTCGGCAGTGCCGTGGGAGAACCTCATTCCCGACTGCGCAGTATAGCAAAGCGCGGGCAAAAATGCAAGCCCTTTTTCAAAAATCAGCGCTCGAACGTCACCTGATAGGCCCCCAACACCTGCATGCAGGGGATGACGGCGGCATTTTCGACCGTGAAAGCCGCCTTTTCATAGTGCGTCGTCTCCTCTTCGGGGATGGCGGGCAGCATTTTGCCAAGGCTGACACCGTGCGCGCCGCCTGCAAAGCGCCATGCGAATTCACAGTCGCAGAATTCCTTGTTTGCTGTGATCTTCTCCGCGGGCACGAGCGTAAACGTACCGTCTTTCAAGTAATAGCAGCCTACGTTGTCCTTTTCCGCAGGGCAGCCGCCCTCGATGCCGACGCCGGTGAACGAGATCGTCAGCTCCGGCGGCGTGAAGGTCGTCTTTTTGCCGTCCTTCGTAAAGGAAACATCGTCCCAGCGGCCGATGTTGACCCAGCCGCGATTGTCGGCTTTTTCCGCGGCAGTGTTGAACTCGAGAGCCCCCGTTTTGCCGTCGCGCACCTCCGCGTTGATGCGCAGCACCGGCCGCAGCGAGGCAAAGCCCTCCGGCAGCAGGGCGCGCAGACGGTCTGCTCCGCGCCGTAGGCCATGACAAACTGTTCAACGGTCATTGCGCTTCCTCTGTTTCCTTTTGTGCGCGCTCCGCGTCTTGCCTCAGCAGCCGCAGATAGGCGTCGAGATAGAGCTTGTGCGTCACGCTTAAAAGTGCCGAGCGCAGCAGTTCCTTTTCATCCGACTCGTCCTGTCCGACGCTTGCAAGATGGTCGCTCGCGCCGAAGACATAGCGGATGAGATTTTCAAATTCCTCGCAGAAGTAGTGATAAGCGGTCGGCAGATCGTAGGTCTCGTGCTGAATGCCGATCAGCGCGCGGATGTCGTCCATCGCGACGACGCTCTTGATGCACGAGACAAAGATGAGGTACGCAAATGCTCTTCGCGCCGTAGGCCTTTTTCTCTGGCCCGGGATGATCTTCTGCTTAACATAATTGCTGACCATCGAGGCCGTGATGGGACTGAGCCCGCATCCCGTGATGGATTGATTGACATAACGCGTCACCTGTTCGAGATACAGCCCCACGTCGGGGATCTCCCCGAGCCGCGGGATATGAAAGCTTCGGACAGACTCCGCCAGACGGCTGCGCATATTTTCGTCCATAGCTGCTCCTCCGTTCAAACTGCGTTTTCATCATCTTAAACTGTGGTGATAAAAAAATGTCAATAAGTTTTTTCAAAAAACCGATTGACAGTTATTGAAAATCGTTGTATTGTAGTCAAAGATAATTTCACCTGACAACAGGTTTTTGAATAACCGATTATTTTTTTGGAGGCTTCCCCATGATGAAACTGATCGCCGACTCCTCTGCCAACCTCACGATGCTGGAGGGCGTAACCTATCAGAGCGTGCCCATGACCATCCGCGCCGGCGAGCGCGACTTTGTGGACGATGAAACGCTCGACACGCACGAGCTGCTCGACTATCTCGCGGCCCACAACGGCAAATCCGGCACGGCCTGCCCCAGCCTCGACGGCTGGCTCAAGGCGTTCGAGGGCGCGGATGAGATTTTCGTCATTACCATCACAAGCAGCCTGTCCGGCACCTGTGCCTCGGCCATGGCCGCGCGCGACGTGTATCTCCAGTCGCATCCCGAGGTCAAAATTCACATCTTTGACACGCTGAGCACGGGACCGGAGATGCAGTTGCTCGCAGAGAAGCTCGCAGAGCTGCACGCCAAGGGCCTCCCCTTCGATGTGGTCTGCGAAAAGGCACAGGAATATCTTGCCACCACGCACCTCTTCTTCAGTCTTAAGTCCCTGCACAATCTGGCGCAAAACGGCCGCGTCAGCAAAATCGCCGCGGGCGCCATCGGCATTCTCGGCATTCACATCCTCGCCACCGCAAGTCTTGAGGGCACGATCCAGCCCGTTGAAAAATGCCGCGGCGAAAAAAAGACGTGCGCGGCGATGGTACAGAAACTTCTGGAAGCTGACTACCACGGCGGCAAGGTGCGCATTCACCACGCCGAAAATCCAGAGGCGGCTGGGGCGCTCGCCGCTTCGCTGCACGGGCACTTTCCTGAAGCAGACATTGAGATCCGTCCCTGCCGTGGTCTTTGCAGCTACTATGCCGAGCGCGGCGGCGTGATCGTCGGTTTTGAGACGATGTAAACCGAACAGACAGCAAAAAGCAGACGGCCTGCGCGAACCGTCTGCTTTTCTTTATCTCTGCCATTAGGCAGTTGGAGTGGTATCGGAGGTACTGTCGCCCGCTGGGGCGTTGCCGTCAGCGGGGCTTCCCTGCCCGCTGGGCGGTGTGGGGCGCTCGCCGCTGGGCATTTCGGGCACTTCCCCGTCGGGAAGCTCTGGCTTCTCGCCGTTTGGCATCTGACCGTCAAAGCCCTCGGGCGGTTCTCCGTCCGGCTTCTGTCCGCCGCCGGGGAAGCCGTCGCCCATGCCCATGCCGGTGGAAACCGTCCCGCTCTGCGCGGTCCCTTCGGTGGAGCTGTCGCCCGCCTTGAGGGTATACGCACTGTCCGCCACCACATCGGCAGATGAGAAGAGGATGAAGTTCGCACCGCATCTGGCTGTGCCGCTGTACACAGCATTGCCGTCGGCGTCTTCAATCGTGAAATCCGCGTCCGCGGCGATCAGGCTGCTCTGCGTACTGCCCGGCATGCCGCCAAAGCCCGTTGAGCCGTAAATGACGCAGGGCTGCGCGGCCTCCAGGTTCATGCCCATGCCGCTGCTGCCGCCCGCGGCGAGCACCGTGCCGCCCGAGACGGTGATAGTGCCGTCGGCGTCCAGCGGCTCGTTGTCCGCCGTGTTGTCCGTCCACACGATCACTGTGCCGCCCGTGATGGTCAGGTCGCCGTTGGAGTCAAAGCCGTCTCCGCCGGAGGTATAAGCGTCGATCGCACCGCCGGAGATCGTCATCGTGAAGTCGTAGTCCGTCAGGTCGGAACTTGCCGCATTCAGGCAGTCGTCCGAGGCGTTGATCGTAATATCACCGGAGCAAACGTTCAGCTCCGCGCCCTCAAGGCCCTCGCAGCAATTCGTGATATCGATCGTGGGGCCGTCCGTGCCGTCCGCACCGATGTTCAGCACCAAGTCGCAGTGAATGGCGTCATCCGCGGCGTCGATGGTCAGCGTGCCGCTCTCGACGTTCAAAAGCTGCTCGGCGTTGATGGCGTCGTTGACGGGTGCATCGATATTCAGCGTCAAATCGCGGATGGTCAGCGACGCTTCGCCGTCCTCGTCCGTCGTCGCGCCGGATTTGATACCGTTTTTGCCGTTGGCCGTGATGGTGAGTTCGCCGTCGCCGCAGAGGGTGACGGTCGAGCCGTCCTTGCACTTAATGACGGCGTTTTCGGCATTTTCGTTTTCGGGGTAGTTGTCGTCATTGTTCTGCTCGGTATCGCTCAGGGAATTTTCCGTACCGTTGGAAACAAGGATGGTCACCTCGCTCGACTTGCCGCAGGTGATGGCGGCGGTATTCTCACTCGTAAGTGTCAGGCCGTCCAGCACCAGCGTCACGCCGGTCGTGCTCTTTTTCACCTTGATGGAGCCGTCCGCGCAGCTGCCGGAGACGGTGTAGGTACCACTCGACGTGATCGTGAGCGCTGTGCCGTCGATCTCGTAGCCCGTGTCCGTCTCGCCCGCAGCGGTCACGCCGCAGTCGGTAAAGGTAAAGGTCACATTGCTTGCCGTGTCCGCCGTACTATTATTTATCGTACCGGCGCAGGCCGTGAGCGACAGCGCCAGCGCCGACGCGCACAGGAAAGGCAGTAGTTTTGGCATCATAATATCTCCTCAATCAATGATCTCGCATGGTCCCCCCGGGGCAGGCGCCTTTTTCACTTTCTCTGCGCCCGCTCCTTTGAGCCTGGCGACAGCATACCCGCTTTGCCTAAAGGTTACCTAAAGAAAATAAAGATTTTACCTTTAGGTTTCTTTTAGGTTGCGCGTTCATACTTGAGCGCACAAAGGAGGTTCGACACCATGGCGATTCAATGCTGTTTTGAACGATATGAAAAGAAATACTGCCTGACCCTCTCCCAGCAGCGTTTTTTATTGGAGCGGATGACACCCTACATGAAAAAGGACGCGTACGGCGAGTACACCATCTGCAACATTTATTATGATACCGACGACTACCGCCTGATTCGCGCGTCGCTCGAAAAGCCCGTCTATAAGGAAAAGCTGCGCGTGCGCAGCTTCTTTTTGACGGCGTGCCGCAGGAGGACGGCGCAAGGTCTTCGTCGAGCTCAAGAAGAAGTTCGACGGCGTCGTCTATAAGCGCCGCATCACAACGGGCATCCAGAACGTGGAGCCGTTTCTCTCCGGCGAGCTGCCGAGTGAAAACTTCGGCCAGATTGGACGCGAGATCGGCTATTTTCAGTCGTTTTATCACACCGCGCCCAAGGTCTTCATCGGCTACGACCGGCTCGCCTTTGCGGGCATCGACGATCCGCAGCTCCGCATCACGTTCGACACGAACTTACGGTGGCGCGACACGGATGTCGACCTCCGCCTCGGCGACCACGGCGCGCCCATCGCGCTGCCCTGCGGCGATGTGCTGATGGAGGTCAAGATTCCCGGCGCGTGCCCGCTGTGGCTCTGCCATCTACTCTCCGACGTCGGGGCGTTCCCCGCGTCGTTTTCCAAATACGGTGCCTGCTACCGTGACGAGTTGTCCGCAGGCGTCCACACGACCAATTTAAAGGAGGATACCTTCTGTGCTTAACTCGATCTTAGGAAGCGAATTGACGCTCGTCTCGTTTCTCATCTGTACGGCGGTGTCGCTGCTGCTCGGCGTCGGCACGGCGCTCGTTTCCATGTACCGTTCGCGTACGACGCAGAGCTTCGCTGTCACGCTCGCGATTTTGCCCGCCGTGGTGCAGCTTGTCATCATGCTGGTGAACGGCAACCTCGGCGCGGGCGTCGCCGTGGCGGGTGCGTTTGGGCTCGTGCGCTTCCGCTCCGCGCCGGGCACAGCGAAGGAGATTGGAGCGCTGTTCCTCGCGATGGCCATCGGCCTTGCGACCGGCATGGGCTATGTATGGCTCGCCGTCATGGCGTTTGTGATCGTCTCGGCGGCGATGCTGCTGCTCACAGCCGTCAATTTCGGCGGCGCGGACGAGCACGAGCGTGTGCTCAGGATCACGATCCCCGAAAGTCTTGACTACGACGGATTGTTCGACGATCTCTTTGAAAAGTACACCAAGTCCTGCGTGCTCGAGCGCGTGAAAACGAGCAACATGGGCACGCTCTACGAGCTCACCTACCGCGTCACGCTCCCTGATGACCACGCGCCCAAGGCGTTTTTGGACGAACTGCGCTGCCGCAACGGCAACCTCAACATCACCTGCGGGCGCGAGGCGACGAAGGACGCGCTCTGAGGCATCTTGATTTTTGCCCGCGCGCTCTTTATACTACACGTATCACCGGAAATCAGAGGGGGAACCTTTTATGCGGCTGCTGATTGCAGAGGACGAGGTCGATCTCGCCGAGGCGCTGACGGTCTTTTTTGAAAAAAATCACTTCTCCGTCGACGCCGTGCACAACGGCTTCGACGCCTATGAATATGCCTCGTCGGGCGCATACGACGCCGTCATTTTAGACGTGATGATGCCCAAGATGGACGGTATTCAAGTGCTCGAAAAGCTGCGGCAGGAGGGCGTGAAAACGCCCATCATGATGCTCACGGCCAAGGGCCAGAAGAGTGACCGCATCACGGGCTTCAACGCCGGCGCGGACGACTATCTTCCCAAGCCCTTCGACCCCGACGAGCTCTTGAGCCGCGTGCGCGCCATCCTGCGCCGCAGCGAGGCCTACCAGCCGACGGTGCTCGCCTACGGCGATCTGACGCTCGACCCCGGCAGCGGCAATTTGAGCTGCGGGAAGGACTCCATCCGCCTGAGCGGGCGTGAGTTCCAGATCATGGAGCTTTTCATGCGCTCGCCGCGGCAGGTCTTTTCCGCCGAGCGCAGGCCTCCGCCGCCGATGACCATGAGTTTCATTCGTTTCGTTCCTCCTTTTAGTGATGGAACAATCTCTGTCCGGTAAAGGCCATGGTGATGCCGTATTTGTCGGCGGTCTCGATGACGTTGTCGTCGCGGATAGAAACCGCCCGGCTGCGCAAAATTCTACGCCGCTCTTGCGGGCGCGCTCGATGTTGTCGCGGAACGGGAAGAACGCGTCGCTGCCCACGGAAACGCCCCTTTAAATGTCGCAAGCCAAGCCGCTTTCTCCTCGCGGGTGAACACCTCCGGCTTCTCCGTAAAGAACTGCTGCCAAACACCGTCGCGCAGCACGTCGTCATGCTCCTCACTGATGTACACGTCAATGGTGTTGTCCCGGTCAGGCCGGCGGATGCTCCGCCTTAAACGGCAGATTCAGCACCTTCGGGTGCTGGCGCAGATGCCAGATATCCGCCTTGTTGCCCGCCAGCCGGGTACAGTGGATCCGGCTCTGCTGGCCCGCCCCCACCCCGATCGCCTGCCCGTCCTTTGCATAGCATACCGAATTTGACTGGGTGTATTTCAGCGCGATCAGAGAGATGATGAGATCGCGTTTTGGCCTGCTGGGCAGCTCCTTATTCTCCGTCACAATGTTCTGCAGCAGTTCCTCGTTGATTTTAATCATTCGTTATGGCCCTACTCAAAGTGATGACACCGAACACGTCCAAATGCTCGATGGGGGGCGAGGGACGGTAGTCAGGGTCGATCTCTACCGTTGGCAGCCCCTTTGCGCTTGCCTCAGTGATGGCCGGCGCCTCATCCGTATAGCCGGGGGCAATAATGCCG
>VOFJ01000856.1_pt1 | contig 18001 bp, 25 predicted proteins | sample 5384081 | NCBI WGS metagenome assembly VOFJ01 (sample SAMN12384729, study PRJNA508395) | human gut metagenome | isolation source: healthy gut I | host: Homo sapiens
CTGATATTTCGTTCAGTTACGTATTGCTATCAAGGTTCCCTGGTATCTGTTTCCGATGGAGCAGGAGCAGGGGTTAATTCTGCCAGCCGGCTTTCTATTTCTGCCCGTTCTTTGAAAAGAATGGCTTTATTGTCCCGGTATTCTTCTATGGTATCAATGCCATCCCGGTAAGCCTGCCGGATACGTTCTTCTTTTTTCTCAATGTCATGCAGTCTTTCGGTGAGTATCTCATGGGTGGACTGGGCGGTTGGTTCTTCTGACTTGATGATTTTAAACTGGAGCGGTCGCACACCTTCCATAATTTCTTTCAGACCTTCCAACACGGCAGGTTCTAGTTTCCGGACGGAAATCTGATGGGACACGCTGCATTTTCCCTTTAAATATCCATAGCATTGAAAAAATTCGTGTATGTCCGTCCGTACCGTTTATCCTTATGAATGGAAGTGGAGAGGGAGCGCCCGCAGGTGTGGCACTTTACCATGCCGGATAACCAGTGCCGGTGCAGTTCTGGTGGCTTGGCATATTTGGGAGTGTATTCTGCCTTGATACGCTGCTGTGCCTTTTCGTACTGTTCTGCACTGATAATTGGTTCATGGCTGCCATCTCTTATAATCCATTCAGATTCATCCTTTAATGCCTTGTTATCGTTAGAATGACGGTTCCAGACAGATTTTCCAATATAAGTAGGGTTGCTTAAAATGTAGCCGATACTCCGCCGTTCAAATGGCTTCTTATGTGAGGTAAGATAGCCGAGGTTATTTAAGTGTTTTGCAATTGCAAACATACTGGCACCGTCTTCGGTATACATATCGAATATAGTATGTATGATAAGAGCTTCTTCCGGCACAATAACGGGAGTTTCTTTGGCATGCGGTACTTTATAGCCTAAAGGCGGTCGGGCCTGATTTCGCCCTCTTAAAGCGTTTTCTGTCATACCTCGCACAACCTCACCGGACAGACGGATAGAATAATATTCATCCATCCATTCTATGATTCGCTCAAATCAGGGAACCAAAGGGACCATCCACCAGCGGCTCGGACACGGAAATGACTTCTACATGGTCTTTCCGGAGCATGGACTTATAGACAATGGATTCTTCCTGATTTCTGGCAAATCTCGAATACTTCCATACCAGAATTACATCAAAGGGATGCTCCTTTGACTTGGCATGGGCAATCATAGCCTGGAACTGCGGACGTTTATCCGCTTTACGTCCGGATATGCCATCTTCTTCATAGATATACTGATTGGAGATAATGATATTGTTCTTGGAAGCATAATCTAAGAGCAGCCGCCTTTGAGCGTCTGGGGAGAGTTCTTCCTGCTTACCGGTAGATACCCGGATGTAGAGGGCACCGGTACGCATGGAGGTGTTGTCAGTCATGTTATCACTCCTTTGTTAAGTGTATGAAAAAAAGCACATAAATATGAAATCAGGAAATGAAGTACAAGTACTGCAACATATGATATACTGGAGGTGGTGGTATAAAGGTAAATGTTTATATTCGATTTGGTGAGGATGAGAATTATCAGAATGTTAATACATTAACAGAAGATGAAAAGAAATGTGTCGGAAATAAATTAAATCAGCAGGCAGCGGACAGAATTGTTTTAGTACCGAAGTCGGTGTGAAGAGAATATACAATATAATGATAGAAAAAACAGGATGCAATATGCCGGTAGGCAGGCTGGAGAGTTCCGGCTTGCCTACCCTTAAGTTTTAGATATAAATAAAAAAACCAAGCAATCATGTGAATACCTCCTGTTTATATTATATGCAGTATTAATATATGTATGAGGAAAAGGATGAGAACATTAGGTGAAAAATAGGGAAGGTACTAAGAAAAATGGGAAAGAGAAAAATAAAAAGCATGAAGAGAATGGTTGAAAGAATGGCAAAACAGCAGTAGAAATTATAGAATATTTTAAAAGTGGAGAGAGTCATCCAAATGAAATATTTCAGATATATGAAGAACTTTCAAAATTTTCGGAAAAGGAAAATTGAAGAAGCAATAAAAAAGAAACAAGAATAGGGGATGCAATAGGAATGAGTTATATTACCGCAATTGAAATGAAGAAAAAATGGAAGATGGGATACATATTTGGAAGAGTGGGAGAAAAATAAAGACAAAACAGGAAGAGAACGGTTGGAAAAAGTATTTACATGAGCGCGGATTAGATTATATGTTAAACGTTAATCAGGTAAATAGAAGAGAATAATTAAAAACATCAAGGAAAGAGCAATGACAGATATTAAAGAATTACGAAAAAAAGATTAGGGAATATGAAGAAAGTATACGGTTACTGAAAATTCAAGTGAAGCAGACAAATTAATTGCAAAAATACGAAAGAAAAAAACATGCAAAAAGAAGAATTTTTTGAAACTCAAAATGAAGTAAGGGTTTTCTTAAAATCGAATGCATCTGAAGCAGATAAACAAAAAGTACTTGGATATACAGAATCTTTATCTATGATATGTGCAGCAATCAGAGAGGGGGGAAGACTTTGCTATGGATGATAAATAGGTTTTATATAAGTAATTAATTTGATATAGCCGACTTCTATGTATAAGACACTTGAGATAGTATTTTTAGAATATTTTAAATATATTTACTTGACGTACGTAAAAACGTACGCTATAATAATTATGACATAAAAAATCTCGTCCATTCATAATAATATAGAATATAAAGAAAATGATATTACAGTGTAAAAGATACAAATTTAGGATACGGTACTAATCAAAATACAGATATAGATACACAGGAATGTTCGAGAAGTTTTACTAAGGAATTTACAAAAAATTTTAGATGAAAAATTAGTGTAAGGAAATACAGAAATAGAAAAGGAGATTTATTATGTCAGCAATTAATATAACAAACGCAAAGAAAGGAACTCTACAATCTGGTAGAAGAAGTCAATCTCTATAGTGAACCGACTTTGATTGTAAGTAAGAAGGGGAATGCAGTTCTTGTTTCTGAAAATGATTGGAATGCAATTCAGGAAACGGTATACCTTAATTCAATACCTGGAATGGTTGAATCTATAAAAAAAGGAATGGAAACGCCGATAGAAGATTGTGTATCAGAAGAAGATGTAGAATGGTAATTTTATGTACAGAATTGTCTATACTAAGCAGGCCGTGAAAGATATTAAAAATTTAAAGAGTGTCAGGCTCGACCAAAAAGCGAAGAAATTGATTGAAGTTGTAAAGAAAAAATCCTTTTCAAAATCCACCACCTTATGAAGCACTTGTTGGAAATTTGGAAGGCGTTTATTCACGAAGAATCAATATCCAGCATAGGCTGGTTTTATCAGGTTTATACTGAGCCTGTGGAAGTAGATGGAGTTGCATATGAGGGAACGGTAAAAATAATCAGAATGTGGACGCATTATGATAAAGTTCGCTAAGAAGAAGCATCGACGGAAAGAAACATCTTTCTGAAGGTGCTTGTTCTATTTGGAATAAAGTTAAAAATTTCCAGATGATTTTATTGATTATAAAAAGTGTATTGCAAAAAATACTAAAATCACATATAATATATTTGACAAGAGAACCGAGAGCTAGATGAAGCCTAGTTGCCGGTAATAAATTTACTATTTTTATCAAGAGATAGCCGTCCCTAAACTTTTCCGAGAGCAGGACGGCTATTTTCTATACCAAGAACTAAAAGGAATCTAAGATATAAGACTTCTCATTGTCTCTAATTTATTTCTATCCCATAATTTAACACCAAGTATGGTGGAGTCATCTATTGCCTGTTGGGTGAAAAAAAATTGATTGGTAATAACGACAGCAATATCTTTGTGATAAATACTTTTTCCGGTATAAACCTGTTGAATAATGGAATTTCCAATATTAACAGAGGAACATTTACATAGAATGGCATAGGTGATATCATCCTTTTCGGCTAAAATATCTATTCCGTGATTGCCATAGGCTTGTGTAGTTTCTATTTTAGAAAACCCATTTTGTTGTAAGAGAGAGATACAATAAGTTTTCAAATTGTTTTCCATCCATATCATCAATGGAATTCAAATCTAATAAATTATTAGAAGAATTTTCACCCGAATATAATAGAATCTGCTTAGCCTGGGATGGTGTATAGGTATGGACTAAGTCTTCCAATAAATCGATGGATAAATGTTTGGTTTCAAATTGGGAAAAAGAACAGGAAGTAAATGCCTGCATTATTTCCGTGCATTAAAAGTTGAAGAATCGTGTTGTTATTTGAAAAAATAGTTTTCTACTAAATGAAATTCTGAAACAATAAAAAACTATTGCCGGAAAATGTTCAAAAACGTTTTTATTAAAATCATTGTAGTTTTTTAATTTATGGGCGGCAAATGTATGTAACCGTTCTGACATTTCTTTCATTAACCAATCGAAAACGGTAGATAATTTGACGTCATCGGAAACGACAGGAATAAAAAAAGTTGTGGTAAATCCTCATAGCTGAAATAAGATAAGTTATTTTTATCAAAAATAATTAAGCCGCATAGTATTAGATGAATTTGATGAAATCAGACAATCTATCATTTCGTGCTGCACTTTTTCGCTACAATTGTAGATGAACGAATTTTGCATATTATTTAGTAACGCACCATCAGATGTAAAATCTGCAGAAATATTAAATTGTTGTTGAAGAATAGATTCTTCCAAAGGAATATTATTTGCAGATTCATTAGCTATTGGTGGTGTAGCAGGATAGCAATCAGAAGTAGTGGTATTTTCCCGATAGTCAAAGTTTTCTATGTAATCGTTAAACTCCTCTATAGTCATAAGAATCTTACGAGGTTTTGTCTCACAATCGGGTCCTACTACACCTATTTCTTCTAATTGGTCCATGATTCTGGCAGCGCGGTTAAAGCCAATTTTTTAAATAACGTTGTATAGTACCAATTGAACCGCGACCGTGTTCAATTAATATCTGACCGGCAGCAGATAGATAAGGATCTGCCTCAAAAAAAGGATAGCTTATGGAATTTGTTTTATGTGATGAAATGTAGTTGGTGAGTTGTTGTTATACATAGCTCGTGTTCCTCCCTGTGTTTTGGTGTTAAATTTGAATCTGGAAATTATATTTTTTATTGTAATCAGATGATTTTTGAGCAATTAGAAATGCTATATATAGATATTACTTTTCTTTTGGATGATGGTCAATAGGAAAGTGCAAGATATAGAAATTAGCTGAATAGTATTAAGAAAGGTGGAATTGTTGCCAATCTATTTAAATAGAATTGAAACAGAGGGGGATATGTATACCCACACCTCCCTCTGAGGAATTCTACAAACTCTTATAGAATATTGGAGTTGTGAAATGGACATAAAAAAGAAAAAAAATTCTTTTCTATATGCCTGTTCGAGAAGAAAACGTGTTATCCTAGGATAGGAGGCTTTGAAGACCTCGCAGAGCACATATGTAGGAAATGTGTCATAATAATAATTAAGGAATTCTAGGATTGTGTAAATGGAAATTGCTAAAATGGTATCTTTTTTTTTCATATTAAATCCTCCTCTTTTGGTAATTGAAAAATTATGTGTTATTGGCTTGGGTAAATAAGACTTGCACATACAATATGTACGAATCACCTTAATTTTTTTGCTTTTCTACAAGGGAAAATGAGAAGTTTGGAAAATGAATGAAAAATACTGAAATTGCATAAAAATAAGAATGGATAAGTATAATAGAATTAATCTTGAATTGGACAATATAAGTCAGAAAATAAAAGTGAAAGAAAATAAAAATAATCACAATCACTAATTAAATGAGTGATTGTGATTATTTTTATAAGAATTTTCCCCATACGCAAAACCAAAAAGGGCATCCAGTTCGGGCAGCTTACCCGCTGCCCGTCGCAGTACTGTGTCAGAATCGGCTGGCGGACATTCGGGCGGGAAAGATAGCTATTAAACATCTCATCGACGATATTGGAAATATTGGAAAAAATATTTCTGCCGTAGACAAATTTGTGGTCAAAGGCCGTAGAGGAGGTAATGGTAAAATCGTAGCCCTGGTTCCGATACCACTCCGTATACACCCGGTTCAGTGTAAATGACATGATCGCTAAAATATTTGCACGGAGAGCAGCATCCGGCCATGTAGCGTAGATTTCGCTGGAAGCTACATTTTTAATGTAATCCCTGTAAGGAACATAGTAGTCGTTGGCGGAAGAATCACTTGGCGGGCCGTCATGGACAATGACATATTCCGGGATGACAACACGGCTTAAGACAATCTCGCCGCTTTCAGTCATCGGCTTGATTTTCATCCTCTGGGATTTTCGGCGGAAAATTCCCATAGAGAGTGTTGGCTGTTATAACAATATTTCGTTCCAGTGGATTTTCCACGGTGGCAGTTTCCATCCGGACATTTTGGATGGAAGTTTTATCCGGCAGAACGGAGATACCGGAAATATTGATGGGACGGTAGCCGGACGCATTTACCTGAATGGTATATTCCGAGTAAGGCTGGAATTCAGAAGGCTCCATACTATATTCTAAGGGGGGAGCCGGCAGTTCAACTGCTGCAGTCTGACCGGAAATGTCAGTTGATAGTTCTTCAATAATTTCAGTAGGATTTCCCGTATAGGAGAGACGGATGGAGGCATCTTTAATGGGGAAAAAGCCACGCTCTGTGGTGACATGAATCTGCAGTTGTCCTCTGTCCGTGGCTTTTTGCATATAAGAAAGGTTTGACATATGGAAACCTCATGATATTTATTCCATAAAGTATATGCCGGAAAGCGGGAAAACGTGTTATACTGTTGCAGAATGAATGGAGAGAAAACATGATAAATTATAAAATGATATTGCAATACGATGGCAGCAGATACAGCGGATGGCAGGTTCAGGGAAATACAGAGCAGACCATTCAGGGAAAGCTGCAGTCGGTATTGGAGAAAATGACAGGAGAAGAAATAGAGATACATGGCTCCGGAAGAACGGATGCGGGCGTGCATGCCATGGGACAGGTGGCAAATTTTAAACTTCAGAGAGCGCATATGAACCGGAAGAGATAAAGCGGTACTGTAACCAGTATCTGCCGGAGGATATTGTGGTATTAGAGGTATCCGAAGTACCGCTTCGGTTTCACAGCAGATTAAACGCAGTAAAAAGACTTATTGCTACCGCATTTTCTTAGGGGAGAAGCCGGATGTATTCCGGAGAAAATATGTAACACCGGTGGCAGAAAACCTGAATATTAACAAAATGAAGGCAGCGGCGGAAGTGCTGCTTGGAACCCACGATTTTACTTCTTTTTTGCGGCAACCGTCATTTCAAAAAATCGGCAGTACGGACGATTTATGAGATTCGGATAGAAGAGAAAAAGGATGAACTTGACATTTCTTTTACCGGAAATGGATTTTTACAGAACATGGTGCGCATCCTGACCGGAACACTGTTAGAAGTTGGAACGGGAAAGCGGGAAGTTCGTGAGATGAAAGAAATATTAGAGGGCAGAAACCGCAGTCTGGCAGGACCAGTGGCAGCAGCAAAGGGACTGGTGCTCATAAATGTGGAATATGAATAGATAAGGCAGAGAAAGCTTCATGGAGAAATGGATTGAAATCAGAAAAGGCGGCAATTTCATGGAAATGGCAAAGAAATATGGAATTGACCCACTGATTGCCCGGATTATAAGAAACCGGGATATAATAGACGAAAAAGAAATTACAGAATATTTGTATGGTGGAAAAGAGGCATTACATAATCCTCATTTATTAAAGGATGTGGATAAAGCTGCAGAAATTATTGCAGAGGGTATTGCAGAGAAAAAGGCCATGCGTATCATTGGTGATTATGATATTGATGGTGTCAATGCAACCTATATTTTATTAGATGGAATCCGCCGGTGCGGTGGCAATGTGGATGCTGCAATCCCGGACCGGATGAAAGATGGTTATGGAATCAATGAGCATTTAATCGAGCAGGCATTGTCCGATGGAAAAGAACTTTTGATTACCTGTGACAATGGAATTGCTGCAATCAACGAGATTAATTTTGCAAAGGAAAAGGGAATGACCGTTGTGGTAACAGACCACCATGAGATTCCTTATCGTAATACAGAACAAGGAAAGGAATTTCTACGGAGCAATGCGGATGCCATTGTAAATCCCAAGCAGGCGGATTGTCCGTATCCCTGCAAAGGAATCTGCGGAGCAGTAGTGGCGTGGAAGCTGGTGCAGGTGCTTTATGAGAGAATGGATATTCCGGTGGAAGAAGCGGATATTTTTATTGAAAATGCAGGCTTTGCAACGGTGGGGGGATGTCATGGACTTAACCGGAGAAAACCGTATTTTGGTAAAGCTTGGGTTAAAAGCGTTAGAGCATACGAAGAATCCCGGAATGAAAGCGTTGATTGCAAAAAAAACAAGCTTTCTGACAAGCCGTTGAGTGCATATCATATCGGCTTTGTATTGGGGCCATGTATCAATGCCAGCGGCAGACTGGATACGGCAAAACGTTCCCTGGAGCTGCTGCTTGAGCGGGATGAAGTAAAGGCTTCTGCACTGGCAGGCGAATTGGTGGAGCTTAACGAAAGCCGGAAATATATGACACAGCAGGAGACACAGAAGGCATTGGAACAGATTGAAAAGGAAGGCCGGGGAAAAAGATAAAGTATTAGTGGTTTACCTGCCGGAATGCCATGAGAGTCTTGCGGGAATCATTGCCGGAAGAATCCGGGAAACCTATCAGAGACCGGTATTTGTACTGACCAGAGGAGAAGAAGGAGTCAAAGGCTCCGGTCGTTCCATCGAAGCCTATTCCATGTTTGATAAAATGACGGAAGTGGCGGAGCTGTTTACAAAATACGGCGGACATCCTATGGCAGCAGGACTTTCCATGCGGGAAGAAGATATTGATAAATTGCGGGAACAGCTTAATCAGAAGGCAGAACTTTCTGAAGAAGATATGGCAGAGGTGGTAAGGCTGGATGCGGTGCTTCCGATGTCCTATTTTACGGTAGATACCATCCGGCAGTTAAGTGTGCTGGAGCCTTGCGGAAAGTCCAATACCAAACCGGTATTTGCAGACCGTAATATTAAGATTACGAGAGCTGGTATAGTGGGCGTAAACCGGAATGTGTTAAAGCTTCATTTGTTGGATTCAAAGGGGAATCCGGTGGCAGGAGTCTATTTTGGAGAAGTGGAAAAATTTCTTACATTTCTCAGTGAAAAGTTTGGCAGTGAAGAAGTGGATGCAGCTATGCATGGAAAAGAAAAAACAGCATACAGTTTGCAGCCGTTTATGAGCCGGCAGTGGACACTTACAGTGGAAGAGAAAGTGTACAGGCAATAATACGGTGTTTTCGGTAGTCCGGCATACACAGGAAGCTTTCAGAGGCGGGTTCTGTAGGTAAAACTTTAGGGATTTAAGAAAAATTTAATAGAGTATTATGGTTTTTTGCAGGACGCTTCGGTTGTAAAAAGTGCAGAATCATTGTAAAATATAAGGGATTTATAACATACAGGGGGTATATTATATGACGAAAGAGGAAGTGTTTTCTTTCCCTTCCGCAGATGGGCGAACCACAGTTCATGCAGTACGATGGACTCCGGAAGATGGAAAGTATCGTGCAGTTTTACAGATAACACATGGTATGGTGGAATATATTGAGCGCTACCGGGCTTTTGCAGAATTTTTAAATGACAATGGTTTTCTGGTGGTAGGTCATGATCATATCGGACACGGCGAATCCGTTGTATCTAAGGATGAATGGGGATTTTTTTGCAGAGCATCCCAGCGATACGGTGGTTGCCGATATGCATACACTCCGGGAGATAACACGGAAAGAGCATCCGGTGTGCCTTATTTTATGTTAGGACACAGCATGGGTTCTTATATGCTTCGGAAATATCTGGCGATACATGGAGAGGGACTTACCGGTGCTATAATTATGGGAACCGGCTGTATTCCGGACAATACCACAAAGCTTGCCATGCTTATTGCAAAGCTGCAGGCAGCATTTTTCGGCTGGCATCACAGAAGTAAATTATTACAGAAATTATCTTATGATAAATACTATCATCAGTTTGACCTGACGGGGAAAGATACTTCCAATAGCTGGCTGACCAAGGATGAAGAAATAGTAAAAACATATTAGGCAGACCCGAAATGCACGTTTGTATTTACGGTAAATGCTTATATGGGACTGTTTGAGGCAGTTCTTTTTTGACAACCAGCAGGAAAATATTGAAGCAGTTCCAAAGAGTCTTCCGTTATTCTTTATATCGGGAGCAATGGATCCGGTGGGAGGCTGCGGCAGCGGCGTAAAGAAGGTATATAATAAATTTGACGCAGCCGGCAAAGAGGATATTACCTGGAAATTATATGACAACGACCGTCACGAAATCTTAAATGAGACAGACCGTGATGTTGTATATCATGATATTCGGGCATGGATGAATGTTCACCTTGCCTGAAAAAAGGAGGAAAAAATGAAAAACATATCAAAAAAATAATGGGAATGGGATTGGCATGTATGCTGTTTCTTGGAGTGCCATTTCAGGCATCCGCAGCAGAAGTGACCGGTACCTTATCGACAGAGATATCCGGGGAAGATGGTGCGGCAGACGGAGCGGATAACAGTTCCGATGCAGCAGCAAATCCGGACAGTGGAGCAGACAGCAGCACGCCGGATGCCGGAGCAGCTGCAGATAACCCGGCAGCAGCCAATGACAAAGCAGATGACAATGTTGTAATCAAGGAAAGCGACAAACCATATCTGGCATTGGGTGCAGACTTATCCGAAGACCAGAAGAACACTGTTTTAAGCCTGATGGGAATTGACCCGGCACAGCTTGGTAACTATGACGTAGTAACAGTAAGCAACTCTGAGGAGCATCAGTATCTGGACGCTTATATTCCATCTTCCCAGATTGGAAGCAAGTCCTGGTCCTCCGTTGTGATTGTAAAGAAGGAGAAAAGGAAATGGAATCAACATTTCCACAAAGAATATTTCTTATTGTACCGTTGGTATGTATAAAAAAATGCACTGGTAACAGCAGGGATTGAAGATGCAGATATCATTGTAGCAGGACCGAAAAATATTTCCGGAACCGCTGCATTGGTTGGCGTATTTAAAGCATATCAGGAAATGACTGGTAAAGAGCTTCCACAGGAAAATGTGGATACCGCATTAAATGAGCTGGTATTAACCGGACAGCTTGAAAGCAGCACCGGAGCAGATTCTGAGTCGGTAGAAGGTCTGGTAGCATACTTAAAACAGCAGATTGCAGAGAATGGCCTCACCGATGATGACAGCATTCGCAAAAGCCATTGATGAAGCTGCAGATAAATTTGATGTGACACTGACCGAAGACCAGAAAGCACAGTTATTAGAGCTTTTGAAGAAAATCGGTGATCTGGACCTTGATGTGGACAGTCTTGTAAATCAGGCAAAATCCATTTATGACAAGATTGAAAACCTTGGTGCAGATGGAATCTTTGATAAGATTGGAAGCTTCTTCTCAAATCTGTTTTCATCTATTTGCAGATTTCTTTAAGAATCTGTTTAGTTAAGACGGAATCTGTCATTGGCAGTTCAAAACAACTACTGAGATATTCTTGGTAGTTGTTTTTTTTTTTCGCAAGTAACAAGAAAACACATGTTTGCCAAAAAATCTCCATGTGTTATACTAGCCGCAGGGCTTCTTTTGAAGCAGTTTTTAGAAAGAAAGACTAACTATTAAAAGTCAAGTCTGAAAATGAAATATTTTTTGAATGAATTGCAGAAATGCATTTCAGATATATTTGTACCTTGAAAACTGCATGACAAAAAGAGTGTCATTAGCGGCACTCAGCTAGGAGATATTTATAGAAAACAATTAGGATGCACTACTGTATGATTGCCCTGTTTTTTTCCATTGCATAAATGGTTCTTACTAGTTTCTTTGTAGCATGGGATAAAGCAACATTATAATGCTTGCCCTCTGCTCGCTTTTTTGGCAAGATATGTTCCAAATGATTCATCCCAATGGCAGACATATTTTAGTCGCATTGTAAAGGGCGTATCGAAGATAGCGAGAACCACGTTTTTCCATATGGGAGTAACAGTTATCAAGTTGCCCCGATTGATAGGTAGATGGGGACATTCCGGCATAGGCAAGTATCTTGTCAGGGGAATCAAAACGACTGAAGTCACCGATTTCTGCAATAATCATGGCACCCATACGGTAGTTGATTCCGGGGATGCTAAGAATCGGAGAATTAACCTCATCCATAATGGATTTGATTTCGGTTTCAATTTCGTCAATCTCAGAAGTTAATTCCTGAATGAGCTTAATGGTATGTTTCAGTTCCAGAGACTTCGCTGGCATATTTGAACCGATTGAGTTTCTGGCGGCTTCACGAAACATTACTGCTGTATCTTTGCCATATCTGCCATGTGAGCTTTCAGAAAGCAGATTTGTAAGTCTGGTAAGATGCGCAGATGCAACAGCATGAGCAGACGGAAATTCAGATAATAGGGCATAAACGGATGCCATATGGAATTGTTGGAACAAGCTTCTCTAATTCAGGGAAAAAGAATACAAATAAGGCGAGATACAGAGGTCTTGAGCTTTTGCTCGCTCCTGTACTTTATCAAAACGATAACGAGTTAATGACTTTAGTTCTTCGTTATGGTAAGATGTGTCTGAGTAGGACTTCAAGTCCACATCAGACATGATCATAGAAGCGATGGTATGGGCATCCACTTTATCCGTTTTCGTCTTTCTAAGGCTTAAACTTTTTCTGTAAAGATTGGTATGTAACGGATTGATAACGTAGGTCGGCAAACCTTTATCAAGAAGGAATCCCAGAAGATTGTAGCTATAGTGTCCAGTGGCTTCAAGCCCTACTTTTACTTTGGTTAAATCATCTGATACGGATTGTACTTTCTGAAACAAGGTTTCAAAACCCTTACGGTTGTTAGGAATGGTAAAAGATTTGAATAATGCTTCACCATCTGAATTGGTAATAAAACAGTCGTGTTTGTCCTTAGCAACATCAATTCCGACGTATATCATAAAAATCTCCTTTGAGTAAATATTTTGATACTGTTTAGAGCCACAGGTACTCCTTGCGATTGTAACCTCGTTCTAAATAAACCGTCATGCGGTATCTAACTGATTAACAAATATACAAAGAGACTGTGGTTGTAGCCTTTCTTAAACCATCAAGTGGTAGGAGTGTGAAAACAACCCACAGTATCTCCAACAGTATAGCATACAGTCCTTGGAGAGGGTCTATAAACACTACTACTTTATAATACGAGGAATGGAACAATGGCGAAACAGGAAACATATGATGCAAGCAGTATTTCCGTACTGGAAGGACTGGAAGCTGTCCGGAAGAGACCGGGAATGTATATTGGAAGCGTCTCAAGAAAAGGATTGAACCATTTAATATATGAAATCGTGGATAACTCGGTAGATGAGCATCTTGCTGGTGTATGTGATACCATCCGTGTTACATTAGAGGCAGATGGCTCCTGTACCGTAGAAGATAACGGACGGGGAATTCCGGTGGGAATGCATAAGAAGGGCGTATCGGCAGCCCGTGTGGTATTTTCTACTCTGCATGCCGGCGGAAAGTTTGATAATGCAGCATATAAGACCAGCGGTGGTCTTCATGGAGTAGGTTCCTCCGTTGTAAATGCACTTTCTACTTATATGGATGTAGAAATAAGCAGAGATGGTTATGTGCATCATGACCGCTATGAGCGTGGCGTGCCAACGGTAGAGCTGGTAAACGGACTGCTGCCGACAATTGGAAAGACGAAAAAAGACCGGAACAAAGATTAATTTCCTGCCGGACCCGGAAATCTTTGAAAAGACAAGATTTAAAGAGGATGAAGTAAAGAGCCGTCTCCATGAGACTGCATATTTAAATCCTGCTTTAACTATTATTTATGAAGATAGACGTGGGGAAGAAGTAGAACATATTGAATATCATGAGCCGGATGGAATCATTGGATTTTGTAAAAGAGATGAATCAGAATAATGAATGTCTCCATGATGTCATTTATTATAAAGGAGAATCTGAGGGCATTTCTGTTGAAGTGGCATTCCAGTATACAACAGAATTCCATGAGAATGTGCTGGGCTTCTGTAATAATATTTACAATGCAGAGGGTGGAACCCATCTGACCGGTTTTAAGACAACCTTTACCCAGGTGATTAATTCCTATGCAAGAGAGCTTGGCATCTTAAAGGAAAAGGATGCAAACTTTACCGGAACAGATGTAAGAAATGGAATGACTGCCGTTATTTCCGTGAAACATCCGGACCCAAGATTTGAGGGGCAGACGAAAACCAAGCTTGATAACCAGGATGCGGCAAGAGCCACCGGAAAAGTAACCAATGATGAAATTCAGATGTACTTTGACCGTAACCTGGATACTTTAAAAGGCAATTATCGGATGTGCAGAAAAAGCAGCAAAAATCCGTAAGACCGAAGAAAAGGCAAAAACCAATCTTTTGACGAAACAGAAATTCTCCTTTGATTCCAATGGAAAACTGGCAAACTGCGAAAGCCGTGATGCATCAAATGTGAGATCTTCATCGTAGAGGGAGACTCTGCGGGTGGTTCTGCTAAGACTGCAAGAAACCGGATGTTCAGGCGATTCTTCCGATTCGTGGAAAGATATTAAATGTAGAGAAAGCAAGTATTGATAAAGTATTGGCTAATGCAGAGATAAAAACCATGATTTATGCATTTGGCTGCGGATTTTCCGAAGGATATGGAAATGACTTTGATATCAGCAAGCTGCGGTATGACAAGATCATCATCATGGCCGATGCCGACGTGGACGGTGCCCATATCTCGACACTGCTTTTGACGTTGTTCTACCGCTTTATGCCGGAACTGATTTTCGAAGGACATGTCTATATTGCGATGCCGCCTCTTTATAAGGCGATGCCAACTAAGGGAGAAGAGGAATATCTTTATGATGATGCCGCCCTTGCCCGCTACCGTAAGACACACAAAGGTTCCTTTACCTTGCAGAGATACAAAGGTCTTGGAGAGATGGACGCACAGCAGCTTTGGGAGACAACCTTAAATCCGGAAACAAGAATGTTAAAACAGGTAGAAATCGAAGATGCGAGAATGGCATCCGGTGTAACCGAGATGCTGATGGGATCGGAAGTACCGCCGCGTCGTAAATTCATCTATGATAATGCAAAGGATGCAGAACTTGACATATAAATTTCTATGAATCCGTAAGGAATTGCTGACGGCATATTTTTATGGATGTATGGGAAATGATAGAAGCAGAAAATCAGGAAGGAATTGGATAGATTATGGAAACGAAAGAACAGATTATCCGCACCGAGTATTCGGAAGTAATGCAGAAATCTTATATCGATTATGCCATGAGTGTAATTATTGCACGTGCATTGCCAGATGTAAGAGATGGTCTTAAGCCGGTACAGCGAAGAACATTGTATGATATGCATGAGTTGGGAATCCGCTATGACAAACCTTATAGAAAATGTGCCCGTATCGTCGGAGATACAATGGGTAAATATCACCCCCATGGTGACAGCTCCATTTATGATGCACTGGTGGTAATGGCCCAGGAATTTAAGAAGGGACTGCCACTGGTAGATGGTCATGGTAACTTTGGTTCCATCGAGGGAGATGGAGCGGCTGCAATGCGATATACGGAGGCACGTCTGCAGAAGATTACCCAGGAAGCGTATCTGGCAGATTTAGATAAAGATGTAGTAGATTTTGTGCCAAACTTTGACGAGACAGAAAAAAAAGAACCGGAAGTACTTCCGGTAAAAGTGCCGAACCTTTTGGTAAACGGAGCTGAGGGTATTGCCGTTGGTATGGCAACCAGCATTCCACCGCATAATTTTGGCGAAGTCATTGATGGTGTCAAAGCATATATGAAGAATCCAGATATTACAACGGAAGAAATGATGAAATATATCAAGGGACCGGATTTCCCGACCGGTGGAATTGTGACCAACCAGGACGAACTGCTTTCCATTTATGAGACTGGAATCGGTAAGATTAAAGTTCGTGGAAAAGTAGAAATTGAAGCAGTAAAAGGCGGAAAAGAGCGCCTGATTATTACGGAAATTCCATACACCATGATTGGAGCCAATATTGGAAAATTCTTAAATGATGTCTACAGTCTGGTTGAGACCAAGAAGACAAATGATATTGTGGATATTTCCAATCAGTCATCCAAGGAGGGAATCCGCATTGTTATCGAACTTCGAAAAGGAGCAGATGCACAGAATCTTTGCAATCTCCTTTTATAAGAAGACAAAATTAGAAGATACTTTTGGTGTCAATATGTTGGCAGTAGCAGACGGAAGACCGGAGACTCTGGGACTGGTTCCGATTATCCGCCACCATGTAAAGTTCCAGTATGAGCTTGCAACCAGAAAATATAAGACTTTACTGGCAAAGGAACTGGACAAGAAAGAGATTCAGGAAGGATTAATCCGTGCCTGTGATGTTATTGATTTAATTATTGAAATCTTAAGAGGGAAGCCGTAATATCAAGGATGCGAAAAACTGCCTGATGAATGGTGTAACAGAGAATATTAAATTCAAAACGAAAGAATCCGAAAAGAAAGCTTCGAAGTTAAACTTTACAGAACGTCAGGCAACAGCAATTTTAGAGATGCGCCTCTATAAGCTGGCTGGCGTGCGATGCCCAAAGGGCACCTGCGATGCGGGAATACGGCCGCTTTACAAGGCAAATGAGGGCATAAGGTTTGCCGCCTGCGGTACTGCCGAGAATACCGCAGTGAGCGTGACGATCCGGAATATGTGCGCGGGAGCAGCGTGTACGGGGTCGCAGAAACCTCCTCTCAATACCGATAAAAGCCGGAGAAAGCTGCCGCCGACCTTATGGCACGGTCGCCTAATCCTTATAATCTGGTCGCCGGGATAACGCAAAAGAATATCGGTAAGATGTACCACAACAGGCTGGCGTTCAACAGTGACGCGGAGGCGCGATGTTCTACGTTTCAAACACATGCAGAGAGTTTATCAGACTATTCCTGCGCTTATGTATGACGAAAAGAACGTGGAGTGATATTGATCAACAACGATGGAGGATCACATATGGCGACGAATGGCAGGTATGTCCTTATGGAGCATCCTATCGCCGCACCGGTAAAGCGTGGTGAGGTTCCCTGCAGGCGACGATCCTTGAACAGAGAAAGTCTGAAAGGGCGGAATCGTTCTATATGATGATTGGCGAAAGGAGAAAATATGAAGAAAATCGGTGGCGAGCAGGTGCGTAAGCGCAAGGCATGACCTTGCAAAAGTATGGGCGAGGGGAAGGCGGTACTCGACAAGAGAATCGTGTCAAACGAGCAGTGGTGGAAATTAAGGCACTGGGGCGAAATCGCTGCCATTGGGCGATCGCTAAAGGCCTATGCCGCATCGGCGGCTGTTCAACCGTTGGAAGGGAAATAAGCACGCAGCAGACGGCGGGACAACAATATAATTGAGTGCCTGCGGAAAGCCTTTGAGAGAAAAAGCGACGAGGAGTGTCGCATCGTGAATTTCCGTAAGTGTCCAAAAAATACCTGTTCCTCAAAGATATCTGTCGATGGCCGGCCGCTCCTTTGTTGGTTCGCCCAATGCGATAATACCCAGTGGTTCCACATTCTCCGGCAGTTTGCAGACTTCCTTCATGCAGTCCACCCGGTCCTCTTTTGGATATACGCCAAGCCATAAAGAGCCAAGTCCCAAATCCGTCGCTTCAAGCAGCATATTCTCCATGGCCGCAGAACAATCCTGAATCCACCAACCCTGTCCGGGTCCTGCTCCTTTTGATAAATCCGCACAGACAAGAATGGCTGCCTGAGCTGTTTTCATTGCAAAAGCATTCACATGGACTTCTGAAAATTTCTTATAAATTTCCGGGTCACATAAAACAACAAATACCCATTCCTGACTGTTCTTTGCACTCGGCGCCGCCATTCCCGCCCGGATAATTCATATTCAGCAATACGTAACTGAACGAAGCACAACAG
>VOFJ01000020.1_pt1 | contig 18000 bp, 25 predicted proteins | sample 5384081 | NCBI WGS metagenome assembly VOFJ01 (sample SAMN12384729, study PRJNA508395) | human gut metagenome | isolation source: healthy gut I | host: Homo sapiens
ACTCGGACTAAAAGCTAAGCTCACTTTTGCATTTGATACATATAATGAGAACTTTGTGACACGTGGTAAGGAGCCGGACTATTATAGCGTAGCAAAATCACGCAATGATGAAGGTGAACTAGTACATAGCATCTTGAAATACGGAAGTGAGTTTCTTGACCATTCCAGTAATGCAAATTACGGTAACCAGAGCGTTTATTTGAAGCGGCACTCAGTTATAATCAGACGTTTAATAACAGACACATGGTAGATGCACTTCTTTTTTGTATAATCAACGCAGCTATGATTGGGGCGATATACAGCCGAACCGGACACAAGGTATTGCAGGACGTTTTTCATATACATTTGACCGCCGCTATATTTCAGAATTCAACTTTGGATATAATGGTTCGGTAAACTTTGCGAAAGGCAAGCGTTTTGGCTTTTTCCCTTCCATCGCCTTGGGGTGGCTCGTTAGTGAGGAGCAATTCATGGAACCTATACGCAATGTGATAAGTAAACTGAAACTCCGTGCCTCTGTGGGAACGGTAGGAAATGACAATATCGGTGGACGCCGTTTCGCTTATATCACAACCATCAATTCAAAAGCTAATGGTTACAATTGGGGATATACAGGAGATACTTATCGTGACGGTGTGCAGGAAGGAGAAGTCGGCGTAGGAAACCTGACTTGGGAGAAAGCGCTTAAAACGAATATAGGTATAGAAATAGGCCTTTGGAATGAGCTCGATTTCCAACTCGATCTATTTAAAGAACGCAGGACCAGTATTTTTATGCAACGTGCTACCATTCCTTCCCAAACAGGATTTATCAACAATCCATACGCCAATTATGGCAAGGTGGACAATAAAGGTCTCGATCTATCACTGAATTACAACAAGCGAATTAATAAGGATTGGAACATTAGCGTAAGAGGAACTTTTACTTATGCTAAGAATACAATCATTGAACGAGACGAACCAGAATCAGTCAAAGGAACTTATCGTTCTATTACCGGGCATTCAATCAATACGCTGTGGGGGCTGCAAGCCTTAGGACTTTATACCGATGATGATTTCGTAGATGGAAAATTGAAAGAAGGAATTCCTGTTCCACAACTGGGCGGTGAAGTGCGTCCGGGCGATATCAAATACCGTGACATGAATAACGATGGCTATATAACTAGTGCTGACGAAGGCTATATTGGTGGTACTACTGACCCGAGAATCGTTTATGGATTTGGCGGAAATATCAATTTCCGTAATTGGGATATGAGTTTCTTCTTCCAAGGAAGTGGCGACATTTACCGTATTATCGGTGGGTCGGATTATTTCATTCCCGGTAGCGGAGCCGGTGTATTAGGTAATGTCTATACCAACTATACAGACTGCTGGACTGAAGAAAATCCTTCTCAGGACGTTTTTTGGCCACGTCTTTCTCAGAGTACTAATACGAACAATAACCGTGCCTCGACTTTCTGGAAGAAAAATATGAGTTTCCTCCGTTTGAAAACACTTGAAAATAGGCTACAGTCTACCTAAGAATGTCGTTAATAAAATTAGTGCGAAGAGTATCCGATTATTTGCCAGTGGGAATAACTTGTTCTACATTTCCAAGTTCAAATTATGGGACCCGGAACTGGCCACCTCTGATGGTTTAAAATATCCGTCCATGCGTTCTTTGATGTTGGGGGTAGAAGTAAATTTTTAATGTAGAATGAACTAAAAGAAAAAGAACAATGAAATTTATAAAAAATATTCTTATAGGATTTATAGTCACAGCTTCATTGATGTCTTGTGTTGACTATCTTGACAAAGAAACTGATACAGAATTAACTCTTCCTTTGGTCTTTGAAGACAAAACTCGTATTGAGGGTTGGCTTGCCAATATCTACTCGGCTATACCTGATCCTTATTGGGGTTATACTAACACATTGGGTTGGGAAATCTTGCTGATGATCAGACTCCGTCTGAACGTTGGCAGTGGGGGTGGAAAGTCATTCCTTATATATTGGGTGAATGGACACCTAACAGTGATTGGGAGGGGAATTATTGGAAACTTCTTCCACAATGTATTCGGGAGGCTAATATTTTCCTTGAGAACATACATCCACTACCGGCACAGGGTATAAGTACAAAAGAAGTAGAATATATGAAAACGGAGTGTAAATTCATGAAAGCCTATTATTATTACTTGCCAATACTTATGGAGCTGTTCCGTTTGATCCTGATTATATCGCTCCAACTGATTTTGTACTGTCAGACTTGATGAAAGGACAGGCTCCTTATTACACTGTAATAGACTGGGCTGACAAAGGAAATGCTTGAGGCTTCTAAGATATTACCACCTAAATATACTGAAGCACGAAAGTATGGGCGTGTTACCAGTATTATGTGTTTGGCAGTTCGTGCACGTATGTTGCTTTTGCCGCTAGTCCGTTGGTAAATGGAAATACGGATTATGCGGATTACAAAAAATGAGAAGGGTGAAAATATCTTCAGTACTGTTTATGACCCGACACGTTGGAAAAATGCAGTAGAAGCATGTAAGCTATTGATTGATGAGGCTGATAAAGCTGGATATAAACTCTATGTTGAAGAAAATGCAAATGGAGAGATTGATCCGTTTATGTCTTATCAGAATTTGTTTTTGAAGCGTTTTGATGAAGGGAACACCGAAATCTTGTTTGCGCGTCCAAGCTCTGATTATGGTTCGTATGAAAAACATGCTACACCGGCTGCCAGTGGTGGTAGCGGCGGGTTAGGGGGTAACTCAATCTTTGGTCGATGCTTTCTTTATGCAAGACGGACTTCCTTATGACGGTTCGAATGAAGACGGATTTTCCGAATTAGACGTAAAACTTGATAATACAATTTGGGACGAAGAAGTAAATGGAGGAGCTATTACTTATGCAGGTACATATAATATGTATTGTAATCGTGAACCGCGCTTCTATGTATCCGTAGCTTTTAATAACTCTTATTTCCCTACTGAAAAACGTAAATTTGAGTTTTTTAATGGGCAGAAAGACAATCCGCATACGCACGATGCACCTCAAAATGGTTATCTTATCCGTAAACGGGTGTCGCCTAAGACGAATGTTAAAAAGAGAACAATTACCAGTATCGTCCCGGTATTGTTTACCGCTTGGGAGAAGCATTTTTGAATTATGCTGAGGCATTGAATGAGTATAAAGATGAACGTACTGTTCGCGAGGAAGCTTTGAACTATGTGAATAAAATTCGCACACGTGCTGGTATTCGTACTTATACGTTTGGTAATAGTGATGCCCAGAATATCCATGTGGACGATAATCAAGAGGCTGTGCGTAAGATTATTCGTGCCGAACGCCGTGTCGAGCTTTGTGGAGAAGGGGTGCGTTATGACGATTTGCGCCGTTGGAAAGAAGCTGAAAAAAAAAACTGAATGGAGATATGTACGGAATGAATTATAGCGGAAAAGACGCTGAGTCTTTTTTATGTACGTACACCTTATCAGAAACGTGTGTATAATCCTGCTTTTTTATTGGTTCCCTATCCATCAAAGTGAAATTGATAAAAAACGAAAATCTGAGACAACTTCCATTTTGGAAATAATTCCCATAAAATCAAGCAAAATGAAAAATAAAATCTTTTTTTACTTGCCATGCTTTCTTGTTTGGTAGTAGGCTGTAAGGATGAAGATATACGTTATAGTATTGAGCGTCCCGATGATACCATGCACTTGCAAGTATCGGATGAATATGTTGAATTAAATCAGAAATCAGGAAAGGAGGAAGCTGTTACTTTTTCATGGAATGAGGTGACCAATGCCCCCTTTAGATTCTAAAGTGACTTATTATTTTAAGTTGGACATTGCCGACAATGATTTTGGCACTTCTATTGACAAAATGAAAATTCCGTTTGGCGAGCACTGTGTGAGTTTTACCCATAAGAAATTGAACGCATTACTGACGAAATGGAAAATTGCGCCTGGTGAAAGAGTGACATTGGAAGCTGAAATTATCGCAGAAATAGAAGAGGACCGACTGCTATGTGAAACCGGAACTATCAACTGTACGTTTTGACGTAGTTGGATATGAAATACAGCCGTACAATATCTATATCATGGGAACAGCACTTGAAGGAGCTACTGACCCGGCCAATGCGCTTAAAATGACAGAAGAGATATCGGAAGAGGTATATACCTGGTACGGGGTGATGAAAGAAGGTGATTACAAGTTTATTTTGAATACCACCGGACAGTCACCTTCGTATACACAGGGTGCCGACGGCAGTGTGGTGGTCTTTAATGAGCATGAAACCGGTAATGAAACCCCTTTACCATTAATAAAGCAGGATTTTTATGTGTTGAAATTGAACATTGAAGCCGGAACATTGAATGTAGATTACCCGACTACCGACTATAATGATGTTTGGATGGTAGGAGAAGCAACCCCTGCAGGTTGGAACATCATGAGTTCCACAAAACTGACGAAAGATCCGGTCAACCAAGTGGCTTTCTATTATGAAGGTCTCCTGAAAAACCGGAGATATGAAATTTCCATTGGAACTGAAAGAAGACTGGAATGTAGCATGGCTGATGCCAATAGAAAACGGAACGCATGAATTTGGAGATAATCGTATGGAACGCATCGAGGCCGGTATACAGGGACATGACTACAAATGGAACATTACCAAGGAAGGCAACTACCGGGTGACACTGAACATGTACACCATGACTATTGACTTCAAGCTGTTACAGAGCATTCCTGATGATCTGCCCTGCAAAAGATATGGATGTTAGGTGATGCAACTCCTGCCGGTTGGGAGCAAGGGAAGGAAGCTTTCGTTTATGATTTCAATGTTGATAAAGGAACATTCTATTGGGAAGGAGAATTAAAAGCTGGTAGCTTTAAATGTCCGATAAATGTAGATGGAAGTTGGTCGATCACTTGTTATATGCCCAAGCAGGTGGGGAGAAGACGGAAAAGCTTCTCTTAACATGACTGATGTGCAGTTGGTTCGACCGAATGGTAATGACTACCAGTGGAAAGTGGAAGAAAGTGAAGCCGGTCAGTACCGTGTAGAACTGAATGTATTGACTAATAAGATTAAATTTGAAAAGAAAAATTAGTAATCCTACGAGTGCGGACAAGTTAATTCCGCACTCGCTTAAAAAATGGAAAAGTAGTATGGAATATAAGAAAATAACATTGTTTTGTTTGTTGATGATAGGAATATTTACTTCCACAAGCTGTAAGGACGAAGGGACGGATGGACTCCGGATATGATTCCCGATGATGAAGTGGAAGTGCCGGATAATGACGAAGAGGTGGATATTAGCAATATCCATAAATTCAAAAGCCCCACTCTATTGGAGTGTATATGAGTTTTGTATGGAGATGGCTGATAACGGTATTCCTGAATATCAAATGGATATGAATGCAGAAGAGTGGGACAAAGCTATTGACTGGGTTGCCGAGAATCTGAAACCTTATGGTTATGATATGCTTTGTACGGATGGATTTATTCCTATGCTTTGTGAAAAGAACGAATATGGCTACATGGACAAATATGGTAGCATGTATTTGAAAGATCTTGTAGCTAAATGTAAGGCAAAAGGTTTGAAACTAGGTGTGTATGATAACCCGTTGTGGTTACACGGAAAAGATGAAACTCCCATTCAGAATACCAATAACATTACATTGGGACAATTGAAGTATGATGCAGAGAACGATGTTGTAGCGCATCCGGACGAGCCGGATAAGTTCTTTACTTATGTGGTTGCTACCCATAAAGGAGCAAAAAAGAATATATTGACGGCTTTTTTTCAAACATTATAAGGAATTAGGAGTAGAATATATTCGTATGGATTTTTTCTCAGTTGGTATGAAGATGGATTTGACCGTGGCATGGAAGCCAATTGGGGAAATGGACTTGTGGGCAGAGGCTATGGAAGAGAATGTTATGAGAAGGCATTGGAGTATATCTGTATTTCGGCCACTCGCTATGGTATTTTTACTTCATTGGTTATGCCACATCTTAAAAATAATGCCGAGTTGGAAAGGAAATATGGTAATATGGTGCGTATTGTAGCAGATACAGGTCAAGGTGGATGGAACCATTTTTCTGACGATAGCCGAGGCAAAGTGTATGAAGGCTGGCCCAACAGCATGAATATGTTTGATGGATTTATATATTGGTCGAAAGTAACAGGACGTAATCAAGTAATTCCTGATGGCGATTTTATCCGTCTTAATACCTTTAATACTGATGCGGAAAAAGAGTCGGTTATTTCTTTTGCAGTTGATAGCAGGAGGGCCGGTAACGGTAGCTGACCAACATAATACCGTAGGAGATAACTTGAAATTTTATCAGAATGAGGAAATGTTGGCACTGAATGCCGACAGATTCGTAGGAAAGCCTCTTTCGGGTGACGTGACCGACACTGAAAAGAACCAGATTTGGTACGGACAGATGTCTAACGGTGATTATATAGTAGGACTTTTCAACCGCGACAATGAACAGAAAACATATGAACTAACATCTTTCGGAGATTGGTATAGAAGGGGAAGTAAGCGTACGCGACTTGTGGAAACACAAAGACGAAGGCAAAGCATCTAAATTGAGTGTTGAATTAGGGGCCGCGGGCTTGCAAGGTTTTGAAACTGACCAAATAATTTAATAACAGTACATTTATATGAATAAAAAAAAGAATAATGAAATGGATAGGATTGGCGGTGATGCTAAGCATGGCACCATTTGTTCGAGCTACAGTTGACAATAATAATCCGATAGCAAATTCCAAGGCAGTGGTTATATGTGGCAATGCACGCTTCACAGTACTGACTCCAGAAATGATTCGTATAGAATATAGTGAAAAAGGCATGTTCGAAGACCGTCCTACATTTACAGTTGTCAACCGTAATCTTGAATTGGTAGATTTCAAGAAAAAAGAAGATGACCGATTCTTGTATATCCAGACTGATAAAGTAAAACTCAAATACCGAAAAGGAACCAATCCGAAAACAAGTCCGGCATCTCCGGAAAACCTCACTATTACCATTGAAAACCATGGCTGTGAAACACTTTGGTATCCAGGGAAAAAAGATCCGCTAAACCTTAAAAGGGACTTGTCGGACTCTTGACGGTAGCAATGGAGACAATAAACGGAGTGAATTGGAAAACGGATTAATATCCCGATCCGGTTGGGCTGTAATAGATGATTCATGGGAAGCAACACGTGCTGACGGGAGTCACTCATTTGCACTCGAGCCAAATCTGGAGGTTGGATATGACTGGTGGGCATATCGTAATGACCCTCAGGCTATTGACCTGTATTTTATGGGCTATGGCAATGAATATAAGAAAGCTATCGGAGATTTTACCAAAATAGCCGGTAAAATTCCTTTACCACCGGCATACGTTTTCGGCTATTGGTATAGCCGTTACTATTCATATTCAGCCGATGACTATCGGGAGATTATGCGAGAAATTGAGAAGAACGATATCCCTACCGATGTAATGATTCTTGATATGGATTGGCATTGGAATGGCAAGGCATCAAGTGAGTCGGAGAATATCGGAGGTTGGACCGGCTGGTCTTGGAATACCAACTTAATACCTGAACCGACTAAACTTCTTCAGGAAATCCATGACAACGGTTACAAAATCGCTATAAATCTCCATCCAGCAGATGGCATTGACAGTATCGAATCTCCCTCCTATTACAAAGCAATGAGTAGGGAACTTGAAGGTAAATATGGTAGTGACGGCAAAATTGCCTGGTATCTTGATTATCCGGATTTTACAAAGTCATTCTTTGACAACGTAATCCGTGACCATGAATCTGAAGGTGTGGATTTCTGGTGGCTCGACTGGCAACAACATCTTACGAGTCCATATACTCCCGGTCTTGGACAGACATTCTGGTGCAATCATGTGTTTTACAATGATATGGTTAAAAAACAGGCCTGACCGCCGACCTGTAATCTTTCATCGTTGGGGAGGATTAGGGAGCCATCGTTACCAAATTGGTTTTTCGGGAGATGCCCTTATAAATTTCCCAACTCTCGCATTTGAGCCGTACTTTACTTCCACCGCGTCAAATGTAGGATACGCTTTCTGGGGACATGACCTTGGAGGCCATGCGTTTACCGATGAAAAAAAATTGTAAATGACCCGGAACTAATGCTTCGCTGGATTCAGTTTGGAGTGTTTACCCCTATATTCCGCAGTCATGCCACTGATGACAGCCGGATAGAACGGCGTATATGGAAATTTTCCAATTTTCCTAAGTTACGCGATGCCGTAAAACTTCGTTACGCACTCTTCCCTTATATATATACAGTGGCTCGTGAGACATTTGATACAGGTATAGGTATGTGCCGCCCACTTTACTATGAATACCCTGAAAGTGAAGAGGCATATAAATATGAAGGTGAATATTTCTTTGGAAACGACATTTTAGTAGCTCCGATAACAGAACCGGCTTTGGAAGATGGTATCAGTTCAAAAGAAATCTGGTTTCCTGAGGGGAAATGGTGGAGTGTGGCTACAGATGAATTGATTGAAGGACCGTGCAGAAAAACAATGTGTTTTACGCAGGAGCAAATTCCGTATTTTTTAAACAAGGTGCAATTATTCCTTATAATCCTCCTACTGTAATGAATGTGACAGAACGTCCCGGACATCTGATTTTAAACTTCGTGTCAGGTTGCAAGGGTGAGGGGGTATTGTATGAAGATGATGGTGATAATAATGATTATAGTACCGTTTTTGCAACAACAATCTTAAGACAATCATTCAAAAATAATAAAGGAGAATATGTCATTACTCCTCGTCAGGGAATTTATACGAACGGTGTCAATGCTCGTTCATATACTTTTCGCATCTATAATACGACGCAACCTGTAGCGGTAAAAAAAGTGAATGGAGTGGAAACTTCTAATTATTCTTATGACGTAAAAAAGAAAATGTACGAACATTGATATACCTTGCACTGACTGTACAACCGAAGTAAAGGTCCGTGTCGTTTATTCCAAATAAATGAATTTATAAAAAAGAAAGATAGTTATGAAAATAATAATAGCAGCCTTTCTGCTTTTATCGTGCTTTATGGCAAAAGCAGAAAGCATCTCTTCTCCGTCGGGCAATATTACACTTGAGTTTTCAATAAATGAGAGAGGAATCCCGACTTATCAGGTAACTTATAAGGGCATTCCTGTGATTAAGCCTAGTACACTAGGGATTGAATTGAACGAAGAAAATTCGTTAATGGATTCTTTCCGGATAAATAATACATCTACATCGACTTTTGATGAGACTTGGGAACCTGTATGGGGAGAAAACAGTCATATCCGTAACCGCTATAATGAACTTTTTGTGGAATTGGAGAAACCATCGAACGGACGCTTCATGAATCTCCGTTTTCGTGTGTATGATGACGGCGTGGGATTCCGCTATGAGTTCCCTTCGCAACAATATTTGCCCTACTTCGTTGTGAAAAAAAGAACATACTCAATTTGCCATGACCGGTGATCATACAGCTTGGTGGATTCCGGGAGATTATGATACACAAGAATATGACTATACCGAGTCGAAACTGTCAGAAATTCGTAGTTTGCTGAGCGGTGCTGTTGACGGGAACCTGTCGCAAAGTATTTTTTTCATCCACAGGCGTACAGACTTCCTTGCAGATGAAGACAGCCGAAGGTCTTTACATCAACCTGCATGAGGCTGCTTTGGTGGATTATTCTTGCATGCATTTAGTCCTAGATGACAAGAATTTTGTATTTACTTCGCAACTTACTCCTGATGCACAAGGAAATATGGCTTATATGCAGACTCCTTGCCGTACTCCCTGGCGTACTGTCATGGTGAGTGATGATGCACGCGATATTCTTGCTTCAAACCTTATCTTGAATTTGAATGAACCTTGCAAATACAAAGATACCTCCTGGATTAAACCGGTGAAATATATCGGTGTATGGTGGGAAATGATTGCCGGTGGAAAGCCTTGGGCATATACCTGGGATGTACCTTCTGTGAGATTAGGAGAAACGGATTATAACAAGGTCAAGCCCAACGGACAACACCCGGCTAATAATGAGAACGTAAAAAAATACATAGACTTTGCTGCTAAGCATGGATTCGACCAAGTGTTGGTGGAAGGATGGAATATCGGGTGGGAAGACTGGTTTGGCCATTCCAAAGATTACGTGTTTGACTTTGTGACTCCTTACCCGGATTTTGATATCAAGATGCTGAACGAGTATGCTCAGTCTAAAGGGGTGAAGCTGATGATGCATCATGAAACATCGGCTTCTATCCGTAACTATGAACGTCATATGGAAGCCGCTTATCAATTGATGAACGATTATGGATATAATGCTGTGAAGAGTGGATATGTCGGCAATATCATTCCTCGTGGCGAACATCATTACGGACAATGGATGAACGACCATTATCTATATGCCGTAACCGAGGCTGCCAAACACCATATCATGGTAAACGCACATGAAGCCGTACGTCCTACCGGACTGTGCCGTACATATCCGAACGATCGGCAACGAATCCGCTCGTGGTACGGAATATGAGGCGTTTAGTGGAAACAAAACCGTTTCATACTACCGTCTTACCGTTTTACCCGCCTGCAAGGTGGTCCTATGGATTACACTCCGGGAATCTTTTGAAATGGATATGAGTAAACTCAATCCAAATAGTAAATCACACGTGAACTCCACACTTGCCCGCCAACTCGCGCTTTATGTCACCATGTATAGTCCGCTCCAAATGGCAGCCGATATACCAGAAAACTACGAACGGTTCATGGATGCTTTCAATTTATCAAGGATGTACCTGTGGATTGGGATGAGAGTAAATATTTGGAAGCCGAACCAGGACGCTATATTGTAGTGGCACGTAAAGCAAAAGGTTCAAATAATTGGTTCATAGGTTGTACCAGTGGTGAAGAAGGGCATTTATCCACGCTGAAACTTGATTTTCTTGACAATGACAAGAAATACATTGCAACTGTTTATGAAGATGGTAAAGATGCGCATTATCGGAACAATCCGCAATCTTATGGCATTCGTAAAGGTATTGTAACTGCCAAATCGGTCTTAAAGATGAAAGCTGTGGCAGGTGGTGGCTACGCCATCAGTATTATTGAAATAACTGATAAAACTGTTCTGAGAGGCTTGAAGAATTTGAAATAATTTGTAAATATTTATTAAATAATCCTTGCGTAAGTTGTGCTAAAACCTAGGTAGGGATTATTTTTGTATTTATATTACAGGCCAGTAATTGATTTACAGGTTCGGATGATTTATAATCATGTGGTTAAAGTTAAAAAAAAAAAAAAATCGGTTATGCCATTTAGGTGCCTACTGTCAACCTTTATTATCTATCAGTTCCGCCGGAATGAAAAGGGGCTGGTGACGTATATCGTTTGACGGAAAATAGTTATATCGACTTGCTGGACCTTTCCACTCATGCGGAGATTGCCGTCACATGGGATGATGACAACCTGAAAGAATACAGCCGCAAATGCCATAGGGGCTGTGACAATCTGCAACTTCTGAAAGAATATGTTCATACTCCGTTACAGAAAAAGCATATTGACTCGTTGTGTCTTCTTCTTTGGAATAAAGAACTACTTCTTTCCAAAGCGATGCATACTTTCGAGGAACTGCAGGGTATAGGTGACATAGTACAGGAAAGTATCCCGTCCATTGTATCAATAGCTCGGAAACAAGCTGTGCAGCAAAAAGAAAAATGTAAACGATAATCGTTGTCCGCTTTCTCTTCAGCTGGGACAACAATACGTATGCTCCGTTCCTTTAAATGGAAGGAGCATTTTGGGGCAGGCTGAAAGACAGGAACGGCTGCTGGTATAGATGGACACCTATACACTGGCGGCGTGGAACTGAACGAAAGAATGAGCATAGTTCCCGAATTCGAACGGGAGAGCAACGAACGTTTTACTGAACATTACCGGGCCTTTATCCTTGAATGGGACAATTCCTACTATATGGTAGCCAGCTTTGCCCTGTTTGTTTTATTGCTGGCGGTAGTTTCACAAATGGACAGACTAGATATTGCGGCTATCATGGAAGGTGAGGAATATGTTGAGGAAATGCTAGATATTTTTATAGAAGACACCACGAAGGAACTTTCTGAAATGCGGGATGCTTCTTCCATGAGAAATTACGTGAAGTTGGAAAATATCATACACGAGACCGCACCGCTTTTGGAAATGATCCGTATAAACATTTCTCAAAGTGAACTGAGGAAAGGAACGATCGCCATGTCTTTCGAAAAATGGGGCGGGATATAGGGCGAAAGAATAGAGGAACTGATTGAGGCTGTGGAACAGGCCGTAGAGAAAGTAAAAAAATAAAGGAAAAGAACATATGGAAACTGTATTGATAGTAGAGGATGACCGTGCGTATGCACGTGCTACCACAAACTGGCTGGTGAAAAACGGTATCAATGCCCGTTATGTATTATCGGTGGACAGTGCCAAGGAGTTTTTGGACAATCATGATGTGGATCTGGTATTGTCGGATTTTCGTCTCGACAACGGCAATGGCATGGAATTGCTGGAATGGATGAATACACATGGCTATCGTATTCCTTTCCTCATCATGACAGGCTACGGGGATATCCCCGGTGCAGTGGAAGCGATTAAAAAAGGTGCCGTGGACTATCTGCCCAAACCTGTGCAGACAGAAAAGGTACTCGGTATTATCCGGAAAGCATTGGAACGTAAGAGAAGGGACGGCAATACAAAACAAAGATTTTATACAAGCAAAAGCCCTTTGGCATTCAGATTGCAGGAGCATATCCGGCTGGTGGCTCCGATGGATACGTTAGCCGTGCTGATACGTGGCGCATCAGGGACAGGCAAGGAATATGTGGCCCGGCAGATACATGTGTTGAGCGGTCGGTCGGATGCATCTTTCATCGCAGTGGATTGCGGGGTGCTTCCGAAGGAACTGGCGGCATCGGAACTGTTCGGTCATATGAAGGGTGCCTTTACCGGAGCGACGGAAAACAAGACGGGCATGTTTGCCGCCGCCGACCATGGGACACTGTTTCTGGACGAGGTGGGCAATCTGAATGCCGAGGTACAAAGGGCACTGTTGCGTGCCTTGCAGGAAAAATGCTACCGCCCTGTAGGCGGTAAGGAGGAGATTCAGACGGACATCCGTCTGGTAGCCGCTACCAATGAGGACCTGGAGAAGGCGATAGCCGAAGGACGTTTCCGGGAGGACCTGTTCCATCGTCTGAACGAATTTCCGTTGCATGTACCATTACTGGCAGAGTGCATTGAGGATATTATCCCGTTGGCGGAATTCATGCTGGATGCCGCCAATCGGGAGTTCTCAAGGAGAGTGAAAGGCTTTGACCGCGAAGTACAGAAACGGTTGAAATCTTATTCGTGGCCGGGAAACATACGGGAACTGAGGATGGTTGTCAGACGGGCCACCTTATTGGCTAAAGATGACTGGATAACCACCGGGGAGATAGACATACCCGATAAAGGCAGGCAACCGGGAGAGTATTCACTTAATGACGAGCGGACGGAACGGGCAACCATTCTGAAAGCATTGGAGGCAACGGGCAATGACAGGAAGGCTGCCGCACGGCTGCTGGGTATCAGCCGGAGCACGCTTTATCTGAAACTGAGGAAGTATCGTCTGGATTAGAATATGTCCGAAATTCGGACACATCATGTCCAATCCACAATGCTTTTATGTACACATCATTTTTACTGCTTTCTATATAGTTTATTTCCAATGTTTTATCTGTGTACTGTTTCAGGCATGGCACTTGTCTTTATTCCGGCAGGATGAGTGGAGAGTTGAATTGTGGAACCTAAAAACATGATACGATGAAGACATTGGTGGAAACCTCTCTTTTTAATCTGTTCGCCTCTTATACAAACGGTGCCGGACCTGCGGCAGGTGAGTTGCCGGCCGCCTATGACGATTTCGTGAACTGCCTTGCCACGCTTTCACCGGCAGGGGACCTGACGGGACAGCTACGTTGTCTGAACTACACAAAAATAGAGCTGGCCTTTATGCGGCAGGCCTGCAACGGAATGGCTGAAGATTGCCGCAATATCCTGTATGACGTATTTATCGACAAGACGTTGGCGTTGCTGGATGCGGAAGCGGAAATACTGAAGGAGATGCTTCGTCATGGTACCGTGTCTGCCGGATTCCATGCGGAAGCGGTGCGGGGAAGCGGAAGCAAAAGTTCCGTCACACTGACATGGAACGGTACGGACAGCGACCTGATTGAACTGGTGGCCGCACTGATGGCAGCCGGTGCGATAGGTACGGCTGAAGGCCGGAATTTGAAAATTGTGGATGTTATCCGCGTTTTCGAGGAAGTGTTCCATCTGAAAATCAATGCGCTGTACACCAAGCGTGGCAAGGTGTTTGACCGCTGTACGGATTCCACGCCCTTCATCGACTCCCTGCGTAAAAGCTATATCAGGATGCTGGACGAGCGGCTGGCGTAAAGGTTGTCCGCCAACAGCCGCCAACGGGTGACTCGTATGTATGAGGTATTGCAGATTGGCGGCTGAATGCTTTTCTTTGTCGCCGGTTATCATGTCTAAAAATACAAGCTATGTCAATCCTGAATGATATTTGGAACCGCATTGCCCGGAAACCGGACAGGCGGAAAGCGGCGGTAACGGAAACTTCCGGGACGGAAAACCGGGTATATGCGATGGTTACGGAAGAGGGCGTGATGCTGTTTTCCGACACCCCCAAGGGTATGAAGGCACGGAACAGCTATCTGCAACATCTGGCCGACGGCTTCTTCAACGTGACCAAAGTACCCGAAACTTTGCGGATATATGATATTGACCTGCCTACCAAACGGGTGGCCGGGCTGGCGGACAACTGCATCGAAAAGCTGTCTAAAGCGGATTTGCGAAGTACAGATGCACAATTGCGCAGGTCGGTGGTGAACTTCACTTCCGACAAGTTTGCGGATAGAAGTGTGCTGGACAAGGCGGGGTGTGCAGGGCAAAGTTCGACCTGCGGCCCGATTTCCATAACTTCGACCGGCTGACAAAAAGAATTCGGTTTGGGTATCTCACCCCGGAACTATGATGTGGCGGCATTACTGTATATTTCGGAAAACGGGTACGCCGGGATTGTTGCGGCAGACAAGGTGCATCCGTTCAGCTATGAGTATGAGTTCAGGGAACTGGCGGAGAAGCTGGGAGACAGCATGAGGGCACGGATGAACGCGCCTTTGTCGGCACACGACTTCGGCTATGCGGCCTTACAGAAAGAGGCAAAGGAGATGGCGGCGGATTTGTTGCAATCGGAGTTCCATATTACGGATGGGGAGTTCAGGTTGGGCGCACGGATAAGCCGGACAGAAAGGATGGAAATGTCACATCCGGTGTCGTATCCGTATTCGGAAGAGGAACAGACCGGCGGGTTACCGGAAACACACTACAGGCAGGAAGCTCCTGAACAGCGGATGTCTGACAGCCAACGGCAGGTGAAGCATGCGGCTTCCATTACCCCACAGAAGAAGGAGAAGAAACAATTAATCCTATAGAATCTATGGAAGAAAAGAAAAAGCAAGCGGTGGAAAGCGGCAGTCTGTATATGACATTGGACGCCTTTTACAGACCTGTGTATCTGAGTATGCGCGGACAAGGAGAAGAGGGATTTTCCCGTTATATCAGTAACAACGTGCGGTCTCATACGACCGGTCGGGAATTTATTCCCGACCACTGAATGTTCCGTTTCGACTTTAAAGACAAAAGTCTGATTCCTCCCATATTCGGTACGGACAATGCGGATTATCTGGAACGGCTCTGTCCTGTACTGGAACGGGAGAATATATATCCGTCGGGGGTGGTGAGACTCCGGGATGCGGCATTCTGTGAGGAACGGGGGATTGTACATCTGTCATTATCAGCGGAACATACGGCTTTGCTGGAAAATGAGGATTACAGGCGGCTGCGACATCGTTTCGGAATGGACGGGGATGTGATACGCAGCGGGTTGGCTGCTTTTCCCACCTACATGGCGGTGGAACACGGGCGGAAGGTATTGCTGTTTGACAAGACAGACGGTGGGGACAGGATGCTGGATGAGTTTCTGAGTGGGCTGGCCGAACGTTTTTTTGACGGCAAGCGGAAATCTGAGAGCTTGAGGTTTTATGAGGTGGCTCCGCTGAATGCTGCATACCGGGCAAAAATAGGTGACGGACAGACGGTTTCTTCGGATATGGTGAGATATGGGATTTGTGTGGCATGTTGCGACATGGCACCTACGCTGAGGAATTTTAACAGGCTGAGAAATTTGCAACGGCAGCCTATGCCTCTGACCGGAGAACAGGAACGGATAGTTTCGTCACTGGTGGCACGACCGGATAATGTACGGTTCCCGAACGTGGAAATGAGGGTGCGGATTCCGGCAAAGAGAAAAGGACAAGGAATGAACATTTAATTTTTTGATGAATGGAAAAAGAGAATACGAACAGTGGGCAGTGTGTATGTCACAGTGGACGGACATCTCAACCCGGTGCATGTCAGTATGAAAGGTACGGGTGAGGAAGGTTTTCTAGAGTTTATGCTGGAAGATGTGGAGAAGGCGCTCAAGGAAACGGAAATGCCTACCATGGGCATGATGTACTATAATGTGCCTGATATGGGGATTGTTCCGCGCTTGCGGGAAGGGAATAATGATGATTATTTGCGAAGACTGGAAAAGGTGATGGACGGACATGGGATTAAGCTGCATAGATACCTGGCTCTGTCGGAAGTGGTGTATTGCCTGTGAAAGTACATGGACCCGCTTTCAAGGGACGAGAACTATCCCCGACAACTTACACCGGAGATGTGGCGGGAGATAAAGTCCGCACCACCCGAAGTGATAGCGGAGATGCAGGATGATTTGAAGCATGGGAACACGTATTATACAGGTGTTGAGACGGGTAAAGGGGTGCTGCTGTTCGGTAGGGATTACGTAGGAAACCGTCAATACGGGGATTTTATGGCAACGAATATAGAGAAGCGTTTTTTTTGAACCGGACTTTGAGGAAAAGTATCTGAATGTGTATGAGTTACGGGGATGGCCTTCATTGATGGAAGGGAAAGTAAACCGCTGTTGCGATGATTACGGCTGTTTGTTGCCGTTGGAGAAGATTCCGGCAGATGCTTTTGTGGACAAATCGGCATTGAAAAGTATAACGGACAGTGAGCGTTATGATCTTGCTCCTACATGGGAGAACTATTATAGGCTGACTGATTCCGGAAAGGGGTTGGGCCTTACTCGGAGTCCGTATAATTATGACCGGATGACACTGCTGTATGTCATGGATAAAGGCTATCCGAGAGACGGACTGATAGATGAATACCCGGACAACTTCAGTTTTTACGATAAATTCGAGAAGATAGAAAACAAGCTGCTGGGCCGCAACAGATGGGATGTGTATGATGTGATGCAGGAGAAGGCGAAGAAACTGGCAGGGAAATTGTTGAAAAGAGCACTTTCCGGAAATACGGCGGAAAACAGACGTAAAGGAAAAAAGAGCATGTGAAAAAAAAAAATAAGGGTATAAAGATATAGGGATGATAAAAAAAAATGGGAAACCCCGTTACTGTTTGGATGCAGATAACGGGGCTTTTTTTTATTTTGTGGTAGCAGTAACCTTAGTTTGAATTTTTTCTGTTTTGTAAATGACATTTTGGCGGAAATAAGCAGTCATAATAGGTATAATTATGGAAATGAAAATATGGAAGGAGTAGAAACCGATGGCTGGGTTACGGAAATGGTTAGATATGTTATCTGTCCGGATGAGGATATTTGGTATATTTGGAGTGACAATGCACGCCAACGGATGACTTTAATTTTGAATGTTTTGTCAAGTGTGGAAATATGCTTTTTTATTTGCTTTGTAAATAGTGAAATTATAAATCAAATTGTTATGGAATTAGTTGTTATAGAGAAACATGCGTATTTACAGTTAAAACTGCAAATAAGAGAGTTTA